>Ga0068853_100001508_pt1 | contig 16919 bp, 13 predicted proteins | sample KBSCornC32_FD_65655 | JGI IMG/M metagenome (GOLD analysis project Ga0068853, IMG submission 65655) | Corn rhizosphere microbial communities from Kellogg Biological Station, Michigan, USA - KBS Corn C3-2 | ecosystem: Host-associated > Plants > Roots > Rhizosphere > Soil ...
GGCTGGGCTCCGGCGGCTGTGATGTCCCAGCGGCTGAGCGGGTTCTATTATGAGAACAGGGGAGATTTCAGCCAGGCGCTGAACTATTACTACGAGGCTCTGGCGGGCGCCCGCGCAAGTCGCAGTATCGGGCGGCAGACCGAGCTGCTGGCAGATCTCGCAGCGGTCTACACGCAGGATATGAAACAGCCGCAGAAGGCGAAGGACCTATATGCGGAGTGCGTGCGGCTCAACCGGCAGATGGGCGACGGCCATTCCCTCTTGTCTTCCTATATCAATCTCGGAGCGATCTATGATCGTCTTGGTCTTTATGACAGCGCGCTGCTGTTTCTAAAGGAGGGGCTGCGGGTTGGTAAACCTCTTGAGGCGAACGGGAGGGAGGACCTGAACAATCTGTATAACAATCTTGGCAATACCTATTATTATTTGAAGCGTTACGACGAGTCGATCACCTATTTTTACAACAATTATCTGCATGATCTTGCCAGTACATCTCCTTCGCGGCTTGCCGATGTCTGGCTGGACGTCCTGAATCTGGCGGATTCCTATACAGAGAAAGACAGGTATGATTCGGCCGCCAAATATGCGGATACGGCGTTGTTTCTTGCCCGTCAGCTGGATTCCAGGAGCAAACAGTCCGATAGCTATCAGATCCTTTCCAAGCTGGCCCAGCGAAAGGGTGACTATAGGAAGGCCTGGGAGTACCAGGGCAAGTGGTACGGACTCGACACAGCGCTAACGAACAGCGAGACTTATAAGGCGGTAGCCGAGCTGGAACAGAAATACGAGGCCCGCAAACGGGAAAATGAAAAGCTGGTCCTGCAGGCGGAAGTGTCCCAGCAGCGGTTTCATTCCCGCATTATGATGATCACTGCTATCAGCCTTCTGCTTATCGCGATCGCTGCGGCGGTCGCGTTCGTCATCAAGCGTAAAGCGAACAGGAAGCTGCAGGAAACCAATGACCTCATCATCCGGCAGAATGAAAGGCTGTCGGAACTGAATTCCGAAAAGAACTCCTTAATCAGCATCGTGTCCCACGATCTCAGCACTCCTTTTGCCAGCATCGGAATGTGGCAGCAGCTGTTGCAGAATGAACAGGATAATCTTAGTCCGAGTCAGAAAAAGGCGCTCGACCGCATCGGTCAGGCCACTCATTACGGGGAGAAGCTGATCCGGCATATCCTCGACGTGGAAAAGGTCCAGACGAACCAGAGCAAGATACAGCTGGAAAATCTGGACCTGCGGATCTTTGCCGAAAACGTAATGGACGATTTTACTCCTGCCGCAGCCCAGAAGGATATCCAGCTGCATCTGGACTGTCCCAACCGGTCGGTCTTTTTCCTGAGTGACCGCCAGCTGCTGAGCCGTATGCTGGAGAATCTGCTGTCCAATGCGATCAAGTACACCACCAGCGGGAAAAATATCTGGATCAGCGTCAGTGACGAGAAGGATGCCATCAGCATCAAGGTCCGGGACGAGGGCGTTGGTATCCAGGCCGATGAGCTGCCTCATCTTTTTGCCAAATACAGTAAAATCTCTTCCAAACCCACTGCCGGCGAGGCGTCTACCGGACTGGGGCTGGCCATTGTCAAGCGTATCTGCGAAGAGCTGAATGGTCAGATATCCTGCGAGAGCGACCCCGGCAAAGGCTCCGTTTTTACCGTCGTTCTCAAGAAATAACTTCCGCTTAGCATTTTTTTGGGTCCAAAACTGACCAGACTGGCCTAAATTTGAAACCTTGTGGCAAAATCCCGCCCCAAAGCCCTCTAACCGGACAGCGTCCAGGGAGTATTTAGCGGCAGATCTCAATTTATCAAGTACTATGACCCGAATTGTACAAGGTTTACTTTTTTTATTTATCCTATTGTCCGGAGTTGCCGGTGGATCAGCGATGGCTGGTTGTGTGGAGAGAGGTGGACGGGCGGCCGGTGGACCGGCGATGGCTGGCCTGGGGGAGAGAAGTGGACCGGTGTTGGAGGATACCAGCAGAAAAGGGAGGAGTCCTGCGCTGCCCGCTGGTTCGGGTTCATTATCCGGCAGGGTCACTGACAAGACGGGGGCGCCCATTTCGGGGGCTACGGTCTATATCCCCGACCTGAAGCTCGGGGTTGTCGCGGACACCAATGGATACTACAGGTTCAAGTCCCTGCCATCCGGCAAATATCTTATCGAAGTTCATTCCATCGGGTATAAAACTTTTACAAGAAGCGTTACCGTCAACGGCCCGGTCAGATTCGACCTTACGCTGAACGATTCCTATGTCGAAGAGAGTGCTGTTGTCGTGACGGGGTTGTCCAAGGCGACCCAGATCAAGCGGAATCCGGTGCCCATCGTTGCGATCTCCCATGACTATCTGGCGACCAATCTCAGCACAAATGCGATCGACGCCATTGCGAAGATACCCGGCATCCGGGCTGTCACTACGGGCCCGAATGTGTCGAAGCCTTTTATTCGCGGGCTTGGTTACAACCGCATTCTGACGCTCTATGACGGCATCCGGCAGGAAGGGCAGCAGTGGGGCGACGAGCATGGGATCGAGGTGGATCAGTATGGGGTAGACCGGGTGGAAGTGATCAAGGGGCCTGCCAGTCTTAGTTTTGGTTCCGATGCTCTTGCGGGTGTGGTGAATCTTATTCCTACCCAACCGGCGCCGGAGGGGAAGATGATCGGAGACCTGACGCTTGGCTATCAAACCAACAACAAATCTCCCGGCGGGTCGGCGATGCTGGGAGCTACGCGCAATGGTCTGGAGTGGATGGCCCGTATCTCTCACAAGCAGGCGATCGACTACAAGGACAAGATAGACGGCCGCGTATTCGGTACGGCATTTAATGAAACGGACGCCAGCGCTTCGCTTGGGCTTCACCGCAAATGGGGCTATTCGCATCTTGATTTTGTCATTTTCGACGATCTCCAGGAGATACCGGATGGCAGCCGTGACAGCGCTACCCGAAGGTTCACGAGGCAGATCAGCGAGGCGGATACGGTCAGGGAGATCGTGCCGGATGCGGACCTCAACAGCTATAGGATGGAGAAGATCCACCAGCACGTACAGCACTACCGGATATATTCCGGCAACAGCCTGACCCTTGGGAGTGCCGGAAGGCTGCAGGTAAATCTGGGCTTTCAGCGCAGTATACGCCGGGAGTTCAGCCATCCGGTCCTTTATAAGGTACCGGGGCTTTATCTTCAGTTGAACAGCGTCACCTATGATGTCAAGTATTTTCTGCCCGAGTTCGACAACTGGAACGTGACGGTGGGGGTCAACGGCATGTATGAAACGAATAACAGCACAGACGGGACGGAGTTTGTGATCCCCTCCTATCACCAGTTCGATATCGGTCCGTTCTTGCTGGCCAAGCGCAGTTTTGACAAGCTCGATATCGCCGGCGGCATCCGGTACGATTCGAGGTCTTTTAATAATTTTCAGCTCTATACGAGGCCCGACCCCATGACGGGGTTTGACAAGGCGGTTTACGGCGCGGATACCGCCGGCGCCGCTCTTCAGTTCGGCAACTACAAAAAGGTGTTCACCGGGGTTTCCGGCAGTCTTGGCGCCACGTATAATTTCTCCGATAAATTCTCTCTGAAGGCCAATCTGGCCCGGGGTTTCCGGGCGCCCAATATTTCCGAGATCTCGGCTAACGGCGTACATCCGGGGACCAATATCTATCAGTTGGGCAATCCTGATTTCAAGCCGGAGTTCAGCCTCCAGGAGGACATTGGTCTGGTCTTCTCGTCCCGCTATGTGGTCGCGACCCTGGACCTGTTCAACAATGTCATTTCCAATTATATCTACAACCAGAAGCTGGTTACGGCGAATGGCGTTGATTCCATGGATGGCAGCGGCGACACGTATTTTCGTTACGTGGCTTCGAAGGCTCAGCTGTATGGCGGGGAATTCAGCGTTGATATTCATCCGGTCAAGGCATTGCATTTCGAGAACAGTTTTTCGCTGGTATATGGGACCAATAAAGGGAGCCAGCCAAAGTCGTTTGGTGACAGCGCCAAATACCTGCCTTTTATTCCGCCGGCACACGGGCTCTCCGAGCTGCGGTATGAATTTTCGTCGAAACCCAGGCGGCTCGCGCATGCTTTTGTGAAGGTGCAGCTGGAGTATTCGGCTGCGCAGGACCGGGTGATGCGCGCTTATAATACCGAGACGTCCACGGCGGGATACGCGCTTTTCAACGCCGGTGTCGGCGGGCGTCTATCCGACAAAAAGGGCAAGACCATCGTGAATATCTACCTGATGGGGAACAATCTCTTTAATGTCGCCTATTATGATCATCTGAGCCGGCTGAAATATTTTTATTTCTCGCCTACCGACACGAATCCTTCTCACGGGATATATAATATGGGACGGAATGTGAGTCTGAAGCTTTCCTTCCCACTGGATTTCGGTCTTAAACCGGAGAAGAAAGGGGTGCCGGACGGTGCGGAATAGCCCTTCATATATAATAATATTCCGGAGCGAGCGTTAATATGGTGTTACTAACCCAACCAAATAGCCCAAAGGCCGTCCGAATTCGGGCGGCTTTATTGTGTCAATTCAATTATTGCTCCTTTTTATCCCCGTCTTTTTTGTAGTAGCTGTCCGTTTCGTAGTCGAACTTTTTAACCTTGGTCCACCGGTAATCGGGGTCGTAGGTTACGAAGAAATACAGGTAGATGACCCGGCTCAGGCGCATCAGCCAGGGCTGAAGGACGACGAGAAAAATGGCATTGAGGCCCATCCACCAGAAGAAGCGGTGGTCTTCCGTCGAGAAGCCGATGAGTACCCACCAGGCGACGAAGGTGGTGACGGACAGGGCGAAGGACAGGGCGTAGCTGACGTAACCCGTGCCGTACCAGAAGCCCACTTCCAACTCGAAGGGCTGTCCGCATTCGGGGCATTTGTCGGGCATTTTCAGGGTCTGCTTCAGTCGCCATGGATTGGCCTGGGTGAACATCGGGCCGCGGCGGCAGCGGGGGCATTTCATGGTGAAGAGACTCCAGAGATAGTTTGGTTTTTCCTGTACCGGCATGGTGCAAAGATAACTATAAATTGCGGCTAGATGGTCCAGGAGCTCATGCCATGGCCCGTGAATGCGTAGGGCTGACAGTGTCCGCCGAGTCCCGTAAGGACTTCCATGACCCTGTATTTTGATATGGCGGGACAATAGAAGGTCATAAAGCCTCCCCCACCCGCGCCCGATATTTTGCCTCCGGTTGCGCCGGCTTTTATGGCGCGGTCGTATATGTCGTCGATAAAGGGGTTGGAGATGCCTTCGGCCATCTTCTGTTTTTGCCGGAAGCCGAAGTCGAGGATCTTACCGATCTCGTGTATCCGCCCGAGCAGGAGGGCTTCTTTCATCAGCTGGGCCTGGTGTTTCAGCTGGTGCATGGCTTCGATGGACTTTTCTTTTTTGTCGACCACGTTGCGGCTCTGGACCTCGATGATCTTCGCCGATTCACGGCTGGTGGCTGTATAGTACAGCAGGAGGTTGTTCTCCAGCTCGAAAAGGTATTGCTGTTTTATGCGGAGCGGGTTGACGATGACTTTATTATCCTTATAGAACTCCATGTAGTTGACGCCGCCGAAGGTAGCAGCGTACTGGTCCTGTTTGCCGCCGGCCAGCCGGAGGTCGTTGCGTTCGATCTCGTAGGCGAGGTGGGCGATGTCGTATTCTCCGAGCGGCAGCTTCAGCATTTCTGCGAATACCCCGATGATGGCAACTACCAGCGTGGAAGAGGTGCCGAGGCCGGAGCCGGCCGGTGCGTCCACGAAGGTCGACAGCCGGAATCCTTTGCCGTGCCAGCCATATTCCTTCCGGATACGGTTGTATACGCCTTTCAGCAGGTCGAGGGTTCCGTCGACCGGCAGGGAGTCCATGTGGATGCCGTCCGGGAACTGCTGGTCTTCCTTCCGGTCGATGCCCTGCAGGTATATCGCGTCGTTTTCGAGCGGCTCGATCGTGGCATGGGCGTACAGGGAGAGTGTCGCGTTCAGGATGGCTCCGCCGTAGATATCGCTATACGGGCTTACGTCAGTCCCGCCGCCGGCGAGGCCTATTCGCAGGGGAGCCTTGCATCTGTATATCATAGTAATTGGTTGATGTCTTGCTGCACCCGGCGGTAGTCCTCCGGGATGCCGATGTCTATAAAATAGTTGTCCTGGACGAGGCCATACAGTCTGTGGCGGCCTTTCTCCAGATAGTCTTTTTCGAAGGAGAATTTTTCCGGCAGGTCTTGTTCAAGGAAGCGTCTTCTGTTGAGGGCGTAGACGCCGCCGTTGATCAGTCCGGCAGGATAGTGCTGTTTTTCCCGGAATTCTGCTATCCGCTGGTCCGGGTCCAGTCCGACCACGCCAAACCGGTCGAAGTTGGTCATCGGTTTGAGGCAGAGGGTGCAGTCCGCGTCTTTTGCATTGTGGAATGCGGACAGTTCGGCCAGCCTGATCCCGTAGAATGTGTCTCCATTGAGGACGAGGACTTGGTCGTCAGTGGCTAATGTGCAGGCCCGGCGGATGGCGCCTCCTGTGCCGAGCGGCTCGTCCTCGAGTGAGATGCTGTATCCGCCCTGCGGAAAATCCTGTTGGAACCAGGCGTCGAAGTAGTCGTTCTTATAGCCGAGGGCAAAGATAAAATGGGTAATTCCGGCTTTGCGAAAATAGTCTGTTAAATAATGGATAAAGGGTCGTCCTCCCACCGGAGCCATGCATTTCGGCAGTTCGGGCACCTCTGAACGTAGCCGGGTTCCCAGTCCGCCTGCCAATATTATCGCTTCTTTGATCATCTTCTCCCAGGTATTAAGCTCTGAAATAGGCTTCTTCTACCAGTTGGCAGATGATATGGCCGAGCAGCATATGTCCTTCCTGGATGCGGGGGGTATTCCGGGAAGGTATATCGATGAGGTAGTCGCTTAGTTCTTTGAGTTGCCCGCCTCCCTCTCCGGTCATACCGATCGTTGTGATGCCTTTCTCGCGGGCGGTGTCAAAGGCTTTCATGATATTGGTCGAATTGCCTGAGGTGGACATACCTACCAGGATATCGCCGGGTTTACCGATGCCCTTGATAAGGCGTGAATAGATGAGGTCGTAGCTGAAGTCGTTGGCGACGGCTGTGAGATAGGAAGTATTGCAGTGGAGGGCTTCGGAGGGGAGCGCATCCCGGTTGATATAGAATCGTCCGGAGAATTCCGCGGCGAGGTGCTGGGCGTCGGCGGCGCTGCCTCCGTTGCCGCAGAAGTAGAGGTGTTTCCCCTGACGGAAGCGGTCGACGATGAGGGTCACGATCTCTCCTACCAGGCTGATCAGACGGGTGTCGTTGAGTATCTGGGTTTTGACGGTAAGGGATTCGTTGATTATATCCCGGATTTTGCTGTTCATAGGTGCAAATATAGGGTTAACCAACCTTTCGCCACAGGGTCTGCCAGTTGCCGCCGTTGATGACCTGTTCTACTCCGGCGCTGCGGAGGATGTCCGCGGCTTCCCAGCAATGATTGCCGGTGGAACAGCAGAGAATGACGGGTTTGCGAAAGCTCTTTATGCGTTCGATATTGGCTCGTATCCGGTCGACGGGGATGTTTAGCGAACGGGGAATATGTCCCTGGTCGTATTCATAGGCCGTGCGCAGGTCGATGATCACCGCCCCTTGCCGGACGGCCTGTTTGACGCCTCCGCTGCCGAAAATGTTGGATAGCCAGCTCATGACTTTTGTTCTTGTTGAAGTTGATATAATTTAGTGTATTTGAGGAAGGTGAGGTGTGCGATATTGACGGCGATCACGAAGCCGTAGAAGCCGTCCAGGAAGCCTGCCCGCAGGAAATAACTGGTAAAAAATGCCCAGAAGGGGTTGATGAATGCCTTGATGGCTTTTACGCGTTTGCCTCTTTTGTAGAGCAGCTGGGCGGACAGCCAGCTGTATTTGATATTTTTTTCTACGTGCTCGTCGAAGTTGGAATAGGTGTAGTGGAGCATATCTCCGTGGAGGTGGTGAATGCGCGAGCCCTCTTGCATTTCCAGGGATTCGTGTACCAGGTCGAGGTTCCAGGCCCCTTTTTTCCGGTGTATCAGGCGCAGCTTTTTGTCGGGATACCAGCTGCCGTGGCGGATCCATTTCCCGCAGTAGTTGTTGAGGCGGTTCATCGTGTATCCATCGAATGGAAAGCCGTTGGCCTTTTGTTCGGCGATGGATGCGATCAGCCCGGGGCTCAGGAATTCGTCTGCGTCAAGAAACAGGACGTGGTCATAGCTGGAGTAGTCTGCCGCTGCATTCTTCTGGTCTCCGTAGCCCTGGAATGCGCGCAGGTAAAATACGCCGCCCGCGTCTTTTACAATTTCGGCGGTGCGGTCGGTGGAGAAGGAGTCCACAACGATGATCTCGTCTGCGATGCCTTTGACGGACCCGATGCATCGCATAATATTCTTTTCCTCATTGAATGTAATGATTACGACCGATAAGGAGATCATGCGTAAACATACCATTTTCTTTACAAAGTAGCGGGGGCGGAAGCGTACTTTCTTTCGCCTATCTGCTGCCTCCACATGGCGTAGTAGAGGCCCTTTGCCGCCAGAAGATCTGCGTGGGTACCCGTCTCCTCTACCTCGCCTTTTTCAAGCACGTATATGCGATCGGCGTGCATGATGGTGGAAAGGCGGTGGGCGATGAGGATGGTGATCTGGTCGCCGCGGGTGGATATTTCGCGTATGGTCTGGGTAATGTCTTCTTCCGTTATGGAGTCGAGGGCTGAGGTAGCCTCGTCGAAGATGAGGAGGCGGGGTCTGCGGAGGAGGGCTCTGGCGATGGACAGGCGTTGTTTTTCTCCGCCCGACAGTTTGAGGCCGCCTTCGCCGATGACGGTGTTCACGCCTTTTTCCGCGCGGCTGATGAGCGGCATACATGCGGCCTTCCGGAGGGCTTCGAGGACGTCTTCGTCGCTGGCGGAGGGGTTGACAAATAATAAATTTTCCTTAATTGTTCCTGCAAAGAGCTGGGTATCCTGGGTAACGAAGCCGATCTGACGGCGCAGGTCTTCGAAGTTGACGGAGGTCTCGTCCATCTCGTTATAGAGGATCTTTCCCTGCAGGGGACGGTAGAGTCCGACAAGAAGTTTCATCAGGGTGGATTTGCCGCTGCCTGAAGGGCCTACGAAGGCAATGGTTTCTCCTGATCGTACGTCGAAGCTGATATGGTCGATGGCGTTGTGCTGGGCGGTCTGGTGGCGGAATACGACGTCCTGGAAAGAGAGTTCATGCACCTGTCCGAGTGCAAGGGGTTTTTCCGGCGAGGGCTCCGGGGATCGTTTCATCAGGGAATCGAAGTTGTTGAGGGAGGCTTCGGCTTCCCGGTAAGAGAGAATGATATTGCCGAGCTCCTGGAGGGGCCCGAATATGAAGAAGGAATAGAATACCATTGTCATGACCTCGCCGGGGGTCAGTCTGCCCCTGAATACCAGCCAGAACAGGAGGAACATGATGCACTGGCGGAGGAAGTTGACGAAGGTACCCTGTACGAAGCTGAGGGAGCGAATGCTCTTGACTTTTCTGAGCTCGAGTTCCAGTATTTTGAAGGTGTTTTTGTTGAGGCGGGTGACCTCCTGTTCGGTGAGGCCGAGGCTTTTGACCAGTTCAATATTGCGCAGGGATTCGGTCGTGCTGCCGGCCAGGGCGTTGGTATCGCTAACGATCTTTTTTTGGATGCGTTTTATCTTTTTGCTGAGGACGCTTATCAAAAGGGACAGTATTACCATGCCCAGGACGTACATGGGCATGATGGACCAGTGAAGCTTGAAGGAGTAAATGCTGACGAAGATGACACCTACGACGATCCCGAAGAGTACGTTTATGAAGGATACGATGAACTTTTCGGTGTCGACGCGTACTTTCGTGAGGGTGGAGAGGGTTTCTCCGCTGCGCTGGTCCTCGAAATCGCTGTATGGAAGGGCCATGGAATGTTTGAGGCCGTTGGTAAAGATCGTGGCGCCGAACCGCTGGACGATGACGTTACCGCAGTAGTCCTGAAAGGCTTTGGCGATCCGGGATACCATCGCAACGCCGATGATCATGCCGAGATAGGTAATGAGGCCCCAGGCGAATTCGGACTGGCTTCGGTCGCCGGATCTTTTAAAGACTTTTGTACTTTGGATCAGGCCGTTGGCTTGTTGGATGCGCTCGACCTTATATTCTCCGACTTCCCTGGGGTGGACTCCGAAGTTGTCGAGCATCTTGCCGAAGAGCAAGGGGTCGAGCATGGAAAAGGTCTGGTTGATGGCAGCCAGGAGCAGGGCGAGGATGACGATCCCTTTATAAGGGGCAAGGTATTTTAAGAGGGTTCTCATAAATCAAATATTCCGCTTATTTTCGGGCTACAATTTCGGGAAAATTACCAAGATGCGATCACTACTACTACTTGACCCGGCGGCTAAGATATTCTCTCTCAGGGAAAGGCTTCTGTATTTTGGAATAGCGCTTTTTTTTGTGAGCATGTTCCTGCCGGATATGCCGGTTATCAATAATATCATTATAGGAGGTGTTGTACTGGTAAGCTTCTTATACAATCCTTTCTCTGAAAAGGTTCGTTTGTTCCGGGAAAGAAAGGAGGTCATGCTGATGATCCTTTTTTATATCTGGCACATTGTCAGCACTTTTTTGTCGGCTAACCAGCACGAGGGGTTCGTTATGCTGGCGTTGCGGATACCCCTGCTGGTATTTCCTGTCTCCATTGGGCTGCTGTATATCCGGGAGGAGCTGAAGGACCGGATGTTGCTGGCGTTTATCATCATTGTTACGGCGACGTCGGTGGTTTGTCTGGGGTATAGTTTCGGGCAGTACCGGGAGCATCACGATACGGTCTTTCTCTATGATGATAGTCTTACTGCGTTGATCCATGTGCAGTCGATCTATTTTGCGCTGATCGTGAATTTGGCGCTTTTCAGCTATTTCTATCTGTTGAGGAAGGGGTCATTTGCGATCGAGTATATCGGGCTGGCGTATCTGAGCATTGCATTTCTGCTCGTTTTTCATTTTATGCTGGCCAGCCGTATCGCCATTATTTCCCTTTATTCTGTTTTCCTTTATTTTGGGATTGTGTATGTAGTAAGGAGGAAACTGTATCTATGGGGTGCTGTGATCATTCTGGGGGTGGTTATAGGTTCGGTCATACTGGTAAAGGTTTTCCCTAAGGTGATAGGCCGGTTTGATGAGCTGCGGTACACCGAATACCATTTCAACAACCATAACCGGGAGCACCACTACAATATGGAGCTTACGGCCGAGCAGTGGAATGGCGCGAATATCCGGCTGGCGTTGTGGAATTGTGCCGAAGAGCTGGCGAAGAAGTATTGGTTGTTTGGGGCTCAGCTGGGTGACAAGCAGGACCGGCTGATGGGTATTTACCGGGAGAAGCAGTTTGACTATGCGGTGCAGACCAAGCGGAATATGCACAACAACTACATCGATGTGTTCTGCACATTTGGCATCCTGGGGTTTATCCTGTTCGTATTTGGATTTGTGATCCTCCCGATACGAAGGGCGATACAGGACAGGGATCTGCTGGGCGGGCTGATCATCGGATTCCTGGCGGTATCCATGTGTACCGAGACTTATATGGACAGGAGCATGGGCTGTCTGTTGCTGGGTTTCTTTCTTTCCTTCGTCAGTGCGTGGAGGAATAAGGGGGTGTTTCCGGCGCGACGGGCTTAGTGGTTGTCTTCCATATACAGTTCGATTGCCTTTGCTGTATCACCAAAGTATTCCAGACGACCGTGTTTCATGAAGGCTGTCCGGCTGCAATATTTTTCGATGGTTGTCATCGTGTGGCTGACCAGAACGACAGTCTTTCCTTCGATCCAGGATGATTCGAATACTTTGATCGCCTTTTCCTGAAATTTGAGGTCGCCGACTGCAAATATCTCATCGAGGAACATGATATCGGCGCCGGCGTTGACGGCTATGGAAAAAGCCAGTCTGGCCTGCATACCGGAGGAGAAGAACTTTATTTTCCGGTCTATTGAATCTTCCAGTTCCGCAAAGGAGATGATTTTGTCGAAAATGGCGTCTATCTCTTTGATCTTCAGACCCAGCACGGATGCCGATACGTAGATGTTCTCCCTTGCGGTCAGTTCGTGGCTCATTCCGACGCCGAGGTTCATGAGCAGGGTACTGCCGTTGATATTGATGGTACCGGTGTCGGTGGGATAAACGCCGGCGAGTATCTTGGTGAGGGTCGATTTTCCGCAGCCGTTACGGCCGATGAGGCCTACGCATTCCCCCTTTTTTACTTCGAAGTCCATTGGCTTGAGGGCTTCCACCTTTTTGGCCCTGGGGGGGTTGAAGAGATTGAAAAGCCGGTGCTTTACGGTATTGTGGCTGTCTTCCGTAATATGAAAGGTCTTACTGATATTTCTCGCTTCTATTGCAAGATTGGAATTCATAGTTATAGTTTTTCTGCGGCTTTGGCTCCTAATTTATTCAACAAAAGAAGGCCGAGGGCCAGGAAGAAAAGCGCGTATCCCAGGTCGAAAGTGAGCAGCCTGAAGTCGGGCTGGCTGCCGTACATCATTACCCGCCTTGCATTGATGATGATCCCGGCTACGGGATTGCCATAGTCGAAAGCTGGCAGCCTGCTTTTAAAGGTGTCTAATTCATAAAAAATAGGAGACAGGAAGAACAGGAAGGAGGTAAACACCGTCCATATCTGGGTAATGTCCTTTGCGACGATATAGATATTCGAAAGGATGAGCGACAGTCCCATCGCCAGGATGAATATGTTGGCGAACAGCAAGATGATCCAGAGATTGTACATGGATATGCCTACTGTTGCATTTTCGAACAGGTTGTAAAACAGGAAGAACATGACCAGGTTAAAGAAGAACCCAATGCTATTGGCAAGCAAGGTGGAAATATATATTTCCAGCTTGTTCATATTGCTGTATTCGTACAGGTATTTTTTCGTGCTGAGGATCTGGATAGTTCCGGCGGTGGACTCGATGAAAAAGTTCCAAAGGATGAGTCCTATAAAAAGGTAAGAGGCGAAATAGGGTACTTTGCTACCGAGGATCACCTTAAATGCCACGTAGTAGATGGCCATGTCCATAATGGGCTTTATCAGGGCCCACATCAGACCAAGTTTGTTCTCATAGTACCGAAGCTTAAATTCGATTTTTGCAAGTAACCATAACCTTTCGAATTTATTGGATCTTCTTGACCAGTCTTTCACAACGTCGGCGATCATGCTTAGCGATTAAATTTTTTGATGGTTAAGACTATTTTTTTCAACTGTTGGTTGCCTTTTACAAAAGATTTCATTTTCAATAGTAAAGCATTTTCTTTAGCCGTTGTTGCGCTGACCCTTACTTCAAGGGTCGGATTGTCGAATAAGTAACCAGGACCATTGGCATTCAGTAAATTAACTGTTTGGACGGCAAATTTAGCATAATAATCGGCATGTTTTTCTGCTATATATTTATTTGAATACAGCAATTTCTCCCTTGTAATAGCCCTGAACATGGAGTCTGTCCGGACGCGGTAGTGAAACAGCACTTCGGGGAGCACGACCCCGTTAAAGCCCTGGTGGAGCATACTGATCACGCTTTCGTAGTCTTCGAGACCGTAGTCAACGAGGGGATCGTTAAGCCCGCCGGCTATGAAAGCGGCCCGCTTGTACACCAGCCCGCTGCTATTTAGAGGATTGTGAACCAACGCATAAGGGGGTTGGGGTGTAAAAGTCGGCCAGAGCTGACTGCTGTTCTCAAAATAGCGCACCCAGGACCCTGCAAAGTAGACGTTGTCATTCATTTTCAGTGCTCTGATGGTCTTCTCGTAATAGAGCGGGTCTACTTTGTCGTCGGCGTCCAGGAATGCCAGAAAGGTACCGCGCGCCTGTCTGGCTCCCTCATTGCGGGTTAGCGCCAGCCCCTGGTTCTTTTGATGGATCACCCGTATTTTCCCGCGGCCTTCCAGGAGTGCGAGGGTCCGGAGACTTGAGTTGTCGGTGCTGCCGTCATTGATGACCAGTATCTCAATATCCGGGTAGGTGGAGTTCTCTACTGACCGGATACATTCTTCGATATACGGGCCCATGTTGTAATAGGGGATCACGACGGAAAGCAGGTGATTTCCGGATGGTATGCCGGCTGGTGCGGTTGTTTTTTCCTGGTGGAGGAATGGGAAATGCCTGTCTTCGGAGCGGGCGCCGGAGACTTGCTGCAGGAGGCTGGCCTTTTGGGGGCCAATCGTTTCAAATGAATAGCTCTTTTTTACGAAATGACGGGCGGCTATGCCAATCTGGTGCACCGTCTGATCGGGCAAGGCCAGTATCTTCTGCAGCTGCCGGGCGAAACTGCCGGGCTCGTTGTGATCGAACAGGAAGCCGGAGACTCCGTCCTCCATCATTTCGCGCTGTCCGCCTTGTTTTGAAGCCAGTACCACTTTGCCGAGGCTCATTGTTTCCATGACAACATAGGGGAGGTTATCGACTGTGCTTGGGAACAGGATGACGTGGGCGTCTTCCAGGGTGTCCTTTATCTGGTCGGGCCGGATCTTTCCGTGCAGTTGGAGGAGGCCCTTTTTTATATAGCTTCCATACCGTCGTGCGACCAATTGCCCCATGGTCTGCATTTCGGGATGATAGACGATGTCCGTTCCGCCAATGATGCAGAGGGGGTGTGGAAAGCCTTCGTCCCACAGGTCTTTGAAGTATTTCAGGAGTTCGAAGCTGCCTTTCTGGGGGGAGAGCTTGCCGTAGTAGACGATCTTATTCCGGGTAAAGCGGCTGGGAGTGGGTAATTCCGGCGGCGTATAAGGATTGGCGAGAATATGTACCGGCTTGCAAGAGATATCGATATAGTTGGAGATCTCTTCCACCAGAAATCGGGTCGGGGAGATCAGCAGGTCTGCTGCGCCGATCGCCTGCTTTTCCATCTCGCCTGTCCAGAAGTCGGGAAAACGGTAAGTTGGAACCCGGTTATATTCCAGATAGATAAAGGCTGGAGAGTGCAGGGTGATCGCGATGGGTATATCTTTCAGATATGGATAACCCAGGTGCTTCTGCTGGGTGAGATAATAGGCAATGCCGAGGTAGTCCTGGGCTTCTATAATATCGGGGCGGCCATCGCGCTCTATAAAGGTCTTTACGATATCCGCGAATTCATAGCTCAGCCTTGCGGCATATCCCAGTGAGGTGTGCAGCCTGTTGCGGTTGCTGTTGAACCGGCAAAGGGTTATACCAGGGTTGTTATTGGATGATGTGTCCCAGTCCCTGATACCATCGTCCTGGACGAACACCGTCACCTTGTGGCCCATTTCTGCCAGCATCAGGGCCGTAAAGTGGCAATAAGTGCTGATGCCGCCGCCATGAAAAGGTGGGTATTCTGTGGTGAGGAGCCAGTAGTTCAATCTTTATATTTTTTTACGTCGTCTCTGAATAATGAGCGGAAGGTACGTTTTCCGGTGAGGACTTTGACGAGGTGGCCCAGGCGTTTGAACCATAGCGGTAAAATTTCGTATTCGTGCGTGTAATAGTCCTGCAGCTCTTTTGTCGGGTGGGTTGAACGGAGCACTTCCAGGTATTGTTTATGGTTTTCCAGTTCGGCTTCTGTGGATGCCTGTATTTTTTTCAGGGCTTTCAGCTCTTTTTCCAGCCGCTGGTTTTCCCGGATGAGGCTGATCTGTATGGGAAAATCCTGCCGGAGCCTGTTTTCGATCTGCCGCAGCGCGGCGAGACCTGAATGCTGAGCCGGCGTAGAAAGTGAATAAAAGAATAGGTCATTGTTGTAGGACCGGTCACCGGCGAGCAGGATGGAATAATAGTCCGTGAGCTTTTCCGGAGATTCGAACAGCTGGTTGAAACCTGGTGTGGGCCAGGTCGGCTGGGGGGCTTCGGAGGATGGTGCAAGGACCTTATGGATCAGGCAGTTGCTGAGGCCCTGCTGATCGAGGTAGGCTTTTAGTTCGGCGGAAGCGTGCTCGAGTGATCGCTGCGAGTCACCTTTGAGAAGGATCGTCGGCTGGTCGTCGACGCGCAAACCGGATGGTAAGAAACACGCTGCTGCCGCGAGGCGGTTGGCGGTATCGGAGAGGGGGCCATTGATCTCCAGGGCCAGGCCGAGCGCTGGCAGGCTGGTACCTGCCAGTGATCTGTAAGCGTTGTCAAGTGATCCCTGTGAAGCGGGGTCCGTTAAAATTGTATAATAGACATTTTCCTCCGGTTCGTCCGCAGATATCTGTCGTGATATGATAAAGATCCTATTGATCATTAGAGCCCTTTTATCGTGTAACCCCGTGTAAAAATAAGCCAGGTCATCAATCTTTCCCAGGAGTGTGTAAATGTTCCGTGGTTATCATCCATTACATTGCCTCTTTCGAGCGATCCCCGGATATCCAGGGGCTGGTGTTGCGTGAAAAAATCCAGGAGGGGTCTTTGGCGGGCCCAGAACATGGTGCCGGCGACATAACGATAGTCGTTGGTGGCAATATTATAGGCGGACTGTAATCCGGAAAGGAGGACGCAGTTCCGGCTGACAAACGATTGCGAGTGGGGGTCGTACTCGTTGCGAATGCTGTCTGCGCCTGCTATGATCCCGATCTTTTGATCGTTGCCGAATGCTGAAAGGGCTTTTTGTGCGAAGGTGGGCTCCACGATCCTGAACAGCTTTTCCTTCCATGCCTCGTTCTGGATCTTGTACGGGCTTTTTTTGTCGTGCAGGAAGAGACTATATTCGGAATTGTCATTCTCCCGCAGAGCGGCGTCGAGCAGGACCAGCTTTCCCCCGATGTCTTTCCCCTGATTGGGAGACCGGCGCAGGACGATCTTTTTCAGCCCCGGGCCGGGGGGATTGGAACGGCTGATGCCGGACAGACTGCTTTGTTCCAGGTTATAAGGGCTGTCTTCTACTATATTATAGTACAGAATAAAGGGGACGTTCATTTTTTGGGAAAA
>Ga0068853_100001510_pt1 | contig 16913 bp, 14 predicted proteins | sample KBSCornC32_FD_65655 | JGI IMG/M metagenome (GOLD analysis project Ga0068853, IMG submission 65655) | Corn rhizosphere microbial communities from Kellogg Biological Station, Michigan, USA - KBS Corn C3-2 | ecosystem: Host-associated > Plants > Roots > Rhizosphere > Soil ...
CAGATGGCGCCCCCGCCCGGTGATTCAAGAGCGCGGCGACAACCGTCACGCCGACCGCCTATAGTCCGGACCGCAGGCCTGCGCACGGTGCGCGGGCCCGTCCTGGGGAATCCGCATGCAGTACACCAAGGGCGCCTTCGGCGCCGCACTCCTTCTTTTCCTCGCGTCGGCCCCGGCCGCGCACGCGCAATACGTTTCGCTCGTCGCCGGCTCGCCCGCGCTCGAGCATTTCGACACGCTCGCCGCGAACGGCACCGGCTCGGCCCTGCCCGCCGGCTGGCACTTCGTCGAGGCCGGCACGAACGCGAACGGCACCTATGCCGCCGACACCGGCAGCACGGCGGCCGGCAACACCTACAGCTACGGCGCGAGCGGCGCCGGCGAGCGCGCGCTCGGCGTGCTGCGCTCGGGCTCGCTGCAGCCGCTGGTCGGCGCCGAACTCGGCAACGACAGCAGCCTCGTCGTCGACCACGTCGACGTGAACTACGCGGGCGAACAGTGGCGCCTCGGTGCGACCGGCCGCAGCGACCGCCTCGATTTCCAGTACAGCCTCGATGCGACGTCGATCAACGACGCGGCAGCGACCTGGGTCGACGTCGACGCACTCGACTTCGCCTCGCCGAACACGTCCGCAGCGGTCGGTGCGCTTGACGGCAACCTCGCCGCGAACCGCATCGCGATCGCCGGCACGATCGCCGGGCTGTCGCTCGCGCCCGGCGCGCACCTGTGGGTGCGCTGGGTCGACGCCGACATCGCGGGCGCCGAGGACGGCCTCGCGATCGACGACGTGCAGTTCGCGATCGCCGGCGATCCGCCGGTCGACCTGCCGCCGGCGGTCACGTCGACGACGCCGGCCGCGGGCGCGAGCGGTGTCGCGACGGCCGCCGCGCTCGGCGTCACGTTCAGCGAAGCGGTGAGCGTCGCCGATCCGTGGTATTCGATCGCCTGCACGACGTCCGGAACGCACACCGCGACCGTCACCGGCGGCCCGGCCACGTACACGCTGACACCCTCGCCCGCATTCGCCGCGAACGAGAGCTGCACCTGGACGATCCTCGCCACGCACGTCAGCGACGTCGACGGCACGCCCGATCCGCTCGCCGCCGACTACGCGGTCACGTTCACGACGCTCGATCCCGCGACCACGCCGCCGACGGTCGTCTCGACCGAACCCGCCAATGGCGCGACCAACGTCGCGATCGCGAGCGACGTGCGCGTGACGTTCAGCGAACCGGTGACGACCTCGAACGCGTTCGCGCTGAGCTGCGACGCGACGCCGATCGCGCTCGACGAAGCGGGCAGCGGCGCGCAGCGCACGCTCACGCCGGCGACCGTGCTGCCCGCGGGCGGGAGCTGCACGTTCACGATCCGTGCGAGCGGCGTGCACGACCTCGATTCGGTCGCGATGACGGCCGACGTCGTCGTCGCGTTCCAGGTCGCCACCGGCACGCTCGACGGCTACTACGCGCACGTGAACCCGAGCACCCCGGAACAGCTGCGCTGCTCGCTGCACCAGACGATCAAGGGCCACACGGTCTATCCGTACAGCGGCTCGGGCACCAACACGTGGACGATCCTCGAGGTCGCGCAACAGGACCCGAACGACGCCGCGAAGATGATCGACGTCTATCGCAACCGCTCGTACACGATCGGCAGCGACCGCGCCGGCACCGGCAGCGGCATCACGTACAACCGCGAGCACACCTGGCCGAACTCGCTCGGCTTCGCCAACAGCAGCCTCGCCGCGTACACCGACACGCACATGCTGTGGCTGTCGGACACCGACCAGAACGCGAGCCGCGGCAACAAGCCGTACGACGACTGCACGAGCGGTTGCACCGAACTCACGACCGAAGCGAACAACGGCGTCGGCGGCGGCAGCGGCACCTACCCCGGTAATTCGAACTGGGTGCGCTCGCCCGACGGCAACGCGGGTTCGTTCGAAGTCTGGAACCATCGCAAGGGCGAGATGGCGCGCGCGATGTTCTACATGGCGATCCGCTACGAGGGCATCGCCGCCGAGGCCGCGCACGACGGCGTGATCCCCGACCTCGAGCTCACCGACAACCGCAGCCTCATCGTGATCACGAGCAACAGCGCGGCGAAGGCGTACATGGGCATCCTCGCCACCCTGCTCGAATGGCACCTGCAGGATCCGCCCGACGCCGAGGAAGTCGCGCGCAACGACGTGATCCAGAGCTTCCAGGGCAACCGCAACCCGTTCGTCGACCATCCGGAATGGGCGACGCGCGCGCTGTTCGAGTCGAGCGAGCCCGCGGTGTGCGAGCCGGTCGTGCCGAGCGACGTGATCTTCGCGAGCGGGTTCGAAGCAGCGCCGTAAGCCGCTTGCGCGCATTCAGCCCTCCCCTTCAAGGGGAGGGTTGGGTGGGGATGGTGTGCGCGAGCGGGCGCGCGCATTGCGATGAGTCGATCCCGTTCGAAGCATCGCGACTGAAGTCGCTCCCACGACGAGGCGAGCTCGTGTGGGAGCGGCGGAAGCCGCGATGCTCTCGGGGCGAGGACCGAGAAAAGCATCGCGGCTTCCGCCGCTCCCACAGCAGCGCATGGGCGCTGCGCGCGTCCGGCCCACGTGCGATGATCGGCGGCCCGCTCCGCCGCCGATCGCCATGGCCGCCGTCGTAGTCCATTGCAGCTGTCCCGACGCCGATACCGCCGCGCGCATCGCGCGCGCACTCGTCGACGAGCGCCTCGCCGCCTGCGTGCAGGTGCTGCCGGGCATGACGTCGACGTACCGCTGGAACGATGACGTGCAGGTCGACGCGGAGCTGCTGCTGCTCGCCAAGACGGTGCCCGCGCGGATCGAAGCGTTGAAGGCGCGCATCGCCGCACTGCATCCGTACGAGGTGCCCGAGTTGCTCGTGTTCGAGGCGGTCGACGGTGCGCCCGGCTACCTCGCCTGGCTCGAGCAGGCCTGCGCCGGCCTTGAATCGCCGGGCGCAGCCACCCATCCGCGATGAACGTCCTGCAAGATCCGCGGTCCAAGCGCGGTCCCCTGATACCGATCCGACGGAGTGCCTTTCCGATGCGCAGCCTGCTCACCGGCTTGACCGCCACGTTCCTGCTCGCCCTCGCGGCCGGCGCCGCGCACGCGCAGGAGGACGGCCTGCTGCCGGTCGAGCAGGCCTTCAGGCTCGACGCGAAGACCGCCGGCGCCGGCAAGCTCGCGCTGCACTGGGACATCGCGCCCGACTACTACCTGTACCGCTCGCGCATCAAGGCGAAGACGTCGCAGGCAGGCCTCACGCTCGGCACGCTCGAGCTGCCCGCGGGCGAGAAGAAGCAGGACGAGTTCCTCGGCGAAGTCGAGGTCTACCACCACGCGATCGACGCGACCCTGCCGTACACGCTCGCCGACGCGGCGGCGAAGAGCATCACGCTGTCGCTGACCGTGCAGGGCTGCCACGAGACCGATCCGAAGATCTGCTATCCGCCGCATCCGACGACGGTCACGCTCGACCTCGGCGCGGACGCAGCGACGGCAGGCCCCGCCACGAGTGCGCCCGCGAATCCGCTCGCCGGCGGCAACGGCGGCGGCCTGCAACTCGGTGGCGGCAATGCGGGCGCGGTCGACACCGCGCCGCTGCCGGCCGAGCAGGCGTTCGTGTTCGAGGCGATCGCGCAGAGCCCGTCCGCGATCCTCGCGCGCTGGACGATGCCGAAGAACTACTACCTGTATCGCGACAAGAGCACGGTCACCCTCGTCGACGGCCACGGCGTCACGCTCGGCGCGCCGCAGTGGCCGGCCGGCGTCGACCACACCGACGAGCACTTCGGCACGGTCAAGGTCTACTTCGATCAGGTCGAACTGCCGATCGGCCTGCTGCGCGAGCGCGGCGACGCGCAGACCGTGAAGCTGCACGCGGAGTACCAGGGCTGCCTCGAGAACGGCATCTGCTATCCGGTCATGCAGAAGGACGTGTCGGTCGACCTGCCCGCGGCCACGGCGGACCAGCTCGCGGCCGCGAAGGCGTCGTTCGTCGCGGCACCGAAAAGCGTCGCGGCCGAAGCCACATCCACGGCGACGGCGACACCGAAGCAGGACGACAACGCGCTGCGCAGCACGCCGCCGGCGCCGGGCCTCGGCGGCATCCTCGGCGCGCTGCTGTTCGCGCTGCTCGGCGGCCTCGTGCTGAACCTCATGCCGTGCGTGCTGCCGGTGCTCTCGCTCAAGGTGCTCGGTCTCGCACAGAGCGGCGAGAGCGCGGAGAAGGCGCGCAAGCACGCGCTCGTCTATACCGCGGGCGTGCTCGTCGCGTTCGCCGCGATCGGCTTCGCGGTGGTCGGCCTGCGCGCGGCGGGTCAGGCGCTCGGCTGGGGCTTCCAGCTGCAGCAGCCGGTGTTCGTCGCGGTGCTCGTCTACATCCTGTTCGCGATCGGCCTGTCGTTGTCGGGGGTCTACAACATCGGCGCCGGTCTCGCCGGCGTCGGCCAGGGCCTCAGCAACCGCGGCGGCGCGGCCGGCGACTTCTTCACCGGCGTGCTCGCGGTCGTCGTCGCGAGTCCGTGCACGGCACCATTCATGGGCTCGGCGCTCGCCTACGCATTCGCGGCGTCCTCGTTCGTCGCGCTGCTCGTGTTCCTCGCGCTGGGCCTCGGCCTCGCGTTGCCGTTCCTGCTCGTCGGCTTCGTGCCCGCGCTCGCCGCGCGCCTGCCGCGTCCCGGCGCATGGATGGAAACGCTCAAGCAGTTCCTCGCGTTCCCGATGTACCTCACCGCGGTGTGGCTGGCCTGGGTACTCGGCAATCAGCGCGGCATCGACGCGATCGGCTGGGTGCTGATCGGCGCGACCGTGCTCGCGCTCGGCCTGTGGTGGTGGGAACGCCACCGCTACCAAGGCCATCCGCTGCAGCGGGTGATCGCGGTCGTCGTGGTCCTCGCGGCGCTGCTGCCGATCGCGCAGATCGCACGCATCGAGGCACCGGCCGCGCGCGCGGCCGCGAGCGACACGATCCCGTATTCGGCCGAGCGCCTCGCGAGCCTGCGCGCCGAAGGCCGCAGCGTGTTCGTCGACGTCGGCGCGGACTGGTGCGTGACCTGCAAGGTCAACGAGAAGGCGGTGCTCGACACCGACGCGTTCCGCGACCTGCTCAAGCGCAGCAACGCGGTGCTCATGACCGCGGACTGGACCAACGTCGATCCCGCGATCACCGCGTTCCTGCAGGACTACAAGGCGGTCGGCGTGCCGCTGTACGTGGTGTTCCGCGCCGGCGAAGCCGGTCCCGGCCACGCGCTGCCGACCGTGCTGACCCAGGCGGTCGTCGAGCAGGCGCTCGCGCCGCACTGAGCCCCACGTGTTCGATCGCACCCACCTGCTCGTCGTCGCGCTCGCGGTCGCGGGCGCGCTCGCCGGCCTCGGCGCCGGCCTCTGGCTGCGCCCGGCGACGCCGACCTCGACGCGCGCGCCGACCGAAGTGGTCGGCCGGCCACGACCGGCGGTCGAACTGCCCGACCCGGACGGCCGACCGCAGTCGCTGGCGCGCTGGGACGGCCGGCTCGTCCTGCTCAACTTCTGGGCGAGCTGGTGCGCGCCCTGCGTCGAGGAGATGCCGCTGCTCGACCGCACCCAGCAGCGCCTCGCCTCGCGCGGACTGCAGGTCGTCGGTATCGCCGCCGACGGTGCCGACGCGACGCGCGCGTTCCTGCGCGAGCACCCGGTCGCGTATCCCGTGCTCGTCGACGACCCCGATGCAGCCCGCGCGCGCGGCGGTGACACCTCGAACGTATTCGGCAACGATCGCGACGTGCTGCCGTACTCGGTGCTGGTCGGCCGCGATGGGCGCATCGTCGCGCAACGCTACGGCAACTTCACCGAAGCGTCGCTGGACGCCTGGCTGCGACCTCATCTCTGACGAACCTCGCACAAATTCCGGCGAACGTCGCCGAACTGGACAGATCGGACCGACTCGGCCAGACTACCCGCCCTTTTCGATCGGCACGGCCGTGGCCACGATCCTCGTCCTGCATGGGCCCAACCTCGACCTGCTCGGCATGCGCGAGCCGGAGACGTACGGGCGCACGACGCTGGCCGGAATCGACGCCGAGCTGGCGACGATCGCGCGCGCATCCGGCCACGAACTGGCGACGTTCCAGTCGAACGCCGAGCACGCGCTGATCGAGCGCGTGCATGCCGCGCGCGGCGACGGCACGGCGTTCATCCTGATCAACCCCGCCGCGTTCACCCATACGAGCATCGCGCTGCGCGACGCGCTCGCGGCGGTCGCGCTGCCGTTCATCGAGGTGCACCTGTCGAACGTGCACGCGCGCGAGGCGTTCCGCCACCACTCGTACTTCTCCGACCTCGCGGTCGGCGTGATCGCCGGCTTCGGCGCGCTGAGCTACCGGCTTGCGCTCGACGCCGCCGTGCACCGCCTCGCGACCTGACAAGCCCCCTTTTCGGACTACACGGCCCAGGAGTCCCCATGGACCTGCGCAAGATCAAGAAGCTCATCGACCTGCTCGAGGAATCCAACCTCGCCGAACTCGAAATCAAGGAAGGCGAGGAAATCGTGCGCCTGTCGCGCCTGCCCAAGGGCATGGTCGGCACGCTGCCGGTCGCCGCCGCGCCCGCGGCCGCGCCCGTGCGCGTCGAGGCGCCGGTCACGACGAGCGCGCCGGCGGCTGTCGAAGCGCCCGCGGCGGGCGGCAAGGCGCTGCCCGACGGTCACGTCGTCAAGGCGCCGATGGTCGGCACGTTCTACGCGTCCGCCAATCCGGACTCGCCGGCATTCGTGAAGATCGGCCAGGCGGTCAAGGCCGGCGAAACGCTCGGCATCATCGAAGCGATGAAGATGTTCAACCAGATCGAGGCCGACGTCGCCGGCACCGTGCTCGCGATCCTCGTGCAGAACGGACAGCCGGTCGAGTTCGACGAGCCGATGTTCGTGATCGGCTGAGGCGGCCCATCCCATGCTCGACAAAGTCGTCATTGCCAACCGCGGCGAGATCGCGCTGCGCGTGCTGCGCGCGTGCCACACGCTCGGCATCAAGACGGTCGCGGTGCACTCGACCGCCGACCGCAACCTCAAGCACGTCGGCATGGCCGACGAGTCGATCTGCATCGGCCCGCCGCCCGCGGCGGAGAGCTACCTCAACATCCCGCGCATCATCGCCGCGGCCGAGGTCACCGACGCGCAGGCGATCCATCCCGGCTACGGCTTCCTGTCCGAGAACGCGGACTTCGCCGAGCGCGTGGAGAAGTCCGGCTTCATCTTCATCGGCCCGACGGCGGACGTGATCCGCCTGATGGGCGACAAGGTCGAGGCGATCCGCGCGATGAAGGCGGCCGGCGTGCCGTGCGTGCCGGGCTCGGGCGGCCCCCTCGGCGACGACATCACGGCGAACACGAAGATCGCGCGCGAGATCGGCTACCCGGTGATCATCAAGGCGGCCGGCGGTGGCGGTGGTCGCGGCATGCGCGTCGTGCACACCGAGGCGCACCTGTCCAACGCGATCCAGATGACCAAGTCGGAAGCCAAGGCCGCGTTCGGCAACGGCGAGGTCTACATGGAGAAGTTCCTCGAGAACCCGCGCCATGTCGAGATCCAGGTGCTCGCCGACGGCCAGGGCAACGCGATCCACCTCGGCGAGCGCGACTGCTCGATGCAGCGCCGCCACCAGAAGGTCGTCGAGGAAGCGCCGGCACCGGGCATCACGCCCGAGCAGCGAGCGGAGATCGGCAAGACCTGCGTCGAGGCGTGCAAGCGCATCGGCTACCGCGGCGCCGGCACGTTCGAGTTCCTCTACGAGAACGGCCGCTTCTACTTCATCGAGATGAACACGCGCATCCAGGTCGAGCATCCGGTGACCGAACTCATCACCGGCGTCGACCTCGTGCGCGAACAGCTGCTCATCGCCGCGGGCGAGAAGCTCACGATCCGCCAGGAGGACATCGTCCTCGACGGCCACGCGATCGAATGCCGCATCAATGCCGAGGACCCCGACACGTTCATGCCGAGCCCGGGCCTGGTCAAGCGCTTCGAATGCCCGGGCGGTCCCGGCGTGCGTGTCGACACGCACGTCTACGACGGCTACCGCATCCCGCCGAACTACGATTCGATGATCGGCAAGCTCATCGTGCACGGCCGCGACCGCGCGACCGCGATCGCGCGCATGCGCATCGCGCTGTCGGAGATGGTGGTCGAAGGCATCAAGACCAACGTGCCGCTGCAGCAGCGCATCATGGCCGACGGCGGCTTCCAGGCCGGCGGCCAGAACATCCACTACCTCGAGAAGCGCATGGCCGAGGCGAAGGAAAAGGCGATCGGGATCGGCTGACGCGTCGCGCGGCGCCCGTCGCGGCGCGATCCGCAGCGGACGCGGACGACATCGACCGGCCGCGCGCGAGGGCACCGCGAAGTGCATGCCGCGCGCGGCGACCTGCAGAGACATCCATGTCCTTCCTCGAACTCTCGATCACGATCCGCCAGTCCGAACAGGAGCGCGTCGAACTCGCGCTCGAGGAAGCCGGCGCACTCGCGGTGACCCTGCTCGATGCCGACGCCGACACGCCGAACGAACGCGCGATCCTCGAGCCCGGCGTCGGCGAGACGCCGCTGTGGGGCGAGATCGCGCTGTCCGCGCTGTTCGACGCCGACGCGGATCGCGCCGGCCTGCTGCACGTGCTCGCCGAACTGCTGCCCGAGATCGAACCCGCGCAGGTGCGCTTCCGCGAGGTCGCCGACCAGGACTGGACGCGCGCGTGGATGGACCAGTTCAAGCCGATGCGCTTCGGCCGGCGCCTGTGGATCTACCCGTCGAACATCGACCCGCCCGGCGACGACGCCGACGCGGTGGTCGTGCGACTCGATCCCGGCCTCGCGTTCGGCACCGGCACGCATCCGACCACCGCGCTCTGCCTCGAATGGCTCGACGGGCTCGCGCTCGCCGGCACGCACGTGATCGACTACGGCTGCGGCTCGGGCGTGCTCGCGATCGCCGCGCTCAAGCTCGGCGCCGCGTGCGTCGACGGCATCGACAACGACCCGCAGGCGATCCTCGCGAGTGGCGACAACGCCGAGCGCAACGGTGTTGCCGACCGCCTCGCGCTCTTCCTGCCTGACCAGTTCGCGCACGCACCCGCCGATGTGTTCGTCGCGAACATCCTCGCCGGCCCGCTCGCCGAGCTCGCGCCGCGCTTCGCGACGTGCGCGAAGCCCGGCGCGCCGTTCGCGCTGTCGGGCATCCTCGTCGGCCAGGCGGACGAACTGCTCGCGCGCTACGCCGAATGGTTCGACGACCTCGTCGTCGCGACGCGCGAAGACTGGGTCCGCATCTCCGGCCGCCGTCGCGGCGGCTGATCGAAGCGAAAGCCTGAAATACGAAGGACACTAAGGAGAGCGAAGCGAAGGATCCCGATTCCTCCCGTTGCGCACGCAGGCTTTCAACGAGCTTACGAAGGCGAAAGGATGAATCTCGAAGCAGAAGCAGGGACGAATCCCTTCGCTCTTCTCTTCGCATCCTCGTGTCCAGTCCTTCCGCCCTTCCCGTTGGTCGTATCGCCACCACGCGCTAGACTGGTCGGATCACGACCGGCGCGGAGGACATCGTGAGCGTGCTGCAATGGCTCGGTCATCGCCTCGCCGGCTATCTCGCGCGCCCGCGCCCCGGCCTGCACGTCGCGACGAGCCGCCCGGGGCTGCTCGCGGCGACCTTGCGCAAGGGCGACGTGCTGCTCGTCGAAGGCACGAGCCGCTTCTCCGCGGCGATCCGCACGCTGACCCAGTCGACCTGGTCGCACGCGGCGCTCTACATCGGCGACGCGCTGTCCGCGTCGCGCGGCGACGACACGCCGCTGCTGGTCGAGGCGGACGTCAACGACGGCGTGCGCGCGGTGCCGGTCGAGCGCTACGCGCAGATGCACACGCGCATCTGCCGGCCGATCGGCCTCGACGAAACCGAGATCGACGCGGTGCTCTCGTACGCGATCGGCCGCCTCGGCCAGCAGTACGATCTGCGCAACATCTTCGACCTCGCGCGCTACCTCGTGCGCCCGCCGCCCGTGCCCGAGCGTTTCCGCCGCCGCCTGCTCGCGTTCGGCGGCAGCGAACCGACCAGCGCGATCTGCTCGTCGCTGATCGCCGCCGCGTTCGGCTCGATCCGCTATCCGGTGCTGCCCGACATCGAAGTCGCGCGCAGCAAGGGCGAGGCGGGGCGCGAGCAGGTGCGCGAGATCCTGCATATCCGCGATTCGAGCCTGTACGTGCCGCGCGACTTCGACGTCTCGCCGTATTTCGCGATCGTCAAGCCGAGCCTGCGCGACTTCGATCCGCACGTGCTGACCTGGGCCTCGCAGCCGGCGCTCGCGGCCGAGGCGGGCGAGGACTGAGCCGTCGGCGACGGCTCCGGCTGCTAGAATCCGACCGCCCCCGCACGCGCCCTCCGCCGATGTACACGCAGTGCCCCGAATGCCTGACGATCTACAAGGTCGACGGCGCCGAGCTCGCCGCGGCGCACGGCAGCGTGCGTTGCGGGCACTGTGCCGCGGTGTTCGACGCGCTGCGCACGCTGAACCTGCAACTGCCGCCCGAACCGATCGAGCGGCTCGAGGTGCACGCGACCCGGGCGGCGCCGCCGCAGCTCGAATCACCGGTGTTCCGCCCGAGTCCGGCGCAAGCGTCGCTGTTCGCCGAAGCGGCCGACCGCGCGCGCGCGGCCGAACGCTCGTCGCTGCCCGCGTTCGCGAAGCGCCGCCGGCGCGCGCGCCAGCGCCGCAGCGGCCCGTGGCTCGCCGGCTGCGCGCTGCTGCTGTTCACCCTCGCCGGCGAGATCGCCTGGGCCGAGCAGGCGCGCTGGATCGACGACGCGCGCGTGCGAGCGTGGCTCGACCCGGCCTGCGCGAAGCTCGGTTGCCGCCTGCCGCTGCGCCACGACGCGGCGACGCTGGAACTCCTGTCGCGCGACATCCGGCCCCACCCGTCGGTACCCGGCGCACTCATCATCTCGGCGACCCTGCGCAACGACGCGGCCTTCGTGCAGTCGTTCCCGACCGTCGAGATCACCCTGTCGGACCTCGACGAGAAGCGCATCGCGATGCGCCGCTTCCAGCCGCGCGAATACCTCGGCGACGCACGCACGATGGCCAACGGGCTCGCGCCAGGCGCGAGCACGGCGCTCGTGTTCGAGGTCGCCGATCCCGGCAAGGACGCGGTCGCGTTCGAATTCAAGTTCGAGTGAACGCTCTCGCGTGAAGGAGGCTCGGTCCGTCGCGTGCCGGAACGCCGGCCCGGCGCGCTGCTCAGCTCGCGCCGAGATAGATCGTGCAAGTGCCGATCGGCGAAGGCATAGCCGGCATCGGCACCGTCATCGATCGTGAACAGTGCCGTCGAGGGACTTATCAACGCACGATCGTGGCGCTACTATCCCCTCCCGACGTGCGCACGCGCCGTCGGCCCACGCATGGAAGGACGCTCGCCGAGAAGGGCCACGTTGTGAATGCCGCCATCCCCTTGCGCGCGGACAGCGCGCACGAAGCTTCGTTGCAACCCGCACTGCGCGACTGTGTCGTCCGCGCCGTACGCCGTTATCTCGCCGATGTCGAGTCGGAACCGGGCGAAGGCCTGCACGCGCTCGTCATGCGCGAGGTCGAATCGCCGTTGCTGCGCGAAGTGATGGCCTGGTACGGCGGCAACCAGAGCCGTGCCGCGGCTGCGCTCGGCATCAACCGCGCCACCCTGCGCAAGAAGCTGCAGCAGTACGGCCTCGCCGACTGACCCGATCCCCGCGGCCCGCTGCGCGGCCGCAGCGCGCGCTCGCGGCCGCACCGCTATAATCGCGCGCTTCCCCCCGGACGAAGTCCGCTCATGTTCGACGCCACCCTGGTACCGGTTCGCCGCGCGCTGCTCAGCGTGTCGGACAAGTCCGGCCTGATCGACCTCGCCCGCGGCCTCGATTCGCTCGGCATCGCGCTCGTCTCCACCGGCGGCACGGCGAAAGCGTTACGCGACGCGGGCCTGCCGGTGTCGGACGTCAGCAGCGTGACCGGCTTCCCCGAGATCATGGACGGGCGCGTGAAGACGCTGCACCCGGCCGTGCACGGCGGCCTGCTCGGCCGCCGCGGCACCGACGACGCGGTGATGGCCGAACACGGCATCGCGCCGATCGACCTGCTCGTCGTGAACCTGTATCCGTTCGAGCGCATCACCGCCGAGCCCGACTGCTCGATGGCCGAGGCGATCGAGAACATCGACATCGGCGGGCCGGCGATGCTGCGCGCGGCTGCGAAGAACCACGAGCACGTCGCCGTCGTGGTCGACCCGGCCGACTACGCCGAAGTGCTCGAATCGCTCGCCCACGGCGGCACGCGCCTCGCGCTGCGCCGTCGCCTCGCCGCCGCGGCGTACGCGCACACCGCGCGCTACGACGGCATCATCGCGAACTGGCTCGGCATGCGCACCGACGCCGAGAAACCCGAGGCGTTCCCGCCCGGGCTGCGCCTCGCATTCGAGCGCCGGCAGACGCTGCGCTACGGCGAGAACCCGCACCAGGGCGCCGCGCTGTACGTCGAGCGCAACCTGCCGCCGGGCACCGTCGCCGGCGCGCGCGTGCTCGCCGGCAAGGAGCTTTCCTACAACAACCTCGCCGACGCCGACGCCGCGCTCGAATGCGTGAAGGCGTTCCAGAAGACGCCCGCGTGCGTGATCGTCAAGCACGCCAACCCGTGCGGCGTCGCGCTCGGCGCGAACCTCGGCGAGGCGTACGAACGCGCCTACGCCTGCGACCCGGTGTCCGCGTTCGGCGGCATCATCGCGTTCAACCACCGCCTCGACGGCGCGACGGCGAAGAAGATCATCGAGCGGCAGTTCGTCGAAGTCGTCGTCGCGCCGGAGTTCGACGCCGACGCGATCGCCGCGATCGCCAACAAGCCGAACGTGCGCGTGCTCGCGGTCGGCGAATGGGGCGACGCCGCACCGCACGCATACGACTACAAGCGCATCGCCGGCGGCCTGCTCGTGCAGGACGCCGACCGCGACACGCTGCTGCTGTCCGACCTCAAGGTCGTCTCGCGCCGCGTGCCCGACGCGGCCCAGCTGCACGACCTGCTGTTCGCCTGGCACGTCGCGATGTTCGTCAAGTCGAACGCGATCGTCTACGCACGCGAAGGCCGCACGATCGGCATTGGTGCCGGCCAGATGAGTCGCGTCGTGAGCGCGAAGATCGCGGCGATGAAGGCCGCCGAAGCGAAGCTCGAGGTACCCGGCAGCGTGATGGCATCGGACGCGTTCTTCCCGTTCCGCGACGGCATCGACGCCGCCGCCGAGGCCGGTATCCGCGCGGTGATCCAGCCGGGCGGATCGATGCGCGACGCGGAGGTCATCGCCGCCGCCGACCAGCACGGCATGGCGATGGTGTTCACGGGCGTCCGGCATTTCCGGCATTGATTCCGCTCGCGCGGCATCAATCCCAAAGTTCGCGTTGCGAACTTCGGGCCCCAGCCTTTGCTCTTCCATACCCCTTCTCGCCTACGGCGCGAATCGCCCCCTGACTCAGGGGGCTTATCGGCAGGATCGCAGCGTGAAGATTCTCGTCATGGCATCGACGACGCTGCGCGGCATCAATCCCAACGTTCGCTGCGCGAACGTCGGGCCCCGGCCTGGCTCTTCCACACCCCATTCGCACCTTCGGCAGGAATAGCACCATGAAGATCCTCGTCATCGGTTCCGGCGGCCGCGAGCACGCACTCGCGTGGAAGCTGCTGCAGTCGCCGCGCGTGTCCGAAGTGATCGTCGCGCCGGGCAACGCCGGCACCGCGCGCGAGGCGCGCATGCGCAATGCCGACGTCGCCGCGACCGACGTCGACGGCCTGCTCGCGCTCGCGCGCGAGGAAGGGATCGCGCTCGCCGTGGTCGGCCCCGAGGCCGCGCTCGCGGCGGGGGTGAGCGACCGCTTCCACGCGGCCGGCCTGCGCTGCTTCGGCGCGAGCCGGATCGCCGCGCAGCTCGAGAGCTCGAAGGCGTTCGCCAAGGATTTCCTCGCCCGCCACAATATCCCGACCGCGCGCTACGCGGTGTTCACCGACCTCGGCCCTGCACTCGCCTACGTGCGCAAGCACGGTGCGCCGATCGTGATCAAGGCGGACGGGCTCGCGGCCGGCAAGGGCGTCGTCGTCGCACTCACGCTCGCCGATGCCGAGCAGACGCTGCACGACATGCTCGGCGCGCGCACGTTCGGCGACGCGTCCGCGCGCGTCGTGATCGAGGAGTTCCTCGAAGGCGAGGAAGCGAGCTACATCGTCATGAGCGACGGCCGCAACGTGCTGCCGCTCGCGACGAGCCAGGACCACAAGCGCCGCGACGAGGGCGACCTCGGCCCGAACACGGGCGGCATGGGCGCGTACTCGCCGGCGCCGGTGGTCACGCCCGCGGTCGAACGCCGCGTGCTCGACGAGATCATCCATCCGACGATCGCGAGCATGGCCGCGGAAGGCGCACCGTTCATCGGCTTCCTCTACGCGGGCCTGATGATCGACCGCGACGGCGCGCCGAGGGTGATCGAATTCAACGCGCGCCTCGGCGACCCGGAAACGCAGCCGATCATGCTGCGCCTGAAATCCGACCTCGTCGACCTCGTCGAGGACGCACTCGACGGCCGCCTCGATCGCGCGCAGGCGAGCTGGGACCCGCGTCCTGCGCTCGGCGTCGTGATGGCGGCGGCCGGCTATCCGGGCAAGGTGCGCAGCGGCGACGCGATCGACGGACTCGACGCGCCCGACGGCACCGACGTGAAGGTATTCCATGCCGGCACTGCGCTCGACGCCAACGGCAGCGTCGTCACCGCGGGCGGCCGCGTGCTCGCGGTGTGCGCGGTCGGCGACGACCTCGGCGTCGCGCGCGAGCGCGCCTACGCGCGCGTGCGCACGGTCCGCTTCGACGGCGCGTTCTGCCGCCGCGACATCGGCCACCGCGCGCTGCGGCGCTGAGCGCCGCGCGCGAGCGCGCCGCGATCAGCGCTTCGCCGGCTTCGCATCCGGCGCGAGGCGCGCCGGGTGGTAGACGGCCGCGCTCGCCGGCCACGGTCGGTCCGGCAGCTTGTGCGCCTGCAGCTGCTGCAGCACCTCGCGGTACGGCGTGAGCGCGGCCTTGAGGCCGTTGCGCACGAGCACGAACATCGCCGCCTGCTGGATCTTCACCGCGTCGTCCCACTTGCCGTTCGCCGCGAGCGCGAGCGCGTAGGCTTCGCCGTTCGGCGCGCTCGGGTTCTCGGCGTAGAGCTTCTTGCCGTACTCGAGCGCGCCGCGGCGCTCGTTCGCGCTCGCCTGCGCGCACGTGCTCGCGATGCGCACGAACAGCTGCAGCACGAACTTGTTGTTGACGTCCGCCGCGAGCAGATCGCTGGCGTCACGCAGCGCCGAGCCGCACTGGCCGGCGACGACGTCGGCACCGACCAGCTGCATCCAGTGCTCGCCGTCGCGCAGGTCGAGCTGCACGAGCGCGCGGTACTGCGTCGCGGCGTCGGCCGCACGGCCCGTGCGCAGCAGCAGCGCACCGAGCAGTGCACGCGCCTCGCCGAGCTTCGGATCGAGCCGCACGGCTTCCTGGTAGGAACGCTGCGCGCCCGCGTCGTCGTTGCCCATCTCGAGCGCGACGCCCTTGCTGAGCTGGGCGAGCGCACTGTTGCGGTCGGCGGCGATCGCCGCGTCAGCGCGCGTGTTCGCTGCGGCGAGATTGCCGGCCGCCGCCTCCGCGCGCGCGTACAGCGCGAGCAGCGCCGCGTCCTTCGGATTCGCCGCGACCGCGGCGTCGAGCAGCTTGCGCGCGGCGTCGTACTGATGCAGCGCGAGCAGCGAAGGAATATCGTTGATGCCCTTCGCCGGCGCCGCAGCGGACGTCGCCGCGCCGGTGGACGCACCGGCGCGGCCGAGCAGGCCGTCGCCGAGCGGATCGACGAGAGCCGGCGGCACGTTGCCCGCCTTCGCGCGCGCGTCCGCGGCGGCCTGCGCATTGCCCGCCGCGGCCTGCGCCTCTGCCAGCGTCGCGTAGAGCGCGGTCGCCTTCGGGTCGATCGCGAGCGCGCGCTGCGTCTGCTCGGCCGCCTCGGCGTAGCGCTTCTGCTTGAGCGCGATCTCGCCGAGCATCGCGTACGGCATCGCCTGGTCGGTGTGCTTGGCGACGTAGTCGGCGAGCAGCTTGCGCGCGCCGTCGAGGTCGCCGTTGTCCATCTTGCCGCGCGCGACCGTGGTGCGGATCGGCAGGTAGTCCTGGTTCAGCTGCAGCGCGATGTCGAAGTAGTTCTGCGCGACCGCGGGCTGCTTCTGCGAGCGTGCGAGCACGCCCTGCGCATAGACCCAGCGGCCGTCCTTCGGCGCGAGCAGGGTGGCGTCCTCGAGCGCGATCGTCGCGGCGTCGGCGAAGCCGTTGCGCGCGTACGCCGCACCGAGGATCGCGTAGGCCTCGGCGAGCGGATCGCCGACCAGCGCGATCTTGCTCTTCTCGAACGTTTCGCGCGTCTTGCGCAGTTCGTCGGCCTGGGCGGGCGACAGCTTCGTCAGGTCCGGTGTCGGCACCGGCTTGACCAGGGCCTCGGCGTGCAGGTGGGTCGAGCCGAACGCGACGGCGACGGCGAGAGCGAGCGGGGCGAGGGAGCGCAGGGACATCGGCTTGGCGGCTTCGAGGGACGAGCCGCGCAGTTTAGCGCCTCGCCGCCGGCCTCGCCGGGGACCCCGCCGATGGCATGAAGTTCCCGCTCGCGAGGACGGTCGCGAGGCGCCCGCCGATCCGGTGCGGGCGGCCGCGACGCGCGGCTGCGGGCGATCGGCGATGCGATCCTGCTACATTCGCGCGAATCCCAAGGCAGGCGAGCCATGAGCGGATCCAGCCAGTTCCGATTGCTCGGCACGCGCCGTTTCGCGCCGTTCTTCGCGACCCAGGCGCTCGGCGCATTCAACGACAATGCGTTCC
>Ga0068853_100001514_pt1 | contig 16889 bp, 13 predicted proteins | sample KBSCornC32_FD_65655 | JGI IMG/M metagenome (GOLD analysis project Ga0068853, IMG submission 65655) | Corn rhizosphere microbial communities from Kellogg Biological Station, Michigan, USA - KBS Corn C3-2 | ecosystem: Host-associated > Plants > Roots > Rhizosphere > Soil ...
GGCTCGGATGGGGATTCTGGATCAGTCTGCTTGCGGCCATGGCTGCGACAGTCGTGTGTTATGGAGTGACTGTTGTGGCGCTGCGAAAGTTCGGGTCGGGGTAGCGGTGTTCAGAAAGCCGTCGGAAATCCGCCTGGCCCCCTTTGCTGAAGGGGGATGCCCTGCGAGCGTCCGGAAGCGCTGGCGCTGGTGGCGCTCAACCCCCCTTTGACAAAGGGGGGCAGGGAGGATTTCCTCCTACGGGGCTACGCAACCGCAGGCATAACGAACGGATGCGCCTTCTCATACGCACGCGCCGCGCGCAGCACGAGCGGATCCGCGAACTTCGCGCCGACGATCTGCATCGCCACCGGTAATCCGTTCGTCACAAAGCCACACGGAACAGCGGCCGCCGGCTGCTGCGTCAAGTTGAACGCGTAAGTGAACGGCGACCATTGCCACCAGCGCTTCATCTCGGTATTCGGCGGTACTTCGTGATTCACCTCGAACGCGGTAGTCGCGAGCTGCGGCGTGACTAGCAGGTCGTACTGCGTATGCAGCAGGGCCATGCGCCGGCCGAAATTCTCGCGATCCTTCTCAAGTCTGCGGTAATCGAGCGCACTGAGGTGAAAGCCCGGCTCCGCCAGGTCGAGCAAAGGCGGATCGACCTGCGCGCGCTGCTCGGCGCTCATCGGTCCTACGCCGAGTGCGAGCGCCACCGACCACATCGGCTGCATGATCGCGATCGGGTCTTCGAGCGCGAGGTCGATCTCTTCCACGTGAGCGCCAAGGCGCCCGAGCTCCTTCACGGCATTGTCGACGAGAGCGGCGACTTCGCGGTCGACCTTCGCGTAACCGAGCGTGCGGCTGTAAGCGATGCGTGCACCTTTGATGCCGCCTTCGAGCTCGGCGCGATAGTCGATGTCGAGCTTCGGATAGGAGTACCAGTCGCGGATGTCAGGGCCGGCCATGACGCTCAGCATCAGCGCCGCCTCCGAAACCGTCTGCGTCATCGGACCTTGATGCCAAAGCGTCAGCGCCGGCGAGTGGGGGTGGACCGCCACGACGCCGAACGTCGGCTTGAAGCCGAAGATGCCCGTGAAGCCCGCGGGAATGCGGATCGATCCACCGCCATCGGTGCCTAGATGCAGAACACCGAACCGCAACGCCGCTGCAACGGCTGCACCGCCGCTACTGCCTCCCGGTGTGAGGCGCTCGTCCCAGGGGTTGCGCGTCACGCCGGTCAGCGGACTGTCGGTGACGCCCTTCCAGCCGAACTCGGGCGTCGTTGTCTTGCCGAGAAACACCGCACCTTGCGCGCGCATGCGAGCTACCGGTGGGCCGTCTTCTGCGCTGGGTGCGGGATCGGTCGTGCGCGAGCCGCGCCGTGTCGGCCAGCCTTTCACCGTCACCAAGTCTTTGACTGTCGCTGGCAAGCCATCGATCAAACCTGCGGGATCGCCTTTCTGCCAGCGCGATTCAGACGCTCGCGCATCTCTGAGAGCCGCTTCGGGATCGGCGATCACGAACGCGTTGTATCTAGGGTTCAGCCGCTCGATGCGCGCAAGCGTCGCCTTGACGACTTCGACCGGCGACAACCGCTTCGCCCGATACAGCTCGATCAACTCGGCAGCGGTATGGTTCAGGATATCTTCGGACACGGCGTGCTCCGCAAGAATTGAAAACGGGCGAGACACAACGTGTCCCGCCCGCAATTGTGCGCTGAGCGCCCCGACTTCCGCTATGTCGCGGAACCGGGGCGCACGGAACGTGTTACGCCTTGCTCTTCAACCCCTCGAGTATCGCGTCCGGTGTGATGGGCATGTGCCTGACGCGCACGCCGACAGCGTTGTAGATCGCGTTCGCAACGGCGGGCGCAACCACCGTCGAAGACGGCTCACCGAGTCCGCTCGGATGGCGGCCGGACTGGATGAGTTCGACGTCGATCGTCGGTACGTCGGCGAGCCGGATCGGCTTGTACTCGTGGAAATTGCTCTGCTCGATTGCGCCGTTCTTGTAGGTGAGCCGCTCGGACATGACCTGGCTGGCCCCCCACAATGCCGCGCCCATCACCTGCGCCTTGGCGTTGACCGGATTGATCACAGTGCCGGGGTCCGTCGCGATCGTGAGCCGGTTGATGCGATACGTGCCGGTCTTCGGATCGACCGTCACTTCCGCGATGCCCGCGACCCACGTCGGGCTCTGCCGCTCCTCGGCTGATGAAACCGCGATGCCCATCGCGCTATTCGGTGGCAGCTTCTTCGTGCCGTATCCCGCTTTCTTCGCAGCGGTCTGCAGGCAGTTCGCGAGACGCAGCGCGCCACCGACCGTCGCGGACTCGTACTGCGGCCAGGAGTTTTCGTTCGGCCACGGCAGCGAGATCCACAGGCGGTCCATGTAGTAGTCGGACGGCGTGCCGGGTGCATAGCCGCTGTTCGGAATGCCGCGGTTACCGCCTTTTCCGTTCAGCATGGACAGCCGGAACTCGAGCGGATCGCGCTTCAGCGCATGCGCGACCTCGTCCATGAACGACTCGACAACGAACATGTTGTACGAGTTGGACACGGTGCGTAGCGCGCTGGCCTGCACCGCCCAAGTCGTGCGATCGCTGTCCCACGCCCGCACGCGGTGATTCGGCACGTAATACCAATGGTCGCTGCCGCCGATCGACCATTGATCGATGTCCTGCTTCTTGGCGTCCCACGAGTCGAGCTGCAACCAGTCGGTGCCGTACTTCTTGCCGACGAAGAAGCGCGGGCCCATCCAGCCGCAGCAGATGTCGTGGTTCATCGCAACCAGCTTGCCGTCCTTCAAGCCGGCCTTCAGTTTGTGGAACGTCGGTGTGCGCGGGAAGCTCGTCGCGAATGTCGATTCGCGCGTCTGGATCAGCTTGACCGGGCGTCCCGACTCTTTTGCGCAATACGCGGCCGCGAGAATCTCGTCGTAGTCCTGCTTGCCGCCGAAGCCGCCGCCGAGGACGTATTCGTGCACGAAGATCTTGATGTCCTCGGGCTTCTGGTTGAGCACCTTCGACAGGTAGGCGCTCAACGTCATGCGTGCGAACGACGTGCTTTGCGTGCCGACATAGACGTGCCATGCGCCGTCGACGAATTGCACCGTCGCGTTGAGCGGCTCCATCGTTGCATGGCAGACCATGTCCGAGCTGTATTCCATCTCGAGGACCTTATCCGCGCCGGCGAGTCCCTTGTCTACGTCGCCCTCCAGCACCCAGGCGGCGCCTTCGTCGGTCTTCTCGATCTTCTCGGAGAACTCCTCGAAGATGTCGTTCAAGCTGAGCCTGCCGTACGGACCCGGGTCGACTTCGACCTTCAGCGCCTTGGTGGCTTTCATCGCGGCCGGGAACGACTCGGCCAGTGCGACCACCCAGCCGGTGCACTTGCCGAGCGTGTTATCGACGATCACGGCCTTCACGAAGCCCGGGATCTTGCGCGCCTCGGAATCATCGACGCTGGTGATTTTGGAGCCGTAGCGCGTGCGCGGAATCACGAGCGCGCCGTACAGCATGTTGGGCAGAAACACATCGATGCCGTATTTGGCCTGGCCGTTGGTCTTGGACGGGATGTCCACCGCCGGAATGGACTTGCCGATGATCTTGTAGCTGCCGAACGGCTTGATCTTGATCGCCTTGAAGTCGTCGGGATACGAGAACTTCTGGTCGATCGTGACCTTCTGTAAAATCTCTCCGTAGCCGATTGACTTGCCACTCTTGTCGATCACACGGCTGTTCTCCGCGCGGCAGTCGGCGGGCTTCGCGCCGAGGACTTTTGCGCCAGCCTCGATCAATGCCATGCGCCCGGCCGCGCCGGCGCGCGACAAGCGATCGAACTCGGTCGTGATGCTTCCGCTGTTCACGGTGTACGCGAGACCGTAAATCGCGAAGTTCTCCACGCTTTCGAGCGGCGTGTCGAGCCGCACATCTTCCCATTTGACTTCGAGCTCTTCCGCGATGATCTGCGCGAGGCCGGTGCCGATGTGCTGCCCCATCTCGGCCTTCACGATGTGCATCGTGGTCTTGCCGTCGGGCGTGATCGTGAACCAGATCGAAGGCGTGAATCCAGGCATGCCCGATCCGATTGCCGCTTGCGCATTGCCGCTCTCGACCAGGCTCGGCAAGCCGATGCTCATGAAGGTACCGGCCGCAGTGGCCGCGGAGCGCACGAGGAAGTCGCGCCGAGTCATTCCGGGTTGGTTGGCGTTAGGCATGTTTCGACCCCTCCTTCATGATCTCGGAGGCGCGCTTCACGGCGCCGACGATGCGCGGATAGGTGGCGCAGCGGCACAGGTTGCCGTTCATGCTTTCGACGATCTGCTGGTCGCTCGGGGCCGGATTCGCCGACAGCAGCGCCGCTGCCTGCATGATCTGACCGGACTGGCAGTAGCCGCATTGTGGAACCTGATGCTCCACCCACGCCTGTTGCACGGGGTGCGCGTTGGACGGATGGAGACCCTCGATGGTGGTGATCAGCGCGCCCTCGGCTTCGCCGACCGTGACCGAACAGGAGCGCACGGCCTGACCGTTGATGTGCACCGTACAGGCGCCGCACACGCCGATGCCGCAGCCGAATTTGGTTCCGGTGAGCCGTAAGTCTTCCCGGATCACCCACAGCAATGGAGTATCCGGCGGAGCGTCAGCAAAAAAGCTCTGACCATTGATGGTTAGGTTGGGCATGGGTCTTTTTCCTCCTGGGTGTGGGTGGACGAGCGGTGGTGCAAAAGCGAGCGGCGCTCCCTTGGAGCGGGCGGGAAGGGAAAGTGCGTATGTGAGCTTGTGCCGCGCCGGAAGGCGGGTGTATGCACGAAACGGCGGAACGAAGCGACAAGTGCCTCGGCCGCGGCTGGCGGAGCTGCGAACATCTTCCCCTTCGAGTCAGGGATTAATGCAACATGACCGGGCGAGTCGTTGCCGTCCGGCTTCGTTTGTCCGTATCGATTGCCGCATCCAGCACGAATAGTTTCCGTGCTGCGCGCTTTCGTGAATTGGAAAAAAGCGTACGCGCATCGAAATCGATGCGCAAGCTGTGCTTCAGGATGGGGCGCTCTGCGCCGACGTGGTGCGCCGCGTCGGGACCGCCAATAGGAAAAGCGGCGCGTGCTTTGGAGGCACGCGCCGCTCGGGTGGGGCCGGAGGGGGTGGCCGGTCTACCCGATTTGGACCGGGACGAACATCTTGGCCTCGCCGCGCTGAACCAGCAGCGCGACGTTCTTGCCGGCCTTGGTGACCAGCGTGCTCAACTGCTCGGCGCTCTTCACCGGCGTGCCGTTCAGCGACAGGATGACGTCGCCTTCCTGCACACCAGCTCGAGCTGCCGGGCCATCCGAGCTTTCGACCACGAGGCCGTCCTTGATGCCGGACTGCTCGCGCTCGTCCGGAGTGAGCGGGCGTACCGCGAGGCCCAGCTTGCCCTGCGGCTTGGCACTGGTGTCGTCAGCCGCAGCGACCTTCGCATCCTTCATCGCGCCGACCGTGACCGTCAGGTCCTTGGTTCCGCCTTGACGCCAGACCTCGAGCTTCGCGCTGGTCCCCGGCTTCAAGTCGGCAACGCGGGCTGGCAGCTGCGTCGACTCCGAGATCGCCTCGCCGTTGAACTTGAGGATCACGTCGCCGACCTCTACGCCGGCCTTCGCGGCAGGGCTGTCCGGCTCGACCGAGCTGACGAGCGCACCCTGTGCTTTCTCCAGTCCGAACGACTTCGCGAGATCCTGATTCAGGTTCTGGATCGTTACGCCCATGCGGCCGCGCTCGACCTTGCCGTACTTGACGAGCTGGTCCTTGACCTTCATCGCGACGTCGATCGGAATCGCGAACGACAGGCCTTCGTAGCCACCGCTGTTGCTGTAGATCTGTGAATTCATCCCGATCACTTCACCCTTTGTGTTGAGCAGCGGGCCGCCGGAGTTGCCGGGGTTGACCGCCACGTCGGTCTGAATGAACGGAACGTAGTTCTCATCCGGCAGCGAGCGATACTTCGCGCTGATGATGCCGGCAGTCACCGTGTTCTCCATGCCGAAGGGGGAGCCGATCGCCGCGACCCACTGGCCGGGTTTGACGGCTTCGGGGTTGCCGATCACGACGTAAGGGAGATCCTTCGCGTCGATCTTGAGCACCGCGACATCGGTGCCGCGGTCGATGCCGACCGTCTTGGCCTTGAACTCGCGCTTGTCGGTGAGGCGCACGATCACTTCCTTCGCGCCGGCCACGACGTGTGCGTTCGTAAGGATCACGCCATCGGGGCTCACGATGAAGCCCGAACCGAGCGCGTGCTGCGGCATCGGGCTGCGCGGCATCGGGCGCATCTGGCCGCGCGGACCCTGGAAGCGCTTGAAGAATTCGTAGAACGGATCGTCCGGATCCATCTGCGGCATCTGCATCGTCGGCGCGTCGGCCTTCACCTCTTGCGATACGGTGATATTCACGACAGCCGGGCCATTGCGTTCCGCGATGGCGCTGAAGTCGGGTAGCGCGACAGTAACCGGGGCCTGTGCGGTGGCAGGGGCGGTGGCCACGGCGGCCGCGGTTTCGGTTCTGGTCTTGGTGAAGATCGGGGTGCCCGCCTGCGAATAGCCTCCGACGGCAGCAGTGATCACCCCAGCGGCGATGAGGCCGCCAACGAGTGCTTTCAGCTTCATGTCTCTGTTCCTCGATTATTGGGAAGGCCGTTGGCTACGGGCCGCCGGCATGAAGCGCATCTTGGAGAGCGCGGCTTAACGCAGACTTAAGGGTGCAAGGCGTTGTTCGAGCGAGGAAGTTCCGGGGAGTCGGAATCCACTCTTAGTGGTCCGATCCAGCCCTTCGACTCTGCGGCTGGCGCTGCGACGCTCAGGGCGAGCGGTGGCGTTACGACGCGCGAGAGCGGTTGGGCTTGTAGGTCCCGACTTCAGTCGGACGCTTTCTACTTCAGCAGGACGCTTCGGTCCGTGGCTACTCGGTGTTCTTGATCAGATCGCCCAGCAGCTTCTTGAGCTGCTCGGTCTTCCTCGAGCCGACCGCTTCGGCTACCGCATCGTGATGCTGATCGACGCGCTCGCGCAATCGCGCCACCAGCTCGAGCCCATGATCGGTTGCATAGACCAGCACGCGCCGGCTGTCCGCTGTGTCGGCGCGGCGATGCACGAGCCCGCTGCTCACCATGCGGTCGATGGTCTTGGTCAGCGCGGGGTGATTCATTAGCACAAGCTCGGCCAGCTCGCCCATCGAGCGCCCTTGCTCGTCGCTCAACACTTCGAGGATGCGCCAGTGCTCGATCTGAACACCTTCGGCGCTCAGTGCCGACTCGAGCTGCGCGGTCATCTGCCGGTTGGCTTGTGCGAGCAGATACGCCAGATAGTTGGTGATCGGTTCAGCGCTCATTCTGATGGGTGACTATGTCTGCTTTCGGGTAGCATTGAGTATACGTTTTCCGCGGAAAACAAAGAAACGGCGCGACCGCGATCGGGAGCGCACCGGGTCCCAGACGACCCGTCCGCGGCACCTGGCGAAAAGGAAGCTCTGATCAAGTCTCGCATGCGCGACCGGGGCGCTTTGGGCCGAGGGCAAGTGGGCGAGGACGCCGTGTAGCCGGTCTACACAAGGAGGAGCCCACGCAGACATCGGCCCAAAGCGCCCCGGTCCCTCGATAGAGACGAATATTATCGGGTTGTGTCAGGTGCGGCGTCTGCGTTGTTGCGCTCCTCGCCAAGGTACCTACCTTGGCTTCGTCGCGACGCCTCGCATCCATCCGCACCTGACGCAACGCGCGTCGCGAGGCTTGACCAGAGCTCCCTTTGACCAGATACCTGATCCCGGGAGGATCCAACGTGCCCGCCCATTCATTACCGAACGCTTCTCCAAGCGGCAGCGGCGCTCTTCTGCCCGCGCTGCGCAAGCATCGAAACTCCGGCTGGCAGCCGCGCGGGACGCCGGACGCGTGGTTCGAACGCCGGCGCGAACAGGCCTTCGCCGTCGGGCTCATGGTGCCGACCAGCGGCTCGGCGGGGATCTGGGGTCCTTCCACGATTGCGTGCGCGCAGCTTGCGGCGGAAGAGATCAACCGTGCCGGCGGATTGCTCGGCCAGGAGGTACGCCTGCGCATCGTCGATGCCGCGGACGAGATCTCCGATCTCGCCGAGCGCACAACGCAGATGCTCGACGAGGGCGAGATCGATGCCATCGTCGGCATGCACATCAGCGCGGTGCGACAGAACATCCGCGGCGCGGTAGCCGGCCGCGTGCCGTATGTCTACACGCCGCTGTACGAAGGCGGCGAGCGCACACCCGGAATCTACGCGATCGGCGAAACGCCGCAGCAGCAATTGCGTCCTGCGATCCGCGCGCTGACCGAGCGCTTCCAGCTCAAGCGGTGGGCACTGCTCGGCAACGATTACGTGTGGCCGCGCCTATCGCATGCGCTGGCGTGCCGCTACGTTCGCGAGTCGGGCGGTGCCGTCCTCGATGATCTGTATCTGCCATTCGGCGTGAGCGACTTCGGCCCGGTGCTCGAGCGAATCGAGCGGCTCGGGGTGGACGCGCTGCTGTTGTCACTGGTTGGGCAGGATGCCGTTGTGTTCAACCGTGAGTTCGGCGGCGCGGCGGGCAAGCTGCGTGGCGTGATCAGACTGTCTTGCGCGATCGAGGAGAACGGATTGCTCGCGATCGGTGCCGAGAACACCGCGGGTCTTTACGGCGCTGCCGCCTACTTTGCAGCGGCTCCGACCGATTCCAACATGGCCTTCAAAGAGCGCTACTACAGCCTGTTCGGCGATCGCGCGCCGACGCTGAATGCACTGGGCCAGTCCACTTACGAAGGCATGCACTTCCTCGCGGCACTCATCGAGCGCAGCAACGGGCGTCGAACACCTTGGTCGGCTCTTGCGGCAGAACCGTTCTCGTATCGCAGCGCACGCGAGGCGCTGTACCTCGACAACGACCACAAGGTCTGCCCGATGTACCTCGCGCGCGCGGAGGGTCATCTGTTCGAGGTGGAGCAGCGGTTGTAGCCGAAATCAGGGGAGCCTGCGGCTCCCCTGTCAAGCTCACTGATCGAGACGGATGCGGTAGTTCAACGCAACGCCCCAGATCGGCTGATAGTTGCAATTCGTCGGCTCGAATCCCCACGAGAGAATCGAGCGCGCGACGGCAGTCCGTCCATTCATCGGATAGACCGTCTGCAGATTCTGGTTGGCGTTGGCGATGACGGCGAATTGCCACGTCGGTATCGAGCCTGCGATCGCGTCGGACAGATGCACGCTGTCACGTCCCACCGGAACGAACACGCCGTTTGCATCCTGGACGCAGTGGAAGACGTATTCGCGGCTACCCGGCAGCGGCGTGCCGCCGAACCCGAAGTTCTGCTTGATCTGGACCGGGCACGCGAACTGGCGCCGTTGCGGATCATAGCCGCAGCAGCTCATCTCTTCGTAGTACAAGCTGCCGAGCTGCGAGACCTTCGCGCCGCATTCACGCGCAGCGACGAAGAACGGCGCGGTCGCGGGGATCAGCGCGGCGTCCTGAGCGCAATCCTTGTACTTCGCATACAGATCGGCTTGCAGCGCGAGCTTCTGCTCGTCCGTCTGATTGTCCGCCGCCGACAGCGTCTTGGCGACGTAATCCTTCACGTCCGGGCCGCAGTACGTCTTCGTTTGCGCCAGACTCGCGAGCGGTGAGCACAGCGCGAGTGCAGCTCCGACCGACACCAGCGCTCGAGCGATGCGCGAATGAAACCGGGTGCCGGATCTTGGTAACGTGCGAATCAACATGATGAACCTCCTCACGACCGAATATATAACCCCGTTCAACGCCACGGGGTACATGGCGGCGGAATAGCTCCGGCCGCGCGGTGCGATGCGACCGTGCGGGCGCGATGAAATTCCTGTGCACAGTCTGTGCGATCGTAAAGACATGCTCGATTACTCTTAGGACATATGGGTTGAACCCGACCCGGGGCATTCTTGACGCAGGAGACAGTACGCGACGCAAGATCCTCTTCAGTGGGCCTTGTCGCCGGTGGCAGTGCGATGGGGGAAGCGCAGACGACGCTCATTCGACTCCCGAGCACTGTTGCTGCACGGACAGCCGGCTCGCACCCGAGTTGACCGCGTGTTGGAGCTTCTCAAGGGGCAGGTGTTACGCTAAGATGCGCGCCTGTCATTGGGGAGTAGCCGCCCTCGAGGGTCGAGGGGCTCGCGTCAACATACTTGCTTCGACTCGAGGCATGGCGCGGGCGGTTCCCGGATCTGGCGAGACCTTTGACTGCAGTGCCTCGGCGGGCCGGGGAGCATTGCAGTCACTGGTTTGCACCGGCCGGAGAACAAACTGTGGAAGCGTTTCTGGTCTCTACCGGTGTCGTCGTCCTCGCTGAGATGGGCGACAAGACGCAACTCCTCGCACTGGTTCTTGCCGTTCGATTTCGTCGCCCGCTGCCGATCATCGCAGGGATCTTCGTTGCAACCATCGTCAATCACACCATAGCCGGCGCGGTCGGCGCCTGGATAACGGCTACGGTCGGGCCGCAGGTGCTGCGCTGGGTGCTGGGCGCTTCATTCATCGGCATGGCGATCTGGGCGCTCATTCCGGACAAGCTCGATAGCCAGGAGTCCAAGGTGGCGCGCCTCGGTGTCTTCGGAGCGACCGTAGTGGCGTTCTTCCTCGCGGAGATGGGCGACAAGACGCAGATCGCCACGGTCGCGCTGGCGGCAAAGTACTCGGCGTTCTACAGCGTCGTTGCCGGCACCACGTTCGGCATGATGCTGGCCGATGTCCCGGCGGTGCTGCTGGGCGATCGCGTGACGAAGATGGTTCCCGTCAGAGTCATTCGTGTGGTCGCTGCTGTCGTCTTTCTGATCCTCGGAGCGATGGCGCTGCTGAATGTCGGCCGTCTGCTGTGACAGCTTCGACACGCTGATCGCATGGTTCGTGACACACACTCTGGCTACACTGCGCTCTTTCTATTGTCGCGCGGAGCCCCGCATGCGGTCAGTTGGTCTCACAGTAATCGCACTCGTCTGCATTTCCCTGCGCACGCCCGCTGAAGCGGCAACGTTGGCGGCGTGGGTGCAACTCGGACCGCGCGGCGAGGTAAGCGCCAGGGTGATCACGAACGACTCCGCGTGCCCGACGTTGCGGATGGATGGCGCGCCGCTGCCGATGAAAGCGCGCTCGGATCCCGAGGCCGTGCTTGCCGGCGTGAGCAAGGCCTCGTTTCCGGTGCGCGGCTGCGAGGCGGTGATCGCGCCTGGAGCGCAAGCCTTGCTGCTCGACGACCGACCTCTGCCTCTGCCGCGACGAGAGCTGCGGCGTGTCGTCATCCTTGGCGATACCGGGTGCCGCCTGAAAGGCGCTTTCGCGATACAGGACTGCAACGATCCGAATGCGTGGCCTTACGCCAAGATCGTCGCTCACGCCGTCGCTGCTCGTCCCGATCTGGTCATTCACCTCGGCGACTACCATTATCGAGAAACCGCTTGTCCGGCAGGATGGCGCGGTTGCGAGGGTTCGCCGTTTGGGTTCGGGTGGGACGCCTGGAATGCGGATTTCTTCGCACCGTCGGCGCCGTTGTTCGCCGCAGCGCCCTGGCTGCTGGTGCGTGGCAATCACGAAGACTGCGAGCGCGCAGGCGAAGGCTGGTTTCGCTTGCTCGCCGCTGTATCGCTGGCATCGCGCTGCGGCGACCTCACGGGTTTCTTCGTGACGGAAACGGGCGGCATGGGCTTCGTCGTCATGGATAGTGCCAGTGCGACCGACCCGAGCGGAGATCCACAGCCGTTGCTGCGTAAGCTCGCAGCGCAGTTTGCGGAGATACGAGACACCATACCCGGCGAGTCCTGGCTGCTGACCCACCGGCCGATGAACGCGCTACGCAGCTCTCCGGCCGGGCCCGACAGCGTCGAGAACCGGATTCAGCAGGCAGCGATCGGAGACGCGCTGCCACCCAGCGTGCGCATGATCGTGTCGGGTCACAACCATTTCTTCCAGGCGCTCGACTTCGACGGCGTACGGGCACCACAACTCGTGGTCGGCACCGGTGGCGATGTGCTGCTGCCGATACCGCGCGAGCAGTTGGTAGGCCAGAACGTGAACGGCGCACGCGTGGCGGATGCAGCCACCCGGTTTGGTTTTGCCTACATGGTGTGGGACCGGGCCGGCGTGGCGTGGGAAGGTGCGCTGTTCGACGAGAACGGCAGGCCGGCCGGACATTGCACTCTGGTCGAGCGCAGGCTCAGTTGCAGTTGACTCGGACTTACAATGGCGCGCGTCGCAGCTGCATTGCGCTTCATTCCCATGCATTGGCTCAACACGGCAAAGAACAACGAATGAGAATGTTCCGGCGCGTTTCTGCCATCGTGCTTGCTCTCTGCGCGGTTCCGGCGCAAATGCTTTTGGCCGTTCCAGCGCACGCTGACGACAAGGCAGTCGTATCCATTCATGACATCCAGGGACGTGGTCACATCTCACCGCTGAACGGGCAGAGGGTTACGGACGTTCGAGGCATCGTCACGGCAACCCGTGCGCGCGGGTTCTACCTGCAGGAGCCCGATTCGGACGACGATCCGGCGACGTCCGAAGGGATCTTCGTTTTCACCGACGCGCCGCCGCTCGTGGGTGTCGGCGATGCGGTCGTCGTGAGCGGAACGGTGCAGGAATATCGTCCGGGCGGCGCGACGACCGGGAATCTGACGCGCACGGAGATAACTGCCCCAAGTGTGTTGGCCGTGTCTCATCACAATCGCCTGCCTGCGCCGGTGATCATCGGCAGGCATGGTCGTACGCCTCCGCAGGTCACGATCGGTGCGCCTGGTTGCGGCGATGTCGAGCGGGCAGACTGCGCTTTCGATCCTGCGCACAACGCGCTGGACTTCTACGAGAGCCTCGAAAGCATGCGCGTGCGCGTCGAGCACGCGATCGTCGTCGGCCCGACCAGCCGATTCGGCGAGACCGTCGTCATCGGCGATCGCGGCGCACGCGCGAAGCAACGCACACCGCGCGGCGGAGTCCACGTCTCGGCCTCGAACTTCAATCCCGCGCGCATCATCCTGGACGACAAGATCGTCGCGCTGTCCGTGCCGCTCGGCGTGGGCGACACGATAGCCAGCGTCACCGGGGTGCTCGATTACAGCCTCGGCAACTTCAAGCTCGAAGTCACGCAGCCCCTCACGGGCGTATCGGGCGGCCTGCAACGCACGACGACGCGCGCGCAGGACCTCGATCAGCTCGCGATCGCAACATTCAACGTCGAGAACCTCGCATCGGACAGCGGGCAGGCGAAGTTCAATGCGCTCGCGGCGCAGATCGTGGACAATCTCGCGGCTCCGGACATCGTCGCCTTGATGGAAGTGCAGGACAACGACGGCGCGACAAACCACGGCGTGGTCGATGCGAGTCTCACCCTGAACATGCTGATCGAGGCCGTCGTGGCGACAGGCGGACCGCGTTACGCGTTTCGTCAGATCGATCCGCAGGACGGGCGCGACGGCGGACAGCCGGGCGGCAACATACGCGTAGCGTTGCTATTCAACCCAGAACGAGTGAGCTTCGTCGACCGGGCGGGCGGTACGGCGACGATGCCGGTGGCCGTTATCGAAGTGGCGGGCACACTGAAGCTCAGCAGCAGCCCGGGCCGAGTCGATCCTGTGAACGTTGCGTTCATCGACAGCCGTAAACCGCTCGCGGGCGAATTCCTGTTTCATGATCACAAGCTATTCGTGATCGCGAATCACTTCAAATCAAAGCGCGGCGATCCGCCGCTGTTCGGGCAATTCCAGCCGCCGGTGCCGACGTCGGAGTCTCAGCGGCTGCTGCAAGCGCGTGCCGTGCATGATTTCGTCCAGAGGATTCTGCAGATCGATGCCAACGCCAACGTGGTTGTGCTCGGCGATCTCAACGACTTCGAGTTCTCGCCGGTTCTTGCGACTCTGCAAGCGGGTGTCCTGACCAATCTGATCGAGCGTCTGCCCGCCGCTCAGCGCTACACCTATATTTTCGACGGCAATTCGCAGGCGCTCGACCACATTCTGATCAGCCGGCATCTGCTGCCTGACAGCGAGATCGACATTGTGCACGTCAACGCCGAGTTCGCCGACCAGGCGAGCGACCATGACCCAACGGTTGCACGTCTGTACTTGCCGCGCACGCTCGGCCATCCCAGTCGATGACCAATCTCTACCTGTTCGTGCTGGCCGTTTCGATCTGGGGCTCCACCTGGATCGCGATCACGTTTCAGCTCGGGAAAGTGCAACCCGAGGCATCGGTGTTCTATCGCTTCGTGCTTGCGGCGCTGATCCTGTTCGCGTTCTGCGTGTGGCGACGCCTCAACCTGCGCTTCGGACTGCGCCAGCATTTCGCGTTGGCTGTGCAGGGCGGCACGATGTTCAGCTTTTCGTACATCTGCGTCTACTACGCGGAGACGCTGGTTGTCTCGGGTCTGGTGGCCGTTGGCTTCTCGGCGACACCGCTGCTGAACATGCTCGGCGTGCGAATCGCGTTCGGTACGCCGATGAGCATGCGCGTCGCGGTTGGTGCACTGCTCGGCATTGCAGGCATCGCGGTGGTCTTCTTGCCCGAGCTGCTGGCCCTGTCCTCGAATACGCGCGTGCTGCGCGGGGCAGCGTATACGGCGCTGGCGGTGCTCGCCTCCGCGGCCGGAGCGGTCATTGCCACAGGGAACGCAAAGCGCGGTGTGCCGGTGTGGCAGGCGATGGCCTTTGCGATGTTGTATGGCTCAGCCTGCTCGTTGCTCTACATATTGGTCTCCGGCAAGTCGCTCGGCTTCGACCGGTCGGCTACCTACGCCATTTCACTGCTGTACTTGGCCGCATTCGGCTCGGTGGTCGCGTTTGCCTGCTTCTTCGTGCTGCTCGAGCGCATTGGTGCCGCACGCGCCGGTTACATCGGCGTCATGGTGCCGATCGTCGCGCTGGTGATCTCCTATCTGTTCGAAGGGTACGCATGGCGCGCAGAGACGTGGCTCGGCGTCGGTCTGTCCGTTGCAGGAAACGTCGTCATCCTGCGCCGGCCGGTATCTTCGCACCCTTGAGACATTGATCCCGCCCGTTGCTGCCAGGCTCGTGCAGTTGTCGATCTGCCGACCAATCTGCTGCGGGCGCATACTCTCATCCGGGCTGCGTGCCTCTCGCGTTTCGATCGACGCCCGCCGAATCTGGAGAAAGAATGGTGATCGAGGATCTAGACAAATTGTCCGCACTCATCAAGCGCGAAAGCAACGCGTTGCTAGCGGAATGGCGCAAGCAGGTGCGGCAGCTTCCCTCGGCGCAGCATCTCGACACGCCGACGCTCAACGACCATGTGCCCAAGCTGATCGAGGAGCTCGCCGCCGCCCTCAAAGCCAGATCCGACGAAACGATTCCCGAGGCGCTCGGTGGAGCCTCACCGCCCGCTCACGGGGTACAGCGCCTCGAGGATGGGTTCGACATCGAAGAGGTCGTGGCCGAATACAACATCCTGCGCGGTTGTGTCCATGATCTCGCCAACGCCAACGGGTTGACTTTGCAAGGCAAGCCTTTCCACATTCTGAATCGCGTGCTGGACGGAGCGATCGGGATGGCTGTGCAGAGCTACGCGACTCGGCAAGCGCTGGAAGTGCAAAAGCGCCGGGAAGAGTATCTGTCGTTCGTCGCGCACGATCTGCGCACGCCGTTGAATGCAATTTCGCTCGCAACGAGATTTCTCGAGCACACCCTGGGCCAGGGCGACGGCGGAAGCAACGAAGGGCTGCGGATGCTGAATACCCTGCGCCGCAACGTGCAGCACCTCGATACGCTGGTCGGCAAAGTGGTCAAGGAAAACACCAATCTCCTGACCGATGCCGGCATCAAGCTCGAGCGGCGTGTGTTCGATCTGTGGCCGCTCGTCGAGTCTCTGATCCATGATCTGCACCCAGTGGCGGGAACGGCCAGCACGCGGCTCGTCAACAACGTTCCCGACGATCTGCTGGTCTGGGCCGACGCGAGTCTGCTGAGACGCGTCTTTCAGAACCTGATCGCAAACGCGATCACATACACGCCGCGCGGGGAGGTGGTCATCGCGGCAAGATCGCTGGACGCCGCCGGCGCGGTCGAGTGCTCGGTGAGCGACGACGGCGCCGGCATTCCCAGGCAACGACTCGAGAAGATCTTCGACAAGCTCGAGACGGATGACCAGAGGAACGACGGCGTCGGCCTGGGGCTCGCGATCGTCAAGACGTTCGTCGAAGCGCACGGCGGACAAGTCACCGTCGAAACCAAGGAAGGCGCCGGCTCGACCTTCCGATTCACGCTCCCCGCGGCCGGCTGAGCCAATCCGGCTCGGTCCGGCGGCAGGTGCAATAAACCTCCCCGAAACGCGGTGATACGCGTATCATTAGCACTCCCTTCTGGAGAGTGCCAATTACAAGAAGGCGCTCAAATTCAATCAGTTAATAAAGGAGAACCGACATGAAGATCCGCCCCCTGCACGACCGCGTGCTGGTGACGCGCTTGGAAGAGGTCCGCAAGACCGCCTCTGGCATCGTGATTCCCGATACCGCTGCCGAGAAACCCGAGACCGGCGAAGTGATCGCCGTGGGCAACGGCAAGGTCCTCGAAGACGGCACGGTGCGTCCGCTTGCCGTCAAGAAGGGAGACAAGATTCTCTTCGGCAAGTATTCGGGCCAGACCGTCAAGGTCGAAGGCACCGAGTACCTGGTGATGCGCGAAGAAGACATCATGGGCGTCCTCGAGTGACCGACGTCGGTTCCGTTCTCCCTTTCTCATCGCAGACTCAGGAGTAAATCATCATGGCTGCAAAAGATGTCAAGTTTCATGATTCCGCCCGCAACCGTATCGTTGCCGGCGTGAACATTCTGGCCGACGCGGTCAAAGTGACCCTCGGCCCCAAGGGCCGCAACGTGGTGCTCGAGCGCTCGTTCGGTGCCCCGACCATC
>Ga0068853_100001516_pt1 | contig 16884 bp, 13 predicted proteins | sample KBSCornC32_FD_65655 | JGI IMG/M metagenome (GOLD analysis project Ga0068853, IMG submission 65655) | Corn rhizosphere microbial communities from Kellogg Biological Station, Michigan, USA - KBS Corn C3-2 | ecosystem: Host-associated > Plants > Roots > Rhizosphere > Soil ...
GGCAACGAAGGAATCGACGGCCGACCGCCAGGGTCTGGAGCAGGCCGAGCGGACCTGGGTACGGGCGCTCGAGACCGGCGATGCGCGGCTGCTCGAGACCTTCGTCGACGACGAGATGTCCTTCATCGGGCCCGACGGGCAGGTCGAGGATCACGACGCCTACCTGGCCGGCTATCGCGCGCTGCCGTCGATGGGCGTCAAGGTCCAGAAGATCGACGTCGACGAGATGAAGGTTCGCGTCCTCGGCGACACCGGCGTGGTGACCGGCCACGTGATGGCGCGCGTGCAGATGCACGGGGACACGATCGTCGAGAACGTGCGCTTCACGCGCGTCTACCAGCGGCGAGGATCGCGCTGGCGCATGGTGGCGGGTCAAGGCACGCGGCTGGCGCCGCCGCCCGACTCGGCGCCCGGGACTCAGAAATAGACGGCGCCGGTCCCGGCGAGCTCACCAGCTCACGGCAGTCCGATCGTCTTCAGCGCCGCCGCCAGGGCGGTGGCGGCCTTGCCGCTGCCTTGCGCGTTGGGGTGCAACCCGTCGTCATAGTCGCTGGCCGCCAGCCAACCGGTGGTGTCGACGTAGTAGACGCGCATGTCGCCGGCCGCGTTGCGGGCGTCGACCTCTGCTTTGATGGGCGCGGCCTGCGATCCATTGAAGGGTCGCAGCGCGACCAGCCTGGCGTTGGGGTAGGCGGCGCGGATGGTGGTCAGGTACTGGGCGTAGCCGGTGCGAAAGGTGGCGGCGGCCGCGCCGGAGTCGTTGGTGCCTTCGTTGACGACGACCATGTCCGCCTGCCACGCGTCACGCGGGACGTCCTTGTAGAACCAGTTGAAGGAGTCGTTGGCCTTGGGCACGCCGCCGTTGCCCGTCTTCAGGATGCCGAGGTAACCGAAACCGACCTGCCGCCACTCGGCGCCCAGCATCTGAGAGGTCTGCGAGGCGTAGGCGATGCGCGCGTCGTCCCGCCAGCACTTCCGCGTCTGGCCGTTGTGCGACATGAAGATGTTGACGCCCTCGGTGATGCTGTCGCCCAGGAACTCGATCTTGGGTCGGCTCGGGCGCGCCGAAGCTTGCAGCGCGCCGCCCGTGACGGTGAACCCGAGGAAGGTCGTGCTGGAGACCAGCGGGGGCGTCCAGCGACTCTGGTTCTCGTCCATGGAGCGCGCCATCAGGGTCACCGTGTGGGTCCCGACGGTGAGGCCCGTCGCCAGCGCCACCGTCGCCGCCAGATCGGCTTCCTTCCATTCCCCTGCGTCGATCTGCCAGGCGAGCGTGGGCATGTCCGACGCCATATTCACGGCGGTGTCGAAGCGCGCGGTGATCCCGGTGCCTGTGAACGTCGCGCCCACGTGGCTGCCGCTGTTCACGGTGATGGCGCGATCGGCGCGCACGTCCCAGCGACCGTAATAATGAATCAGCTCTTCTCCTCCTCCGCCGTTGCCGGCGCTGCCGCCTTGGCCTCCCGCGCCCATGGATGTCGCGCCAGCCGTCCCGCCGGCGGCGGCGGCGCCTCGGCCACCGGCGCCGGCCGCGTTGCCGGTGCCTCCGCCCCCACTGCGTCCTCCGCCGGAGCTCCCGCCGCTGGCCGCCGTGGCTCCGCCGCTGCCAGTCCCCGTGGCGCCGCCGGCCGCGCCCCCGCTCCCCGGCGCGCCGCCACTGCCGTTGCTCGGCGCGCCCCCGCTCCCCGGCGCGCCCCCGCTCCCCGGCGCGCCGCCGCTGCCGTTGCTCGGCCCGCCCCCGCTCCCCGGCGCGCCCCCGCTGCCGTTGCTCGGCGCGCCCCCGCTCCCCGGCATTCCGCCGGTGGCGGCGCTTCCACCCGAGCCCATCACCCCGCCCGAAGAGTGGCCGCCGGTTCCGCCTCCCGATCCTCCGCCGGAAGAACAGGCGCCGACCAGGAGCGCCAAACCCAGAGTCAGCCGGAGGCGTCCCGGACGCGGTGCGCCTCGTACCATCGCGTTCACCGCGCGAATGCTACCGCAGGATCTCGCGTCCGGTCGTCCGCCGGATCGAGCCCCACCTCGGCCGCGTTCAGGTCCTCTCGGCGTGGAAGTTCACCGCCTGCACCCGCAGATCGCGCGAGACCTTGGCGCCGGCGCTGGTGCCTGCGAAGCAATCGAAGCGGTGGGTAATCCGACCGCCACCCAGCCCGGCTCCGGCGGCCAGCTCGTGGAGCTCCGGCTCGCGCACGGCGCCCCCGATGCATGCGGCCCAGAGATCCGGATCCTCCCGCACCTCGAGGGTCAGCTCGCGCGCCACCACCACGTCGGCCAGGTACAAGCGGCCGCCCGGGCGCAGGACCCGCGCGATCTCGCGAAACACGCGCGGCTTGTCGGGGGACAGGTTGACGACGCCATTCGAGATCACCACGTCGACGCTGGCGTCGGGCAGCGGCAGCTCCTCGAGCAGGCCCGCGTGGACCTCCACCGGCGGCACCAGCCCGGCCGCCCCCGCGGCCGCGACCGCCCGCTCGCGCATGGCGGGCGTCAGGTCGACGCCGACCGCCCGGCCGGTCCCTCCCACCCGTCGCGCCGCCAGCAACAGGTCCATCCCCGCGCCGCAGGCGTGGTCGAGGACCGTCTCCCCCCGCCGGATCGGACCGACCAGCAGCGGGTTCCCCACGCCGGCGAACCTCTCCGTGCAGGCGGCAGGCAGCCCCGCCAGCTCCGCGCTGTCATAGCCCAGGCGTTGGGCGGCGTAGGCCGATCCGCGATGGAAGTGAAAGTCACCACCGGGCTCGTCCGCTAGTCGCGTGTACGTGCGCAGGACCTCCTCTCGCAAACGTTCGACGTCGAAGCCGGCGGGGCAGCTGTGGGCCATGGCATCACTCCGCGAGGATCGTCCCCGTGCCGCCCAGCTCACCCGGCAGATCCTTCTGCTTGAGGAGCCCGTCGGGCACGCGCACCACCGCCTCGCCATAGTGAACGTGCAGCTGCGGCTCGAAGGGCAGGTCCTTGATGATGGCGGCGTACACGTCGGTCAGCCCCATGCCCGGGTGCTCCGTCAGGACGTGCCCGCCGCACGTCTTGCACCAGCGCCGGTAGCTCCGGTCGGTCTTGTTGTAGGTGCTCAGGTTCTCGGCGCCCTTGGTGACCTTCACGGCCTGCGGCGGCCACAGCGTGAACGCGTTGATCGGCCCTGCGGACCAGTGCCGGCACGACTCGCAGTGGCAGTATCCCATCGCCGCCGGCGCCCCTTCGACCGCGACCTCGACCGCCCCACAGAAGCAGCTTCCCTCGTGTTTGCTCATGGCTCTCTCCTCGTGTTGTTTTCTTGGTTCTCGGGTTTGTCGTTCGGTGGAAATGTCACAGCCACTGCCGGGCCCGCTGCAGGTAGGCCAGGTACTCGGCCTCGACGGGCGTCGCGGCCCGCCCCAGCGCCGCGTTCCGGTGCGGAAAGCGCCCGAAGCGCACGATCACGTCCAGGTGCTTGCGGGCCCAATCGACGCTGTAGATCAGAAACTCTTCTAGGTGCGGCGGCGCGGCGAGCGCGTCGGTGATCGCCAGCGCCACGGCGCGCTTCTGCGACTCGACCTCCTCGGCGTGCCGGAAGGGCAAGGCGGCGAACAGCCGCTCGATGGGGTCGAGCGCATCGAACCGCCCGGCGTCGAAGCCGGCCCGTGCCAGCCCCAGCGCGACGCCGTCGTGCGAGAACGCTTCGGGCGTCCCGCGGTAGAGGTTCCGCGAGAACTGATCGATGAGGATGATCAGCGCGAGCGCGCCGCGCGGGGTCGCGCTCCAGCCGTCGAGCGCGCCGGAGCGGGCCTGGGTGACGAGCCCCCCGAACCGCCGGCGGATCTCTTCGTCGATGGTCGCGCCGCCGGTGAACCAGAATTCCTTGCGCACCTCGGCCTCGGCGGCGGTCCGCGGCGACGGCGTCAGCCAGTACGAAAGGACGTCCTCGATCTCGTTCATCTGCTCCTCCGGCGGGAAAGGGGCGACCTTGGCCCCCCGACGGGCACCAGCGCCCGACGAGACCCAAGGTGACAGGTCCGCGTTGAAGTCCCCGTTTCAATGTGCGAGGTATTCTGCGTGACAGCGCCCGCCGACAGCCGCCTGGAATTGCGGCTGCTGGGCCGGTTCGAGGTGGTGCGCGCCGGGCAGGCCGTCGAGCTGCCCCCCTCGCGAAAGGCGCGGGCGCTGCTCGCCTATCTGGCGGCCACCGGGCGCGCCCATGATCGGGGGCACCTCTCGGCCCTCCTGTGGAACGAGCGGAACGACGCGCGGGCCGCGCTCCGCTGGGCGCTCACCCGCCTGCGCCCGGTCCTGGGCGATGGAAACATCCGCCTCGTCGCGGAGCGCGAGCTGGTCAAGCTCGAGGCGAGCGCCGCCGCGATCGATCTCGCGGAGGTGAGGGCGGCCCTGGCGGGCGGGATCGACCAGGCCTCGACCGACGTGCTGGCGCGCACCGCCGGCCGCTTCCGGGGCGAGCTCCTCGAGGGCCTCGACCTGACCGACTGCTACGGCTTCCACGCCTGGTGCCTCGCCGAGCGCGAGGCCGCCCGCGCGCTTCGAGGGTCGATCCTCTCGACGCTCGTCGATCGCCTGGGGGACGATCCCGCCCAGGCCCTCCCGTTCGCGCGCGCTCGCCTGGATCTCGACCCGCTGGCGGGCGCCGCCCAGGCCGCCGTGATCCGCCTGCTGGGCGCGCTCGGGCGCGAGCGCGAGGCCGAGGAGCTCTACAAGAGCCTCAAGCAGATGGTGCAGGCGAGACTCGGCGAGCGCGCAAGCCCGGAGCTGGAGCGTGCCCGGGCTGCCCTGCGATCGGCGCCGGGCGCCGCCAGCCCGACCGCGCCCGGCGCGCCGGCGGCGCGTGGGGCGGGGCCGCCCGTCACCGCCGAGCCGCTGGCCCGCCTGGTGCGCACCCCCTTCGTGGGGCGGGGCGACGAGCTCGCGACGCTGGCGTCCGCGCTCGATGCGGCGCTGTCGGGCGCCGGTGCCTTCGTCGAGATCTCGGGCGAGGCCGGCATCGGCAAGAGTCGCCTCGTCGAGGAGATCGTCCATCAGGCGCGCCTGCGCGGGGCGCGAGCGCTGGTCGGCCGCTGCCTCGAAGGGGACGCCTCCCCTGCCTTCCTGCCGTTTCTCGACAGCCTCGAGAAGGCCCTGGAGAAAGAGGTCCACCTCGACCGCCTGGTGGGGGACGACGCCGTCCTCGCCACCCGCTTGTGTCCACGACTGGCGGCGCGCCTGCGCCTACCCGCGCCACCGGCCATGGACGCGACCTCGGAGCGCTACCTCGTGTTCCAGGCGGTCGCGGTCCTGCTCGAGCGGATCGCGGCGCCGTCGGGCGCGGTCCTGGTGATCGAGGACCTGCACTGGATCGACCAGCCCTCGCTGGCCCTCTTGCGTTACCTGGCGGCGCGCCTCGACGGCACGCGGCTGCTGGTGGTCGCCACCTATCGCGACGAGGACCTCGAGCCTCGAAGACACGACGCCCTGGTCGACCTGCGCCGCCAGGGGGGCGCCCGCGTGCGCCTGCGCGGCCTGGCGCCCGGCGAGGTCAACGCGCTGGTCGACGGGTTCGGCGGCCGGGACGTGCCGGTGGCGCTCCGCGCGCGGCTGGCCGCCGTGACCGACGGCCATCCCTTGTTCCTGCAAGAGATGCTCAAGCACCTGGCCGAGGAGAACGCCGGAAAGGCCGCGGAGACGACCGCGCTCGATCCCAGCGCCCTCGATGGGCTCTCGGTGCCGGCCAGCGTTCGCCAGGTGATCGGAAGGCGCCTGGCGCGGCTGTCCGAACGGGCGCGCCGCCTGCTGGCGATGGTCTCGCCCATGATCGGCCCCTTCCGCTGGGAGCTGGTACAGACGGTGGCAGGCGCCGCTCACCAGGAAGATGACCTGCTCGACGCCCTCGAGGAGGTGCTGGCGGCGCAGCTCCTCGAGGAGCGGGTCGTCGCCGGCGCCGCGACCTACCAGCTCTCGCACCAGCTTGTCGCCCAGACGTTGCACGACGCGCTCCCGGCGCCGCGGCGCGCGCGGCTGCATCGCCAGATCGGCGAAGCGATCGAGCGGCTCCACCCGGCCGATCTCGAAGAGCACCTACCGGCCCTGGCCCACCATTTCTGGATGGCGGCGTCGGACGATGCCGGCAAGCACAAGGCGGCCGACTACGCCGTGCGGGCCGCCGCGCGCGCGACGGCGCTGCTGGCGTTCGAAGAGGCCGCGCGACATTACCAGCGGGCCGCCGCGCTCTTGCCCGGCGAGGCGCCGGCGCGGCTGGCCGACATTCACCGACGGCGCGGTCACGCCCTCGCCGTCGTCTCGGCCTGGGACGACGCCTGCGAGGCGTACGAGCAGGCGCTGGCGCTCGGCCCCGCGGACGCGCACGAGTGGCGGGCCGAGGTCCTGATCGAGCTCGGCACGGCGTCGCTCTGGGCGATGAACATGCCCGCCGTCTACACCCGCGCCCGCGAGGCCGACCAGCTCGTCAGATCGCTGGGGCGCGAGGATCTGACCCTCGGGATCGGCGGGCTCCTGGGCCAATGCCAGGCCGCCGACGGCGAGCTCTCGCCCGCCATCGCGAAGTACACGGAGATTCGAGCGATCCGGCGCGACCGCCACGTCCCGTCCATGTCGCTCGCGCCGCTGACGCTGTACTGGAACGGGCGCATCACCGATTCGATCGACTGGGCTCACGAGAACCTCGCGGCGGCCCGGGCGGCCGGCGACATCGTCTCTCTGCTGGTCAGCCTGCCGCCGCTGGGCATGGCCCTGGCCGCGAGCGGCCGCTACCGGGACGCAGCGGCCGCCTTCGCCGAGGCCCGCGGAATCGGCGAGCGCCACCGCGCGACGTCTCTGCTGGCGCGCGCGATCTCGATGTCGACGGGGATGCACCTGGACCTGGGCGACGTCGACACGGCCGAGGATCTGGCGGCGGAGGCCCGCGAGCTGGGGCGCTCGAGCGGCTGGGCGCCCGGCGAGGTCAGCGCCTCGATAGATCTGATCGTCTGCCGCCTGCGGCGAGGCGACCCGGACGCCGCCGCGACGATGCTGGAGGCGGCGTCGGCGCGCGCCGCGGAGATCAGCCGCCGCAAGCCGGGAGGCGCGGGCTTTCACGACTGGCTCTGGACCCTGCGCCTCGCCTGGGTCCGCGCCGAGGTCGGCGCGGCGCGCGGCGAGGACGAAGACGTCGAGCGCTGGTCGGCCGAGGCCCTGTCACGCGCCGCCGGCACCCGACCGAAGTACGAAGCCCGCGCCCTGATCACCCGCGCCACCTTTCGCGCCCGCCACCCGGCCTCGAAGAGCCGCCGCCGAGACGCCCTCACCGATCTCGATCGCGCGCTCACGATCGCACGCGCGTCCGGGGATCCGGCCCTCATCGGGCGCGCCCTCGCCGCCCGCCTGGCGCTGGAGGGCAGCGACGCCCTCGCCCAGGAGGCGCGCGCGATAGCGCAGCAGATCGCAGCGGCGCGAGCGTGACCGGACGATCGTCATCCCTGCGCCACACGGTCGATGGAACGGAATCAGGTCGTCAGTGCCCCCGAGCCTCGATCCGCCCCGCGCCCCACGCCGCCAGCGGCAGCGCCGCCGCCAGCGCATCGACGTCGGCGCGGGTCGACGTCCCGCCGCCCCGCAGCTCGAGGTGGATGCCCGAGCGCATCTGGATCAACAGATCGCAGCTCGGCGGCGAACCCTCGATGCACTGGTAGAAGCCGTTCACGTCGCCCGGCGGCGCGGCGAGCGTCGCCTGCGGATAGCCGGCGCGGCTCATGCCGAGCCAGCGCTCGAAGCCCCCGGGGCCTTGCTGCGCCGTCGCCAGGGTGGCGTCGACGCGCGTCGGCCCCCGTTCGTACCGACGGCGCATGAATGTGTCGCCGTGAACGACGGCGCCGCCTGCGAAGCCGGCGAGCGTGTCCGGCAGCGCGAGCGGCCGCGCGACCAAACCACCCTCACCCTGTTCTCCCGCGGACCCGCCTCGGGCCGCCACCAGCACCGGCCGGCGGTCGCACGACGATGAAGCCGCGAGCGACAGGAGCGCCATCGCGGGCGCAACCCGGACGGCTCGCACAACACGGACCTGGACACGCGACACTCGCCGCCAGTATGCCACCAGCGCGATCGCGAAGATTCGGTTACGCTCGGGGTTTGCAGCCCCGGCAGCTGGCTCTCGGCGCGGCCCTGGTCGCCACGGCGGCCATCGGGGCGCCATCGCCCGCTCGCGCCGCCGCCGACACCGTCGTGCAGCTCGAGTACCGGGCCGCCGAGCAGACCGGCTGTGTCGGCGAGAGCGAGCTCCGGCGCATGGTGATCGAACAGCTGGGTCACGACCCGTTTCGTGCCGACGGCGATCGACGAGTGACGGTCACCCTCTCGCGGGCCGATGCCGGGTTCCAGGGACGGATCGCCTGGACGGACGTCCGTGGACGATCGCTCGGCGACCGCCTTCTTTCGTCACGTAGCCGCGACTGCCGCGAGATCGCGGCGAACGTGGCGTTTGCGGTCGCGCTCCAGCTGCAGCTCGTCGAACAGGGCGCGCCCAACGAGGGCCGCGCGGGAGCCTCGGCCGCCGCCGCGCCGCCGAAGTCCGACGACGAAAGCCACAGGGCCCACACCTCGTCGGATCGCCCGGTGTCGCCGCGCGAGGGGCAGCCCTCCTCGAGCGTGGAACAGCTCCCCCCTGCGGGCCCGGAACGACGAGAGCCGCCAGTCCCCGAACGTCCCGCCCCTCCGGACCAGCCGCCGCCCCCCCCTCCAGCTCCCCATTCGTCCGATCGCCTTCGCCTGGCGATTGGCCTGGGTCCGGCCATTGCCGCCGGGATCCTGCCGGGGCCGGCCGCCCTCGGGCGCCTCTTCGTCAGCGCGCGTTTCGGCCATTTCTCCGCCGAGCTCGCCCAGGACGCGGCTCTCCCGACCACGGTGACCCAGCAACGTGGCGCCGCGGTCGACCTGAACGCGCTGGGAACGAGCGCGGCGGGGTGCGCGCATCTGTCCGCCGCGTCGGCGTGCCTGCTCGGGAGGTTCGGATGGCTCCGCGGCCGGGGCAGCGGCGTCGACCGTCCGGCCACCTCGTCGGGCCGATTCGGGGAGGTGGGGCTGCGCCTCGCCGCGTCCCGGGAGCTCGGAAGCTTCCTGATCAGCGTTCACGCCGACGGCCTCGTCATGCTCTCGCGCTGGAACGTCCTCTTGAACGACGCGATCGTGTGGCGCGTCCCGCGCGTTGGAGGTCTCCTGGGCCTGGACGTAGCCTTACATTTTTTCTGACAAGGTCGGCCGCGACGACACAATTCCTCCAAGATGGGCATCCGCCCGCTCCTGCGCGCCTCTCCTCCGGGGCAAATGACCCGGAAAGACCCGGTCCTGGAGGCATATCAGCAGGAGATCACTTACGTATTTCATGCTCTCCGGTGGCTGGGAGCACGGCCGGAAGAGATCGAAGATCTCGCGCAGGAGGTCTTCATCGCCCTCCGGCGTTCGTGGCCGCACTACGATCCCTCGCGCCCTCTTCGCCCCTACCTGTTCGGGGTGGCGTTCCGGGTGGCGTCGATGCACCGACGCAAGCGCAAGCACGAGGTCGCCTACGCGACCTTGGAGGTCCGCGACGGCGCCCCCGACCCAGCCGAGCTGCTCCAGGCCAAACAGGCGAGGGCGATGGTGATGCGAGCCCTCGAGAAGATCCCCCTGCGCCGTCGAGCGGTGCTGGTGATGTACGATCTGGAGAGCGTGCCGATGAGCCAGGTGGCGACGGCCCTGTCGATCCCGTTGTTCACGGCCTACTCCAGGCTGCGCAAAGCACGGACGGAGCTGGAGACCGCGATCCGCCGCCTGTCCAAGGACGCGAGCCGCCCATGAACACGCCGCCGCCCCTTTCTCCGGAGCTCGAGGCGTTCCTGGCGCCGCACCGAACGATCGTGCCGCTTCCCCCCTCGGTCGAAGCGCGCGCGATAGCGCGAGCCGCCGCCGCGGTGGAATGGTCGAGGTCCTCCGCTCGCCGCCCGACGCTCCCCGATCCCCGGCGATGGGTCTTCGCGGCCGCGGCCGGCGCGGTGGTGGTCGCCGGTGCCGCGGCCTACGCCGCTCACGCCTGGATCATCGCACCTTCGGCCGTGGCGCCGGGCAATGCCGTCCCCGCCCTCGCGGCGCCTCGCGCGGGCGCGCCCCGGGCGAGGGCCCTGGTCCCGACCGTCGCGGCACCGGAGGCCGAGGTATCCGACGTATCCTCGACGACCGCTCCGGATACGGCCCCCCGAAGGCGTTTCGTGGGCCGGACGAACGCGGCGCCCCTCCGGGCGACCCACGCGGAGCTTCAGCTCTTGCGGATGGCGCGCGCGGATGTCACGAACGGAGCCTATGCCCAGGCCCTGGCCATCATCGGAGAGCACACCCGCCGGTTCAGAAACGGCGGCCTCGTCGAAGAGCGCGAGGCACTGCGGGTGAAGGCCCTGGCCGGTCTGGGTCGGCGCGACGAGGCCCAGCGGGCCGCGGCCGACCTGCAGGCGCGGTTTCCCCGCAGCGTGTTTCTGCCGACCTTCGAACGAATCCAGGGCAAGGGCACGGGGGCCGACCGCTGACCCGGTGTGGGTGGCTGCAGGCGCTCTCCGTGGCTGCGGTCGCCCTGACGAGCGCCTGCGGCGACGGAACGATCGACGCTGGCCGGGACGTTCCCCACGGATCCCTGCCCGTCGACGAGCGGAACCCGGTGATCCTGGCGAACGACGGGGCCACGGACAACTGGCTCGGAGAATACGCGATGCTGCTGGCCAACTCGGGCGGCCCTCCGCTGGCGGGCATCATCGTGAACCCGAGCATGTACTGGCAGGATCTGTCGGCGAGCGTCGGCGGATGGAACGAGATGATCGCGGCGGCCCGGACGAGCGGCCTCCGGAACATCCCCGACGTCACCCCGAGCCCCGGCCCCATCCTGGCCCGCCCGGCCGATGGCAAGATCGAGTCGACCGCCCCCAACAGGTCCGAAGGGGCGAAATTGATCCTCGCGCTGTCGGCGCGACTGAGCCTGCCGTGGCGTCCCGTGGTGGTGGTGACCGGCAGCCGCCTGACGGACGTGGCCGACGCCTATGTCATGGATCCCACCGTCGCCGAGCGGGTGGTCGTGGTGGCGTCGCTCGGAAGCGCCGGCGGAAGCGGCGGCGGCGGGACCATGGGCTGGCCAAACGGCGAGCTGGACGCGTGGGCGGATTGGATCGTCGGCCAGCGGTTCCGATACGTCCAGATCAACGGGTACTACGACCAGGGCGGCGACGTGCCCTCTGGGGCCGCCGGGAACCTGCCGGCCAACGCCTTCGGGTCCTGGATGGCGGGCAAGACGTCCAAGCTGTTGCAGATCGCGATGGCGTCCGACCAGATCGCCGTGCTGTCCGTCGGCCTCCCCGACTTCGTCACCGCCCCTGCGGTCGTCCGGGCGACGGTCGACACATCCGCCGCTTTCGATTCGACCACCGGCCCCCCTTTGTTGCCCCACCCGGACGGTCGTGTCTGGATTGTGCCTACCTGCGCGGGAGGCATGGCAGGGGACCGTCTCTGGAAGATGCTCCAGGATCCGCGTACATTCGGCCAGAATGCCGGAAAATAGCGGTCTGATTGACAAAACGTGCGCGTTGCCAACAACCCTACCGACGATGTCCCGTGGTTTGACGCGCTCAACCGTCCGCGTTCGGCTCGGCGAGCCGGTGGTGGGCCCGGTGCCCGAGCGGCGATGATCGCCGTGAGGCGCCGGTCGTTGACATGTTATTAATGATGGTCCCCGCCTCCCTTGCGCCGGCAACCGTCGAAGTGGTTCACGAGCCGTCGCCTCCGCCGCACCTCCGGATCACGAACTGTAATTTTCTTGAACAAGAGGCCGGCGACCCTGCCAGATAATGAGCGAGGTATTCTCGATGGGCAAAATCGCTGCACCATGCGGTAGTCGCTCTGCGGGCCGCGTTCCAGGCCACGCCAGGGGGCCATGTAAGGCAACAGGCGTCTCCCTCGCACTCGTGAGCGCCCTCGCGTTCGGGGGCTGCGTGGGGAACATCAATTCGCAGAACATGGACGACGGCGGGTCCTCGACGGGGAGCGGCTCCTCCTCCGGCAGCGGCGGGGGCAAATCCAGCGGCTCCGGGGGCGGCACGTCGAGCGGGTCCGGCGGCGGATCCCAGTCCGGAACGGGAGGCTCGAACGGAAGCGGCGGCTCCACCTCGGGCACCGGCAGCGGTGGCTCCGGGGGCGGCGGGATGGTCAGCGGCTCGGGTGGCTCGACCGTCTCGCTGGATTGCAGCGCGAAGGCCCCCGGGCGGTCTCCGCTGCGGCGCCTGACCACCTACGAGTACAACAACACGATTCGCGACCTGCTCGGCGACACGATGAACCCCGGCGGCTCTCTGCCGGCTCAGGTCGACAGCAAGCAGAACCTGTTCGGCAACGACGCCGACGAGCAAGCGCCCTCGTCCCTCCTCGTCGAGAAGTACCAGTCCGTGGCGGAGGCGGTGGCCGGCAGGGCCACGGCCAGCACGACGGCCCTCGGGAAGCTCCACACCTGCGCGAGCAACGTCACGACCGCCAACGAGGAGTCCTGCGCGCGGATGATCGCCACGACGCTGGCGCCCCGGGCCTACCGCCGCACCGTCCCGACCTCCGAGGTCGACGAGCTGGTCGCGATGTTCAAGGACATCCGGGCGCTGTCGGGCGCCACCTTCGCGTCCAGCGTGGCCGGGATGATCGAGGCCATGCTCCAGGCGCCCGACTTCCTCTACAGGATCGAGCTCGGCCAGGCCGTCAGCGGCAACTCGACGGTCAAGCGCATCGCCGGGCGCGAGATGGCGACCCGCCTCTCGTACCTCTTCTGGCAGACGATGCCGGACGCCGCGCTTTTCCAGGCGGCGGACGGGGGCATGCTGGACACGAGCGACGGCGTCAAGCAACAGGCCCAGAAGATGCTGGACGATCAGAAGTCGCACGCCATGGTGGCGTTCTTCTTCGACAACCTGCTGCCCATCCCCGACCTCTCCGGACTCACGCGCGACACGACGGTGTTCCCGAAGTGGTCGTCCAGCATCGGCGCCTCGATGAGGAACGAGGTGCAGCGGTTCCTCGAATACGAGATCTTCGAGAACACGGCGCAGGTGGCGGCGCCGTACGCGGCCGGAAGCTGGCAGGCGATCCTGACCGCACCGTACACCTTCGTCGACAAGACGCTGTTCGCGTACTACGGCAGCGCGACGTTCGCGTCGGGGACCAACGTGACCGCGACCAGCCTCACGAAGGTGAACCTGAACACCTCGCAGCGTCTGGGCCTGCTGACCCTCGGCGGAATGGCGGCCGGCTCCACCATCAGCAGCAACACGAACCCGGTCCTTCGGGGCACCTTCGTGCTCAACAAGCTGATGTGCAAGAACATCGAGCTGCCGGTGGGGTTCACGCCCATGGCGCCCGACCCCTACAGCGGCAAGACGGCCCGCGAGCGGTACTCCAAGCATTCGGAGTCGGCCTCGTGCCGCCCCTGCCATCAGTTCATCGATCCGATGGGGTTGCCCTTCGAGAACTACGACGCCGTCGGGATGTACCGCGAGACCGAGAAGTGGACCGACATGACCACGAACATGACCTACAACACGCAGATCGATGCGAGTGGATCAGTGCTGGGGGTAGACGGGTCCGCGAAGAACGCCATCGAGCTGGTCCAGCTTCTGGCGAAGTCGCCTGACGTCGGCAACTGCTTCGCGTCCCACTGGATGCGATTCGCCTACGGTCGTTCGCTGACTGACGGCGACGCCTGCAACCAGCAAACGGTCGACAACGCCTTCAAGGATGCCGGCTACAACATCAAGCAGCTGTTGTTGACCCTGACCCAGAGCGACGGGTTCCTCTACCGTACGGCGCAATAGGAGAAGATTCAGCCATGACGCGGTTCAATCTCAATCGTCGAACGGTCATCAAAGGCGCCGGGTCGATCGCCATCGCGCTGCCGTGGTTGGAGGTGATGGGCCACGGGCGTAAGGCCCGAGCGCAGACGGCGACCACGCCGCTCAAGCGGCTGGTCACGATCTATCAGCCCGGCGGCGCCGTTCGCTCGGGCACGAACGGGGACAAGTACACCCCGACCGGCAGTGAGACTTCGTTCACGCTGTCGCCGATCCTGGCCCCTCTGCAGCCGATGCAGAGCCGGATCATCGTGGCCGACGGCTTCAACCTCAAGTGCGGCGATCAGTCGATGTACTCCGTCGAGCAGCACCAGGGTGGCTCCGTCGGGTTGTTTACGGGAGCGGTCCAGCAGGGGAGCGGCAATTACATCCCCAAGATGAGCCCCTCGATCGATCAGGTGCTGGCGCCGAGCCTCTCGAAGGGCAAGTCCTACTCGAGCCTGCAGTTCGCGGTGCGCTGGGCGACGGGCAAGTCGCACGGGAAGCTGTCCCCGATGAACGCGCTCTATTTCTCGGACTCGGGCGCCATCCCGCCGCGTCTGGATCCGCAGGACATCTTCACGACGCTGTTCGGGAGCGCTGGGGGCGGCGGCGCGGGCGGGGCGAGCGGCAGCGATCCCAATGCCGCCGCGAAGCGGAAGAAGTCCATCCTGGACTTCGTCGACAAGAAATACGACGGCCTCAAGGCCAAGCTCGGGACCGAAGACCGCGCGCGCCTGGACCAGCACCTGACCCAGCTTCGCGATCTCGAGAACCGCATCATGATCTCGACGACGACGCCCCCGGCAACGGGCAGCGGGTGCAAGCCCCCCATGAAGGTGGACACGGCGGGGTACAACCCGACGAGCGCCCTCAACGCCGACAACGACGGCAAGGTCAAGGACCTCGACACCGACATGAAGATTCCGACTGTCGGTCAGTTCATGATGGACATGCTCGTGATGGCGCTGGCGTGCGACAAGACCGCCGTCATCTCACTGCAGTGGACCGACACCGAGGCCAAGCACACCTTCCCCTGGCTGAACCTGCCGGAGCACCATCACTATTACCAGCACGACGGGGGCTTCCGTCCGACGGAGTGCACCCAGATCCAGACCTGGTACTCGCAGATGCACCTCGCCCTCCTGCAGAAGATGCAGGCCGTGGACATGGGCGGCCATTCGCTGCTCGACGAGAGCATGGTCTTGTTCGGCAGCGAGCTCGCCGATCCGCCGTCCCACGGGAAGAACAACATGCCGTTCCTGCTCGCGGGCGGAACCAGCGGGACGATGCGCACGGGCCGTTGGGTCAAGTTCGGCGGCGTGCCTCACAACCGGCTGCTGACGACCATCCTCAACATGTTCGGCGATGCTCGCACCAGCTTCGGCGACTCGCGTATCGATTCGTCGGCGCTGAAGAGCCCTAGCCTCGTCTGACCCGCTTCTGGATCAGCTCACGAGGGCCGCGTTCGTCTCGACGCGGTCCTCGTGATTTGGCGCCCACCTCCGACGAGGCGGCCTCGCCCGGTCCGACGTCTGCGCCCTCGCCCGGAAGGCGCGGAGCTGCCGGCGTCCGCGTCAGCCTGTGCGCCTTCCCCGCCCCGGCCGCCGCCTCCAGGACGGCGCGTGCTCGCGCCAGGGCCCGCGCCCGGACGTCCCGCGGCAGCGGCGAAATGACCCGGGCATGGTCGAGCAGCGCCTGAACCTCGGGAGCAATCAGATCCCGGGTCCGTTCCGCGACCCCGGCGTCCCCGGCGGGCTCCGTCGGTCGTGCAGCATTGATGAGGCGAAAACGGCGCATGCGGCCCTTCAGTGATTGGCACGGACACGCGCGCGTTGTTGTGCGAACACCGGTCCCCCGGCACCCGTCGACGCTAAGCGCAAGGCGAGCCGCGGCGAGAGCGCCGGAGCCCGGCGAGACCCAGCGCCGCCAGCATCAAAGTCAGGGCCCCGGCCCCTTGTTCAGGGGATCCGGCCAGGCTGCAACCGGAGCTGGAGCCAGAGCTCGGGGCGTCCGTGCCCCCATCGGCCGGCGGCGGAGTGGTCGTGCCGTCGTCGGCCGGGACGGTCCCGCTGAAGCCGGTCGCGTTCTCCTTCGTGATGGCGAGCACCAGCATCCCGTCCTCGACGACGGCATTGTCCGGAGAAAAGTCGACCAGGTTCCCGTCGAAGGTCCAGCTCGCCTTGCGCCAGCGGCTCGAGTCGAAGGTGTCGAAATCGTCGGTCCAATCGAGGACGAACTGCCCGTTCTCGTAGCGGTAGTACTTGATCCAGTTCACGAACTGGTAGGCAGGAAGCGCCTTGTCGTCGAGAGCGCCGACCCAGCCCGTGTTGCTGCTGGCCCAGGCGTTGAAGCGAAAGCTTTCAGGGTTGGTCAGCTTGCCGGCCTGACCCCCTTCCGTCTTCCGGATCATCGTGCCGTCGAAAGACCACGCGACGTAGTCGGGCGTCCATTCGACGGTGTACGTGTGGTAGCCGTCGGCCAGCGAGCTGGCCCCGTCGTGCAGCTTCTCGGAGGTCGTCCTCGGATTTCCGGTGATGAGGTTCGACTGCCAGGTCTTGGCGTCGTTCTTTCCGAGAGCTTCGATGTCGATCTCTTCCCATTGCTGGCCGGACATCTCGGAGCCGTCCTTGTACGCGAAGAACGTCGAGAGCAGGCCGCTGCCCCGGATCATCCGCATCCGGACCTCGACGCGACCGTAGAGATAGGCCTGCTGCGTGTAGATCTCGGCGCCTTTGTAGGCCTTGGCCTCCGCCGCTCCCGTCTGCGCCATCGAGAGCGCGACGAGACCCGCGCATACTGTCCATTTCGTCATTTCCAGAATTCGTCCTTTGTTGGAGTCCGGGCGGCTCCGAACGCTTCGGCACCGAGGCCCTTGGGTCCCGAGTCTCGAGCGGGGCCCGGCGGCCCAACATTCTGGTGCGCCGCTGCGCGATGCGCCATCACCGGCCGGTGAACGAGGGCTTCCGCTTGGCGAGCCGCGCCGCGATGCCCTCGCGCGCGTCGGCCATCTCCAGGCTCGCCGCCTGGTCGTGCGCCTCCGCGCGTGCCGCGG
>Ga0068853_100001522_pt1 | contig 16869 bp, 14 predicted proteins | sample KBSCornC32_FD_65655 | JGI IMG/M metagenome (GOLD analysis project Ga0068853, IMG submission 65655) | Corn rhizosphere microbial communities from Kellogg Biological Station, Michigan, USA - KBS Corn C3-2 | ecosystem: Host-associated > Plants > Roots > Rhizosphere > Soil ...
TGTTGGCCAGGTCATAGCCTCGCTCCGTTATCGTGCGCGATTCGTCGTGGGTGTAGGTGGTCGTCAACGTGCCGCGCCAGAAACGGCCATCGCGGTTGATCGTGGAACCCAGTCGGACGTTCTGCGCGCTGACCGACCGATCGAGCGCGCTGAAATCGGGGATGACGATGCCGGGTAGGACGACCGCCCCGTTTGACAGCGGCGGACCGACCAGCGAGGCGTTCTGCGTCGTCGAAAGCTCACCATTGATCGAGGCGTTGATGCTCTGCGACAGCGGCCGGGCATAGGTGCCGGTGACGGTATATTCACGCGCCGAGGGCTGGAGCGTGCGTTGCGTATCCCCGCCCGTGGTCGTCAATATGCCGCGCTCTATCTCCTTGAGAGCCGCGTCATGCTGATAGTCGATGTTGAGGTTAATCCGCGAGCCGCGCCGCAGCGCCAGAAAGCCCATCTCCCCTTCGGCATGGTTGGCGCCGCCATCGGTGGTGAAACGATCCTGTGCCTCCAGCGTGAAAGCGCGGAAACGACGACGCAGGACGATGTTCATCACCTTCTGGTCGGGCGCATAGCCATATTTGATCGCCACTTCCTCGGGCAGGATCTCGACGCGCGCGATGGCTTCGGTCGGGATGGTCGCGATCTCGCGGAAGCTGGAGACGCGGCGGCCTTCGAGGAGGACGAGCGGCTGGCCACCGCTCCCGCTGGTGAGCTGCGGTCCCAGTTCCGCGACCAGTTCGGTGACATCGCTGACGCCCAGCGCACGGACATCGCCGGGGTTGAGCATCAGTTCGGGTTGCACGTCGCCGATGACGGAACCGGGCAGGCGCTGGCCGGTGACGACGATCTCCTCCTCGTCATCCGGGTTCGCGCGGCGGCCGCCGTCTTGCCGGGTCTGCGGAGGGGGTTGCTGCTCGGCGGCGTCGGTCTGTGCATTGGCGGCGCCCTGCGTGATGGTCGAGGCCAGCAGCATCGCAGTCAGAGAAATCCGTCGCACATTCACCCCTTTTTTCGAATCTGGCCCCGCGCATCCTCTCTCTGTTAAGAACCGGCGCGCTGGACGGCGCATGACCGTCGCTTCCCGCCTCTATGCCGGGATTGTATCAGGCGATTGTCGCTTTAATGCGAATTTGTCGCAAAATGTAGGCTGCGCCCCCTCCGACCGCGCCGCTCAATAGGTGCGGAAAATCTTGCGAACAAGCTGCCCGCGCCACGGGACACCGTGGTAATTGAAGAAGAACCATCCACAGACGCGGGTGAAATAGAGCACGACGAACGCCATCCAGTCACGGTTCTGCCGCATGTGCCGGTAAAGCGCCATGTCGGCGCGCAGCCGGTCGCGCTCCGTGCCACCGCCGTTGATGCCATAGGCATTGTCGTGCCGGCGACAGCCGATGTTCCGGTTGCGCTTACGCCCATCCATGAACAGGCAATATTGACGTTCCTTTTCCGACATCAGGCCGCTAAGCATCCCCCGATGCCGATGTTCAAGCGCAAAGTGCTGTATCTGGGTGGGTTCGACCCGCGCGGCGCGCGCTTCTACCACTGGCTCGCGTCGGAGCAGGTGGGAAGCGGCGACGCCGAGCCTGTGACGATGAGCGCCCGGCGCAGGATCAAGCCGCCGGAAGCCGGTCAGGGCAATGTCGGCTGGCGCACGGAGGCGCGCGACGGCAGCTTTGCGACGGACACCGAATTTCTGGTCTGGGACGATGTGGTCCGGCAGCACTGGATCAAGGGCGTCTGGCCCCTGCTGGCCAGCGGCGCGCGCGCCTATGTCAATTTCGTCGGGCAGATCGACTGGCCGATGTCGCGGCCGATACCGTTCGGCAGCAAATTCACGCTTTTCTACCCCGGTGGCACGATGACGCTGGTGCCGCTGCTCATCACCCTGCTGCTCGGCTCGCTGCTGTGGCTGGTGATGCCGGCGTGGGCCTCCTACCCGCTTGCCGGGGCGGCGGGGGTTGCGGCGACGCCCTTCATCCTGCGGCGCATCCATTCGCTGTGGCTGATGCGCTTCATCATCTTCAACGACCTGCTCGCGCGCAACGCGACGGGTCCGGCGCTGGAGGAACGGCTGGAGCGGTTCGTCGATCGCATCGACGCGACGCTGGACGAGCCGGAATGGGACGAAATCCTGTTCCTGACGCACAGCAATGGATCCATGCTGGCGGTGCCGATCATGGCCGCGCTGCTGAAGCGGCGCGGTGGTGTGCTGCCGGAACGGTTCAAGATGGTGACCTTGGGCGGCATGATCCAGCTGGTCGCGTGCCGGCGCGATTCGGCGCGTTTCCGGGCCGAACTGGACATCATCGCGGCCGCCGATTTTCGCTGGCTGGACATGGGATCGCCGACCGATGGCGCCTGCATCCCGCTGATCGATCCGTGCATCGGCCGACCGGCAAGTCCATCCGGCCTGGTGCAGATCAGCCCGCGCTGGTTCCGTTACGCCGACCCCGCGACCTACAATGCCGAGCGGCGCAACAAATATGAGACGCATTTCAACTATCTGCGCCGGCTCCAGCGTCCGTCTCCGCTCGATTACATCGGCATCACCTGCGGCAATCGTCCTTTGGACGCATCGATCGCGGCGTTCAAAGACGAGAATGGCCTCGCCGATCATGACTGAATGCCCGTTTACGCCGCCCTACCCCGTACCGCACAAAAGCCGCGCGTCGCTGATCCGCCGATTCTTCGCCGGCTGGACGAGCTGGATTCACACGCTTTTCGACAAGAGCTACACGATGAAGATGGGCGAGATTCACTTGCCCAGGCTCGACTTCTACATCGCCAACGAACTGTCGATCGTCGAGGAGGTGATGACCGACGCCGAGCGCATCTACCCCAAGCACCAGTATCTCAGCGATTTCGTCGAGCCGGTGGTGGGCCAGAGCGTGTTCAACACCAATGGCAAGGTCTGGGACGAGCAGCGGCGGATGATCAATCCGGCCTTCGCCCATACCAACCTCAAGCGCGTCTACGACCTGATGGCCGATGCGATCGCGGCGATGCTTGACCATCTCCAGACGCAGGATCTGGACCAGCCGATCGACATCGACCCGGTCATGACCCATGTCACCGCCGACGTGATCTTCCGCACGCTGTTCTCGGTCAAGCTGGACCGGGACGAGGCGCTGCACATCCACCACGCCTTCGCACGATTCCAGAAGAGCGCGCAGCCCGGCGCGATCCTGCGCATCTATGGCCTGCCGAGCCTTGGCTTCCCCAAGCGGGCGCTGAAATTCGCGACGCAAATTCATGGCGTGTTCGAGCCGCTGGTGCGGGCGCGCTACGAGGCGTGGCAGCGGGGTGAGGTACCGGAGCATTATGATATCCTCCAGTCCCTGCTCGAAGCCAGGCATCCCGAGACGGGCGAACCGTTCGGGTTCCAGGAACTGGTCGACCAGATTTCGCTCATCTTTCTGGCGGGGCATGAGACATCGGCGAGCGCGCTGAGTTGGTCGCTGTACCTCCTCTCGGAATCGCCCGAGCTTCAGGAACGGCTCCATGCGGAAATTGCGGAGGTCACGGGCGGCGGGCCGGTCGGCTTCGAGGAATTGAAGCGGATGGAGGGGGTGCGCAACCTGTTCCGCGAGACGCTGCGCCTCTACCCGCCCATCGGCTTTTTCGCGCGCGGCGTCACCCGGCCGACGACGATGCGCGACAAATTGCTGAAGCCCGGCGCGATGCTGGTGATCTCGCCCTGGCTGATCCAGCGCAGCAAGGACAATTTCGCCTGCCCGCACAGTTTCGATCCCGACCGCTTCACGCGGGATGAGGATGCCGAGGCGGTGAAGTCGGCCTATATGCCGTTCGGCAAGGGGCCGCGCGTCTGCGTCGGCGCCGGCTTCGCGCAGCAGGAGGCGATGCTCGTGCTGGCGACGGTCATCCGCGCCTTTCGCCTCCGCTATCCGGCGGGTCCGAAGCCGGAGCCGGTGGCCCGCGTCACCCTGCGACCGAAGAAGGGTGTCCGGCTGCTGCTATCGCGGCGGTGAGATAACGTCCGACACCTCGCCGGCTTTGGGGTCCGGGCCGAAACGGTTCGGTCCGCGTGTCCCCTCCAGGCACATGAACACCAGCACCACCAGCCCGCCCACATAGGGCACGAAGTTGATGAGCACGAACCAGCCCGACTTGTCCTGATCGTGGAAGCGGCGCACCTGCACCGCGATCGCCGGGACGATAAGCGCCAGCGAGAGCAGCAGGATCACCAGCGACAGCAGCGTGACCAATATCCCGCCACCGGCCCCGCCAGCCGAACCGAAGGCCGCAGCGAGGGCAACAATGTAGAGCAATGTGACGGGAATGACGGCGATCAGGAAGATGCCCAGCGCGAACATCCAATATTCCTTACGGCGCGAGCGACCCGAAAAGTCGGCATAGCGCCGGAGTGGCATCAGCATCCATTCCATATGAAAAACCTCCCCTGACATCTCCGGCGGACCGGGATGCGGGGGAGGCTAATCCAATATATCGTTACGGCAAGAGATTTATCAGGCGGCCTCGCCGCTCCGCTTGAAACGCTTGCGCTCGTTCGGGTCGAGGTAGCGCTTGCGCAGGCGGATGGTCTTGGGCGTAACCTCGACCAGTTCGTCATCGTCGATATAGGCGATGGCCTGCTCCAGCGTGAGCTTCCACGGCGGGGTCAGGCGGACGGTGTCGTCCTTGCCGGATGCGCGGAAGTTGGTCAGCGCCTTCGACTTCATCGGGTTGACCTCAAGATCGTCGGGCTTCGCATTTTCGCCGATGATCATGCCTTCGTAGAGTGCCTCGCCCACGCCGACCATCAAAACGCCGCGCTCTTCCAGCGGACCCAGCGCATAGGCATTGGCCTCACCCGCGCCGTTGGAGATAAGGACGCCGTTCTTGCGGCCTTCGATCTTGCCCTTATGGGGCCCGTATTTCTCGAACAGGCGGTTCATGATGCCGGTGCCGCGCGTGTCGGACAGGAATTCGCCATGATAGCCGATCAGGCCGCGCGAGGGAGCGGAGAAGGTGATGCGGGTCTTGCCGCCGCCCGAGGGACGCATGTCCGTCATCTCGGCCTTGCGCATGTTCATCTTGTCGACGACCGTGCCCGAAAACTCGTCGTCCACGTCGATCATGACGGTTTCATAAGGCTCGGTCCGCTTGCCGTCCTCATCCTCGCCGAACAGCACGCGGGGGCGGCTGATGCTCAGCTCGAATCCTTCGCGGCGCATCGTCTCGATCAGCACGCCCAACTGAAGTTCGCCGCGACCGGCAACTTCGAAACTATCCTTGTCCGCGCTCTCCGTCACCTTCACCGCGACGTTGGATTCAGCCTCGCGGAACAGGCGGTCGCGGATCATGCGGCTCGTCACCTTGTCGCCTTCGCGCCCCGCCATGGGGGAGTCGTTGACGGCGAACCGCATCGACAGCGTCGGCGGATCGATCGGCTGGGCCTGGATCGGCACGGAGACGCTGGTGTCGGCGATGGTGTTCGACACGGTCGCGACGGCGAGGCCGGCGAGCGAAATGATGTCGCCCGCCTGCGCCTCGTCCACCGGAACACGGTCCAGGCCACGGAAGGACATGATCTTCGACGCGCGGCCGGTCTCGATGACCTTGCCGTCCATGTCGAGCGCGTGGATCGCCTGGTTGACCTTGAGCTTGCCCGAGGTCACGCGGCCGGTGAGCACACGACCGAGGAAATTGTCGCGATCGAGGAGCGTCACCAGGAAGGTGAAGGGCGCATCCACGTCCAGCGCCGGCGGCGGGACATGATCGACGATCTTCTGGAACAGCGGGGTCAGCGTGCCCTCGCGGCGCGCGGGGTCTTCGCTCGCATAGCCATTGCGGCCCGAAGCATAGAGCACCGGGAAATCAAGCTGCTCGTCGGAGGCGTCGAGCGAGACGAACAGGTCGAAAACCTCGTCCAGCACTTCCTGGATGCGCTCGTCGGGACGATCGACCTTGTTGACGACGACGATGGGCCTGAGGCCCAGCGCCAGCGCCTTGCCGGTCACGAACTTGGTCTGTGGCATCGCGCCTTCCGACGAATCGACCAGCAGGACGACGCCGTCGACCATCGACAGGATGCGCTCCACCTCGCCGCCGAAGTCGGCGTGACCGGGCGTGTCTACGATGTTGATACGGACCGCTTCGCTCGCGCCCGGCGGGGTCCACTCGACCGAGGTCGGCTTCGCGAGGATGGTGATCCCGCGTTCCTTTTCGAGGTCGTTGGAATCCATCGCGCGCTCTTCGATGCGCTGATTCTCGCGGAAGGTGCCGGACTGGCGAAACAGCTGATCGACGAGAGTGGTCTTGCCATGATCGACGTGCGCGATGATTGCGATATTACGCAGGGACATGTGTTGCCTTCGGATAAGGAGTGCCGGCAGGCACCCAAGCCCGACCGCATTGCGCGCGCCCCTACATGAATAGATGCGCTGCGGCAAGGGTGAGCGGCTGAGGGCAGGCACCTTGCTGTAACCTCTGGCGGCGGGCGGTGGCCATCCTATCTTAACAGGCATGACCGAAACGACCCTCCCCCCCATGCCCCAGCCCGCCCTCTACTTGCCCCATGGCGGTGGTCCCTGCTTCTTCATGCCCGATCCCCAGGGGACGTGGCGCGGCATGGAGCATTTCCTCGCCGGCGTGGCGGACAGCCTGCCGCAGCGTCCGCGCGCGATCCTGATCGTGTCGGGCCATTGGGAGACGGAAGGGTTCGCCTTTACGGGTTCGCCGGCGCCAGACCTCATCTTCGACTATTATGGCTTTCCGCCGCATACCTATGACCTCGCCTATCCTGTGCCCGGCGACCCCGCGCTGGCACAGCAGGCGCGCGATCTGATCGTCGCGGCGGGACTGCCGGCGCGGGTGGATGCGACGCGCGGGATCGATCATGGCGTGTTCGTGCCGATGATGGTCGCCTTTCCGGGCGCTGATATTCCGGTGGTGGAAATGTCGCTCGACACGCGGCTCGACCCGGCATTGCATCTGGCGGCGGGGCGTGCGCTGGCCCCGCTGCGGCACGATAATGTGCTGATCCTGGCGACCGGCATGAGTTTCCACAATATGCGTGGGTATAGAGATCCGCGTTCGACCGAGCTGAGTCAGGCTTTCGACGGCTGGCTGACCGACGCCGCCACGCACGGACCGGCGGAGCGCGACGCCCTGCTGAGCGGCTGGGCGCAGGCGCCGGGCGGGCGTTTCAGCCATCCGCGCGAGGAACATCTCCTCCCGCTCATGGTGGCGGCGGGCGCCTCCGACGCGGCGGGGGAACGCATCTATGCGGAAGTGGTGATGCAGACCGCGCTTTCGGCTTTTCGTTTCGCGTAACAACTGGAAACGGTGACCGGAAATGCTAATCTCCCAAAGGCAGCCGGGGGGATGAGCATGATCGAATCGAGAATCTGGAGCGTTGACATTCTGGCCGCGACCGATCTGCTGACGCGGTTGGGGCTGGAGGCGAATGACGACCGCATGGCGCTCGTCGCCGACCATCTGGCCCGGCATCGCCTGAGCGCCTGTGAATGGGCGGCCGAACGGATGATCGGCAATGTCACGCAACGTCTCGAAGACGAAGCGAGGGAGCAGCTTCAGCACCGGAGCGATGCCTGGGCGGATGGCTTTCGATCGGCGGAGCAGGCGGTGGTCACGATGTCGCATGGCGAGATGCTGGGCATTCGCGCGCCACGCGGCCGGACGAAGGGCCAGATGCTGCGAACCCTCGTGCGGCAGGCGCGCAGCCGCTCCGCTACCGTTTAAAGCGCCTTACCCGGTTCTGGGCATGCGGTTCCACGCATCGAGGGCGGCGACCTTGTACGCTTCCGCCAGGGTCGGATAGTTGAACGTGTTCTCGATGAAATAGTCGATCGTGCCTTTCAGGTTCAGCACCGCCTGGCCGATGTGGATCAGTTCGGTCGCGCCCTCGCCGATGATGTGGACGCCCAGCAGGCGGCGCGTCTTGAGCGAAAAGATCATCTTCAGCTTGCCATGGTCGAGGCCCATGATGTGGCCGCGCGACGTTTCCCGAAAGCGCGCGATGCCGCATTCATAATTGATGCCCCTGTCGTGCACCTCCTGCTCGCTCATCCCCACGGTCGAGATTTCCGGCACCGCATATATGCCATAGGGGAAATAGGCGGGCGCGGGCGGCACCGGCAGGTCGAAGGCATGGCATGCCGCGATGCGGCCCTGCTCCATCGATGTGGACGCGAGGCTGGGAAAGCCGATGACATCGCCCGCCGCATAGATATGCGGGACCGCCGTCTGGAAAGTGTTTGCATCGACGGCCAGTCGTCCACGCGCGTCCGTGGCCAGCCCGCAGGCTTCGAGACCCAGATCGCCCGTCGCCCCCATGCGGCCCGCGCAATAAAGCAGCATATCGGTTCGCACCGACCGCCCGTCGGCCATCGTCGTCAGCACCCGGCCGGCCTCCTTCACCACGCTCGTCACCGGCGACCCCAGCCGGAAGGCGACGCCACGGTCGCGCAGAAGATGCACGAATTCGTCGATGATCTCCCGGTCGATGAAGTCGAGAAAGGTCGGGCGCGGCTCGATCACCGTCACCGCGACGTCGAGCGCGGAGAAGATAGTGGCATATTCGATGCCGATCACGCCTGCGCCGACCACGGTCAGGCTGCGCGGCAGGCGGGGCACGTCCACCACCTCGTCGCTGTCCATCACGTCGATATCGTCAAACGGGATGTCGGCGGGGCGAAACGGCACGGTGCCGACCGCGATCAGAAAACGGTCGCCCCCGATAACGAGTTCGCTGCCGTCATGTTCGGTGACCGAGACATGATGCGCGTCGATGAAGCGCGCGAAGCCGGACATGGTGTGGACGCCATTGCGCTGGAACTGATGCTCCAGCACATCGACCTCATATTCCAGCGTCTTGGTGAGGCGCATGCCCAGGTCTTCGCTGCGGATGTCCTTCTTGACGCGATAGGACCGTCCGTAGAAGCCCCGCTCCCGCCATCCCGAAAGATTGAGCGCCGTCTCGCGCAACGTCTTGGACGGGATGGTGCCGGTGTGCACCGAAACGCCGCCGACGCGCTTGCGTCCCTCCACCACCAGCACCGACTTGCCGAGCTTGGCCGCCTGCACCGCCGCACGGCGACCCGCCGGACCACTGCCGATCACGACCAGATCATATTTTTCCATGGATCATCCCCCCGGCGGACGCGCGCATTGCCGGACGCACGCTGCCCCTGCGTGCGTCCGCATAACCACGGGCATCCCTCTCCTGCCCGCCATGCTATGATGTTCCTGCGACAATGCAATGGCGTCCCGATGCGCACGCGCATCTTGAATGGCGCCCCGATGCGCGCGCGCATCTTGAAGCATCGGTGATATACTCTAATATGACACCGCTGGAGGAGTGAGTGCATGGCCGAGACCCAGACCCAGACCGTTGACACCCTGACGCTGACCGCACCCGACCCGGTGCCGACTGTCGCGCCCGAAAAGGCGGCGGGCCTTGTCCCCATTGACGACGAGAAGAAATCGAAGCTGGACGAGAAAGTTGATGCCTTCGTCGATGAACTGGCGGCGCTCGACGCCAACAGCCCGGAATTCGGCGCCAAGGTCGACCAGATCACCAATATGGGGCGCAAGGAGATCGCCGACGCAGCGGGGCATAGCAACCGCTTTCTCGACCGGCCGGTGCGCGCCATGGATGCCGACGCCACGGTCGGCGCGGACCTCGCGGCGCTGCGCCGCACGGTGGAGGATCTCGATCCCGGCAAACGCGGCAATCTTTCCGCGCCCCGCAAGCTGTTCGGCATGATCCCGTTCGGCAACAAGATGCGCAATTATTTCGACAGCTACAAATCCAGCCAGACGCATATCAATGCGATCCTCGGCAGCCTCGCCTCCGGCAAGGACACGCTCATCAAGGACAATGCCGCGATCGACGTGGAGCGGCAGAATATGTGGGCAACGATGGGCCGCCTGGAACAGATGATCCACATCGCCCGGACCATGGACACACGGCTGGAGGACAAGGCGATGGCGCTCGAGTCCACCGATCCCGCAAAAGCCAAGGCGATCCGCGAGAGCGCGCTTTTCTACATCCGCCAGCGCACGCAGGACCTGCTGACCCAGATGGCGGTGACGGTGCAGGGCTATCTTGCCCTGGATCTCGTGAAAAAGAACAATGTCGAACTGGTGAAGGGCGTCGATCGGGCGTCCACCACCACCGTCGCGGCGCTGCGTACGGCCGTCACCGTCGCGCAGGCGCTGATGGGCCAGCGGCTGGTGCTGGAACAGATCAGCGCGCTCAACACGACAACCGCGAACATGATCGATTCCACCGGCGAACTGCTGAAGTCGCAGACCGCGAAGATCCACGAGCAGGCCGCCTCCTCGACCATACCGATGGAGACGTTGCAGCGCGCCTTCCAGAATATCTACGACACGATGGACAGCATCGACAGCTTCAAGCTCAAGGCGCTCGATACGATGAAGACCACCGTCCAGACGCTGTCCGGCGAGGTGGAGAAGTCCAAGGGCTATATCGCGCGGGCCGAGGGGCAGGCGCGGGCGCAGGCGGCGGTGACGGGTTCCGCGCCCATCGGCACCCTGCTCGACGTGGAGTGAGAGGCTGACCATGCCCACGGATGTCGATCGCCAGCTCCAGCGCAGCGCCGAACTTCTCAACCGGGTGAGCGCGCGCCAGTTGCAAAAGCGCGCCCGCGCGGCCGGGCGGCGGGCCAAGCGGATGGCGAAATATGCCGCCCTCAGCGTGACCGCGATCATCGTCATCGCGCTGGGCTGGGGCATCGTCTCGCCCATCGGACTGTCGGGCGTGCTGCTCGTGGCGATGGCGATCCTGCTCGCGCTGGTCCTGTCGGTGGTGCTGAGCGGCGAGCGCAAGGTGCCCGCGCGCGACCTCGGCCAGGTGGAGATCACCGCGCTCCCCGCCGCGACCGAACGCTGGCTGGACGGGCAACGCACCGCCCTGCCTGCCCCCGCGACCCTGCTGCTCGACCGGATCGGTGACCGGCTGGAGGCGCTGGCGCCGCAACTGCATCAGCTCAGCCCGCAGGAGCCGGCCGCGGTAGAAGTGCGGGCGCTGCTGTCCGAGCATCTGCCGCAGCTCGTGTCGGACTATCGCTCGATCCCGCTCGACCTGCGCCGGATGGAGCGCAACGGCCGCGTACCGGACCGCCAACTGATCGACGGGCTTTCGCTGATCGAAAAGGAAATCGGCGAGATGACCGAGAATCTCGCGCGCGGCGACCTCGACCGGCTGGCGGCGCATGGGCGATATCTGGAGATCAAATATCAGGAGATGAAGCAGATCGGACAGGGGTGATCCCCGCTCCTCCCCTCTCAGGTATCGCTGATGATCGGATGCACCTTGCCACCTAGTGCGTAGCGATGCGCGATGGTCAGCAGGGCCAGCACGCCCGGCTCGCTCTTGATCTGGCCGGGCGTATGACCGGTGAACTGCTTGATCTCGCGGTTCATGTGCGACTGGTCGTAGAAGCCCCGTCCCACCGCATCGTCGAGCGAGGTGCCGTCGGCGACAAGCGCCACCGCCGCGCGCAGCGCCCGATATTTGCGCGCGAGCAGCTTGGGCGGCGCGCCGTAGAGTGCCTTGCACTTACGCTCGATCTGGCGCTGCGAGAGGCCCGTTGCGGCGGCAAGGTCGGCCACTTCGGGGGAGGGACCTGCGCACAGCCAGGCATCGACATGCGCCACAAAATCCAGCGCCTCCGCAGGCTGTGCATAGAGCAGGTCGCGGACGATCTCCTCCCCGCACGCCACCATCGCGGCGAGGTCGGGCGCTGCGGCGAGGCGACCGATAGCCGTGCCGATGCCATCGCCGAAAATCTCCGCGACATCCACCACCCGGTTGACCATCGAGGATGCATCATTGCCCAGCAGGGCGGCCCAGCCCGCCGGCGTGATGCCCGCGCCGAACAGATAGACCGGACCGGGCGCAGTCACCTTGAAGGCCCCCGTGGTGGGCCCCAGGATATGCGCGTCCGCCGCATCCTGTTCATAGCCATCGACGAAACGGTAGCGCGCGCCGCCGGGCGTCAGCCGCAGGCGCAACTGCGCATGGTCTGCCCGCTCCATATCCTCGAACAAGGGCACGTCCGCGCGAAACCGGTAGAAGAGCGTGACATAGTCGCAAAGCGTCGCCGAAGGCAGCGCATAGTCCAGTTCGATGCTCATGACCCCTTGCGACCCTCCGTGGCGGATGTGGTCACGGGATAGTCAGGCAAATGCGCGGCAACAGGAAGGGGGAATGCGACAAAGCGTTGGACGTCCGACGAAGAGCAATTGGGTTGGCCTTACGCGCGCAACCGCTTCTCTATCGCCGCCCACAGCCCGGCGAAGCCTTCAGCAGCAGGACTGGAGGGCGCGAATTCACCGAGCGGCGCGCGCTTCACCGTCATTTGTTCGACGGCACTGGCCATGCTGATGACCGGCCAGTCCGGCTGTTCTTCCATCGCCCGCTGGTGCAGGACGCGGCGACGGTCCACCATCGAAAAGACCGGCAATATCGGAGGGTGACGCCCGCCCTTTTGTATGAGGAACCGCGCCACCTCGCTCAGCGCGCGCTGCGACAGGGGGGACGGGATGACCGGCACGATGACGATGTCGGCCGCCTGCAACACCTGTTCGGCGGTTTCGGTCAGGCCGGGAGGGCAGTCGAGGATGATGCGGTCGTAATCGGCGGCCAGCCCCTCGATCAACCGCGCCAGCCGCTTCTTCTTGCCGATGTCGAACAGCATCCGGTCGAGCCCGCGCAGCGAGGTATCGGCCGCCAGCACGTCGATCCCCTCGAATCGGGACGGGCGGCAGAGCGAGCGTGCATCCACGGAACGGGCGAAGACCGACTGCGCCTCCGTTCCATTGCCCCTGCTGTCGGTCATCAGCCAGGTCGAAGCCGCTTGTGGGTCAAGATCCCACAACAGCGTGCGCCGGCGGGAGATGCGTGCCGACGCCCATGCCAGATTGACTGCGAAGGTGGTTTTGCCGACACCGCCCTTCAACGAATAGACCGCGACCGTCGCGCTTTGCAGGCCGTGCGTTTTTTCCTTTTGTACCTTGCTCATAGCCGGAACGATTATCGCAAAGCCGGGACCGGGCCAACCGGCGACTTGTTACACTCTGGCGTCAGTCCGGGACCGCCAGGCCGGCGACCAGCGCCGACAAATCCCGTACATTATAAGGCTTTTGCGCGATCGGCACCGCAGCGAAGCGGCCCGGCAAATCGAGTTGTTCGCCATAGCCGGTGGCGAACAGGAAGGGCACGCCCAGATCCGCCAGCCGCTCCGCGACGGGCAGGCTGGTCTCCTCGCCAAGATTGACGTCGAGGATGGCGAGCGTCGGCGTTTCGGAATCGAGCAACGCCATCGCCTGCGCCACCGTGGACGCTATGGCGATCCGGCTCGCGCCCATGTCGCGGATCATGTCCTCGCCGTCCATGGCGATGATGAGACTGTCCTCCACCAGCAGCACGGGGCCGGCCAGCATGCCGGAACGCGCGAGGAAGGAGGGATGGGCGGAAGCGGCGGGCTGCTCAACGATCTCGGCTGGATCGGCGAGGGACACATGGCGCGCGGGGATGCGGAAATGCGCTTCGAGGCCGCTCAGCTTGTAGCGCACCTCAGCGTCGCCGCCGAGATCATGCGGGATGGACTTGGAGATGATGGTGGTGCCGAACCCCTCGCGCGTGGGCGCCTGCACGGCCGGACCGCCCTGCTCATGCCATTCGATCAGCAGGTCGCCCAACTCGTCCACCGTCCATTTGACGCTCAGCCGGCCACTGTCCGACAGCGCGCCATATTTGGCGCTGTTGGTCATCATCTCATGCATGACGAGGGCAAGCGTGGAAAAGGCGTTGGGCTGGAGCAGCACGCCGGGACCGACCAGGTCCAGCCTCGCCGCTTTCCCGCCGACATAGGCGTCCGCCTCCGTCTCGATCAGCGGCCGCAGCAGCGCGGGCGCCCAGTTGTCACGGGTGATCTGGTCGTGCGCGCGCGCCAGAGCCTGCACCCTCCCCTCGAACAGGGCGAGGAATTCGGCGGGATTGCCGAGGCCTTCGTTGGACTGGCGCGCGACGCCGCGAATGAGGGCCAGGATGTTGCGAACCCGGTGGTTCAACTCCGCGACCAGCAGGGTCTGCCGCTCGGTCGCGCGCCGCTTCACTTCCTGCGCATCCTCGGACAGCCGCAGCACCACCTGGATCAGCGAGGCGCGCAGCGTCTCCGCGACGCGCACCTCCGCGTCGGTGAAGGGCAGCGAGTGGCCGCGCACCTCCTGTACCCACGCGTCGAAGCTGGCGCGCGGCGTCAACCGCATGCCGTTGGGGCCATAATGGGCGGGCTTGTGCGGATCGCCCGCCCAGGCGACGGAGCGTATCCGCTGCCGCCGGAAGAGCATCACATAGTCGCGCGGCTTGCGGGAAATAGGGATGGCGAGCATCCCCGATGCCGCGTCCGCATAGGCGTCGGCACCCGGCACCAGCGCGCCGAGTTGGTCGGACGCGCACACGATGCTGCCTTCCATCGCATTCAGCCGGCGAACGATAAGGGGAATCGCGTCGGCGGGCGGCGTATCGCCGTTGAGCGCGGTGCGACCGTCAAGATAGATGGCGACGCCGTCGCACGGCACAACCTCCGACAATGTCTCCGCAACCCACCCGATATCGCTCAGCAGCGCGATGTCGCCCGCCAGTCCGGCGAGGAGGCGGTCGCCCGCGCTGCGTGCCCGCACATCGTAATCGGCATGGTCGCGATGCTCGCGGCTTTCGAGTTTCAGCGCGAACATCTGCCCCGACAGTTCCGCCAGCGTGCGCTGCTCGAAGGAGGGCAGGTTCGGCCCATAATGGTGGCAGGCGAACAATCCCCAAAGATGCCCGCCGACCAGAATGGAAACGGACAGCGACGCACCGACGCCCATATTGTGCAGATATTCGATATGGATCGGCGAGACGGACCGCATCACCGACAGCGACAGGTCGATCGGATCGCCCTTTTCGTTGCGCTGGGGCAGGATCGCGACCGGCGCCGCTTCGATGTTGGCGATGACACGGAAAGGTGTACGGACGTAGAGCGCGCGTGCCTGCACCGGAATGTCCGACGCGGGATAGTTCAGGCCCATGAAGCTGCCGAGGCCCGGACGCACCGTCTCCGCCACCACCTCGCCCGCGCCGTCCCGGCCGAAGCGATAGACCATCACCCGGTCGAAGCCGGTCAGCGCCCGAATCTGCCGCGCGCTCTCCTCGTAAAAGCGCGCCATCGTGGCGGTCGCGTCGAGGCGCGAGAGGAAGCCCCGGATGAGGTTGCCGGGGTCCATCGACCGGTTGGCGATATGCGGTTCCGCCTCCATCACCAGCACGCCGCCCGAGAAATGAATGGCGCAGTCGAACAGGCGGGCCGGATCGTTCAGCGCCAGCGACAGGGCGAACATCCGCTCCACCGCATCGGGACCGCGCAACAGCATCATCCGGTTGCGAAACAGATGGACCGCGTCGTCGATCAGCAACTGGCTGGCGTGCAGGCCGATCGCCTCCTCCGCCTCGATCCCCAGGAACTGCCTCAGATTGGCGGAGACGCGCGCCACCGTCCAGTCGGCGGTAAAGGCAATGAGAAACCCAAAGGGCTGTATCGCGCCCAGCTGGTGGATCGGTTCGCGGTCGCAGTTGGTCAGGTCGACCCCGTTGGGCGTGGCAGGCTCGCGCGGATTCATCGGGCCGCCACCGCCTTGCCAAAAAGCGCGAAAGTGCCAAGCGCCGCCGCGCCGGCCCGGTCGATCGCCTGCGCATCGGGCAGCAGCCGGTCGAGATCGGCGGCGAAGGCCCGCCAGAGCGCACTTTGCGACGGCGCGCCAAGATAGGCGGACGGCAACGCCGCCGGCACGCGCCGCGACAAAAGCGCGCCACCCATCCGCGACCCCTCCAGCACATAGGTCGCGCCGCAGACGGAGGCGATATCGTCGGGCAAGTCGATCGCGACGGTCGGTGGGACCGGTTCGCCCAGAGCGGCGAGGTCGGCGAGCAACGCCGGCCCGCGCCGCGCGTCCCGCCAGCCGCTGAACGCCTCCAGCTGATGCGCGTCGAGCCATGCCTCCAGCGCGGGGACCACCCGTGCATGAGCGATCAGGAAGGCCCGGTATGAACTGGCGTCGCCAAGGTCGAACTGGCCGAAGGTCGCATCGACGGCGTCATGCGCGTCCCGGGTGGCACGGCGCAGCGCGTCGCGCGCATGACCGGGAGACAGGGTGGAAAGGCTCAGGCGAAATTCCTTCTGGCATGAACGAAGCCGGGGCGCGCCGATGCGCCGCAACTGTCGCGAAAAAGGCGCATGCGCGCAATAATCTGGATCAAGACGGTTTCCGACAGTCGCCGAACATGCGGAGCGGGCAGGCTGTACGCCTCCATCGCGGCCCGGTACAGGTCTCGCGCTGGTGCATCATCTGCCGCTTTTCGCCGTCGTGCCGTGACCGACATCGTCGCGCGGCTTGCCTTTCGTGGTGCGCTGCGCCGTTGCCGCCGCGCCGGACAATATGGGGCCGCAGGCAGCGGACTTGGCGTCGCCCACATCCACGAACGCCAGAATCGCCGCAACCGGCGAGGCGACGACGCCAAGCCCGATAGCGGCCCCGGCGCGCGACAGCAATTCGGGGCTGATGACGGCAAGGCCCGGCGCGGCGAAATAGCCGTTCAGGCCAACCGGCGACTGGCCCGAGAAGAGACTGAATTTCTTGCCGTCCGCGCGTAGGGCGAGATCGACGGCCTCCGTCTTGAAACTGAACCCGCCACGCCCGAGAATGACATTCTTCTGCGTGTCGATCAAAATCGGATCGGCGGCGGCGACGCCGTCCCGTACCGTGAAGGCGATCAGGCCGCAGTTGATCTGGACGGGCTCCTTCAGCTTGTTCTCG
>Ga0068853_100001527_pt1 | contig 16834 bp, 19 predicted proteins | sample KBSCornC32_FD_65655 | JGI IMG/M metagenome (GOLD analysis project Ga0068853, IMG submission 65655) | Corn rhizosphere microbial communities from Kellogg Biological Station, Michigan, USA - KBS Corn C3-2 | ecosystem: Host-associated > Plants > Roots > Rhizosphere > Soil ...
CGCGTGCCCCGCCTCAGCCAGTTCGCAGACGCGGTTGACGCGATGCCGACGCTCGCCGAGGCAGCCGAGCGCTGGCGTGCCTCCCGCGTCGATGTCACAGAAGGCACGGCGGTCGGGCACCGCGTCCAGCTCGGACGCGCTCTCCCGCTCCTCGGCGCTCGACGTGTCGACGACATCACTCCCGCCGACGTCGCCGAAGTCGTGGCTGCGCTGCACGCGGCGGGCCGCAAGCGCGAGACGATTCGGAAGACGCTGACCGCGCTCGCGCAGGTACTCGACTACGCCGGTGTCAAGGACAATCCGGCGCGCGATCGCGTCCACGTCCGCCTCCCGCGGCAGGAGCGCGAGGAGCCTGCTCCACCCACAGCTGACCAGATCGAAGCCGTCCTACCGCTGATGCCGCACCGCTACGCGCTCGCGGTGCTCGTGCTCGACGCGACCGGGATGCGCGTCGGCGAGCTCGAGGAGAAGGGGCTCTGCTGCGGCGACATCGACGAGCCGAACACCCGTTGGCGCATTCGTCGCGCCCTCGAGAAGGGGCGCCGAGGGCGTTGGGTCCCGGTCCCGCCCAACCTATTCGCGGCCGTCGTCACAATGCTGCCACCACGCGAGGACCGCGACCCACGGCGACCCGTGTTCGAGGGTGTGACCCAGGAGAAGCTGCGAACTGCGATCGCAAGGGCCTGCAAGGCGTCCGGCACGCCGACCTGGTCACCGCACGACCTGCGCCACCGTCGAATCAGCCTCTGGCATCGCCAAGGCGAGACCTGGGCGCTGATCGGTGCTCGCGTCGGCCAACGCTCCCTTTCGGTCACTGCGGACACTTATACGCACGTGCTTCTCGACGACCGCGAGCTCGACCACGCTCAGCTGTCGTGCGACGCTGCCGGCTAGCACGGTCCAGCACCATGCGGAGCAATGGGCCGTTACTTCCCAGCTCCTTCTGCGAGTCACCAAGTAGTGCGTTGGATCCGACCGATCGAGGGAGGTGCAATGATATGAGCAGACGGCGGGTTGGCTGGAGGCGTACGTACTCTCTTCTAGCCCTGAGCCTGATCGTGCTCGCTCTCCTGCCCGGCGGCGCGACCGCTGGTTGGACAGTGGCGTACAACTGCTGCGGGTACCTGGGTGGGTATGAGGTAGTCGGCGCGGGATACAACTACTGGTCCAACAATCGGATCTGGCGCGACCCCGGCCCATCGGTGTCTCTCTGGTACTACAACTCGTCGGGTGCGGTGGGATACAAGTCCAACACCATGGATAACCCGTTCGTCCATAACGGCGGGGCTTTCGGTTACTCGATCGCGACATGTAGCAACAACACGGCCAACGACGTTAACCCCGCCAGCTGCCAGGCGTACTCGTAAGGGAGGCTGAAGATGCCGAGAGTAGCTCTGATGCTCGCGATGGTCTCCGTAGGAGTGGCCGCTGCGTTCGCGTACTTCGGACGCGAGGCGGAAGGTGGCTCCGTACCCCAGGCAACAGGAATGGCCGCTCTGATGAATCCGTCTATCTCAGCAGGAAGTGTCGCAGCGGTTAGGGGCTTTCCGGTAGATCTCGCGCCTGGTGATGGGCGTGTAAGGCCACTGGGATACGCCCACTACGCATGGACGAGGGGCAAGAGCATCTGCCATGTGGATCGCTCAGGAACGGGCGGCTGCTTCGAGCGATTCCTCTCGCCGGTGAATGCGGCTATCGGGGACGACGACGCCATCGGTAGCGGTGTGCCCGCCTCCGTTCGAGGTCTTGCAACCGATGACGTCACGACCGTGACAGTTGTGCTGAAGAATGGGACTAGGGTGCGCGGCGCTGTAGTGGACAACGCGTTCGAGATCTACTTGCCGGAAACCGCAACCCCGTGGGATGTCAGAGGCGAGGATCTCACGCTGAGGGACGGCAACTCAGTGTTCGTCACCGAAACCGTCCGGGCTCCCGCGATTCCGTAGGACACACCGGGCATATCGCCTGGCGGCGGCGTTCGCGGCCGCCGCCGGGCGCAATCATGTGTTGCCCCATTGTGCGCCAGCCCAGCTCTGTATGCCGCCTTCCGAAGCGGCGACGCCGTCTCTGTCCGGCGTACCGACGTCGCGTGACCACTGTGGACCGCCGTCGCGGACCCAACCCGCGATCGGGCAGTCCAAACCGTCGGCGGCACCGGCCGGCGCGCGCCATCCGCCTGAGTCCCGTTCATGACACGCCCGTTCTGCTCAACCATGCGCAATCGAGCGGCGTCGGATGGGCCGACTAGGGACGTGGAGGTAGATGGGCCTCACTCGCCACGGATCTCGTTGCAGCCATCGTCGCGACGCTCCGCGCGAGGGCCGAAACCCCGATCGACCCGTCTTCCAGGCTTCACCCAGGAGCGACTTCGGACGGCGATAGCGTGGGCCTGCAGGGCGTCGGGGTGCGAAGTGACACGCGTTCACACTCCGCGCGGCTCGGGCCGATAGCCGACGGGCGCAACGAGTCCCCAGTTGGAGACGACGCGGTGGCCGACAAGGTTCGCTCGAGCCCGACGATATCGCTTCCGCCTGACCTCGTCGCGGTCGTCGTCCCGCACGCTGCCGCCGGCGCGATCTCAGGCGCAGTCGGAGGTCAGAAGTCGGAGGTCGGAGGTACTCACGACGGTGCCCACTCATGAAGCGCGATGCGAATCGCGCCCAGCGCCCGTGAGAAGCGCATCTTGCAGGCGTCCTCCGAGACCCCGGTCAGGTCGGCGATCTCGGGGAAGCTCAGGCCGCGGAGGAGCCTGAGGACGACGACCGTCCGCTGCTCGGGCGTCAGCGTGGCGAGCGCGGTGGCGAGTGAGCTGCTGACGTCGTCGCCGTAGGTCGGCTCGAGCCGCGACATTGGAATGGCGTCGTCGATGGAGCGTCCTCGACGTCGATATTCGTCGACGAGCCGGCGCTGCGCGACGGCGTACAGCCAGTGAAGGACTGAGTCTGGAGTGGTGTCGGCGCTCGAGAGGGCGGTGAGGGCGTCGACGAAGACGCGCTGGGTCAAGTCCTCGGCGTCGTGGTGACTGCCCGTCCGGACGAGAAAGAAGCGGTAGATCCGGTATCGGTACCGCCGGTAGGCGTCTTCGGCTGGGTGCATGCGTTGCTGGTCGTGAGTCCGTCGGCGACGGGAGTCTGCCCGCGCCGGAAGGCGGGCGACCGTTGAACCAGCAAGTCCCTTCGCGCCGCGGCGCGCGCCGGCGACTCGCATGGAAGAGCCAAGAATGTCACCTGGGTGATCCGATCCTAGATTCCGGCACCGTCCGCCGCGAACACGTCGGACGAAGAGCGCCGCGTCCACTGAGCCGACGCCCCACGACAAGAGGAAGTCATGGAGCGCGGGATTGGACGACGATCGGACGACGCGAACCACTGCCCATCTCCACTTTGCCGGGACCTAAGGTGCATTCGCGACGATCGGAGCCGATCTCGAGCCTGCGGTTCGCAGGCGTGTCCGCGCCGTGGCTCTGAGCAAACGGCGCTGCCTCCGCGACCGGGCGGCAAAGAAGCGGTCTCGTTCAGGCCGCCCGCGTGGTCGGAATGACAAATTGCGCTCTAGAACTGCTCAGCCCCCGGCCGCGTGTCGTGAAGCTGCTTCGACCCGTTCGCGAGCGTCGCCTCTACTTCTCCGATTGATCCGAAAACCGCTGGTTTGTAGATCGAGATAGAACGAGCTGTTCCGGACGTCGAGATCTCGCCACGCACCGTCGACCCGTATGCGGAGCGCCTTTACGTCGTCGAGCGTCACCCCGAAGACCTGGGTTCCGACTGTCCCGTCGTTCAGCGACTCCAACGGCGACCATGAAGCGCTGGCCGCGCAGCGAGCTGTCAAGCGCACCCGCCTCGAGCGGTCTGTAGCAGTAGGTCATGCTCGGGAAGCCCGCTGCCGCAAGAAGCGAATAGGAGAGCCCGCGAGGGCTCGACGACGGGACGATGACAAGCTTCGAGTTGGACCGGCCGAGTCCGTCCTGGAGAACCCTGGCTCCGGCGACGTCGGCAGACTCCGCTGGGAAGTTCGAGACGACATTCTGGAATCCCTTGCGCTGGTCTTCCGACAGCGAACCGGGGTTGAGCTCGGCTCCGCCTCGCAGCGGCGCGAAGTCGGGCGCCGCCGACCGGTCGCCGAAGGTGCGGTGGATCGTTTGGCCAACGGCGGGACGAAGCAGAACAGCTGCGATCAATGCGAGCCCAGCAGCGGGTAGACCACCCGGCGATGGAGAGGAAGTTGTCGGACCTGAGCATGCGGATTTCGCCTCCTTGTCCTTGCCACTCGGGCTTGGTCGTCTGACCGGGCAGGCGGTGGCGACTGGAGAGCACGATTACTCGTCTCGGTTTCGCCTGAAGGTCGTCGCTAGGTATCTCGCTCGACAGCCCCATGAGTAGCGCTCTCTCCTGCATCGAGAGGCTGGAGGTGTCGGAGCTGACCGTGGACGTGACAGCCGTGAGGCGTTGGCGATCGAGGTCGACGGGCGATCGACGCAGACCACATTGTCAGGGTGCTCGACCGGATCGTCGCGCGCGAGCAGCGCTGGCCGAGCTGGTGAGGACAACGCGACACGCGCTAAAAGGCTGTGGCGGGCGGGCCGCTCGAATCGCGGCCGCTCGCCACAAGCCTCGCCTACTGCAAGGTCGAGGACGCACGACTCAGGGAAGTGCGACCACCGTGCCGTCGTCAAACGTTGCCGACGTTGAATTCAACGAGTCGACGGGCGTCGTCAAGTCTCCATGGAAGACGAAGACGTTGTCCGTCACCTCAACAGTGTGACTCTGTGCGCCTGTCTTGAACGTCACCGCGCGCACACCATCTACTGCGACCCCGTAGAAGACCGGCGCATGACCGCCAGGACCGCTCAGGTCATCACCGACCAACTGAACCGGGTGAGTGCGTGACAGAGGCTCGAAACAACTCTCGCCAGCTCCATCGAGCATCTGACAGACTTTCCCCTTCGTCGTGGGAACGAGGAAGAGATGCTTCCCGTCAATGGTCGCCGTTAGCCTACGGGCAGCGTCCGGAAGTCGCTTTCCGAGAGCCGCCGCTCCCCATCCGCTGGCGTTGAGCGACGCTGCAAGACGAGCGGTTTCAGGATCCAAGGCAGCTACCTGACTTGCCTTGACCAAGCCAACGCCCGCAGCCTCATTAGAAGCGCGTGGGGCACCTGCGCCCTGTATCGCGAAGAATGCCGCCGCCGCCACGGTAATCGAACCGGCCATTATCGACAACCTGCATCTGTTTCGAAATCTCACTTTCGTCTCCTCGTTCAGATACTTCGGAGCGTTCGCTATGTGTCGGTTCTACAGGTGGCAACCCGCGGGCCGGTGCCGTTCAGCAGATGGCAGCGCGAGCTGGTGTTTGTACCGGAGCAGGCGAGAAACGAACCAAAGCCATTCGTGCCCGACCTCTGACATGAGGTCACGCCAGTAGAAATGTTGTACTGGTAGTGATGCCAGTCCGCAGCAACCGCGAGCTGCATCCCGTTAGCGATGTGGTTAGTTGAGCCACTTGTCGCTGGAACGCCAGATGAGCTTAGAGTACATCCGTTGCAATAGAAGTCTTGACCTGCGTAAGCCGTCGCTGCGAGTATTGCCGCGGCGAATGACAGCATGCAAAGGAGCACGAGCAGGTGTGCTCTGGGGCTATGCCGGGTGATCATTGCAACCTCCGATGATCGGTGCAGTCGCGGGAATGGCGGGCGAAAGCGCCAACACGGTTACGATCACCCCACCGCGTTTCGTACCGCTCTCGATGAGCGGGTTGTAGATGAACCACCGTATCCTCCCTTTCTGAGACGTCTCGTTCCGCTTAGTGCATCTACCTCTTCTCTCGTGCGAGGCGAACGGAAGTAACACGACGTACCGCCCGCCGGAGGGAACCCGCATGGAGCCAGCCGGCCTGATGCACACGTGTGGGCTCAACTCGTTGTACGACAAGAGTCCTGCGACTCGGCGCGGATCGTGACAAGCGCGCTCAGGCCGCGTAGGCCTTGAGGACGACGACCGTTCTTTGCTCAGGCGCAAGCGTACGAGCGTGGCGGTAGAGGTGGATCCGGGCTCGGTAGCGCCCGTAGGCGTCTTCCGCTGGGTGCATTGCGCGCTAGTCGTCCGTCCGTCGGCGACGTGAGTCTGCCCACAGCGGACATCGGCGAAGTCGCGTACCACCCCAGCGTTACCTTTGCGGCCGCGCGAGCGACTTCTTTGTGTCCGTCAACGCATGAAAGGAGCACGCACGTGTCTAGCTCAAGAAGCGAGCGACACAGCGCCCAACGGGCGTTCCGCCGATTGCCGCTGCTGGTGATCGCGCTGCTGCTGATGATCGTCCCGCCGACCGTCGCCTGGGCCGGCCAGATCAACTACGCCTCCGGCACCAACGGCGTCGGAGGGACCTTCCCGACGTCCGGCGAGGCGGTTCGAAGTTACAACCAGGTCTGGCACCAGTCGGGGTACTACTGGTGGGTCTGGTACCTGCACGGCTCCTCGCAGACGGGGCTCGTGTACGACAACGCGAACCCGACGAAGTACCCGGGTGGAAGCGGCACGATCGCGTACGCGAAGTGCTCGAACCAAAACGACAACTCTGGCGTGACCTGGACATGCCAGACGACCACGCCCTGAGGAGCGTCGATCCGATGAAAAGACTCATCACATCGAGCTCATCCGTGCTGCTCGGGTTCTCGGCGGCGGTCGGCGCGCTGCTCGCTGTCTCTGTTGTTGCGTTTGCAGACACCGGATCGGGTCAGGTCACCGCCGCCCGAGCCAGTGTCGATCCCACGACGTTGCTCGACTCGTTCCAGCGACCTCGCACGGAGCGGGATGCGCTTTCGCCCGAGGTTGACTCAGAGCTCCGCACGCTCTCGTCGACTGCACCCAGCGACGCGCTCGCTCCGGGCGATCCGGTTGCCGCTCGAAGTCGTCGGGTGACGCATGACGATGGAACGACGTTCTTCCTCGTACCAACGACACGCAAGCAGCTGTGCATCGCGGTCGTGCCGGGTGGAGCAGCCGGCTGCACCGCCGGCATCGGACTCGCGGAGGACGGAGTCGAGTTCCAGCTCGTGGATTCGGACGGGCTCGGCCAGGGCGACCCGACAGTCGTCCGTGGAATCGTCGCCGCCGGCGCTGCCGGTCTCGAGGTCGCCTCCGCGAGTGGTACGCATGAGGCCGCGCTCGTCGAAGGAACGTTCTCCATCAGCTTGTCGGACGTGCCGACCGCTGTTGTCGTCCCGATGCGCGACGGTTCGGTCCGTCAGGTGACGATCCCCGCACCCCCACAACCCTGAAGCGACCCGGGCCGGGCCGCATGGAGCGGCCCGGCCCATCTCATCGGTCCGTTACTTAGGTGCGAGCCACGCGAGGTATATGAGTGGTGACCGATGACCGAGACCTTGCCCGCCACTACCGCACCATCTACGGCTTCGTACGTCAACGCAGCGGCTCGCGCGAGGACGCCGAGGACGTGACCCAGACGGTGTTCGTGGAGGCAGCGGCCAACCTGACTCGCGTCTATGCGGAGGGGCGCTCACCACTGGCATGGCTCTATACCGTTGCCAGCCGCCGGCTAATCGATCAGGCGCGGCGGCGAGGCCGCGCCCCGGAGCTCGTGCCGCTCGACGCCGCAGCCGGCCTGCCAGGCGAAGGACGGTATGGCGAAGCGATCGGGCGAACCCTCCGGGAGGCGATCGAGCTGCTTCCGGAGAACCAGCGCCGCGTTGTTGCACGCCGTCTGATCGAGGGTGCGAGCTTTGCGGAGATCGCCGCCGACGAGGGAGCAACGGTGCCAGCCTGCAAGATGCGGTACATGCGGGCGCTCGGGACGATCCGTACCCAGCTCGAGCACGAAGGGCTCGAGCCGTGAGGCGCCAAAAGGTCAACGTCTTCTCCGACGCCGAGCTGCTCGAGCTCCTCGGGCACGACCCCGAGCTGCTCGCGATCGCCGACGCGATCGCCGAAACGCAAGCGCAACCTACCGCTGCGAGATCACGACGCAAGCAGCTGCTCCTTGCCGCCGCGATCTTCGCGGGCGTCCTGCTCGTCGCGCTCCCTGCGCTTGCGGCGTTCACCTCGCTGATCGACTTCTCGAGCGCACCACCTGCGCCCTCCGCCGCCGTCAAGCGTTTCGACGACCTCCAGCGTCAGGCGCCGCCGAACATGGACCCCCGTGTGATCGCCAGCGAGGCGAGACGCCTCGGCCTCGCCACGGAGGGCGCAACGATCGCGCTGTTCCTCGCACCAACGAGAACAGGCGGCTACTGCTTCGAGTTCGCAGACTACGCCGCCGGGTGCAACGCCGATCGCACCATCCCGGTAGCCGTCGGGTTCGCCGCGCAAAGCCTCACCGACGACCAGGCAATCGTCTACGGCTCGACGCTCGACCGGGCCGCCGTTTCCGCCACCGTCGTAACACGCGAAGGTAGCGAGCGGACCGTTCCCCTCACGCGCGTCACCGCACCAATCGACGCTTCGTTCTTCGTCACAAGCATCGGGCGTCCGGACGAGGCGCTTCCACTTCGCGTCGAGCTCCGCGACGGATCCGACCGGGTCATCGCAACACGGCGCATCGATTCGCCGCCTGCCCCGTAGCGCCTGCGACCGACCCGTAGATTGTTGGTTCCCACCGTCCAGGCCATGGCTGGTGGACGCCACCCCGCGTTACCTCTTCGCGTCTCGTGCGAGATCCAGAGGAAGGGCGTGAGTGCCCCGTCGAGTTCTGGCACCCGGCGCACACCCGAGCTTGTCGCGCGTCCAGATCGGGGCACGCTCCCGTCGGAGTGTTAAGGCGAGTTACTTCCGCCTCTCCCTGACGAGGTACCGAGTAAGCGCCAGTCGACCACGTGAGGAGGGACGATGCGGGAGCAGGTCGGAGCTCGGAACCACCAACTCAGAAGGGGTAGAGCGATGCCTCCGGGCGCACGAGGGGTGATTGTCGCTGTTGTGACCGCGCTCGCGCTCGCCGTCTCGGTATCCGGCGCGGCCGCGTGGAGCAACTACTTCGGGCCGGGAACCATGTACGCGTCAGCGGGAAGTGACATTGCGGTCTCCGGATGGAACAACTGGACCAACAACCGCGTCTATCGGCCATTGAACTACAACTTCTATCTGGGTTACTTCACGAATGAAAGCGGGTTCCATTACTCCACCGACAACGCTGGTGACAACCCGTTCTACTGGCCCGCATACGGATACAACTACCTGATCTGCGGCTGGGATTGGAACGGGACGTACTCTTCTGTCAACCCCGTGACGTGCCAGGGAGACGTCTAACATGAGGACATCACGGAAGCGGGTACTCGCGGTCTGTGTACTTATCCTCGCGATGGCCACAGTCGTGGCGGCATGGTCTGCTGAGGCACAGACTCCCCCGTTCAGCTCGACGCCCGTCGCAGGCAACCTCGCTGCGCTTACCGGGCCACCAGTCTTCCTCGCACCAGGGATGGATCGGGTTCCCGGTGAGCTGAGACCGGGGGACCAGCAGGTTCATGCACTAGGCGACGCCGGGTACATCTGGCCAAAGCCCAACATGGGGTACTGCGTGCTGATGCGGTCCGGCGCAGGCGGGTGTCTCGCTAAGTTCGACAAGCCCGCTGTTCTATATTTGACCGGCGTCCAAGCAACCTCTGGTGTTTACGCGAGCGCGCGCGTGGAAGGTGTCGTTCCTGACTCAATCGTTCAACTCGTGCTGATCATGGACGATGGGACCCATGTCCCAGCCCCGATTTCGTCGAATGGTTTCAGCGTCTCGGTTCCTAACGGCGCCGGACTGGCTGGCTACATCGTCACGCTGGCCAGTGGGCGGTCATTCGAGTTTCCTGATCCAGTTCGCGTTCCGGACTTCGTGCGATGACGCGCAACGATCATTCGATACAGGAGCCGACACCCGCCGGCCGATGTCGCATGACCGCTCACATGGCGTCTGGCGCCACCTGGCAGGGCGCTTGGAGACATCGCTTGGCCTGGATCTTGGCGGTGTGTGGGTTCGTACTGAGCATGGTTTCATTGAACTCGGCCCTCGGGTTTGGAGTATCGGTTGTACCCTTCGCATCCTTCGAGCCAGCCCCCAGAGACGTGGTCCTCGATTTCCGTTCACTCTCACGGCAGGCACCACCGCACATGGATCCACGGGCGATCGCCGACCAGGCACGTAAGGTCGCCGTCGGAGACTTCGGCTCTCAGGAACGTACGCTCTACATCGCGCCGACTGAGAACGGTGGGTTTTGCTACCAGTGGACGCCTGCATACGGTGGCTGCAGCGCGCGCTCACACAGGATTTCCGCGTGGGGCTCGCTCATTGTTCCCGAAGGAACCAACGCAGAAGCCACAGCTTCGCCAGGCAACCGCGCGGCATTCAGTACGGCTGTTCGCGAGATGCGGCAAAGATCCGCGTCTCGATGGCTCGTCGGCTATAGCCTAGATCTGGGTGCGGCAGTAGTCATTCGGTTCTCGGACGGGACTGAGATCGAACCGACCGTGGTGAAGGTGGGGCAACCGATCGAGGCGAGCTTCTTCTTCTACGAAGTCCCTCCCGAGAAGCGGACAGCCACGGTAAAGGCTGTCGTCGTCCAAGCTATTGACGACCATCATAACGTCGTAGGCGAGCAGCAGATTCGATAGCGGGTGTCATCGAAGGGAACCGCGTTACTTCTGCCCGCGTCGTGCGAGGTACGAGGGAAGGCGACTATCGTCGGTCGCTTTCCACGAGGTCTCGCCATCAGAACGAAAGGGATCGACATCGACGCGGAACGCTCAGGAGAGCCGTTCGTGTTGATCGGCATCAAGCCGGGACGAGACGCTCCGGCCGTAGAAGCCGCGTGCGCCTGACGGAGTGCAGCTATCGACCGCTCAGGGTGACATTCGAGAAGGGACGTTTCGGCTTGGCGACGGCAGAGCGGTCGTGGGGCCGCTTTGCCGTCGCCGAGTGCTCATGGTCGAAGACCGCGCGCTGCCCGCGCAGGCGGTGACCGACGTCGAGCCGGGCTCAGGTCATCAGAGGCGCCGTTACTTTCGCGGGTCCCGCGCGAGGTACTCGGTATACGGACCCATCGGAAAGGAGGAGAGCCATGACCGCACCGGATGGTGCGTTGGGCATGACAGCCTTTCGGAACCGACATCCACTCAAGCTCGGCCGCGCGGCACGGACAGCCGCGGTTGCGGGGGTCATGCTCGCAGTCACGGCCGGCGTATCCTGGGCCGCCAACTACACGACGTACTACTGCGGGGACGCATCGAACTACTGCACTGTGTACTCGTCAGCGCCCGAAAGCACAGCTAGCGTCGCCCAGCGCTACAACAACAACATTCAGTGCGCAAATACATGCCACACACACGTCTACTACTACTCGAGCGGAACCGGGTCGTACGGGTTCGCCTACACCAGCGGCGGAACGTCCGCGAGCTACGGCGCAAGCGGCGGCGGTAACTACGTCTATTCGCGTTGCATTACGGACGCGGGTTACGGCTCGAACACGGCCCGCTGTTGGACGGAGTGGTACACATGATGAGAGGGATGATCATGCGACCGAAGTCCCTGGCGATCCTGGGTGCCGGAGCAGCAATCGCCGTCGCCGCCGCCGTGATTGCAGGATCAACCAACGCCGAAATTCGAACGCGGGTTGGTGTCGTGCCCGCTCGGGCGGCAAGCAACATGCCACCGAGCGCCTCGATCACGATCCGCAGCCTGGACGACGCGATCGGCTTCCTCAACGCGCGAGACCCTGAGTTCCAGGCGGGCGCGGGTCTGAGCCGTGCGGCGATCGTGCGGACAGCCCCGATCCTCGTTTTCGGGGACGGTCTGACCAACTTCGCCCGCGGACTCAGCGCGTACAAGACCCCGCTGGCGAATGGCGGCTTCTGTATCTCATTCGCAAACGCGACCAGCTGCACAAAGCAGCCACCCACCCACACAGAGCCGGTGATCGGACTCGGGATCGACATCGACGCGGAACGCTCAGGAGAGCCGTTCGTCTTGATCGGCATCAAGGCTCCCGACGTCGTCTCCGTCACCTACACATGCGCCGGACAGACCTACCCGGCCACGCTGGACGGAGATGTCGTCGCGTTTGTCGCACCGTCCGCAACGCTCCGCGCAGACGACTGCGTGGCAAATGCCGCCTTCCGAAGCGGCGACGTCGTCTCCGTCCGCGTGTAGCCGACGTCGCGGGTCTTCTCCGCCGGTGCAACGGCGGAGGAGACCCGGGGGGACCGGCCCCGTCACGCGCGTCACCGCACCAATCGACGCTTCGTTTTTCGTCACAAGCATCGGGCGTCCAGTCGAGGCGCTTCCACTTCGCGTCGAACTCCGCGACGGATCCGACGGCGTGATCGCAACACGGCATATCGACTCGCCGCCTTCGCCATAGCTCCTCGTTGATCTACGGTAGGGGAGCCACGTCGTTCGGTCTCTGCGTCATCTGCTGTGATCACCGGCAAAGCGCGTTCCCCGATCGACGTCCAGCCGGGCTCAAGTCCTCCAGAGGCGCCGTTACTTTCGCGGGTCCCGTGCGAGGTACTAGCCATACGGACCCATCGGAAGGGAGGAGGCATTGACGTGACCACTGAGATCGGTCCGGTCGTATCGAGAGTCTTTACTGCCCAGCGATGGGTGGAGAGGACGATCGGAGCGATGGGACGCCGCACGCCAAGCGGCCAGCGGGGTCGGAAGGCCCGGTTGAGGCATCGAGCGCGCAATTTGCGACTCCCTACGGGCGCCAACATCGGGCGGCCCGCGACCTCTGGCTTGGGTCGCCGCGCGAGAGTCGAGACCCAGCGTACAGGAGCTCCTCGGACGCGACCTCCCGGACCAGGCGACACAACGCATCCACTCGTGTAGCGGGCAGATGTTAAGTCGTGTTACCTCCTGTCGTCCTGGTCGAGTTATCAGATAGATCCCCGACCAGCGAGGAGGAGGACTCGATGAGACATTGGGTATTCAAGGTGACGTGTGACAAGGGAGGCCACACAATCTAATCCTTTGTACTGCCTCAGAGTTGAGGCCGCCCCAGCGGCAACGTTCAGTCCGACGTTGGAGGTTGATCGTGTCCGCAGTTCGTTCTTCTCGCCGCGCGTCCGCCGGACCGAGGATCGGAAGGCGTTTCCTAGCGCTACTCGCTGTCGCATGTGTCGCCGGAATCTCGGCAACGGCGGCACTCGCCTGGAGCCAGTACTACGAACAAAATACGTCATTCAGTGCGGGCGACCTGCGAACGTCCGCCTACAACTCGGGAGTCGACCAGAACAAGGTCAACTTCTCCAACATTTTTGGCGGCCTTCCTCAGATGGGAACTCGCCTTATATCTGGCGGCGGATCGCCGTATACGTGGACGTGGTCGAATACCGGCTCGATCGAAGACTACCGGAGTATTTCGTACGGCGCGGCACAATGTATGGCGAATTCCGGTAACGGATACGCCGTATACGTCAGTTTCTGCTGGGCAGCCAACTTTTGAGATCGCGATCACATAGGGGTGTCTTTAGCATGCAACTTCTCAAGTCAAAGTGGATAGTCCTCATCGGGAGCCTCGTTGTCGCCATCACGGCGGGAACGACCGTTGTGATCGCCGTCGGCAACGCTGGTTCGGAACCGCCATCCGGCGTTTCGACTGGGGTATCATCGCTTGACCGACTCCCGGCCGTCTCCAACCTGCCGCCCAAGGTGCAGGCGTGGCTTACCTACGACAGCACCCTCTCGGGAACGGATCCGACTCAAGCCCGGGCGAGCGTCCGACGTCTCCGTTCAACTCTCGGCACGACGCAGAGCGACGTCTACGCGTTCCGGTCGCGAAGCGGAGCAACATGTTACTTGATCACCGGTCGAACAGGGTCGTGCCCGCAAGATGCGTCTCGAGGTACACCGGGCTTCCAATGGACGATCGGAGGCGGCTACCCTGGCGTGCCCAGCGCACTCGCCGGGGTCGTGGCCGACGACGTCAGCGCGATCGAACTCACAGTTGATGGCAAAGACGTACCGGTTTCAATTGAGAACAACTTCGCCTTCGCGGAGTTTCCGACCACCGCTCAGCGCGCCGATGTAAGCGTTCGTCACGTCAGCGGTGCCGTCAGTTCATTCAATGTAAATCTACAGGGCTAGTTCTGGAGTGCGCTCAGCGTGCAGCGTGCCGTTCCCGCTCGGTGTACGAGCGGGAACGGTACTGAGGGCGCCTGCGCACTTGGTGAGGTTCGCTACAGATGAACCGACATGCGGCCTTCTCCGAGCGCGTGCGTGCGGGAACTCGGCCAACCATCACGTGTTCTGGTCAGGGCTAGCGCCGATCCAAATCCGGCCGCTGTGGGGGCACCGGTGGGGGCACGCCACGCACACGGGTGCCCTCCGTGACACACTCGTCCCGCTCAACCATGCGGTTGTCGCGCAACCGAGCGACATCGGATGGGCCGTGAAGGATTCGAACCTTCGACCTTGGGATTAAGAGTCCCCTGCTCTACCAACTGAGCTAACGGCCCGCGGACGGGGAAGTGTAGCGTCGGGCGATCGAGGGCCTTATGCCCTCATGGCACGACAAAAGGGGTGGAATGATCAGGAAGAAGCACGCGTTGGTCACGGCGCTCGCGCTCCTCGCGGCACTCGTCGCGGCAGGGACCGCGGCCGCGGACTCGACGCCGGTGGGGCCGCTGCCGAAGCCGGCCGTGACGAAGGTGACGACGGCGAAAGGATCGCTCGTGGCGGTCGCCCTGCCCAGGCAAGCTCCGCGAACGGGGCTCGTCTGGCGGATCGCACGGCGGCTCGACACGCGCGTCGTGAGGCAGGTCGGCGAGGCCGACGTGGGGCCTTCAGTGGTGCTCGTGTTCCGCGTCGTGGGCGCCGGACGCACCTCGCTCCACTTCGCCCTGACCCGAGGCGACGCCTCGCCCAAAGCCGTTCGCGCGGTCCGTTACGACCTCCGCGCGACCTGACCGCTCGGCCCATGGGTCTGATGTAGTCTCGCGGACGGTGATCCACCGGGGCGCCCTGATCAGGATGGTCGCGATCGCCGTGGTCGCGGCGGTGATCGCGAGCCTCGTCGCGGTCCTCATTCGCTGGCTGCCCGAGTCCGCCTCCGAGGAGATGGACCGCATCACGTTCGTCTTCTGGTTCGCGACGATCATCTCCATCGGCATCTTCGCGCTCGTCGCCGCGGTGATCATCGAGGCCGTCTGGGCGTTCCGCGTCCAGCCCGACGACGACACCGACGGGCCGCCGATCCACGGGAACACGAAGCTCGAGATCGCGTGGACGATCGTGCCGGCGATCCTCGTGATCTCGATCGGCGTCGTGAGCGCGGTCGTCCTCTCGAAGAACGCGAACGCCGGGAGCGACCCGCTCGAGGTGAAGGTGTTCGCGCAGCAGTTCGCGTGGAAGTTCGAGTATCCGGGCAAGGTGCAGACCGAGGAGCTCGTGATGCCGCTCCACCGGTCGGTCAAGTTCGAGATGCAGTCCGCGGACGTGATCCACTCGCTCTGGATCCCGCAGATGGGCCAGAAGCAGGACGTCGTCCCCGGGATCACGACGAAGATCGTGATCACGCCGACGCGCACCGGGAACTTCACCCTCATCTGCACCGAGCTCTGCGGCCTCGGCCACGCCACGATGCGCGCGCCCGTTCGCGTGCTCGACCAGGCCGCGTTCAAGCGCTGGCTCGACGACCAGCGGGCGGCCGGCGCAGGCGCAGCGGCCGGCGCAGGCGCAGCGGCCGGCGGACAGAGCGGCGGCGGCGCGGCGGCGGCGGGCGACGCCGCGCTCGGCAAGACGACCTTCGCCTCCGCGGGCTGTGGGGGCTGCCACACGTTCAAGCCGGCGGGGACCGACGCACAGGTCGGGCCCGATCTCGACAACCTCGTTGCGGACGCCAAGAAGGCGGGTGAGCCCGAGGATCAGTACATCGAGCAGTCGATCGTCGATCCCGAGGCCGTCATCGTCTCGGGCTACCAGCCGGGCGTGATGCCGACGACCTTCGGCAAGACGCTCTCGCCTGCGGAGCTCTCCGGGCTCGTCGCGTTCCTGAGCGGGAAGGAAGCCAATTGACCTCCACTCTCGACCAGCACAGCCAGCAGGACCTCCAGCACGGCCACCCGGCGCCGCGCCGGCGTGGCATCTTCATGCGCCCCGGCTACCTGCGCGCGCTGTGGGTCACGCCCCTCTTCTTCCTGATCGGGATGTACATCGTGGTTGCGATCCGGGCGCTTGCCGGCTGGGATCCCGTCTACGACTGGGAGTACATCGTCCTGATCGCCGGCATGGTCACGGCGCCGATCGGCTTCCTGCTCGGCATCGGCGCCTTCGACTACTGGCTCTACTGGATCTCGGGCCGCCCGACGCTAGTGGACGACCACGCGAACCACGGGGCGTACAGCTGGAAGGACTACTTCAAGGTCAACACGGACCACAAGGTGATCGGGATCCAGTACCTCGTCACCACGTTCTTCTTCTTCACCGTCGGCGGCTTCCTCGCGATGCTGTTCCGTGCCGAGCTCGCGCAGCCCGGAATGCAGTTCTTCGACACGCAGACCTTCAACGGCCTCGTGTCGGCGCACGCAACGCTGATGATCTTCGTGTTCATCATTCCCGCGTTCGCCGGCCTCGCGAACTTCGCCCTGCCGCTCATGATCGGGGCCCCGGACATGGCGTTCCCGCGGCTGAACGCCCTCAGCTTCTGGATGCTGCCGGTTGCAGGCACCCTGTTCCTCGCGAGCTTCCTGGCGCCGGGCGGCGCCTTCGCGACGGGTTGGACGAGCTACGCGCCGCTGGCGTCGGAGCAGCCGTTCGGCCAGGTGTTCTTCAACATGGGCGTCCAGTGGGCAGGCGCCTCGTCGATCGCCACGGCGCTCAACTTCCTGGTCACGATCATCACCATGCGCGC
>Ga0068853_100001529_pt1 | contig 16812 bp, 10 predicted proteins | sample KBSCornC32_FD_65655 | JGI IMG/M metagenome (GOLD analysis project Ga0068853, IMG submission 65655) | Corn rhizosphere microbial communities from Kellogg Biological Station, Michigan, USA - KBS Corn C3-2 | ecosystem: Host-associated > Plants > Roots > Rhizosphere > Soil ...
CTCGCGAAGCTTCAGACGGCCGCCAACGTCGCGCGCGGCCTGGCCATGGACGCCGTTCACGCATCGTCCTCCGGACACCTCGGCCTGCCGCTCGGCGCGGCCGAGATCGGCGCGGCCCTTTACGGCGATCTGCTGCGCCACGATCCGTCGGACCCGACGTGGATCAACCGCGATCGGTTCGTGCTGTCGGCGGGCCACGGCAGCATGTTCCTGTACGCGTGGCTTCATCTGGCGGGGTTCCCGCTGTCGATGGAGGAGATCAAGCGCTTCCGCCAGCACGGGTCGAAGACCCCGGGCCACCCCGAGTTCGCCCACACCCCCGGCGTCGAGGCCACGACCGGGCCCCTCGGGCAAGGCGTCGGCAACGCCGTGGGGCACGCGGTGGCCGCCAAGATGCTGGCCGCTCGCTTCAACTCGCCCGAGCACACCATCTTCGACCACACGGTCTGGTGCCTGGCGGGCGACGGGTGCATGCAAGAAGGCGTCGCCTCCGAGGCGGCCGCCATCGCCGGTCACTTCAAGCTCGACAACTTGATCCTCGTGTACGACGCGAATGACGTCACGCTGGACGCCATGGCGGCGAAGTCGCAGAGCGAGGACACCGGAAAGCGGTTCGAGGCGTACGGCTTCGAGGTGATTCACGTCGACAAGGGGAACGACCTGGCCGTCGTCCACGAGGCCCTGGCGCGGGCCCGCGCGTCCACCAGCGGCAAGCCACGCCTGGTGATCGCGCACACCTTGATCGGCAAGGGCATCGTCGAGGTCGAGGGGACTCAGAAGGCGCACGGCGAGGGCGGCGCCAAGTTCGTCGATGAGGCCCGCAAGAAGCTGGGCCTGCCCGAGGCCAAGTACTTCGTCCCCGACGAGGTGAAGGCGGTCTTCGCGGGGCGCCTCGAGGCCTGCAAGCGCGCGCACGCCGCCTGGCAAGCGACGTACGAGGCGTGGCGCACCGCCGATCCCGAGCGCGCGCGCCAGCTCGACGACGCCCTGGCCCTGCGGGTGCCCGGCAACCTGTCGGCGGCCATCCCCGCGTTCCCGCTGGACGCCAAGCTGGCCACCCGCAAGGCGGGCGAGGCGATCCTGCAGGCCGTGGCCAAGCAGGTCCCGACGCTGATCGGGGCCAGCGCCGATCTGTACGGCTCGACCTTCAACTACATCGCGGACGGCAAGGACTGGGAGCCGGCCACGCCCGGCGGCCGCAACATCCGTATCGGCATCCGCGAGCACGGCATGGGCGCCGTGATGAACGGCATCGCCTACCACGGCGGCCTGCGGGCCAGCGGCGCGACGTTCATGGTGTTCGCCGACTACCTGCGCCCGAGCATCCGCCTGGCGGCGCTGTCGAAGCTCCCCAACATCTACATCTTCACGCACGACTCGGTGGGAGTCGGCGAGGACGGCCCCACCCACCAGCCGGTCGAGACGGTGATGGGCCTGCGGGTCATCCCGGGCCTCGACGTGATTCGTCCGGCGGATCCCGAAGAGACCGCGGGCGCCTGGGTGGCCGCCATGGAGCGCATCGACGGCCCGACGGTGCTGTCGCTCACGCGGCAGAACCTGCCGATGCTCCCCGGAGACGTCGAGGTGAAGCGCGAAGGCGTCCGGCGCGGCGGCTACGTGGTGGTGCGAGAGACGAGCTCGCTGGAGCTGATCCTCATCGCGACCGGCAGCGAGGTCCAGCACGCGGTGGCCGCCGCCAAGGAGCTGGGTGGCGGGACGCGGGTGGTCTCGCTCCCCTGCTTCAGCCGGTTCGAGCGCGAGCCGGCGTCGTATCGCGACGCCGTCCTGCCGCCGACGTGCGCGAACCGCGTCTCGATCGAGGCCGGCGTGACCACCGGCTGGGCGCGCTGGGTCGGCTCGCAGGGCGTCGCCCTGGGCATCGATCACTTCGGCGAGAGTGCTCCCGGCCCGATCGTGATGGACAACTTCGGCATGAACAAGGCCGCCGTCCTGGCCGCGGCCCGCGGCCTGACCAAGAAGGTCGAAAAAGCCACCGACTGACGCGACCGACTGACGCCGGTCATTCGACGTCGATCGACTCTTTCATGAACGGCGCCTTCTTCATCGAAGGCGCCGTTCGCACGTGCGGTTCAGGACAACTGCGGGCGTTCGCAGTACGGACAGTGGGCGGGCTCAGGGGGCCCCAAAACCAGTCGACGAGCCCACATTCAAATAGACCTGGTCCATGGAGCCGCCCCCTCCCTGCTCGAAGCACCGGAACTGGATACTCTTGGCCCCGACTCCGGCCGTGGCGGCCTGGACCCCCGTGTCCTCCCAGGCCGTGCTGGACGTCGGGGCGAGATTGAACCAATCCGGCCCAACGCCTCCCCCCGTGCAGTTGGAGCCATCGTAGAACGACCCGATGCACCCAATACTGCCCTTGGCCTTCATTCCAAGGAAGTACCTGTTGCCCTCGATCGAGCCCCCCGTGCTGTAGCAGTATGTGATGGCACCGCCCGCGTCCGCGGTGAACTTGATGGATCCGGACGTGGAGCAGCCATCGGCGTCATCGCTGTTCGTCCACATATATCCTCCCCCTCCACTGGCGGTGCCCCAGTTGCCTAGGGAGGCGCTGTTGTCGAAGCCGCCAGCGCTTATCAAGCTCCGGGCGGACTGCTTGGTACAGCATTTTCCGTTCGTGCAGGCCTGGCCGTTGCCCGTGTCGCAGGCGGTGGTGCAATTGCCGCAGTGGGCGTTGTCCGAGCTGACGTTCGTACACGCGCCGCTGCAGGCCATCTTCGGGCTGGCGCACGCACACTTGTTGCTGACGCAATCGGGCGTCCCTCCGCTGCACGTCCCGCACGACACGGTTCCATTGCATCCGTCGGCAGCCGTGCCGCAGTTCTGTCCATTGAGACACGCCTGGGCCACCGTCTTCGGCATGCAGGCGCACTTGTTGTTCACGCACGCCGGAGTCGAGCCGCTGCACGTCCCGCACGACACCGTCCCCCCGCAGCCGTCGGCAGCCGTGCCACAGTTCTGTCCATTGAGGCACGCCTCCGTCACCGTCTTCGCCTTGCAGGCGCACTTCTTGTTCACGCAAGCGGGAGTCGAGCCACTGCACGTCCCGCACGACACCGTCCCGCCGCACCCGTCCGAAGCCGTGTCGCAATTCTGTCCGTTGAGGCAGGCCTCCGTCACCGTCTTCGCCTTGCAGGCGCACACCGACGGCGAGCCCATGCACGTCTCGGTGTTCGCGCACGCCGTGCATTTCGCCGCATCGGCGCACCCGTTGTTCACGTCGGTGGTCACGCACTTGTCGCCGCACTTCTTGGTCCCCGCGCCGCAGGTGCCGACGACGCACGCGCCCGCCTGACAGACCAGCGTGCCGGTCCCGGCCGCGGGGCAGGTGGTGGCATCGCAGGTGGCCGCGCCGCAACCGTAGGTCGGATCGGTCACCGAGACGCACTTGTTGCCACACTTCTTGAAGTTGGCGGGGCACGTTCCGATGACACAGGCCGCGGCCTGACAGACGACCGTGCCGCCCGTCCCGGGGTTGGGGCAGGTCGAGGCGTCGCACGTCGTGGCGCCGCAGCCGTACTTCGGATCGCTGACGGCGACACACGCTCCGTCGCAGAGCTTCTCCTGCACCGTGCAGGTGGGGGCGCTATCGACCTGAGGGGCGTCGACCGCCCCGCCATCCGTCATCGGCGCGCCTGCTGATCCTGCCGAGCCGCTGTCGCCGAGCCCCCCGGCGCCCCCCTGAGCCGTGCCACCCGCTCCCGTCGCGCCCCCGCCAGCCGCGATCCCGCCGCCGCCTCCTCCCGAGGCGCTCACACCGCGGCCGCCCGGGCCGCTCCCTCCGCCGCCACCGCTGCCCTTGACGTCCGTCGACGCATCCGTCCCATTGGGGTTCTGCCGAGGGCTGCCACACGAGACCGCCAGCAAGCAGACGACCGACAGCCCCAGGAGCCGCCTCGAAACACTCCAGTTCATTCCTTTGATCTTCCTCTTCTGCGCGGAGCCCCGCAAGCAGACTTTCGGCAATCCTCGACGGCGAGTGACACGAGTCACGCACCGACCGAGAAATCTCCGTCCGTGGCTGGCCGAGAATCTCGACGTCGATCAGCGGCCGAGCACCCAGCCGAGCCCGAGGGTGATGTGCTTGGCGCCGACGGTCGCGTCCTTCAAATCCGACTCGACCTTGCCGAAGCTCGTGTTGAAGACGCGGCCGGCGCCTTCGGTGCGAACCCACGAGACGGGCGTCGTGCTGCTGCCGCCGTACGTGCAGCTCACGAGCACGGTGGCGTCCTTGGTGACCTCCGCGTCGTCGACGTTTCCCTTGTACGAGAACGAGGCCGGCAACATGTCGGAGGTCGGGTGGGCGGCGGTCGACTTCGTGCACGTCATGGTCGCGTTGTCCCCCGAGTTCTTGCCGGAGTGCGCCCATCCACCGAGGACCTGGTTGTAAAGCGGCATCGAGGTGGCCGACGTGAACGTGACCTGCGCGCAGTGGGTGCCGAACAGGCCGCCGCCGCCCTGCACGAACTTCTTCAGCGCCTGGGACTCGGCGATGCCGGCGGCGGTGTCATTCTTTCCGCTGCCGAAGGGGTAGAAGCAGGTGTTGATCATGCCGACGGCCGCGTACTTGGCGAGGTTGGTGTCGCTGAAGATCATCCCGCTCATCGGATCGGCGACCTTGTCGACCTCGTACCCCCAGCCCTTCAAGGTCGTCTCCAGATCCGAGAGCTGCTGGGCGATGCCGCTGATGCTGAGCGTGCTGAAGCTGTAGAGGAGCACGCGCTTCGGCCGATCGTTGCCGCCCGCGCCGCCCGCACCCGCTCCCCCGGCACCCGTCGAGCCTGCGGTCCCACCACCGGCGGTCCCCCCCGCTCCCCCGCTGCCGCTCTTCCCCGCCGAGCCGCCCGCGGTCCCTCCCGATCCTGGTGCGCCGGAGGCGCCGCCGCTCGCGGTGCCCCCGGGGTCCCCCCCACTGCCCGTCTTCCCGCCGGAGGCCGCGCCTCCCGTCCCGGACGTCCCGGTCCCGCCGCTTCCGGGCGCGGGCATCCCCCCCGAGCCGGTCGTGCCACTCGACCCGCCGCTTCCGACCGAGCCGCCGCTTCCGACCGACCCCCCGCTCCCGACCGTGCCCCCGCTGCCGACCGACCCGCCGCTTCCATTCGAGCCCCCGCTGGCCCCCGGCGGGCCAGCGCCACCCGATCCGGAGCTCGGGGCGTTGCTCGAACAAGCGGCAACCAGGCAAGCGGAAACCAGCAAAATTCGTGAAAACTGGGGCATTCGGACCTCTTATAACGATCCCTCGCCGGGATCCAGGCAAGCGCGCGTCACCGGCAGACCCAGGCGACAGCACGGTCGTTGATGATTCGGCCCTCTGGAATTGGCAGCCGGCGGCAGGATTGCCAACCTAACGGAAGCCCGCTCCGGGGCGCTCGATGCGGCGTGGGCTCGTGCGGCGTCGACACGAGAGAGGGACGAGCTAAGCTCAGAGACTGCGTTCCCGTCCTCGCGTTCGAGTGGTGTCGTTGTAATGGAAGAGCTCGGAATCACCAGACGGACCATCGCCGCCACCTCGTGGGCGTCTGCCGGAGATGCCGACGCGGGCCGCCTGCGTCTGCTCGGGTGGCGCGCACGGCGCGGCTGGTTCGGGCGTTCCGCGATGTGGGCGCTGGTGCCGGCCCGGCCGCCGGGGCGCCCGCGCGCACCAGCGGCATCGCGTGACGTGGCGATCGCGAGGTTCCCGGCCCTGTATCGGATGGCGCGGCTCGGCCTGGATCTGGCTTTCCGCCGCCCGGCCGAGGTGGCCTTGCTTCGCGTGGCCCACGGGGGGCGCACCTTCGCGCGGGGCGCGTTCAAAGCCGGCGTCATCCTGGTAGGAGGCAGCCTCGTGTTCGTCATGATGCCGGCGTTCACGGTGCTGGTGGCGCTGCTGGGATTTTCGGTGATGGCGATGGCGGGCGCGGCCGGGGTCGTCTCGTGGATGGCGGCCATCCCTCCGCTGACCACGCGGGCGCTGCGCCTGCAGCGCTGGTCGAGGCCAAACGCGTCGTCGCCGGCCGCCGACGGCGATCGCGTTCGGGTCCGCGGGCGGGTGATCCCCCTTCAGACGGTGCCCGCGCTCGACGGACGGCCGGCCGTGTTCCAGCGCCTGCGCGCCACGCGCGGGGGACGCGCCGCGGAGCTGCTGAAAGGCGACGACTTCATCATCGACGACGGCAGCGGAACGCCGACGCGCGTGCTCGTCGAGCACGCCCTGTTCCTCGATCGGCCGGTCCGGGTGTTCGGTTCATGGTTCTCTCCACCGTTCGAGGTGTGCTCCCTCCTGCCGCGCGGGTCGCAACCCATCGAGCTGGACGAGGCCGCGGTCTATTCGGGCGATGAAGTCGAGATCGTCGGCGGCGTGGAGATGGTGGTCGACCCCTCGCTGGGCGACAGGCTGGAGCGGAGCCCCCCGCTGGTGCGGGTGTTGAGCGGTACCCCTGACGAGCCGCTGCTGATCCGCAGCGTCCTGTGACCGGGGAAGGGGAGGTCAGGGCCCGACGCTGCCCGGCTCGGGGACGGAGACGATGACCGGGCGGTCGGCCGTCCCCGACAGCGCGTGGAGCAGAGGCGGCGCGCGGAGGCCGTCGCGCTCGCCCGCCGGATGGACGGACACCGACGCGAACCCCTCGACCGTGACTCGATCACCGGGACGGATGAGCGCCTCGAAGTAGCGGTAGTTGCGCGAGTACACCTCGTCGGCCGGCCCCGGGCCCCCGGGCTCGGCCGTGCCGTCGACCAGCCGGGCGATGCGCGCCTGGACATCGTCGCCGAAGTCCCACTCGTACTCGGCGCGCAAGAACACGATGAAGGGGCCTTTCACGCTGACGGTGACCTCTCCGTCCTGCACCAGGAAGGGCGCGCACGCGGCACGCTCCAGGACCGGGTGCCAGCCCGGCTCCTCGACGACCAGGCGATACGCGACGCAGCCGCGCGCCAGCAGCGGCGAGGTCAACAGGACGCCGCCATCGCGTGCCGTTCCGTAGATGCGGACGCGCGTGCCGTTCGGCATGTCTCCGAAATGAGCCGCTCGGGCACCGAGCGCGCGTCCTCCGACGCCCGGGGCTGCAGGATCGGCGCTGGTCGCGCGTGCGGCCCCGCCCCCCAGAGCGCGTGATCGGCGATTCCACATCACGTCATAACGATACCGGGCCATGTCTTTCATCGCACGCGATCGAGATCAGGTTCGCATCGAGACGAGGCGCGCTTCCCAGTACAATCGACGCCTCACTGGCTCGGGCTCCGCGCCCATCGACGAACGAACATCCGACCGAACGACCCACCAATGTCCGACCTGCCCCCCGAATCCCCTCCGTCCTCCCCCTCCTCGATCCCCGCCGAGGAAGAGGCTCTGCTCGCGCGCGTCCGGGCCAGCCTGGCCGACGCGGTGACGCGGGTCCGGTCCACGGGGACGGACCGCCGCACCAGCGTGAGCGCCGCCAACGCCGCGCGGGCCGCGCGCAGCGCCGAGGAGCTGATGGCCCTGCGCGACGAGATCGGGGAGGCCCGCCTGGAGGATGTCCCCGCCCTGGTCGCCCAGATGGAACGGTTGCAGGGCGTGTCGTTGACCCGCGCCGACCTGCAGACGATCCTGGTCGATCCGGGGTCGCCGTACTTCGGCCACCTGCGCCTGCGCGAGGATGTCCCCGGGCGAGGCACCATCGAGCGTGACGTGCTGATCGGGCGCGCCACGTACGTCGACCCCAAGACGCGGGTCAACATCGTCGACTGGCGCCACGCGCCCATCAGCCAGCTCTACTATCGCTACGAGGAAGGCGGCGATTACGAGGAGCGGTTCGGCGACCGCGAGGTGACCGGAGAGATCGCCGCGCGCCGCACGCTCACCATCGAGAACGGGGTCTTGCTGCGGGTCGCTGCCCCGCAGGGGATCTGGATGCGCCGGACCGGGGCGGCGCCCGAGGCCGCTCGGCCGGCTCCCGCCTCCACCTGGGAGCGGATCAACCTGGTGTCGCATGAGCTGGGGGGCGGCGAGCGCTCGGCGGCCCGCCCCGACGTCAGCGCCATGCGCGGGGTGCCGCGCGCCCGCGGCGTGCTGGGCGCGGCGCCGGCGGGCACCCAGCGGCTGGACCGGCACCTGCCCGAGATCGCGGCCCTCATCGATCCTCGGCAGTTCGAGCTGATCACCGCGCGCCACTCCGGCGTGGTCGTGATCCAGGGCGGCGCCGGCAGCGGCAAGACCACCATCGGCCTGCACCGCCTGGCGTACCTCGCGTACACGTTCCAGGAGAAGTTCCCGCCGCGGCGGATGCTGGTGGTGACCTACGGCGCCGCGCTGGCCGCGTACATCGATCAGGTGCTGCCGTCGCTGGGCATCGAGGGCGTGCGGGTGATGACGTTCCGCGCGTGGGCCGAGAAGGAGCTGCGCCGGGCCATCCCGTGGCTGCGCCCGGCCTTCGCCGAGGACGCCGCCCCCGCCGTCACGCGCGTGAAGAGCCACCCCGCCCTGCTCCACGAGGTCGAGCGGCGCGCCGCCAACCACACGCGCAAGCCCGGCGCGAAGTCGTCGCACGGGGCGATCGAGATCTGGGCCGACCTGCTGACCGACAAGGCGCGCCTCTTCGAGCTGCTGCGCCACGCGCCCGAGATGCCGGTCTCGGAGGCCGACATCCTGGAGGCGCACCGGGTGATGGTGGTGCGCGTGGCGGCGGTCGTCAGCCGCGATCCGAGGGAGCGCCCGCCCGAGAACAAGGCAGAGGAGCGCGCCCGCAAGCGCGCGGCCCGCGGGGCCCGGGCCGCCGCCCAGACCGACATCGCCGATCCCAACGCCTCACCTGGACACTGGGCCTCGATCGGTCTGTCCGAGAAGCCCATCCCGCAGCGGCCCGAGATCGACCTGCCCGAGCACGTCCGGCGCGTGGAGAGCGAGCGCGACGACTTCGACGACGAGGACGTGCGGGGCGAGACCGGCATCGACGGTCTGCGCACCGAGGACGACCAGCCGCTGCTGGACATGGACGACGTGGCCATCCTGCTGCGCGCACATCAGCTGCTGCGAGGCGTGGAGCAGCCGCTCAGCCACCTGTTCGTCGACGAGGCCCAGGATCTGTCACCGATGAAGCTGTCGGTGCTGATCGGGCGCACGGCCTGGTCGGCAGGGCGCGGGCGCCGCGCCGGCGGCGGCGATGAAGACGGCGGCGGTGGCGATGGCGAGGGCGCCCGCCGCACGTCGGTCCCGTCGATCACGCTGGCGGGCGACACCTCGCAGCGGCTGTTCCTCGACAACGGGTTCGGCGACTGGCGGGGCGTGCTCGGCCACCTCTCGCTCGACCACGTGGCGGTCGAGCCGCTGCGGATCGCGTACCGTTCGACGCGCGAGATCCTGGCCCTGGCCCGCTACGCGATGGGGCCGCTGGCCGACGCGGTGCCGCCCGAGGCGCGGCGCAGCGGCGCGCCCATCGAGGCGTTTCGCTTCTCGGCGACCGGCGCGGCGGTGGCGTTCCTGGGCGAGGCCTTGCGCGATCTGGCGGCGCGCGAGCCGCGGGCGACCGTGGCGCTGCTGGCACGCCACGGCGAGCAGGCCGACCGCTACTTCGAGGGCCTGCAGCGAGCCGAGGTTCCGGCCTTGCGCCGCGTGTCGGCGCAGGAGTTCACGTTCCGGCCCGGCGTCGACGTGACGGAGATCCGGCAGGTGAAGGGGCTCGAGTTCGACTACGTCGTCATGCTCGACGCCAACGCGAGCACCTTCGGCACCGACGACGAGGCCCGGCACCTGTTCCACATCGGCGTCACCCGCGCCGCGCACCAGCTCTGGCTGGTGGTGACCGGTACGCCCAGCCGCCTCTTCCCGGCCGAGCTGCTGCACGAGTGAGGCGCGGGCCCGCGCGGAGCGGCTCTCAGCCCGCGGCGCCCGCCGGGACCGTCACCCCGTAGCGCTCGGCCAAAACGCGCAGGTGATGGCGCAGGTGGCCGCCCATCATGTACGCCAGCGCCCGCACCGAGGCGCGGCCGCTCGACACCTGGCCCATGCGCCGCGAGGTCTCGCCGTCCAGGCGGCGCAGGAAGAGGAGGTTTCCCTCGCGCACCTGCACCAGCTCGTCGGCCAGCTCAACCAGGGGCACGCCCGCCGCGGGCGACGCGGCCGCGTAGGCGTTCTCGTCGAACGCCGGCAGCGTCGCCGGCTCGCCCCGGCTGATGCAGAACGCGCGGTGCGCGAAGACGCGCTCGGTGTCGGCCATGTGACCGAAGACCTGTCGGATGCTCCACTTGCCAGGCCCGTAGGCGAACGTCTCGCGCGCCGCCGGCACGCCCGCCGCCACGGCGCGGATCACTTCGCGCTGATCCTCCAGCACGCGCAGCACGTCCTCGGCACCGACCAGGCCGACGTAGCCGGCGAAGTAGGGATCGTATTCGTTCGACTCGGGGCGTTCGATCGGTCTCGCGGAGGGCGGCGCGGATGCCATGGGCCGCATGATAGCAAGCCCCGTCAGGCGCTCGTCGCCGGCCGGGCGCTCCGCCCCAGCGCCTGCAGCGCCCACGAGAGGGCCACCACCAGCGCGCAGCCGATCACGTTGAACCACAGGAAGCCGATGTCGGTGGTCAGCCACGCGACGATCACCAGCGCCTCCGAGAACAAGGCCGCCACGAACACGGGCGTGGCGCGCAGCCGCTTCGTGAACAGCGCCACCAAGAACAGGCCCAGGATCGTGCCGTAGAACAGCGACCCCAGGATGTTCACGGCCTGGATCAGGTTGTCCACCATCGAGGCCAGCGCCGCGAACACGACCGCCAGCACCCCCCACCCCGCCGTGAACAGCTTGGCCGCCCGCACGGTCTGGGCGTCGGTGGCGTCGGGCCGGAAGCTGCGCTTGTAGAAGTCGATCACGGTCGTCCCGCCCAGCGCCGTCAGCTCGCTGGCCGTCGACGACAGAGCGGCGCACAGGATCACCGCCAGCAACAGGCCCACCAGCCCGCGGGGCAGGTGACCGAGCACGAACGAGATGAACACGTAGTCGGTGTCGTTCGCCTCGGCGCGCGGCGCGACCTCGTGGACCAGGCGCCGGACATTGCCGCGGACGACCTCGGTCCCGGCCTCGGCGGCGCGGAGCTGGTCCTCGCCTTGCGCGACGCTTGACTGGTCCTGGCGATCCAGCGCCGTCGACCAGGCGCGAATGGCGGTCTGCTTGCGGGCGGCCAGCGCCGCCTGCGAGGCCTCGAGAGTGGCCAGCTCGCCGGCGCGCGGCGAGGCGCGCACGGCGGCGAGCGCCGGCTCGTTGAAGAACACGGGCGGCCGCTCCGTCTGGTGGAACACGAACACCATCACGCCGGTGAGCAGGATCAGGAACTGCATCGGGATCTTGAAGAGACCGTTGAACAGCAACCCGAGGCGGCTCTCGGTGATGGTGCGGCCCGAGAGGTAGCGCTGCACCTGCGACTGGTCGGTCCCGAAGTACGACAGCGCCAGGAAGAAGCCGCCGGTGATCCCCGACCAGAACGTGTAGCGGCTGTCGAGGCGGGCCGAGAAGTCGACGATGTTCATCTTGCCGAGCACGCCGGCCAGGCGCACGGCGCGGCCGAGCGGCAGCTCGGGCGGCAAGCGCATCACCACCACCACGAACGCCACCGCCATCCCGCCCAGCATCACCACCATCTGATGCTTCTGGGTCTGGCTGACGGCGCGTGTCCCCCCCACCACGGTGTAGAGGATGACCAGCGCCCCGATCGAGATCGACGTGAGCTGCAGCGGCCACCCCAGCACGGTCGACAGCACGATGGCAGGCGCGTAGATGGTGATCCCGGCCGAGAGCCCTCGCTGGATGAGGAACAGGAACGCGGCCAGCTGGCGCGTCTTGCGGTCGAACCGCGTCTCCAGCAGCTCGTACGCCGTGTACACGCGCAGCCCGTAGAAGCGCGGAATGAAGACGACCGACAGCACCACCATGGCCAGCGGCAGCCCGAAGTAGAACTGCAGGAAGCGCATCCCGTCGGTGTAGGCCTGACCGGGCGTCGACAGGAACGTGATGGCGCTGGCCTGCGTGGCCATCACCGACAAGCCGATGGTGTGCCACTTGTCGGCGTAGCCCCCGTGCAGGTACGCCGCGGCGTCCTGCGCGTGCCGCGTCTTCCAGACGCCGTAGCCGACGATGGCGGCCAGCGTCCCGAACAGCACCACGGCGTCGAGCGCAGTCATCGGAGCGCGGCGGTGATGGCGGCGAAGACGACGACCTCGACGGCCAGGGCGCCCAGGACGATCGCGTAGATGGCCCGCCACGTGAGGAACGGCGGAGCGGCGGCCAGCTCGTCGCGCGGCCGTTCTTCACCTGACCGCGCCGGCGGCGGCGCTCCCGGCCCGCTACCGCCCATGCGCCCGCCCCGACCGCCCGCTCGCGAGCAGGTTCGCGAACAGACGATAAGCCCCTGGAACGCCGGCCGGCAGCTCCCGGAAGAAGGCCAGGCCGGTGTAGACGAACGTGCCCTTGCCGTGCCGGGTCCACAGCAGGCTCCCGGCCAGCGGCTTCTCACCGGGATCGTGCATCGAGAGGGGTGTCTGGTACTTCGAATCCCACTTGCCCGCGAAGTAGAGGCCGCGCTCCTGGATCCACCCCTCGAAGTCGAGCCCGGTGATCTGGTTGGGCGCCGTCAGCACCGGGTGCTTCAGGTCGGCGAACGTGACCGCCGCCGTCTCGTCGGTGACGCGATCGTGGCTGATCTCGAACGGGAACGGCCCGACGGGCGCGGTCAAGGGACCGAGCCGGCTGTTCGTGTTGTACTGAACCACCAGCGTGCCGCCGTCCTCGACGTACTTCATCAGCGTCGCGTGCGCGCCGCGCAGGCCCTCGTTCGTGTTGAACGCGCGCACGCCCGTCACGATGGCGTCGAACGCGGCCAGGGCCTTGGCGCCCCCCTCGCGCAGCGCCTGATCGTTCAGGACGGTGACGTCATAACCCACGCGGCGAAGGCTGGCGGCCACCTCGTCGCCCGCGCCCGGGATGTAGCCGACCTTGGCCACGCCGCCGGGATCGACGGCGACCGGGACGAGGCGCACGTCGGCGTCGACCAGCCAGGTCTGGATCGGGATGTGCGGGTGCTCGATGTGCACGGCGGCGCGGGCGAGCCGCGCGTCCCCGACCTGGGCCACGAACCGCAGGATCGCGGCCGCCGACGCCGTCGCCGGGCCGGCGCCCTCGGCGGCGCGCGCGCGCCCGGAGCCCGCGGCAGCCGTGCGTCGCACCCGGAAGGCGAGCTCGGCCTCGGCCCCCTTGGCCTCCAGCTTGAAGGACGCCGACGCCGGCTCGACCGACCAGCCCTCGGGAGCTTCCGGACGCAGCACGCCCGACACCAGCGCCGCCCCCGCCGTCAGGCGAACCTTGATCTCGGCGGCTTGCTTGCGCCGCTCCGGGAACAGCAGCAGCTTCGTGTCGGGCGCGACCGACACGAGCGGCGCGATCTCGAGGGGGCGATAGCGCTCGCCCGCCACCGGATCGGTCCATTTGAAGGCGACGGGGCGCGAGATCGCGAGGCCGCGGCCCGCCACCTCGAACAGGAAGTCGACCGCCAGCGGCGGAGCGTCCTCGGGCTTTCCGATGTCGCGCGGGTCCGCGACCGGATAGAGGCCCATCTCGGGCGCGCCGGCCAGCCAGTACGGCGTCGTGGCCGCCGCGTCGGCGGGGATGGCGACCTTTCGCTTGATCTCGACGGGCACCCCAACGGCGCCCGGCGCCGCGGACGCGGCCAGCGACCGCCCGTCAGCGACGCGCGCGCCGGCGGCGCCCGGGAACCGAACCTCCTTCAGCGTGACGGGCGCGGGCGATCGATCCACGACGGTGGCGGTGACCTCGATCTCGCCACCGGGGGCGACGCGGTGGTCGGCGGCCGTCGCGTCGGCGAACAGGCCCGCGCAGGCGACGATCGACTCGCGCACCTCGCGCTGCTTGCGGGCGCGCCATGCCTCGTCGGGGACCGCGTCGAGCCGGCGGTCCAGATCCAGCAACGCGGGAATCGAGAGATGCGGAGCCTCGGGCCGGAAGTCGTGCCCGAGCTTCTCGACGGCCGCCCGCAGGGCGTCGGTCCCGGCGAAGCGTCGCCACGAAACGTCGATGCCGTCGAGGACCTTGCCCGCGGCAGGCCCGGCGCCGGCCTGGGCCAGGGTCGAGAAATACTCGGTCGTCGGCCCGCGCGAGCGCGCCACGCCGAAGCCCTGGCTCTTGTGCATGCTCCGGCTGTCCGCCGCGATCTCGCCGGTCGACGCCCCGAGCAGCGGGTGATACCCGCCGATCTCCAGCTTGTCGTAGCGCGAGAAGTCCTCGCCGGGCTTGGCCAGGAACGTCGTGCGGTTCCAGAGCAGGCGGCGCGCCTGCCACGGCGTGACCCCCTCCTTCAGCTGCTCGGGGTGGAAGGACGGGTCGGCGGCCGCGCGGAACGCCTCGACGGCGAGCATGGCGGACGCCGTGTGGTGCCCGTGGGTCTCCGCCGGCTCGGGTGAGAAGCGGGTGATGATGACGTCGGGTCGGAAGCGGCGAATGACCCAGACCACGTCGGCGAGGATCGCGTCCTTTCCCCAGATGCGCAGGGTCTCGTCCGGGCTCTTCGAAAAGCCGAAGTCGCGGGCGCGGGTGAAGAACTGCTCGGCGCCGTCGATGCGCCGGGCGGCGAGCAGCTCCTGGGTGCGGATGAGGCCCAGCTCGGGCCCTTGCTCCGGCCCCACCAGATTCTGGCCGCCATCTCCGCGCGTCAGCGACAGGTAGCCGGTCCGCAGCAGCGCGCCGTTGGCCAGGTACGCGAGCAATCCGGTGTTCTCGTCGTCGGGGTGCGCGGCGACGTACAGCACGCTGCCCACCACGCCCAGCTTGCGCAGCGCGAGCTGGATCTGCGCGGCGTTCGGCTGCGGCGGCGGCCCGGCGGCGTGAGGAGCGCTCATCCCCGACACGAAGGCGCCGATCGCGCACGCCAGCGGAACAAGACGGGAGGACGAGGAACGGGCGCGAGGCTGGGAGAGGAGGCCACGGTGGAAGCGCAAGGTAATGGGGAGACTGGAGGGTGACGAGGACGGGTGCAGACGACGGCAGTATAGGTGAGGCGAGAATCGTCTCGGGGGGTGAAATATTCCGTCGCGAGGGCGGTTGACCTCCTCATGTCGGCGACGGGCGCGGCCGAGCCGGCGCAGTATAGTTTCCCTCCACGCGTGGGCCGGTCCTTCTCCTCCTCCTTCCTGTCGGGTGACGCGACGGCGCGCGCCTTCTTTCCGCGCGACTTTCGCGATCAGGCAGCGCGGATCGCGTGCGCCCGCGCGGCGGCCGCTCGTCGGATCGCGCCCGCCGCCCTCGAGGTGCTGTCCGAGCAGCAGGCGCGCCTGCCGCCCAGCCGCGCGCGCGACGAGCAGCTGGCGGCCCTCGCCGCCGGGGAGACCGCCGTCGTCGTCAGCGGTCAACAGGTGGGCCTCTTCCTGGGGCCGCTCTACACCTTCTACAAGGCCGCCAGCGCGATCGCGGTCGCGCGCGCCCTCCAGGCCGAAGCGGGCGTGCGCTGCGTGCCGCTGTTCTGGCTGCAGACCGAGGACCACGACTTCGCGGAGATCGCCGGCTGCACCGTGTCCTCCGAGCGCGCCGATGGCCGCCCCACCCGCCTGGCCCTGCCCGACGAGGCGCCGCACGAGGCGCGGCGCTCGGTGGCGCACCGCCAGCTCGGTCCGGAGATCGGCGGCCTGCTCGACGAGCTGGCTGGTCACCTCGGCGAGGGCGCGCCCGCGCGCGCCGTGATGGCGCTCTTGCGGGCGCACTATGTGGCGGGCCGCCCCCTGGCGACGGCCTTTGCCGGCGCGCTGGCGCAGGTGTTCACCGAAGAGGGCCTGCTGTTCCTGGACCCGCGCGACGCGCGCATCGCCCGCGCCGTCGCGCCGCTCTATCGGCGCGCCCTCGAGGACGCGCCTCTCATCGATCGCCAGCTCGCCGGGCAGGCCGCCCGGCTGGCGCAGGCGGGGTTCGACGAGCAGGTGCCGCTGCGCGCCGGATCGCCCCTCCTCTTCGTTCACCGCGGCGGCCCCGAGGGGCCGCGCTTCCGCCTGCAGCGCCGCGAGGCCGAGCCGGACCGCCCGGCCCGAGACGACGGCGGCGACTATGTCCTCGCCGGCACCGACGAGGTGGTGTCGTCTCGGGAAGTCGTGCGCCACCTCGAGCAAGAGCCGCTGTCCTGCTCGACGTCGGCGCTGCTGCGGCCGCTGATCCAGGATGCCCTGCTGCCGACCGCCGCGTACGTGGGCGGTCCCGCCGAGGTCAGCTACTTCGCGCAGCTCATGCCCCTGTACCCGCTCTTCGAGCTGCCGCCGCCGCTCGTGGTCCCGAGGGCGCGCTTCCGCTGCGTGGACGCCCGCGCCCGCCGCCTGCTCGACCAGCTCGGGCTGGCGCCCGACGATCTGGGGCGCCCGCCGTCCGAGCTGCTGGCGAAGCTGTCCGTATCCCGCGGGACCGACGCGGCCGACCCCGCGGCTCTCGAGCGCCTGGTGCGCGACGAGATCGCGCCGCGCGTGGCCGAGCTGGCCGAGGCCGTCGCCCGCTCTCGCCCCGAGCTCGCGCGCTCCGCCGCGCGGACCCGGCGCAGCGTCGCCCACGTTCTCGACCGTCTCACCGCGCGGTATGGGCGCGCCCTGCTCGATCGCGACGCGGTGACGCGCGATCGTCTCACCCGCTTGCGCCATCTCCTGCTTCCCGAAGGCGAACCCCAGGAGCGCACCTACGGCTGGCCCTCGCTGGCGGCCCGGGTCGGGGCCGAGCCGCTGAGGCAGCACGTCTTCGCCGCGCTGGCCGAGCACGGTGCCTTCCCGACCGACCTGCTGGACCTGCGGCCATGAAGCAGGGCGAGGCG
>Ga0068853_100001531_pt1 | contig 16800 bp, 11 predicted proteins | sample KBSCornC32_FD_65655 | JGI IMG/M metagenome (GOLD analysis project Ga0068853, IMG submission 65655) | Corn rhizosphere microbial communities from Kellogg Biological Station, Michigan, USA - KBS Corn C3-2 | ecosystem: Host-associated > Plants > Roots > Rhizosphere > Soil ...
TCCTCGATCAGCTTGAGCAGAATGAGCCGAAGCTCGCCGCCATCGAACATCCGGCGGCGCCCGCGCGGGCTGTCCTCGTCCCTGTCCCATTGTCCGCCGAAGCGGTCCCAATGATGCTCGCCGCGGCGTGGGCCGCAATGGCGTGCTTTTTGTGAAAACATGATCAAATTACTCCTTAGACGATTCATGATGCATCTAAGATATATCGTAAAGTACGATATGCAAGAGGCATTGGGGGATTTTTGTTGTTGGAGAGATTGAAGGTGCATGCCGCCGCTGGCCTGGATTAGCTGTCCGGTGACCCAGCCGCCCTGCGGCGAAATGAGGAGAGCCACCACGTCGGCGATGTCGACTGCTTCGCCGGTCCGGCCGAGCGTGGTCCGCGCCGTCGCGCAGGCACGGCAGCACGGTTTGCGTCACAAAGAAGGCGCGCGCACATTCACCGCGAAATGCCCGTCGAACAGCGCCGCGTCGGTTTCAGCGAGGCTCGCCATCGTCCCGATCCCGGCATTGTTTGACGAGGACGTCGAGGCCCGAAAGCCGGTGTCGTCTCCAGCCCCCGTTTACCATCAAAGGCTGAAGATTCCTTATCGGCGCGCCTGGGGATTGTCAGGGAGAAGCAGTTTGTATTGAGCCTATCCAATCAAGAGACGAGACCCTACATTCAGCCGATGGCAGACCTGTTCGCTGAGCCCCGCGCAGAGGAAGTCGAGGGCGTTCCGTCCGGCCCGCTCGCCGATCGCCTGCGCCCGCGGCGGCTTGAGGACGTTGTCGGGCAGGAGCATCTGACCGGGCCGGAAGGCGCGATCGGGCGGATGGTGGCGGCGGGCAAGCTGTCGTCGATCATCCTGTGGGGTCCGCCGGGCACGGGCAAGACGACGATCGCGCGGCTGCTGGCCGATGCGGTCGGCCTGCGCTTCGTGGCGATTTCGGCGGTGTTTTCGGGCGTGGCGGATCTCAAGAAGGTCTTTGCCGAAGCGCGCGAATATGCGCGCATGGGCCAGCGCACGCTGTTGTTCGTGGACGAGATTCATCGCTTCAACCGCGCGCAGCAGGATGGATTCCTGCCCTATGTCGAGGACGGCACGGTGGTTCTGATCGGTGCCACTACGGAAAACCCATCGTTCGAACTCAATGCCGCCTTGCTCAGCCGTGCACAGGTGCTGATCCTCAACCGGCTCGACAGCCGCGCGCTTGGCCAGCTGCTTGAACGCGGCGAGGCCGAGATGGATCGCGCGCTTCCCCTGACACCGGCGGCGCTCGAGGCACTGATCGCGTCGGCCGATGGCGACGGGCGTTTCCTGCTCAACCAGGTCGAGACCCTGTTTTCGATCGATATTCCGGCGCCGCTTGATCCCGCCGGCCTGGCCGCGCTGCTCCACCGGCGCGTCGCGGTCTACGACAAGGATCGCGAGGGGCATTACAACCTCATCTCCGCGCTCCACAAAAGTCTGCGCGGTTCCGATCCGCAGGCTGCGCTCTATTATCTCGCACGAATGCTGGTGGCGGGCGAGGAACCGCTCTACGTGCTCCGCCGCCTGGTGCGCTTTGCCTCGGAAGATGTCGGCCTCGCTGATCCGCAGGCGCTGGTGCAGTGCCTCGCGGCGAAGGATGCCTATGATTTCCTCGGCTCGCCGGAAGGCGAGCTGGCGATCGTGCAGGCCTGCCTTTACCTCGCCACCGCGCCCAAATCGAATGCCGCCTATTCGGCTCAGAAGGCTGCATGGCGTTCGGCCAGGGAGACAGGATCACTGATGCCGCCGAAGAATATCCTCAACGCGCCCACCCGGCTGATGAAGGACATCGGATACGGCAAGAACTACGCCTATGATCATGATGCCGACGATGCTTTCTCGGGCGACAATTATTGGCCCGAGGACATGATCGCCCAGAATTTCTACGCGCCGGTGCCGCGCGGTTTCGAGGCGAAGATCGCTGAACGCCTCGCGCATTGGGACAAGCTTCGCGGCGAACGACAAGGTGTGCAGAACGACGGATGAAGAAGTTTCTTGCAGCGGCGTTGCTGGCCGCTCTCCCGACATTGTCGCACGCCCAGGCCGTCTATCCGGCGCCCTCCGCCTATCAGCGCGCCATCGCGGCGGGCTACAAGGCCATGTTCCTGTGCGACGGCCTGTTCATCGCCGGGCGCACGGATACGCAGGTCGAAAGCCTTGAGCTTACCGGCATCTATCCGGAATATGAGCGGATAATGCCGACGCTCCGCGCGACGATCGATCGCCCACGCGGCATGATCAGTGTGCCGTTCGTCGACAATCTCCCGCCGCGCCGCGCCGAATGGCGCAAGGGCAGGGGATGCGTATTGATGCCGATCGGCGCGCCGCTGCCCTCGCTCGCCGAACCGCGCGAGGCGCCGCCGCCTGTCGCGGGCGCGGATCTGCGTGCCTGGCCGATGGGCGACACCACCGGCGTGATCCGCGTCGCTGGCCCGGTCGCTACCCAGCTCGCCCGTGCGTTTGATGGCGAGACGTTCGGCAAGGGCACCCGCACCACCGCCGTCGTCATCGTGCGCGACGGCCGCATCATCGCGGAACGCTATGCCGATGGTTTCGGGCCTTATGTGGCGCAGCGCACCTGGTCGGTCGCCAAGAGCATCACGGGCACGCTCGCGGGGATCGCCGAGGGGGAGGGGCTGCTCCGCGTCAACCAGCCCGCGCAGATCCCCTTCTGGCGCTACGAACCCGGATACGACCCGCGCCGCCGCATCACCCTCGACAATTTGCTGCGGATGGCGAGCGGGCTGCACACCACCACGGTCGGCAACCGTTCCGATGATGTCTATTTCGGTGGCGGCACCGTCGATGGCGGCCCGTCGAGCGAACTGATCGAGGCGGCGCCCGGTTCGCGCTTCAATTACGCCAACAATGATATCATGCTGGCGATGCTCTCGATCCGCACCGCGATCGGCGAGGAGCGTTACCGCGATTTCCCCAACAGCGCGCTGTTCGCCAAGCTCGACATGAAGCACACGGTCGCGGGGACGGACTGGCGCGGTAATTATATCCTCTCCAGCCAGATCTGGACCACGGCGCGCGATCTCGCCCGGCTCGGCCTGTTCTGGCTCAGCGACGGCGTCTGGCGGGGCACACGCATCCTGCCACAGAACTGGATGCGCTATGCGACCACGCCCAGTGGTCCGCAGCCTTTGCGCGGCCCGAGATATGGCGCGACCTTCTGGCTGATCGACGGCATCTCGGGCTTGCCGCCGGGCAGCTTCGCCGCGATCGGCAACAGGGGACAGTTCGTGATGATGATCCCTTCGCATCGCATCGTGATCGTCCGGCGGGGCGAGGACCCTTTCACCGCCAATTTCGACGGCGCCAGGCTCGCTGCTGAGATTCTCGCGGCTCTGAAGTAATGGGCAGGTGAGGCCAGATCGTTTTTCCCGTTTCGCCGTCGCCGATTGGTCGGGTGCCAAGGGTAACCGCCATCCCGGTATCGCCATCGCTGAATGCGGCGCAGGCGACGAAGCGCCGGTGCTGGTTGCGCCGCCGGAGCGGCACTGGTCGCGCGAAGCGGTGCTCGCATGGCTGTCGGCGCGGACGGACGATCTGCTGATCGGTTTCGACTTCAGCTTCGCGCCGCCGTTCGTTACGCGCGGCGCCTATCTGCCGGGTGACGAGACCGCCGCCGATGCGATCAGCTTCCACGCTTATGTCGACCGCATCTGCGCTGACGAGGATCTGGGCGCGGCCTCGTTCCTCGAAGTCCATCACCGTCGCCATTTCTACTTGGGCGCCGCCGATGGACGAAAAGCCGATTTCATGCATCTCCGCGCCTGCGAGGCGCATTATAATGCGGGAGGCGGGGGCAAGCCCTCGACCGTCTATGATGCGATCGGGGCCGCGCAGGTGGCCAAGGCAAGCTTTGCCGGCATGCGCTTCCTCAATCGTCTGCGGGCGTCTGGGATCGCCATCTGGCCCCTTGATCCCGTGCCGGAAAGAGGCCCGGTTGCCGTCGAAATCTACGCCCAGATCGCCGCGCGGGCGACGGGTCTGCGCAAGGGCCTCAGCAAGATCCGGGATGCCGCCGCTCTGGACGCCGCGCTCGCCGGGTTCGGCTCCCGTCCCCACGCACCGCTCGCGCGCTATACCGATCACGCGACCGACGCGATCCTGACCGCCGCCTGGCTCCGCGCCAACGCGCATCGTCCCGATCTGTGGGCACCCCCGCCGATGACCCCCGAAATCGCCCGCACCGAAAGTTGGACTTTCGGCGTGGTTTGAAGCATGGGGACATCCGCGCCGGATTAGCTCAGCTGGTAGAGCAACCGCCTTGTAAGCGGTAGGTCAACGGTTCGAGTCCGTTATCCGGCACCAGCAACATCCTGAAAACGTTCATAAATGTCAAGAGTGATGGGTCCAGTTCGGACCATTATAATCACTGTTATAATCCTACCTTTACCGACGGGCATGAATGGTGTTACCGCAGCTGCCTTTTCACCGTCGAACCTGATGGTTCACGGGAAGTCTGGGACATCGTAAAGATGGATGCGGAGCCAGAGTTGGATGAGTTCATCCGGCGTGTCTATGGGGTAAGCCCTCACCCTACCAGCCAACAGGAAAGCAACAGGAAACTGATCAATGGCTGACGACATCATTCCTAGCGACAATGCGAAGCTCGCGGGGGCCGTCGGGTCTCCAAAGGTACGCAAAGCCCTTCCCAGCATCTTCATCGTCATGACCGAGGCGATCGAGGGGAGGGAGGATGAGTTCAACGACTGGTACACGAACATCCATTGTCACGACACAATGCGCATCGAAGGAAGCGTCGCCGTCCAGAGGTGGAAGCGTTCTCCTTATCAGTTACGCTATAATGCCAAGTATAACCGGCCAGTCCAGCAATGGCTGTGCATCTATGAGATGAACGACACCCAGGCCAACATCGACGCGCATGTCAAGGACTGCTTCACCGATGCCATGCCGATCACGTCCGCGATGAAGATGGAGCTTGGAGAAGACTTCTATTATGTCCCCGTAGCGCCTGGAAGGTCTGCGGTCGAAACCTATGATGCGCGGGACGGAGACGTGCTCCTGATCCGGATGAACGCGCGGTCGGGCAGGGAAGCCGAGTTCGGCAAATGGTATCGCGAACATTATCTTCCGCGCACCCTGGCCCTGACGGGCTTCGTCGATGGTGAACTCTACCGCGTGAGTGAGTTGCAACTGGTCGACGCGGTGCCGACGTTCGCCTTCACCGCGGTCTATCATATAGCCGATGCGCGCAGCGCGATCGAAAGCCTCGACAGCCATCTAGCGCAGGCGGGCACCATCCTCGATTGCCCCATGGTCGATCCGGACAGCATCGGCATTGCCTGTTATCAGGCCATCACCAACCGTTTTCTGGCCGCGGAAGCCCGCAATCTGTCGCCCGTCCGGCAACGGCTGGAGGATGAGCTGCGGGCGAATATGGGCGATCGCCGAAGCTTGGCCGAAGCTGTGGGCGGGATGAAAATCAAGCGGGACCCATCGTGATAGCCGGAGTACGATCAGCGTCGATCTGAGTTGGCTCCCGCCTGCGCCGGGATCGGGTTGACATAAGCGACACTTGATCAATTTTGATAAATTTTCAGTCTCCCTGCGCGCGCATCCTGTCCGACCGCATTGTGCATCTTGCATGTTATTATGGGGGCGGCGCGCTCCCGGGGTTTCCTAGGCCGAACGGACGATGCCGCGGGATGCAAGAGTGCTTGTAATCGCACCAAACAATAAGGGGCCGGCCGATAAGGCCTCCGAACGGACCGAAGAAATCGCGAATGGGATGCGCCCCCCGGGCGCTGTGCCAGCGGGCGGCCTATGCCGTCGCTGTGTACCCTGGGCCGTGGTCTAAGCGGCTAGGGAAGAGGATGGAGGCTTGGTGAAGACGATCATTCCGGTGGCTCGCACACGGTTCAGCCCCACTCTCGACGCGCCGCTCGCTATCACGGCTCATCGGAATCTCCGGCGATGAACTCCATCCATTATGGCTGGGTCATCGTGGCCTTGACGGTGCTCATGCAGATATTTTCGCTGGGCATCTTTCTCTACAGCTTCGGCGTCGTCCTGATTCCTTGGACGCACAGCTTTCAGGTCAGCCGCGCCGAATTGACCATGATCCCAGTGGCGATTCAGGTCACGACCGGTATCGCTAGTCCGTTTGTCGGCCATTTCATCGACAGGCTTCCCACCAAGCCCGCCATCCTGACCGGCATTGGTTCGACCGTCCTGTCGCTTGTCCTGCTTTCACAGGCCACGAGCTTCTGGCAGGTTATGCTTATCAGTGTCCTTCCCGTGGTCATTGCGATCAAGCTGGCGGGACCGCTGCTGGCCCAAGCCGTCACCGCCAAATGGTTCCGGTCCCGGCTCGGCCTGGCGCTTGCCGTCAGCGCGGCCGGAGGTTCTCTCGGCGGTCTTGTAATGCCGCCAATCATTCAGTGGATGATCGGTTTTTCCGACTGGCGGTCGGCCTATCTCTACTTGGCGGTAGGCGCCGCGGTGATATTTGTTCCGATCACTCTGCTGTTGAAGGAGCCGCCCGTCGCGGATCCGCCGGCCCGGCAGGCCGCCGACGTCAGCGGCGGCGATGCCAGTCTCACCACCTTCGGCATCCTGTCCGACAGGATATTCCTCTTCGCGGCGATCGGCCTGGGCATCATTGTGGCCGTGCAGATGGTGTTTCAGTATAATCTGCCGGCGATCGGTCATGACAACGGCATCTCTCCCGCCCGCTCGGCGCTTCTGCTGTCCGCTCTCTCGACCGGATCGATCGTCGGCAAGCCGATCTGGGGGATCATCGTCGATCGAGTCAGCGCACATGCCGTCTATCTCGTGGCCAGCTGCTGTTACTTGCTTTCCATCTCGCTGATGCTTGGGGCTTTCGGGACGGTCGGCTATGTTCACCTGCTGCTGTCGGCGCTCGCCGCGGGTTTCGGCTCGGGCGCGATCTCGCCGTTTCTCGGAGTGGTCCTCGTCAAGAGGTTCGGTGCTGCGAATATCGGTAAGACCCTCGGTCTCGCCTACCCGTTCCTGAACCTGAGCGCGCTGGGTCCCATTGTTGCGGCTTACGCCTACAGCCAGACCGGCAGCTACAATGTCGGGCTGTTCATCCTCGCTGGCTGTGTCCTGATCAGCGCGGTCGTGATCGTCCGAAGCCTTCGCATGGAAGCCATGGCGGAAAGGATCCCCGCAACGGTCGGCGGCTGTTGAGTGCGTAGATGGGGTTCAGTCAGGAAAAGCCCGCTTAAATATGTTGAAAATGAACTTTTCATAGATGTAAAAGATATTGGCCCGGACCCCCCTATTCAGTTCCGGAATAATCGATAGCTTCTCTTTGGTCGCGCTTGTGAAGCTTATAGAGACATCAGGATCCATCCGGATTGGTGTAAGCGACGTGCACTTGGGAACTTCGACAGCATATCCCGTATAGAAGCTTATGTAGAGCAGCAGCGCGAGAGCTGAGGATTATTCCATAGGAAATAGTGCAGTTGGCGATCCGCGCATACAGGAGTCCACCGGCGGCTGTGTAGCACCCGCTTCACAGAGTCATATGAACAATTGATTGCTGGGGACCAGGGATGATCCCTGCCGCGACGGCCATTCAAACACCGCTCCGTCGAGTTCGGCCGTTACGATGATCTGACAGGAAAGCCACCTTGCTCGGGTCGCAATGCGGCTAATCATATATGTGACAATAGCGGGCGGAAGCCGCTTTTTTTCAGAACTCAGCTAGACTATGCCGCCCCCGCAGGAACGCTGTCCGCTCTATCTGTAGGTTTGCTCACCATGTCGCTCAAGATGCCGGAACTGGACCAGCAGGTGCTGGCGCGCCGTGAAGGCATCATCGGCGCATTGCGCCGGATCGTGCCGGGCGAAGGCGTCATCGATTCTCCGCGCGAACTGGTGCCCTATGAATCGGACGGGCTGACCGCTTACCGCCAAACACCGATGGTGGTGGTGCTGCCGGAAACAACGGCGCAGGTCGCCGCCATCCTCTCCTATTGCCGTGCGGAAGGGATCAAGGTGGTGCCGCGCGGATCGGGGACTTCGCTTTCGGGCGGCGCGCTGCCGCTGGGCGACGCGGTGCTGCTCGGAATGGCCCGTTTCAACCAGGTACTAGAGATCGATTATGAAGATCGCATCGTGGTGGTGCAGCCTGGCGTGACCAACCTCGCGATCACGCGGGCGGTCGAAGGTGAGGGCTACTATTATGCGCCTGATCCGTCGAGCCAGATCGCCTGTTCGATCGGCGGCAATGTCGCCGAAAATTCAGGCGGCGTGCATTGCCTGAAATATGGCCTCACCACCAATAATGTGCTGGGCGTTGAGCTGGTGACGATGGAGGGGGAAGTGCTGCGCATTGGCGGGCGGGCGCTCGACGCGGCCGGGCTCGATCTGCTGGGCGTGGTCGTAGGATCGGAAGGGTTGCTGGGTGTCGTCACCGAGGTCACGGTACGCATCCTGCCTAAGCCTGAACATGCCGCCGCGCTGCTAATTGGCTTTGCTTCGGTCGAAGCGGCGGGCCAGACCGTTGCCGACACGATCGCGTCGGGCATCATCCCGGCGGGCATGGAAATGATGGACCGCCCGGCCATTCATGCTGCCGAAGCCTTTGTGCAAGTGGGCTATCCCCTTGATGTCGAGGCGCTGCTGATTGTTGAGCTGGATGGCCCGGCGGCGGAATGTGCGCATCTTGTCGAGGAAGTCGCGGCAATTGCGGAGCGCAACGGTGCTGTCACCATGCGCACGTCGCGGGACGAAACTGAACGGCTGGCCTTCTGGGCGGGGCGCAAGGCCGCCTTCCCCGCGGTCGGGCGGCTGGCGCCCGATTATTACTGCATGGATGGCACGATCCCGCGACGCCGGCTGCCTGAGGTGCTCCAGCGCATGGCCGCGCTTTCGGACCATTACGGGCTGGGTGTCGCCAATGTTTTTCACGCAGGTGACGGCAATCTTCACCCGCTGATCCTTTATGACGCCAACAAGCCGGGCGAGCTCGAACGTGCCGAAGCCTTCGGCAACGACATATTGCGCCTGTGCGTGGAGGTCGGCGGCGTGTTGACGGGTGAACATGGTGTCGGTGTCGAAAAACGCGATCTTATGCCGGAAATGTTCAGCGAAACCGATCTCAAGCAACAGCAGCGGATCAAATGCGCCTTCGACCCCCACCTGCTGCTCAATCCCGGCAAAGTCTTTCCCACATTGCATCGCTGCGCCGAGCTGGGGCGGATGCACGTCCATCACGGCCAGGTGCCTTTCCCGGATATCCCGCGCTTCTGACATGCAGATATTGACACCACAAAACGAAGCCGAGGTCGTCGACGCGATCATCGGTGCCGCTGGCGAAGGGCGTCACCTTGATCTGCAAGGCGGCGGGACGAAGGCCGACATCGGCGCGCCCGATCGGCAGGCGGGCATATTGTCGTTGCGGGCGCTGTCGGGCATCGTCGACTATGACCCCGCGGAATTGGTGCTGACCGCGCGCGCCGGCACGCCGCTGGCCGAACTGGAGCAGGCACTCGCTGAGCGCAACCAGTGCCTGGCGTTCGAACCTTGGGGTGACGCCGGATCGACGATAGGCGGCATCGTCGCCGCCGGCGTATCCGGGTCTCGTCGCGTGTCGGCCGGTGCCGCGCGCGACTATCTGCTGGGCTTTCGCGCCGTATCAGGCCGGGGAGAAAGCTTCGTCGCGGGCGCCAAGGTCGTGAAGAACGTGACCGGCTATGACTTGCCCAAGCTGATGTGCGGCTCCTGGGGCCGGCTCGCCGCGCTGACCGAAGTCACGCTGAAGGTGCTGCCGGCCGCGCCCGAAAGCGCCACGCTGATCTGGCGCGGGCTGGATCCGGCGGACGGATGGGCTCTGATGAGCCGGGCCATGGGCCTTCCCGCCGATGTTGCCGCCGCCGCCTATCTCCCGGCACTGAGCGGCGTCGCATCACGCACGCTGATCCGCCTCGATGGATTCGGGCCCTCGGTGCGAGCGCGCGTCGCGTTGCTGGGCGAGGCGTTTGCAACCGTTGGTGCGGCAGAGCGGATCGAAGGTGATGCAGCGCGCGAGACCTGGCGAGCACTGCATGGCAGCAGCATCGCTGCCGATGCGCCGCTGTGGCGGATCAGCGTTTCGGCGCGGCGGGCTTTGGCGATGACGCGGGCGCTGGAGGCGTTGGGCGGTCGCTGGATTGCCGATTGGGCGGGGGGGCTCGTCTGGCTGGCGCTGGACGGCCACGCGCAGGAGGTGCGTCGCCTTGCCGAGCAAGCGGGCGGCCACGCCATGCTGATGCGCGCGCCCGCCGCGATGCGTGCCGCCGTGCCTTCGCTTCATCCAGAGCAACGCGGCGTGGCAGCGCTCGCCCAGCGTGTTCGTAAGGCCTTCGACCCTTCCGGTATTTTCGAAACCGGCCGCTTCCCGGATCATAGCGATGCAAACTAATTTCAGCGCCGCGCAACTGGCCGACCCGGCCATGGCCTCGTCCGAAGGCGTGATCCGCAAATGCGTGCATTGCGGTTTCTGCACGGCGACCTGCCCGACCTATGTGTTGCTGGGCGACGAGCTCGACAGTCCGCGCGGTCGCATCTACCTCATGAAGGACATGCTGGAAAACCAGCGCAAGCCGACACAGGACGTGGTGAAGCATATCGACCGTTGCCTGTCCTGCCTGTCTTGCATGACCACTTGCCCGTCTGGCGTGAACTACATGCATCTGGTCGATCACGCTCGCGCCTACGTCGAGGAACATTATGACCGCAGCCCGATCGACCGGATGCTACGCGCGACGGTCGCCTTAGTGCTGCCCTATCCGGCGCGCTTCCGTGCTGCACTGTGGCTGGCGCGGATCGCTCGGCCGCTCGCGCCGCTGTTCGACCGGGTCAAGGCCCTGCGCCCCGCGGCGGCAATGCTGCGACTGGCGCCTGCTGGCCGCGCTCGCAAGGGCACCGGCCGTGCGCCTCTACTTGTGGCGCCGGCCCCGGCGGTCGCGTCGCGTGGTCGCGTTGTGTTGATGCAGGGCTGTGCCGAGCCGGTGCTGCGCCCCGAAATTCGGGCGTCGACCGTGCGATTGCTGGAGCGCTGCGGCTTTGTGGTGTCCTTCGCGACCGGTGAGCAATGCTGCGGCGCGCTCGTCCATCACATGGGCAAGGAGGAGTGGGCGCTAGAATCCGCCCGCCGCAATGTGGACGCCTGGAGCCAGGAGATCGACAAGGGGCTGACCGCGATCGTCATCACCACGTCAGGTTGCGGCACAACGATCAAGGATTATGGTTTCATGCTGCGCGACGACCCCGAATATGCGGAGCGCGCGGCGCAGGTATCGGCCTTGGCCAAGGATGTCAGCGAGTTGCTGGACAGCATCGGCGAACTGCCAGTTGCGCCGGACGTTCCTGCCCTCGCGGTCGCTTATCATTCGGCTTGCTCGATGCAGCATGGCCAGAAGATCACCGCCGCACCGCAGCGCTTGCTCACCGCAGCGGGCTTTGCCGTGCGTTCGCCTGCCGAGGGACATCTGTGCTGCGGGTCTGCCGGCACCTATAATATCTTCCAGCCCGACATCGCGGCCCAGCTGGGCAAGCGCAAGGCGGGCAACATCGCCAAGCTGGACGCCGACATCGTTGCTGCGGGCAATGTCGGATGCGCCGTCCAGATCGAACAATATCTCGGGAAGCCGGTCGTGCACACGGTCCAGCTTCTTGATTGGGCGACGGGCGGGCCTGTTCCCGACGCTCTTATCGATCATCCCATTCTTGACCGGAGAAACTGATGACTACCCTAACTCTTGCCCAAGCCAACAGCATCGTCGCCGCCGCCTTCGCCAAGGGCACCGAACTCAAACTGAAACCGCTGTCAGTCGCGGTGCTGGATGCGGGCGGCCACCTGATCGCGTTCCAGCGGGCTGACGGCGCCTCGACCCTGCGTCCTCAGATCGCGGCCGGCAAGGCCTCGGGCGCGCTGGCGCTGGGTGTAAGCTCCCGCAAGATCGCCGAAATGGCGGCCGAGCGCCCGACCTTCATCGGTTCGCTGGGATCGATTGCGCAGGCCGGCATCATCCCGGCGGCGGGCGGCGTGCTAGTGGTTGATGCGGCCGGTTCCGTTATCGGCGCCGTGGGCATCACCGGCGACACGTCCGACAATGACGAAGCCTGCGCCATCGCCGGCATCGAGACGGCAGGCCTAAAGGCGATCGTCTGAAGATCCCCTCGGCGGGGGAGCCTAGCAAGGCCCCCGCCGACGATGGACCAGGGCATAATCGCCGAAAGAGGATGCCGGAACAGGCCCGGCATAACGACGAGGATAGCACTACGCCGTGAAACCAACCGCCGGTCGGGTCGTTGTGACGGCTCCTGAGCCGGAGAGAATCCCTGATGACCGTGCCGCTGCTGACCCCCGCCGACTTCGAATTCCCCGCGATCATGCTGACCGGCGCGGTCGATTACAATATGTATCAATGGTTCCGGCAGAGCCTCACCAACGCGCCGCAGCAGGGGCTGGTGGTGGTCGAGCTCTCGACGCTGGGCGGCGATCCGGAGGTGGCGCGGATGATGGGCGAGGACATCCGTTTCCACAGCGACATGCATCCCGAGCGGCGGATCGTGTTCCTCGGCAAGACCGCGATCTATTCGGCGGGGGCGACCTTCATGAGCTTCTTCGCGCGCGAGAACCGCTATCTGACGCGCGGCACGCGGGTGATGATCCATGAGCGGCTGATCACCAAGACGATCCATCTCGAAGGGCCGCTGACCACCTGCGTTGCGTCGCTCAAGGCGGCGATCAACGAGATCGAATCCTCGATCGCCATCCAGAATGAGGGGTTCGCCAACCTGGTGCTCGGGTCCAGCCTGACCCTCGACGACGTGATCCAACGCGCGACCGAGAACTGGTATCTTGAAGCGAACGAGGCGCTTCAGCTTGGGCTGGTGGAGGCGGTGCTTTAGCCTCTAGTGTCGGCTGGCGGTGATCTCTTGCGCCTCGGCGATCGCCTTTTCCAAAGCCATCGCGGAGAAGGGCTTGGGCAGCATGACGCTGTTGGGCATGGCTTCCTGACTGGCCTCGATGCCGGTGGCGTAGATGATGCCGACCCCGTGCGACAGGATGCGGGCATGCTCGGCGACGATCCAGCCATCAAGATCGCTGCCCAGATTGATGTCGGTGATGACGAGATCGAGGTCGCTGCCATGATAGTTGAGCAGCCAGCAGGCCTCGGTACCGTTGCAGGCCTCGACCACGTCATGGTGCGATTTCAGAAGTTCGTGCAACACATGCCGGCGTAACAGCGGATCGTCTTCGACATATAGTATGTTCATGGCATCCTCCTTTTCTGATCTGGGCCGTCAGATGCTCTCCGCCGGTCCGGCCGGTATCGTCTCCATTTTGGTGTAAGCAGAAATACGCCGGCGCTCGGCAGCTACCCGCATGATCATGCGACCGGCATAATGGTCGAGAACGGCGGCAAGCGCCCGATCGTCAAGATGACATGCTACTCCACGTAACCAACGTGCTCGTTTGTTATAATCCGGCATCCGGCTCCCCTGCTAACTGTGAACCGGCAGGATGTTCGATCAGTTCCCATTATTCGTCCTTAACGAAATGGTGATCATTTTTTCCTGAAACTATAATCTGGATTTGCAATCTACATCAGAAAATACGGGATTTTATAGTTAAGCGCCGCCCCGAGATCGTCGTCGCGGGGCGTTTGACTTCACTTGGACCGCGCGGCGGGGTCCGGCATGTCCGAAGTGGTAGATCGCCATGAGGACGGTCGCGCTTCCCGCACCGCCGGCTCGCGAAAATTATGTTGCATCGCACCACGGGATGACGTTCTCTGCACGCCATGCTGAAGGCTGGGCTGCACCATCTCACGTCGTACAAATATAGTCGGCCGATCCGGCTGGGGCCGCAGGTCATCCGGCTTCGGCCCGCGCCACACAGCCGGACGAAGATTCCGAACTATTCGCTGAAGATTTCCCCGCCCGAGCATTTCCTGAACTGGCAGCAGGATCCGCACGGCAACTGGCTGGCGCGGGTCGTGTTTCCCGATCCGGTCGATCATTTCGCGATCGAGGTGGATCTGCTCGCCGATCTCGACGTCATCAATCCGTTCGATTTCTTCGTCGAGCCTTATGCGGAGACATATCCGTTCGCTTATGACGAGCAGCTGAAGACCGACCTCGCCGCCTATTTCGACGTCGAGCCGCAGGGCGCTCTGTTCGACGCGCTGGTGGCCGAATATGCCGGATATACGGGCCGGACGGTCGATTTCCTGGTCGAGGTCAACGCACGGCTGCAGCGGCGGATCGGTTACATCATCCGCATGGAAGCGGGCATCCAGACGCCCGAGGAGACGCTTGAGATCGGCACCGGATCGTGTCGGGACAGCGGCTGGCTGCTGGTGCAGCTGCTACGCCGGCTCGGGTTCGCGGCGCGGTTCGTGTCGGGCTATTCGATCCAGCTGGTTGCGGACGTGGAGCCGGTCGAGGGGCCGAAGGGCGTCACGCAGGATGTCGTCGATCTTCATGCGTGGGCCGAGGCCTATGTGCCGGGGGCGGGGTGGATCGCGCTCGATGCGACATCGGGCATGTTCGCGGGCGAGGGGCATATTCCGCTCTGCGCGACGCCGCATTATCGGTCGGCCGCGCCGATCACGGGGGCCGCCGAGCCGACCGAGGTCGACTTCCATTTCGAGATGAGCGTGTCGCGCATTGCCGAGGCGGTGCGGATCACCAAGCCGTTCACGGATGCGCGCTGGGACGCACTGATGGCGTTGGGCTACAAGGTCGATGCCGATCTGGTCGCGCAGGACGTGCGGTTGACGACGGGTGGCGAGCCGACCTTCGTGGCGCTTGAAGGCGGCGAGGAGCCAGAGTGGAACGGCGATGCCGTCGGACCGACCAAGGCGGGTTATGCCGACAGGCTGGTACGCGAGCTGCGGGACAAGTTCGCGCCCGGCGGGCTGCTCCATCATGGGCAGGGCAAATGGTATCCGGGGGAGAGCCTGCCACGCTGGGCCTATGCGCTCTATTGGCGCAGGGATGGCGTGCCGGTCTGGTCCAATCCGGCGCTGATCGCGAAGGAGGATGGCGAGGGCAAGCCTGCCGCCACCGCGCAGATGGCGGCTCAGTTCCTGGAGACGATGGCGGCGGGGTTCGGCTTTCCGAAGGAGCATGTGGCGCCGGTCTATGAGGATGCGCTGAGCTGGTCGGTCAAGGAGGCGGAGCTTCCGGTCAACACCGATCCGGAAGATCCGAAGATCGAGGATCCCGAGGCGCGGGCGCGGATGGTGAAGGCGTTCGAGCGGGGGCTGGACAATCCGATCGGCTTCGTGCTGCCGATCCAGCGCTGGCAGTCGCAGGTGAAGACACCCGCCTGGCAGAGCGAGATCTGGAAGCTTCGGCGCGGCAAGGTGTTCGCGGTGCCGGGGGATTCGGCGCTGGGATACCGGCTGCCGCTGGGATCGTTGCCTTATGTGCCGCCGGCCTCCTTTCCCTATATCCATCCGCGTGACACCAGCGAGCCGCGCGCGCCCTTAGCGGATTTCCGGGCACAGCGCGAGGAACGAGTCGCTGCCGACGCGCCCGGCAGCATCCAGTTCGCCGAGCATCATTATGCCGAAAGCGCCGCGCAGGATCGGGTCGAGCAGGAGATCAGCATCGACGGCACGGTGCGCACCGCGATCACCGTCGAGCCTAAGGCGCATTATCTGTCCGTGTTCATTCCGCCGGTGCGGGCGCTCGAGGATTATCTGGAACTGATCGCCGAGATCGAGGCGGCTGCCGAACGGATGCAGGTCGAGGTGCGGATCGAGGGCTATGCGCCGCCGACCGATCCGCGCTTGCAGGTGCTGAAGGTGACGCCTGATCCGGGCGTGGTCGAGGTCAATGTCCAGCCCGCCGCGAGCTGGGACGAGACCGTCGAGATCACCGAGACGCTCTATGATATCGCGCGCCGCAACGGGATGACCGCCGACAAGTTTATGGTCGACGGGCGCGCGATTGGGACGGGCGGCGGCAACCATATCGTGCTAGGCGGGCCGAGCCTTGAGGATTCGCCCTTCATCCGGCGGCCCGATTTGCTCAAGAGCTTTGTGCTTTATTGGCAGCGGCATCCGTCGCTGAGCTATTTGTTCTCCGGGCTGTTCATCGGGCCGACCAGCCAGGCGCCGCGCATCGATGAGGCGCGGCATGACGGGCTGTTCGAGCTTGAGATCGCGCTGTCGCAGGTGCCCGCGCCCGGCGAGGGCGACGTGCCGCCGCCGTGGCTGGTGGACCGGCTGTTTCGCAACCTGCTGGTCGATGTGACGGGCAATACGCATCGGACCGAGATCTGCATCGACAAGATGTTCTCGCCCGATGGGCCGACCGGGCGGCTCGGGCTGGTCGAGTTCCGGGGCTTCGAGATGCCGCCGGATGCGCAGATGAGTCTCGCGCAGCAGCTTGTCCTGCGCGCACTGACGGCTTGGTTCTGGCGGGAGCCGCAGCGCGGCGGGCTGGTGCGCTGGGGAACCGCGCTGCACGATCGATTCATGCTGCCGCAGTTCGTGTGGGCGGATTTCCTCGACGTGCTCGGCGATCTGCGCGGGGCGGGCTATGATTTCGACCCCAACTGGTTCGAGGCGCAGCGGCAATTCCGCTTCTCCGTGCATGGCGAGATCGATGCGGGGGGCGTGAAGCTTGAGATCGCGCATGCGTTGGAGCCCTGGCATGTGCTGGGCGAGACTGGGGCGATCGGCGGCACGGTGCGCTATGTCGATAGCTCGACCGAGCGGTTGCAGGTGCGCGCGAGCGGGCTGGTCGCCGGGCGGCATGTGATCGCGTGCAACGG
>Ga0068853_100001533_pt1 | contig 16796 bp, 14 predicted proteins | sample KBSCornC32_FD_65655 | JGI IMG/M metagenome (GOLD analysis project Ga0068853, IMG submission 65655) | Corn rhizosphere microbial communities from Kellogg Biological Station, Michigan, USA - KBS Corn C3-2 | ecosystem: Host-associated > Plants > Roots > Rhizosphere > Soil ...
TGATGCTCTATTTCCTCCTCTTCAACATCGCGCCGACGATCATCGAATTGACCGCGGTGTGCGTCTATTTCTTCTTCAAATTCGGCCCCGGCATGGTGGTCGGCACGCTGGCCATGGTCGGCCTCTATATCTGGTTCACGCGGATGGTCACCGAATGGCGCAACCAGTTACGCCGCGACATGGTGGACCTCGACACCAACGCGGTCAGCCATGCGGTCGACAGCCTGCTCAATTTCGAGACGGTCAAATATTTCAACGCGGAGAACCGCGAGGGCGACCGCTATGGCAAGGCGATGCGCAGCTATGCCGCCGCCGCGCTCAAGAGCGAGAACAGCCTCGCCTGGCTCAATATCGGGCAGGCGCTCATCACCAACCTGATGATGGCGGGCGCCATGGCCTACACGGTGTGGGGATGGAGCAAGGGCGACTATAGCGTCGGCGACGTGGTGCTGATCAACACCATGCTCTCGATGCTGTTCCGCCCGCTCGACATGCTCGGCATGGTCTATCGCACGATCCGGCAGGGGCTGATCGACATGGAGGCGATGTTCCGGCTGGTCGACACCAAGGCGGAGATCGTGGATGCTCCCAGTGCCCCCGCGCTGGTGGTGGAGGCTGGCGAGATCCGCTTCGAGGACGTCGATTTCAGCTATGACAAGGAACGGCCGATCCTGAAGGGGGTCAGCTTCACCCTGCCCGCCGGCCAGACCTTCGCGATCGTGGGTCCGTCCGGCGCGGGCAAGTCGACCATCGCGCGCCTATTGTTCCGCTTCTACGACGTGACCAGCGGCCGCATCCTGATCGACGGGCAGGATATTCGCGGCGTTCAGCAGGACAGCCTGCGCGCCGCCATCGGCATCGTCCCGCAGGACATGGTGCTGTTCAACGACACGGTCGGCTATAATATCGCCTATGGCCGCGCCGACGCGACGCAGGAGGATGTCGAGGCCGCCGCACGGGGCGCCGCCATCGACGGCTTCATCGCGTCGCTGCCCAAGGGCTATGACGCGCGCGTCGGCGAACGCGGCCTGAAGCTGTCGGGCGGCGAGAAGCAGCGGGTCGCGATCGCGCGCACGCTGGTCAAGAACCCGCCGATCCTGGTGCTGGACGAGGCGACGAGCGCGCTCGACAGCCGGACCGAGGCGGCGATCCAGGACGTGCTTTCCAACATCGCCAAGCGGCGCTCGACGATCATCATCGCGCATCGCCTCTCCACCATCGTCGATGCGGACCGGATCATCGTGCTGGAGGACGGGCAGATCGCCGAGCAGGGACGCCATGCGGAGCTGCTCGGGCGCAACGGCCTCTACGCCGCCATGTGGGCGCGGCAGGCGCAGGAGCGGGTGGAAGAAGTGCTGGCGGAGAGCTAGGGCGATCTGCGTTAAATCGGGATCACCTCTCCTGCCGTTCGCCCTGAGCGAAGTCGAAGGGCTGTTCTTCTTGAAGAAAAAGGACAAGGCTTCGACAAGCTCAGCCCGAACGGTTCTCATTTGAGGCTCGATGCACTCGACTATAGCGCCAATCTTTGAATATTCGTTCGAGCTTCGACAAGCTCAGGGCCAACGGACCTCTGGAATCCTATGACAACCTCTCCCCTCGCCCTCTACGTCCACTGGCCCTTCTGCGTCTCCAAATGCCCCTATTGCGATTTCAACAGCCATGTGCGGGAGCAGGTGGACCAGCAGGCGTGGCGGGACGCGCTGCTCGCGGACATGGCGCATGAGGCGGCGCGGACGGGCGGGGGCGCGCTGGGTTCCATCTTCTTCGGCGGCGGCACCCCCTCGCTGATGCCGCCCGCGACCATCGCCGCGATCATCGAGGGCGCGGGCCGGCACTGGTCCTTCGCGTCCGACATGGAGATCACGATGGAGGCCAACCCCAACAGCGCGGAGGCAGCGCGCTTCGCCGATGTCGCGGCGGCGGGCGTCAACCGCGTGTCGATCGGCTTGCAGGCGCTGCATGACAACACGCTGAAATTCCTCGGCCGCGCGCATGGCGCCGACGAGGGTCTGCGCGCGGTGGAACTGGCGCAGGGGCTGTTCGACCGGGTCAGCTTCGACCTCATCTACGCCCTGCCGGGACAGAGCGAGGCGGACTGGGATGCGGACCTGACCCGCGCGCTGGCGATGGGCACGGGGCATCTGTCGCTCTATCAGCTGACCATCGAGCCGGGCACGCGGTTCGCGACGATGGTGCGGAAGGGCGACTTCATCCCCGCCGACCCGGATCATGGCGCGACACTGTTCGAGGTGACGCGCGACAGGACGGCGGCGGCGGGCCTCCCCGCCTATGAGGTCAGCAACCATGCCCGGCCCGGCGAAGAGAGCCGCCACAATCTCACCTACTGGCGCTATGGCGACTATCTGGGCGTCGGGCCGGGCGCGCATGGCCGGGTGCTGGGCAGCGCGACGCGGCGGCACCGGAAGCCCGAGAACTGGATGGCGGCGCTCGCCGCGCAAGGGCATGGGATCGAGGAAGAACTGCCGCTGCCGGCGGACGAACGCATGACCGAAGCGCTGATGATGGGACTGCGGCTGGCGGAGGGCGTCCATCTGCGCGCGCTGGGTGAACGGCTGGGCGTGGAGGCGGTCGTGGACCGCAAGGCGGCGGCGCGGATGCAGGCGCAGGGTCTGGTGCGGCTGGAGGGGGAGCGGCTGACCGTGACGCCGGAGGGGATGCTGCTGCTCGACGGGATATTGGCGGCGTTATTATAGATCGGCACCATTCGGTGACGGCAAACGACCACTTCTTGCCGTTGAGTATCCTAAATTGAGCGCTCCAAACTGGACGTAATTTCCTTGCCCGACACGCAACTATGCGGGAGACTTATGGAATGATCATCCCGCGTATCGGCAGTGTGCTTTTTGTCTTGGCGGGCTTGTATTTTTGCGTGGTTGCAGCCGGAAATTCAGGCGGAATCGAACACACGGTCGAGAACAGCCGAAAACTCAATCAGCAGTTCCGATCGGCCGCGCAGTCAATAAAAGAATTTGAAACGCGAAGTGGACGCCTTCCGACTGAAGCAGAGTTTCATGCAATGCTCCCAACGCGTAGAAATAGCCAATACGATCTTTTCTTATCGCCTCAAGGATTTGCCGAATGTGATGGAGCCGGAAAGCGCTACAGCCAGCTTCCCGTTCGCGATTATGTCTTGGCTGCATGGCGGGGAGAATGGTTCGAATGCTCTGCGCCGACCAAGGGGTGGAGCACATTGCTGCTAAATCCAAGAGATTATGCAATGACCAGAAGCGTCATTCTGGACAGTGCCGTTTTCGCCTTTATCGCGACTGGATGTTTTGGATTAGCGATCTGGCTTTGGAGGTATCGCGGGAACCCCGATAGTCTATGTCCGGTTTCCTCAGACTAGCGCCCCAAACCCGAATGTCGCCTAACCACATAACAGACCTCGCTGTGCGTCATCCCAGCGCAGGCTGGGATCTTGTTCGACCGTGAGCTACTTTGCCTCACGAGACCCCAGCCTGCGCTGGGGTGACGAATGGGACAATGTCCCCTCTCCACCCAAAGCGGCCACCCTACCGCCTCGGCGTAGCAAACCAGATCACATGGCGCGGTCCCTTGCCGTTGCTGCGCGCCTTCACCGCGACCTCGTCCACCACGAACCCGGCCGAACCGAGCCGCCGCCTGAACACATCGTCCGACCCCGCCGACCAGATCGCCAGCACCCCGCCGGGTTTCAGCGCCGCCTTTGCCAGCGCCAGCCCGCGCGATGTGTAGAGCTGGTTGTTGCCCTCCCGCGTCAGGCCGTCCGGGCCATTGTCCACGTCCAGCAGGATCGCGTCGTAGGTGCCGGTATAGGCGCCGATCAGTTCCGCCACGTCGCCCATCACCAGCCGCACGCGCGGATCGTCGAGGCAACCCGCCGCCAGCGCCGCCATGGGGCCGCGCGCCCATTCGATGATGCCGGGCACCAGTTCGGACACGGTGATCCTCGCATCGCCGCCGAGCCGCGCCAGAGCCGCGCGCAGGGTGAAGCCCATGCCATAACCGCCGATCAGCATATGCGGCGCGACGCGCTTGCCCAGCCGCTCGCAGGTCATGACCGCCAGCGCCTCCTCGGACCCGCTCATCCGGCTGCTCATCAGCTCGTTGCGGTCGAGCACGATCATATAGTCCCCGCCCCGCCGGTAGAGGGTCAGGCCGGGGCCGCCCGGCACGGGGGCGACGCCCACCAGTTCGCGGGGGATCATGGTTCGATCAGTCCTGGAACGGGTCGCGCACCAGGATGGTATCCTCGCGCTCCGGCGAGGTGGACACCAGCGTCACCGGGCATTCGATCAGTTCCTCGATGCGGCGGATATATTTGATCGCCTGCGCCGGCAGGTCGGCCCAGCTGCGCGCGCCGGCGGTCGTCTCCTGCCAGCCGTCCATCTCCTCGTAGATCGGCACGGCCCTGGCCTGATCCTGCGGGTGGGGCGGCAGATAATCATAGGTCCGGTCGCCCACCGTATAGCCGACGCAGATGCTGAGTTTCTCGAACCCGTCGAGCACGTCCAGCTTGGTGAGCGCGATGCCGGTGATGCCGGAGACGGCGGCGGACTGGCGCACCAGCACCGCGTCGAACCAGCCGCAGCGACGCTTGCGGCCCGTGACGGTGCCGAACTCATGGCCGCGCTCGCCCAGACGCTGGCCGATCTGGTTCTCCTGCTCGGTCGGGAAAGGGCCGGCGCCGACGCGGGTCGTATAGGCCTTCACGATGCCGAGCACGAAGCCGACGGACGACGGCCCGAGGCCAGAACCGCCCGATGCCGTCCCCGCGATGGTGTTGGACGAGGTGACGAAGGGATAGGTGCCATGATCGACGTCGAGCAGCACGCCCTGCGCGCCCTCGAACAGGATGCGGTCGCCGCGCTTCTTCGCCTGATTGAGCGTCACCCACACCGGCTTGGCATAGGGGAGGATATAGTCGGCGATCTCTGCGAGGTCGGCGACCAGCGCCTCCCGATCGACCGGGGGCTGGCCGAAGCCGGCGCGCAGCGCGTCATGATGCGCGCAGATGCGGTCGAACTGCGGGCCGAGGTCGTCGAGATGGGCGAGGTCGCACAGGCGGATCGCGCGGCGACCGACCTTGTCCTCGTAGGCCGGGCCGATACCACGGCGCGTGGTGCCGATCTTGCCCGCGCCCGAGGCATCCTCGCGCAGACCGTCTAGGTCGCGATGGATGGGCAGGATGAGGGGGACATTCTCGGCGATGTGCAGATTGTCCGTGGTCACCTCGACACCCTGCCCCTTCAGCTTCGCGACCTCATCGCGGAAATGCCAGGGGTCGAGGACGACGCCGTTGCCGATGACGGAGAGCGTGCCGCGCACGATGCCGGAGGGGAGCAGCGACAGCTTGTAGACCTTGTCGCCCACCACCAGCGTGTGGCCGGCGTTATGGCCGCCCTGAAAGCGCACCACCACGTCCGCGCGGCTGGCCAGCCAGTCGACGATCTTGCCCTTGCCCTCGTCACCCCACTGGGCGCCGATCACGGTTACATTTGCCATGGATACACGTCCTCGCCCTGCCGGGGGACGTCCATGCCGCCCTTCGACAGGACTCGGCGGCAGGACTGGATAGCGGTGGCCGGACGCTATGGTCTCGGCCAGGACCGGCGAGGCGGTTAGGTCACACCCCCGGCCATGTCAAGCGCCGGTTCAGGACGCCGGGCACAGGACGGGGCACCGGTGGCTCAAGCAGCGGTTCCAGTGAGGCGCTCATAATTGCTGTTGAGCGTGTCGAACGTCTCGGCATAGCGTCCTTCCGCTTCCGCATCACGCAGGAAGGCCAGGGTCTTCACCCGGATTTCCGATGGCGTGGGCTGGAGCGCGAACAGGCTCATCACTTCGTCGATGAAGTCCTTGAGCGGCATATAGCCCTCCCGCGTCGCCTGCCCCGGCGTCAGGTCGGTCTGCACGGCGGGGGGCGCCAGTTCGATCACCTCCACCTTGTCCCGCAACTGCCAGCGGAGCGATTGGGTATAGCTGTGGATCGCCGCCTTGGTCGCGCTGTAGGTCGGGGTCGCGGCCAGCGGCACGAAGGCGAGGCCGGACGACACGGTCACGATGGCCGAATCCACCTGCGCCACCAGATGGTCGATCAGCGCATTGATGAGACGGATCGGCGCCAGCAGGTTGGTGACGATATGCTCCTCCGCGTCGGCAAGGTCGCGTCGCGCCGACGCCTGCTCCGCGCGCATGATGCCGGCATTGGCGATCAGGACGTTGAGACCGGGATGATCGGCCAGCACGGCCTTCGCCAATGCCTCCGTGCCCGCCGCATCGGTCATGTCGGCGGCATAGCCCGCCATGCCGGGGTTGGCGGCCGTGATCTCATCAAGCAGCGCCTGCCGCCGTCCGGCGATGATGACCTGGTTGCCGGCGGCCTGGAACCGCTCCGCCAGCGCCCGGCCGATGCCGGAGGTGCCGCCGGTGATGAGGATGGTGTTGCCGGTGTGACGCATGGGATATCCTCCTGAATATTCGCTCGACCCGTCCATTCAGGCCGATGCTCTCCACAGTGACCAAGGCGCGCTGGACGAGATGGAACCCGCGCGGATTGGAAAAGTCGATTACAGCCCGCTCATTCTTCGCCGTGCGCCTTCAACTCATCCCCCCGGATCAGCGCGACGTGCAGCACGTTGGTCGATCCGGGCGTTCCGAACGGCACCCCCGCCAGCACGATGATCTTCTCGCCCGCCTTCGCCAGATTATGGCGCAGCGCCATGCGGCGCGCCTTGGCGATCATCTCCTCGAAACTGCCGATATCCTTGGTCCGCACCGCATAGACGCCCCAGACCAGCCCCATGCGGCGCGCCGTCTGCTGCTTGGGCGTCAGGCAAAGGATCGGGGCGGAGGGACGCTCGCGCGCGACGCGGCGGACCGTGCTGCCCGAAGATGTGTAACAGATCACCGCGCTGGCCGAGACCGTGGTCGTGATCTGCTGGCTGGCCTCCGCCAGCGCATCGGCGACCGTCGCGTCGGGCGCAGTCTCCGTATAGCGCAGGCGGCCAAGATAGCCGGGATCGCGCTCCACCGAGTCGGCGATCGAATTCATCATCGCCACGGCCTGCTCGGGCCAGTTGCCCGCGGCGGTTTCCGCCGACAGCATCACCGCGTCCGCGCCGTCATAAACGGCGGTGGCGACGTCGGACACTTCCGCGCGCGTCGGGCTGGGCGACTTTATCATCGATTCGAGCATCTGCGTCGCCACGACGACCGGCTTGCCCAGACGCCGGGCGGTCTCGACGATCCGCTTTTGCAGCGGCGGAACGCTATAGGGCGGCAGTTCGACGCCCAGATCGCCGCGCGCCACCATGGCGGCGTCGGCGACCTCCAATATCTCCTCCAGTCGGTCGACGGCGGCGGGCTTCTCGATCTTGGCCATCAGCGCGCCCTGCCCGCCCATCAGGCGGCGGGCCTCGGCGATGTCCTCCGGCCGCTGCACGAAGGAGAGAGCGACCCAGTCCGTGCCCATTTCCATCGCGAAGCTGAGATCGCGCCGGTCCTTCTCGGTCAGGGCGGCGAGCGGCAGGACCACGTCGGGGACGTTGACGCCCTTGCGCTCGGACAGGAAGCCACCGACCTCGATCCGGGTGGAAATCCGTTCCGACGTCACATCCTCGACGCGCAGCACCAGCTTGCCGTCGTCGAGCAGCAGCCGGCTGCCCGGCACCAGTGCCTGGAATATCTCGGCATGGGGCAGGTTGACGCGGCCGACATCGCCCGGCGAGGGATCGCGGTCGAGCGTGAAGGCGGCGCCCGTCTCCAGCATGACCGGCCCCGCGGCGAAGGTGCCGACGCGCAGCTTTGGACCCTGAAGGTCGGCAAGGATGGTGGTCGGCCGGCCATAGTCCTTTTCCAGCGCACGGATCGCGTGGATATTGGCGGCATGACCTTCATGCGCGCCATGGCTCATGTTGATCCGAAAGGCGTCCGCGCCCGCCAGGAACAGGCGGCGGATCATGTCGGGGTCGCTGCTGGCCGGGCCGAGCGTGGCGATGATGCGGACCTTGCGGGTACGGGGAGGAAGCTTTTTCATAACGCTTTTCTTTTTCGCCGGCCGTGCCGCCGCCTTCTTGTCAGTCTGTTGTCGGTCGGATCACCCCTTGCCATCGGGGCGGACGAAGGGCACCAGCCCTCGCAGGGAGCCATGCACAGGAGATGTGAACGATGGATGACAGCATAATCGAAGACAAGGTTGCCGCAACGGCCTTTCGCCGTCTGGTGACGCACCTCCAGCATCGCACCGATGTGCAGAATGTCGATCTTATGGGCCTTGCCGGCTTCTGCCGCAACTGCCTGGCCGACTGGGTGGCCGAAGCGGACGGCGGATTGAGCAAGGACGCCGCGCGGGAGGCCATTTACGGCATGCCCCAGTCCGAGTGGAAGGCGAAGCACCAGACCGAGGCGACACCGGAACAACTCCAGCGGATGCAGGAAAGCGTAGCGAAGAATCGCGCGGGTCACTGAGGGTGTGAACTGCCATCCGGCAATGGCAATCACGAACGTTGCCGGATGGCAGTTCACACCCTAGGAGCGCCCTTTCCGATTCACCATAAGGGGAAGCACATGAGCGAGGGCAATGTCGCAGCGGATCAGCTCCGCCTTTTCATCGAACGCATCGAGCGGCTCGAAGAAGAGAAGAAGGGCATCAGCGACGACCTGAAAGACGTCTATCTGGAAGCCAAGGCGACCGGCTATGACGTCAAGGCTATGCGCGCCGTCGTCCGTCTCCGCAAACTGGAGAAGCATGTTCGTCAAGAGCATGAGGCGATCCTGGAAACCTACAAGAACGCGCTCGGGCTGGAATGATTCCGGGCGCGGCCGACTTGGTGTCGTAACCCGCGCGCACTATCTCCGCCGCACCATCAGCGATCCAAGGAGCAAGTCTCATGGCAGCCTCACCGTGGAGCGACCAAGGCGGCGGTGACGCCCCCGCCGACTTCGTCGTCACGACCACCAACGGCATCGACGGCCGGCCGGTCCAGAAATATCTGGGCGTCGTCACCGGCGAGGTGATCGTGGGCGCCAATCTCTTTCGCGATCTGTTCGCGAGCGTCCGCGACATCGTCGGCGGGCGGTCCGGCGCGTATGAGGATGTGCTGGCGCGCGCGCGCGAACAGGCGCTGGGCGAGATGCGCCAGCGCGCGGCGACGCTGGGCGCCAATGCCGTGATCGGCGTCGATCTGGATTATGAGGTGCTGGGCGCCAATGGCTCGATGTTGATGGTGTCGGCTACCGGGACAGCGGTCGTCGCCTGACGCCGACAAGCCGGGCTTGTCCACCCAAAAGCGGCAATGCCGTTGCCAGCGGCCCGTTCCTGCGCGAATTGGGCTGAGCAGGGGGACTGGGCAGGTGGACTGGACATGATCGTATCGACGGGCAATCTGATCGGCTTCGGCGCCGTGGCGCTGGGCATGGCGCTCACCCCCGGTCCAAACATGATCTACCTCGTCAGCCGCTCGATCACGCAAGGGCGCAAGGCGGGGCTGATCTCGCTGATCGGCGTGGTCGGCGCGTTCGTCATCCTGGCTCTGGCGGCGGCGCTGGGCTTTACCGCGCTGCTCGTCGCGGTGCCCTTCGCCTATGATGCGATCCGTCTGGCCGGCGCCGCCTATCTGCTCTGGCTCGCCTGGCAGTCGATCCGGCCCGGCGGCATGTCCCCGTTCCGCGTGCGCGCGTTAAGGCCGGACACGCCGCGCCGGCTGGTGGCGATGGGCTTCATGACGAATATGCTCAATCCCAAGGCGGTGGTGCTCTATCTTTCGTTGCTGCCCCAGTTCATCGACCGGGAGGCGGGCCATATCTTCGCCCAGTCGATCACGTTGTGCGCGGTGCAAATGCTGATGAGCGCCACGGTCAACGCCGGCATGGTGATGGCGGCGGGCAGCATCTCGCGGTTTCTGTCGGCCCGGCCGATCTGGGCGGTCGCGCAGCGCTGGCTGATGGCGACGGTGCTCGGCGGGCTGGCGGTGCGCATGGCGCTCGAAGGGCGGCGCTGACCGCGCTCATCCCTCCCGGAAATTCAGCTCCAGCAGCACCCCGCCCGGCTCCACGACGAAAATCTGGCGGAGCGACGCCATCGGTATAGCGTTGATGCTATGCTCCAGCCCCAGCGCCTCCAGCCGCGCGGCGACATCGTCATAACCGGTGCAGGCGAGCGCGACATGATGCACCACGCCGCTATTCTCATAGGCCTGAAAGGGGCGCCAGTCATCGGAGGGATAGGTTGCATCGACGCTGCCGAGATGGATAGCGGGATGCCCGGCGGCGTCCACGATCCACGTCGACCGCTCCGGCGAGCGCGCCATGCCCAGCACATCGATCAGGAAGGCGGCGGTCGCCTCCGGGTCGCGTACCCGGATGTTCACATGGTCGAGGCCCTGAACGGTCATGGCTGCACGGTCATGGCTGCACGGTCATGGCTGCACGGTCATGGCTTCATCCTCATCGCATCTCTCCCAGCCTACTCCCCCGCCTAACCCCGCTTCCCTACCCCGCTTGCCTCCGGCCCGTCGCGCCGCTAGAGAGCGCGACACTTTCCGTGAACCAGAAACGTCAGGAGCCGGCCCGTGGCAGGCCATAGCAAATTCAAGAACATCATGCACCGCAAGGGTGCGCAGGACAAGAAGCGCTCGGCGATGTTCTCCAAGCTGTCCCGCGAAATCACCGTGGCGGCGAAGATGGGGATGCCCGACCCGGACATGAACCCGCGCCTGCGCCTGGCCGTCAACGCCGCCAAGGCGCAGTCGATGCCCAAGGACAATATCCAGCGCGCCATCGACAAGGCGACCAAGGGCGACGGCGAGAATTACGAGGAAATCCGCTACGAGGGCTATGGTCCGGGCGGCGTCGCCATCATCGTCGAGGCGCTGACCGACAATCGCAATCGCACCGCCACCAACGTCCGTACCGCCTTCGCCAAGAACGGCGGCAATCTGGGCGCGTCGGGCGCGGTCAGCCATGGCTTCGATCGCATGGGCCTGATCACCTATCCCGCCGGCGCGGGGGATGCGGAAGCGATCTTCGAGGCCGCGCTGGACGCCGGCGCGGAAGATGTGTCGTCCAATGAGGACGAGCATGAGATCTGGACCGCGATGGACGCGCTGCACGAAGTGTCGAAGGCGCTGGAAGCGAGCCTTGGCCCGGCCGACTCGGCGAAGCTGGCCTGGCGCCCCCAGACGACCGTCGATCTGGACGAGGGCAATGCGGCGACCCTGCTCAAGCTGGTGGACACGCTGGACGATGATGACGACGTCCAGACCGTATGGGGAAATTATGAAGTCTCCGATGCGGTGATGGAGAAACTGGGCTGACAGGCAAAACCCCTCCCTGGCGGGGAGGGTTTCGGGGTTCAGGCCGCCTGATGCCGATGGCGATCGAACAGGCGATGCACGTCCTCGGTCTTCATCGAACGGCCGAAATAATAGCCCTGGATGCGGCCGCAGCCGATATCGCGCACGGTGTCGAATTCCTTCTCCGTCTCGACCCCCTCCGCCGTCGTCTGCATGCCCAGGCTCTTGGCGAGCGCGACCACGGCGGTGATGATCGCGACGCATTCCGGCTTGCCGAGCGCGGCGCCGGTCACGAAGCTGCGGTCGATCTTGATCGTGCGGAAGCGGGTGCGCGACAGATAGCCGAGCGAGGAATATCCCGTGCCGAAATCGTCCAGCGCCAGTTGCACACCCAGCGCGGTAATCTCCTCCAGCCGCCGCACGGCATCGCCCCCCTCGCGCATGAAGATGCTCTCGGTCACCTCCAGCTCCAGCCGCTCGGGCGGCAGGCCGGTCGTGGCGAGCACGTCCTTCAGCGTCTCTATGATCGTCTGGTCGCACAGTTGCTCGGGCGAGAGGTTCAGTGACAGGCCCACGGGCACGGGCCAACTCGCCGCCTCCGCACAGGCCACGCGCAATACCCACGCGCCCAGTTCGCCGATCAGCCGCGCTTCCTCTGCGAGGCGGATGAACTTGGCGGGCGGCACCTCGCCGAATTCCGGGTGGTTCCAGCGCAGGAGGGATTCGAAGCTGGCCAGTTCGCCCGAATGGGCATCGACGACCGGCTGATATTCCAGGCGCATCTCGCCCCGTTCGATCGCGCCGCGCAGCGCCAGTTCCATCTTGCGGCGCACTTCGGCATCGGCGTGGAGCGTCGGCACATAGGCGAAGTGCTTGCCGCCGCCCTCGTCCTTGGCGCGATACATGGCGAGGTCGGCGCTGCGGATCAGCGCCTCCGCATTGCGGCCGTCGCGCGGGCCGGTGGCCGATCCGATGCTGGCGCCGATGAACAGCATGTGGTGATCGACTTCATAGGGCTGCGAGAGGCGCGCGATGATCGCGACGGCGAGCCGCTCGACTTGCGCCGGATCGTCGACTTCGGGGATGATGACCGCGAATTCGTCGCCGCCGAGGCGCCCGCAAAAGGCCGTGCGCGCGCAGACCGCGCGCAACCGCTCCGCCACCTGCGCCAACAGCCGGTCGCCGATATGGTGGCCGAGCGTGTCGTTGACCGACTTGAACCGATCGAGGTCGATCATCAGAAAGGCGCTGCGCGTCTGCCAGCGCACCATTCCCGCGACGGCTTCCTCCAGCGCCTCGGTCAGGTGAAGACGGTTGGGCAAGGTGGTGAGCGTGTCGAACTTGGCGAGTTGCGCGATGCGCGCGGCCGACTCCTGCTGCACGGTCACATCGGAGCCGACGCCGTGAAAACCCATGAAGACGCCGCGCTCGTCCGTCCGGGGCGAGGCGGACAGTTCCCACCAGCGCCGCGTGCCGTCCACCTCGACCGGCAGGACGAGATTGGCGAACGCCTCGCGCGCCTTCAGCCGTTCCGCGAGGGTGCGCAGCGCGGGATCGAATTCGCCGCTGGACCAGGAGGAACCGGCCAGCACCTGCAGCACCGACTGCCCCTCGATCGCGTCCGCATCAATGCCCATCATGCGCGCGAATTGCGGGGTCACGTCGGTCAGGCGGCGCGCGTTGTCGGTGCGCCACAGCCAGTCCGCGCGCGAATCATCATATTCACGCAGCAACATGCTGACCGTTTCGCGTTTCTCCGCCAACTGGCTGTCGGTGACGATCTGGCGCCCGAAACCGCGCGCCTGGCGCAGGCTGGCGATCAGCATCAGCATGGCGAAACTGGCGACGGTTGCGGCCAGTTCGCCACTGCCTGTGCGCAGCATCATCGCCATGGCGCCACCGCTGACCGCGACCAGGAACAGGACGGCGGCGAGCGGAGTGGGAAAGAAGCCCATGGCGACGGCGGCGATCAGGCAGGTCGTCATCGTCCACAGCGCGGCGGCATGGGCGACATCGCCCATTGGCGCGATGAGGATCATCGGCCCGGCCCAGAGCAGCCCCTGCATCAGCAGCCCGATGGCGTGCCGTGCGAGATCGCGCCGCCGCAACCCTTCATAATTGCGCTGCCGCCGCACCCGCCAGGCGCGGATCGGCGGTACGATGCTGATCGTGGAGACCAGCGACCAGCCGGCAAGCATCCAGAGCGGCGCGAGCGACCAGTAGAGCAGGAGAACGAAGGCGATCGAAACGACCGCCAGCAGAATGCGCACGGCGACCATGCGGTCCACCGCGCGGAACTGCGCCCCGATCATGGATTCCGCCATGGCGGCGGGCTGGGCCGTGAAGCCCATGAGCGCCATCAGCGATGGCGCCTCTCCCTGCTGTCGGATCGCTTTTTGTGTCACCCTGCCAGCGATAGCAGGCGGAGGTTAGCAAGGAGTAACGACGGCGAAGACTATTGGAAAGCCGTCAAGGCCCCGCCCCTTCCGGGGGAGGCCGTATCATTCAGGCCGCGATAGCGTAGGGCACGATCTCACCCGACAGGTACAGGTTGCGGGCCTTCGTGCGGCTGAGCTTGCCGGAGCTGGTGCGCGGCAGCGTGCGCGGCGGCACCAGTTCGATGACGCAGTTCATCCCCGTGATCGCGCGCACCCGCTCGCGAATGTCGTTGCGCAGGCGCGTGCGTTCGGCATCGTCGGAGGTGCGGCAGTGGACCAGCACCGCCGGCGTCTCCTCCCCGCCCGGCATGGTGATCGCGAAGGCGGCGATGTCGCCCTGCTTGAAACCGGGGAGCTGTTCCACCGCCCATTCGATGTCCTGCGGCCAGTGGTTCTTGCCGTTGATGATGATCATGTCCTTGGCGCGGCCGACCAGATAGAGATAGCCATCGCTCAGATACCCCATGTCGCCGGTGTCGAGCCAGCCGTCGGCCATGCAGGCGTCGGTCGCCTCCTGATCGCGAAAATAGCCGACCATCAGCGAGGTGCCCGTGGTCCACACCTTGCCGATCTGCTTCTCGGGCAGGGTCGCGCCGTCCTCGTCACGGATTTCCACGGTCATGCCCATGCAGGGCTTGCCGCAGTTGACGATCGCGCGGAACCGCTGCGGGCGGTCGCGATTGGCCTCGCCCCCGCCGCTGAGTTCGGTCTCCTCGACCAGTTCCACGACGATCCCCTCACCCGGCGGCATGATGGTGACGGCGAGCGTCGCCTCCGCCAGACCGTAGCTCGGCAGGAAGGCGCTGGGGCTGAAGCCGGCTTCGGCGAAGGCATCGACAAAGCTCTGCATCACGTCCGGCCGGATCATGTCCGCGCCATTGCCCGCGATGCGCCAGCGCGACAGGTCGAAACGATCCGACGCCTTGGTCTGGCTCGACATGCGGCGCGCGCAGATATCGTAGCCGAAGGTCGGCGAGAAGCTGGCCGTCGTCCCTTCGTTGCGGGTGATGAGGTCGAGCCAAGCCAGCGGCCGACGCGCGAAATCCTCGGTCTTGAGATAATCGGTCGAGATCTGGTTGGCGACCACCGACAGGAAGCAGCCGACGAGGCCCATGTCGTGATACCAGGGCAGCCAGCTGACGCAGCGGTCGCTCTGCGCGATGTGCATGCCGTTGCTGTGCGCGGCGAGATTGGCGAGCAAGGCGCTGTGCGTCACGGCGACGCCATGCGGGAAACGGGTCGAACCGCTGCTGTACTGGAGGTAGCAGATGTCCTCCGGTCCCGCCTGCGGCATCGTCACGGGATCGGCCGCGACGCTGAGGAAATCCTCGAAGCTGACGCCCTCCACGCCGCGCACGCGCGCCGCTTCGCCGGCCATCTCGCCCAGTTCGGCGGGATAAAGGAGCATCAGCGGGTCGCTGCTCAGCAGTTGCACCGCGAGCTGGTCGATATAATTTTCCTTGCCGCCGAAGCTGGTCGGCAGCGGCAGCGGCACCGGCCAGGCGCCGGCGTACACCGCGCCGAAGAAACATTGCGCGAACTGCTCCCCCGTTTCCGCGACCAGCGCGATGCGGTCGCCCGGCTTCACGCCGCGCGCGATCAGGCGATGCGCCGCGAGGATCGCGTCATCGCGCAGTTCCGAAAAGGGATAGGCGCGGCGCAGATTGCCACGCGGATCATGGAAATTGAGTCCCCGCACGCCCGTGGCGGCATAGTCGAGCGCCTCGCCCAGCGTGCCGAAATCGGCGAAGCGGCGCGGGAGGCTGTCCTGCGTGGGAGTGGGAACCATCAATTTATCCTTATGCCTTGAACGTGGTCCGTCCGGTCACTCGCGATTGCCATGCTGCGCCCCGGACCGGAGTGCGACGCCTGCACATAACGGCCTGAAAGTGGCATAAAAATGGCGTATGCCCCGATTGTGACCCGAGACCGTCAAAATCCGCGACCCAAATCGCTCGATTCCGCCCGCCTGGAGGCGCTGGCGCTGCATTATGCGGCGCGCTACGCGACCAGCCGCGCCAAATTGTCCGCCTATCTTGTCCGCAAGCTGCGCGAAGCGGAGTGGCAAGACGAGCATCCTCCGGCGGTGGAGGCGCTGGTCGCGCGGCTGGCGGAACTGCGCTACGTCGATGACAGCGCCTTTGCGGCGATGCGGGGGGCGGCGCTGGTCCGGCGCGGCTATGGGGCGCGGCGCGTGGCGCAGGCGCTCGACGCGGCGGGCGTGGGCAAGGAGGCAGCGGCGCCGTCGAAGAGCGACGGGTGGGATGCAGCCAATATCTTCGCGCGGCGCAAGCGGATCGGGCCATATGGGTCGGGGCAACCTGACCGGGCGCTGCGGGACAGGCAGGTCGCCGCGTTCCTGCGGGCCGGGCACGACTATGCCACGGCGGCGCGGTGGGTGGACGCCGCGCCGGGGGAAACGCCGGAAAGGCCGGAGGAGGACTGACCTCTCACCCTCCGTTCATCCTGAGGAGAGGTTTTGCAAATGTCCCAATAGCTCTTGGCCTGCGCATCAAAGCCCATTAAGGAGCGCGCCGGACCCGTCCCTTTGGTACAGGTCCGACATGATCGCGCCGGTGCCCCGAGAGGGGCTTAAAAGGGAAGGCGGTGCGGATGCTCCAAGCATCCTAATCCGCAGCTGTCCCTGCAACTGTAAGCGGTGAGTGCGATGCGCACGGCCTCCCCTTTCACCCGAGGGAGGCAGCCACTGGGCCGAAGGCAAAAGCCGACGCCTGGGAAGGCCGCGCATCAAACGATGACCCGTGAGCCAGGAGACCTGCCGGCGTCAGGTCGCTCTTGCCTGGATTCAGGGACTGATTCCGGCACGGTAACTCTTCCGTCTGAGCGACGAAACATAGCGGCAGGGGCCGCATCGACCGTGCAAGCGGCGGGCGACATATGCGCCCGGCCGCCGCGCGCACATCGACCGTGAAGGTTCCTGCGGAGAGGCGGGCGCCCCGCGCGGCACGCCCCGGCCAACAAGAAAAAGCTCAGGCGCCTTAAGGGGTTACCATATGAAATACTCAATCCATACGGCCATGCTGTGCGCAAGCATTCTGGCCAC
>Ga0068853_100001534_pt1 | contig 16792 bp, 8 predicted proteins | sample KBSCornC32_FD_65655 | JGI IMG/M metagenome (GOLD analysis project Ga0068853, IMG submission 65655) | Corn rhizosphere microbial communities from Kellogg Biological Station, Michigan, USA - KBS Corn C3-2 | ecosystem: Host-associated > Plants > Roots > Rhizosphere > Soil ...
CCAGCTTCGAGGCCGACTCGGTGGAGCGCATGTTCGGCGGCAGCATGCGCGTGCGGCGCAGCACCGAGCGGATGCGCGCCAGCAGTTCGCGCGCGGAGAAAGGCTTGGCCAGATAGTCGTCGGCGCCCATCTCCAGGCCGAGGATGCGGTCGGCCTCCTCGCTGCGGGCGGTGAGCATGAGGATGGGAGTGGCCTTGTACTTGCCCGTGCGCAGGTCGCGGCACAGCGTGAGGCCGTCTTCGCCCGGCAGCATCAGGTCGAGGATGATGAGATCGAAGGGCCCCGACTCCTCCAGCGCCGCGCGCATGTGCCGCCCCGTGGGCACCGTCACCACGCGCAGGCCGTTCTTGACCAGGTAGGTGGAGAGCAGTTCGCGGATTTCCCGGTCGTCGTCGACGATGAGGATGTGGTCGGAGGTCTTGGCAATGTTCATGGCAGTGCGGTGATGCGCCCGCAGGGCGGCGGGCAGGTGCAATGTAGCCCGGCCGGGCGCCGGATCGGGCGGTTTTGTATTCCCGTGTATCCCGCTGGCCGGAGGGCCACACTATGTTGCTCGGCGGGCCCAGTGGCTGCGGGCCCGGGACGGCGGGTAATGTTGTATGTCAGGCCGCGCTGCCCAACACACTGGAATACAAAGCGCCGCGCCAGGAGGCGGGACCGGGTCTATAAACCTGCCCATGCCTACATCCGCCGCCAGCCTTCCCGCCGACATCGCCCCGGCCTCCCCCGCCACGGGCCTGCGCCGACTGCTGCCGCGCTCGCTGTTCTCGCGCGTGACGCTGATCATCGTCGTCGGGCTGGCCATCGCGCAGTTGCTGACCTTCATGGCCATCGGCTACGAGCGCGGCATCGCGATGCGCGAGCTGATGATGATCGGCATCGAGCGCGACATCGCCAGCTCGGTCGCCATCCTCGACCGGCTGCCGGCCGACGAGCGCGAAGGCTGGCTGGCGCGGCTGGAGCGGCGCAACTACCACTTCGCGCTCGGCGGGAACGCGGAGGGCAAGGCGCCCGACACGGCCTCGTCGCAGCAGTTCGCGACCGCCATCGCCGATGCGATGCGCCCCTTCGAGATCGTGAAGATCGGGCAGGTGAGCAACCCGCCGCAGGGCCTGCAGATCCAGGTGCGGCTGTCCGACGGTTCCTCTGTGGTAGTGCATGCGCGGCGCGTGGACATGCCGGTGTCGAGCTGGGTGATGTGGCTGCTGTGGGCGCAGCTGCTGGTGCTGGCGGTGTGCGCCTGGTATGCGGTGCGGCTGGTCACGCGGCCGCTGGCGCAGCTGGCCGACGCGGCCGACGAACTGGGCCCCGACCTGAAGGGCCGGCAGCTGGCCGAGGAAGGACCGACCGAGGTGCGGCACGCGGCGCGCGCCTTCAACGCGATGCAAAAGCGCATCGCCGGCTACATGGCCGAGCGGGTGGAGATACTCGCGGCCATCTCGCACGACTTGCAGACGCCCATCACCCGCATGCGGCTGCGCACCGACCTGATGGACGACGGCCATGACCGCGACAAGTTCCGCCAGGACCTGGACGCCATGCACGCCCTGGTGCGCGAGGGCGTGACCTACGCGCGCACCCTGCACGGCGCCACCGAGCCGCCGCGCCGCATCGACGCCGACGCGCTGTTCGAGAGCATGGTGGCCGACTACGAGGACTCGGGCGAGCAGGTGCTGCTCGAAGGCCGCGTGGGCGAGCCCATGGTGACGCGGCCGAACGCGCTGCGGCGCATCCTGACGAACCTGATCGACAACGCGCTGAAGTTCGGCACCGACGTGCGGCTGCAGGTGCATGCCGGTGCCGATGCTGGCGGCCACCGGCTGACGCTGGTCGTGATCGACAACGGCCCCGGCATTCCGCCCGACCAGCTGGAGCACGTGCTCAAGCCCTTCTACCGCGTGGAGGGTTCGCGCAACCGCAACACCGGCGGCACCGGGCTGGGCCTGGCCATCGCCCAGCAGCTGGCGACGGCGATGGGCGCGGAGCTCACGCTGCGCAACCGGGACGAAGGCGGGCTGGAAGCCCGGCTGACCATGAACACCAACGCGGCCGCGCCACCGGACTGAGCCGCGCGGCGACAGCCATAACCCTCACCAACCGACGAAGAAGCGGCTCACACGGCGAGACCGCGAAGGCCCCTGCTCGCCCCCGACTTTCCTTTTCAGCCATTCATAGCCAACATTCACCGACAGGAATCCGACCATGTTCCTCCTCATCGTTGCCTACCTCGGTGGCGTGCTCACCATCCTGAGCCCGTGCATCCTGCCCGTGCTTCCCTTCGTGTTCGCGCGCGCCGACCGGCCTTTCCGCTCGCACGGCCTGCCGATGCTGCTGGGCATGGCGCTGGCGTTCTCGGCCGTCGCCACGCTGGCGGCGGTGGGCGGCGGCTGGGTCGTGGCGCTCAACGAGTACGGGCGGTACGCGGCGATCGCCCTGCTGGCGCTGTTCGGCGTGACGCTGCTGTTTCCTTCGGTGGCCGACCGCCTGACCCGGCCACTGGTCGCGCTGGGACTGCGGCTGTCCGGGCCGGCGGCGGATGCGAAGGCGTCGGTGTTCTCGCCGCTGCTGCTGGGCATCGGCACCGGCTTTCTGTGGGCGCCCTGCGCGGGGCCGATCCTCGGGCTGATCCTGACGGGTGCCGCGCTCAACGGCGCGAGTGTCGGCACTTCGCTGCTCTTGCTGGCCTATGCGGCGGGCGCGTGCACCTCGCTTGCGGCTGCGTTGCTCTTCGGCGGGCGGGTGTTCTCGGCGATGAAGGGGTCGCTGCACGCGGGCGAATGGGCGCGCCGCGTGGCCGGCGTGGCAGTGCTCGCCGGTGTTGCGGCCATCGCGTCGGGGCTGGACACGGGGCTGCTCGCCCAGCTCTCGATCGGCACGACCTCGGCCCTGGAGAAGGCGCTGGTGGAGAAAATCGACATGCCCGCGCCGTCGCAGCAGCCTCCGGCAGTGCCGCAGGCATCCGTCGACCGCGGCGGCCTGATGCCGACGTCGGCGCAGCCCGAGCCGAGGAAACCTGCGCTGTCGTTGCCCGATGAAGGCCGGCTGCCCTCGCTCGGTGGCGCCACCGAGTGGATCAACTCGGCGCCGCTCACGCCCGAGAGCCTTCGCGGCAAGGTGGTGCTGGTCGACTTCTGGACCTACTCCTGCATCAACTGCCTGCGCACCCTGCCCTACGTTCGCGCGTGGGCCGAGAAGTACAAGGACGCCGGGCTGGTGGTGATCGGCGTGCACACGCCGGAATTCGCGTTCGAGAAGCAGCCGGTCAACGTGCGCCGCGCGACGAAGGATCTTGGCATCGGATTCCCTGTGGCCGTCGACAGCAACTACGCGATCTGGCGCGCCTTCGGCAACCAGTACTGGCCGGCCTTCTATCTTGTGGACGCGCAGGGGCGCATCCGGCATCACCAGTTCGGCGAGGGCCAGTATGCGAAGTCGGAGCAGGCCATTCAGCAGCTGCTGGCGGAAGCCGGTCGGCCCGTTGCGTCGGCCGGGCTTGTCTCGCCAGAGGGCAAGGGCACGCAGGCCGCGGCGGCCGCGGAGCCGGCCCTGTCCGGCGAGACCTACCTGGGCTACGAGCAGGCGCGCAACTTCGCCTCGCCCGGCGGCATTTCGAAGGACCGCGCTCGGGTCTATTCCGGTGTGTCCGCTCTGCGCACCAACCAGTGGACGCTGGCCGGCGAATGGAAGGTGGAAGGCGAGCGTGCGGTGCTGGCGCAGCCCAACGGCCGCATCGCCTATCGCTTCCATGCGCGCGACCTGCACCTGGTGCTCGGCCCTTCGGCCGAAGGAAAGCCGGTGCGCTTCAGGGTGCTGATCGACGGTGCGCCGCCGCTCGCAGACCATGGCACGGACACCGATGCGCAGGGCAACGGCGTCATTGATGGGCAGCGGCTCTATCAGCTGGTGCGCCAGACCGCAAACGAGAAGGACCGCCTCTTCGAGATCGAATTCCTGGACGCGGGCGCGCAGGCCTACGCGTTCACCTTCGGCTGATCGGCGGTGACCTACAGATGCTTGGCGACAAGCACCACAGCTCCGGCGACGGAGATCGCGCCGCCGACGAGTTTTCTGAAAACTTTCATGGCGTGCTCCTTGTGGGGGAATGACGCCTCATGGTGCCGCAGAAGGAGCGCTTCGTGGGTTGGCAATCCTCATCTGCGAGATAGCCAACCCCAACCTGCGCCCGGCGGCACGGTGGATCAGCCCGACCTTGCCAAGCTCGCCGACACATCCAGGGATGCGAGCCTCTCCCGAGCGAACTGGCTGGCCCGCAGCCGCACGCGCTGCAGCGCGGCTTCCAGCGTCGGCTGCTGCATGAAGACCAGCACGCCGTACTTGAGCCCGCGCAGGTTCAGCTCGGCAACGCCCGCATAACGGCCGCTGGTGGTGCGCTTGATGTCGATACGGCTGGACCAGCCATCGGGCAGGTCGACGAGGAGTTGCAGTTGCTGTGCGGGATTCATGTTGGGCGCCGAGGATAGGCGCGAAGGCAAAGCAACCAAAGGAACTAATTCCGAGGTGCTCGCATTTCTTCGAGATCACTGCACGAGAACCCCGAAATGGGTCATTCATCCTCAATGTCTCCCAGATTGGCCGCGATCATCGCCTTGCCCGCCGCCCTCCGGCGGGCTCCTCCCTCCGACCCCATGCGAGAACGGGGTCCTTCAGCTCACCTCTGGGTGAGCTTTTTTTTGGGCGCTGCAACCGCGACCACAAAGAAAAACGGCTTACGCCTTTTGAGCGTAAGCCGTTGTTCCATCTACTGACTTTGGTCGTGTGAAACCGATTGAAAGATGACCTGCACATCGCATGAATATTGGCTTCAGCCAGTTTGGAAAAACTTTTGTACCCCCTTTTTTACCCCCTGCCTGAGATTCTTCTAGCCAGTTGACTTTTCACAACATTCTTGGCGGCTTCTTGGTCGCCAGCGGCTTCGCGCGCACAGAGCCGTCGCACTCGATCCTCACCGAATATGCCGAAGAAGTGCCGTGATATCCAACCCACTCGCGCGCCTCAATGTCTTTGGGGAAATACGAAGTCGGTCCGTTCGGATCCTGAAGCAATATTGAAGGTCAGCATGCTTGGTTATCACGATCACACGAGCTCTCGCTGGCATATCGGCTGATGGAGGGATGCGGCTTGCCCTATGGAGTGTCTGGGACTCCGGCGACCGCCGTAGCTGGCATGATGAGCGCCGCCATCCACGGGGCCAACCCCCGCTTTCATTGCCAGTCTCGAGCTGTGAGAACAGAGGAATGCGCAGCGGAGGCGGGTACTGCGTGGCGAAGCACGAATGTCAGAAACTCGCGTAGAATTCTTACTTCACAAGGGGATTGGCATGAACCTGCCAGAGTCGATCATGCTGCATGCGCGATCCCTGACCGAGGGAGGTGTCCTTTCTCCCAAGGAATTCCTGCATCTTGGAAGCAGGGCCGCGATTGACCAAGCCTTCTCTCGCCTTGCGAAGGAAGGCAAGCTGCTACGCGTCGCGCGAGGAACATATGTTGCCCCGGTCTCTGACCTGTTCGGCGCACGCCCGCCCGCCCCCGACAAGGTCGTGAAGTCAATCGCCGAGCAAAGTGGCGATCTGGTCGCCTCGCATGGAGCCCGCGCCGCGAACCTTCTCGGGCTGACGAGACAAGTGCCTGCAGAGGAAATCTTTCTCACGTCCGGGCGCAGCAAGAAGCTGCAGCTTGGATGCTCGGAGGTGCTTGTGAAGCACGCACCCCAATGGATGCTGGCCCTGGGCAGCAGTCCGGCAGGCGCAGCAATACGCGCTCTTGCCTGGATGGGCCCGACTCATGCGAGCAAGGCCCTAATCGCGCTACGACGCACCCTACCCCCACCTGAATGGCACGCGCTGACAAGCTCGCGCGCCATCCTTCCATCGTGGATGGCCCAGGCGATCGGCGAGGAGTCCGTACGTGGCTGAGCCCATGGCCGGTTGCCTTGCGAACCGCCGCCCGCAGAGGCGCGCAATTGAACGTCCTTCTTCATGGCGTAGGCGCGGTGAGATCTAAGCAGAAGCGCCAGCCGCGCCGAGATGCCCTCACACCGGGCGCACGCCAGATAGGCGGGAGGGCAACGACGTCCCCCGTTGATCGCGTTGTCCAGCCCGGCACCAAGAAACCTAGCCCATACATGTCCAAGTACAAATTCGTAGACCTATTCTCCGGCTGTGGCGGCCTTTCGCTAGGACTGTCCATGGCCGGGTTACAAGGCAGGTTCGCCGTGGAGCGGGACCCGATGGCATTCGAGACGTTCTCCGACAACTTCCTCGGGGATAGGAAAGTTCCGGTCGACAAGTTCGATTGGCCATCCTGGCTGAAGAAGCAGGCCTGCGGGATCGACGAACTATTGGAAAACTATCGTGGCGATCTCGACGGCCTTCGGGGCGAGATCGACGTGCTCGCTGGCGGCCCGCCATGCCAGGGATTTAGCTTCGCCGGCCGGAGACAGGAGGCCGACCCCCGCAATCAGTTGTTCGAGAAGTACGTGCAGGTCGTAGACGCCATACGGCCGTCGATTCTGGTGCTGGAGAACGTTCCTGGCATGAAGGTCGCGCACTCAAGCAAGGGGTTGGAGCAGGACGAAGGAGCGGAGGCGCAGATCGCGGAGTCGTACTATGACAAGCTCAAGAAAAGCCTCGAGGGCATTGGCTATGAAGTACACGGCCAAATCGTGGACGCATCCCTGTTCGGGGTGCCCCAGCGGCGTTCACGCCTGATCGTCATTGGAATCGATAGGCATCTAGCGTCAAAGCTCGATGGAGGCGTCATGCATGCCTTCAAGGCACTTGGGTCGAAGCGGCTGGAGATGCTCGCCAAGCATGGGCTTCCCAAGACCAAGCTGGTCTCTGCCCAGGATGCGATATCGGATCTCTTGGTCAAGCGAACCTTCACCACCGCTTGCGTCGATCCCTTCTCGCCCAAGGGGTTCGAAGAGCCTGTGTATCTCGGCCCGTTGACTAGCTACCAGAAGCTGATGCACAAGCATTGCCGGACCGACGCCATGGACAGCATGCGCCTCGCGCGGCACGGTGACGAGGTTCGGGAGCGGTTCCGGGCGATCATCAAGGAGTGCACCCAGGGCGTCAGGATGAACGAGGCAAGCCGCGCACGGTTCGGAATCAAGAAGCATCGGGTCCACCCCATGTCGGCATGGGAACCCGCGCCGACGATCACCACCCTGCCGGACGATGTCCTTCACTACTCCGAACCCAGGATACTCACCGTACGGGAAAGCGCCCGGTTGCAGAGTTTCCCTGACTGGTTCCGCTTCCGCGGCAAGTTCACGACCGGCGGCAAGATGCGCACCAAGGAATGCCCTCGCTATACCCAGGTAGGCAACGCGGTCCCCCCGCTACTCGCCGAGGCCATTGGCCTTGCCGTCGTGTCCATCCTCGACCAGCTGAAGCAATCGACCAAACAGCAAGCGAAGGCTAGCGTGGCGAGGCAGCCCAAGCTCGCAGTGGCCATGGCATAAAGAACGTAGAGGGAGCTCATGGAAAATGCATCGAAGGCGAGTCCAAGGTTCCCGAAGGACCTCCTTGAATGGGCCGGACATCACTCGGGTGGGGTCAAGCGCCTGTTTGATCCTGGCAGCGGCCGGCCTGGCAAGGAGCTGCTGCGTACTCGCTTGATCTCGCGGCTCGAGGCCTGGGCGCAGGAGGCAGCATCCGGAACGCCGGGGACCCCTCGCATACTGCTACTTGTAGGTGGTCCCGGGAACGGAAAGACCGAGGCGATCGAGCACACGATCAACTGCCTCGATAAGGGACTTGTAGCCCAGGGAAAGCTCATCGAAAGCCTGTCAGAGGCGTTCCACCCACCCGCGGGCAAAGCCGTCGCCAGGGTCGTCGATGTCGACGCGGGCAACCTCGCCTCCGTGCCAAGGCAGATGCAATTGTCCATCGTGCAGGACGCATCGGCCACGGCCGGGCAGGAGGGACGCCCCGCTCCGGAGTTGCTGGTGGAGGAGCTCCTTGGACTGCTCGAAAGCAATCCTGGACGCTACTATCTCTGCTGTGTCAATCGTGGCGTTCTGGACGATGCATTGATCCACGCGCTCGACCATGGCCTTGGGCCAGCGCGGGACCTGCTCGAGGCGGTCACGCGGTCCGTCAGCCTTTCCTCCACCGCTCCTTCATGCTGGCCGCTAGGCGATTTCCCTGAAGTTGCCGTTTGGCCAATGGATGTCGAGTCATTGCTGGTTAGTCCCGGCGAGGGGCTTTCCTCTCCTGCTTCGACCCTCCTTGAATACGCCACGATTCCGACTCACTGGCCCGGTGCCGGCGAATGCCCGGCCGGTGACGACTGCCCCTTTTGCCATAGTCAGCGCCTGCTAGGTCGCGAAGAGCCCCGCATCGCATTGCTTCAGATACTGCGCTGGTATGAACTAGCAAGTGGCAAGCGCTGGAGTTTCCGCGATCTCTTCTCGCTCGTCTCCTACCTGCTTGCAGGCAGCCGCCCTGCTGGCCAGGAGCAGCAGGGCGACCCCTGCCAGTGGGCTGCCCATTTGATGGAACAAGATAGCGCGGGCGAACAGGCCAGCAACCCTCGCAGACAACAGTTGACCGCCGCGTTCCACCTGGCGACCTCCAGCTACCAGCACGCGCTTTTCCACCGTTGGGACCCGGAAGCCGCCAGCGCGCTTCGACACGGCATCAGGGACTTGGTGCTCGACAAGGAGCAGCCCGGGGTTCGCGTCCTACTAGGGCTCCAGTATTTTCTGCAGGAGCGCAAGGATTCATACCTGCCGGCGGCGATCGGTTCCCTACTGGAGAACCTAGTAGACCTGCTGGACCCGGCAATGGCTAGCCCTGACGTGGAGGTGGCAGTCAGCGGCCGGAGCAAGGTACTGCTTGGCGAGCTCGATACCCGGTTCAGCCGCTCCATCGTGGGCGGTATCGAGTTCGTCCGTAAGTACCAAGTGCTGGCAAAAAACGAGCTTGAGCTGTTGCGCAAGCTAGCCAAGGCAGATGACTTGCTTTCCTCGGCCTCCATCCGCCGGAGGAACCCGGCGGCGGCAAGTCGCTTGCAGCGAATCGTTCGCGACTTCGCGTGCCGGTTGGTCAGGCGCAGCGTCTGCACGCGCTCTGCCGTCGTGGCCGACGTGAACATCCTCGAGGCCTTCCAGCAAGTAGTAGATGACGACGACAGGGGCCAGAGGTTGTTCGAGGTGGCGAAACAGGTGAAGAACCTACTCAACAACGGGCAGGACTTCGAAGTTTCGCTTACCACCACGTTCGGTCAACCGCTACCGCCGCAACAGCGGCAAGCCATCTTGGTCGTGCCAGTTCGCCAGGTCAGGATGCGGCGCCTCCCCACCGCGGGACGCCCCCGATCCCCTCTCTGCTTCCTCGAGGTGGGGAGTGGCCAATCCCTGCAATCAATCGCATTGACATACGAGCTTTTCAAGGCGGTTAAGGAACTGGAGCGCGGCTTGTCGCCCGCGTCCCTGCCTCGTACCGTCGTCGCCTTGCTCGACACCACCAAGGCCAGGTTGTCCGGCCCGATCGTGAGGGATCCTGGGATCCTCGGGGATGCACGGATCAGGATCGGTGCGGATGGCACGGAAGTCAGCCCCTCATGGGACGACAGGTTCGTGTCAGTCTCGAAGGAGAAGCAAGCATGACGCTCGCCGCTTTCAGGCAGTCTCCCTGGCAAACGTCCCACCCGGCGTACAAGGATTCCTCGCTTGCCATCAGCCCCGCGCCGGAATACGCAAGCTCCGAGGTGCTGGTCGCATCTCTTTACCGCACCATAGGATTCGAATCCATCAGCGAAGGGAGCGTTCCGCAGGCGGGTCGTGAACTGGATCAAAAATTGCAGAAGCGGCGCGACAAGAGGCAAGATGCGCCAACGGGCGCAACACTCGGCGTGGAGGATTGGAATGCGGTACTGCACGGAGTACTGGAAAGCCCAAAGCTTCCCAACCAATCGTCCAAGCGGTTTCTTCAGGTAACCCCGCTCGTTCCATCCCTCGCGCCGTTTTCAGGCTCGGCCCGATTGAGTACTAACTCTTGGCGGGCCGGTGGCCTAGTGAGGCGCATGGTCTGGCTTGGCTCCCCGAACCATGAGGCCGCCCAAGCACTCTGGGAAGCCCTCTTTGCCGCGCTCGGCGTGGATAGCCAAGATGACGTTTTTGCGCGCTGGCTCGAGCAAGAAACCGCCGCGTGGGGGAACGCGTCTTCCTGGCAGCTGGCACCAGTTCCCAAGTCTGAAGTCGCCAACCTCACGGGTCAGGACTTCGACAGCGTGCGGTTCATGCCTGCGCGCCAATTCGCCAAGGACCTCCATGCGCTCATCCAGGCCAAGCACTCGATGACCCGTCGGCAATGGGAAAGTTTGCTGGAAGCGATTCTCCGGCTTGCCGCAGTGGCGCACGTGACATGGCTCTGCGACGTGCAAGCACGAATTTGGCGCTGCCTATCAGAGGCGCTTGAAGGCGCTGGCCCGGTCGGCCCTGATGCAACACGGGAACTGATCTTTCCGGCAAGCGCCCAGTACATGGCATACGGTGGGAAGGCCCTGAACGGGTTGAAGGACAAGGCCTCTAGCTACCTTCTAGCTCGGTTGGGGATAAACACCCTCCTCTGGTCGCTCTCTGACGCTGGTATCCCATGCCCTGGGGATACCTCGTCGAGCAAGGGACTTGCCCGTCTATGCGCACACCTCCGTGACAATCGGCAGCTCCTATCGGATGCCGGAATATTGGCGGCTCTTGTTGATATCAGGGAGCAAGAGGCTCGCGCGCTGAATTGCAAGAAGGGCATCGGCGCCAACATCCTTGAGTTTGCGAGGCACGCGCTCGGCCAACGGCAGACGGCAGTCCAGTTGCTAAGAGGATATGACCAGGGCTACGTGCTCAAGAAGAAAGGAAGCAGTTCCTCGAGTCCCTGGATCGTGTCCCTCGGGCCCGTCGCCGTCCTCGCACTCGTCCACTGCGCGCTCGCCGGCATGGGAGGACCTCGGTCGATCCACAGGTTGAGCCAGCACCTCGCGGCATATGGCGTCGTCGTCGATCGGCGGGACATCGCACGGAACGACCTCGGCCACCAGCTCCGGATGCTCGGCCTAGTGCTCGATAGCCCGGATGCAGAGAGCGGAATGTTGTTGCTTCCCCCGTTTCCCGCGAACCTGGCACTGGGCCAAGAAGAATGAAAAGACTCGTACATACCCTGGCCAGCATCATCCGCAAGAAGGTGCAAGGCGCAGCGCATGAGCAAGCAAGCGACAAGCTCGAGTCCAGGTTCGTCTTCCACGGCCCTCCGCTTGGGATCCTCGAAAAGGTATTCGACGAGTTGGCCGCCCCAGGTGGCATAAGCGTCGTCCATGGCCAAGGCGCTGCGGAGGCCATGTTGCCCGTGCTGCTACAGCTTCCACCAGGCCAGGAGGCTTGCCCCAATCCAGATATTGGCGTTTCCGGCAAGTGCGACGAAAGCCACCTACTTCATATCCGCAACGATCCAAACATGGCTAGCTTCGTGGCGCTCATGCCACCCGGCCAGCACAACAATAGGTCGGTGGCCTCGACGACGGAGGAGTTCGGCATGAACGTCTCCAACAACACGGGCCACGCCACGTTCGAGACGTGGTGGGACGACGGCTTCATCCAGGAACTGGTCAGTCGAGGCCTGAAGGATGCTGGCATCGCCGATGATTCAATGGACGACGCAAGATTGCTTGTAAGGCGGACGGCAGCGTCGGCGGACGAGGTAGCTCCAGGTGAAGGCACCTGGCAGTTGCTCTCGCGCCTCTATTCCATCCATGACGATCCACAGGGCCTGCCGCCAAGCTCGGCCCTAGCGCTCGCCTGTGGCGTGCCACCGTTGCAGAACGGCAGCATTGCGACCAAGCTGCAACTGGGCATCTTGGACGGAATCGCCGACGAGATGGCAGATGGATTCAAGGCCGGCGTGGATCGCCTTGCGGCGCTCGCCACGGCCGAGTCGACGAAGCAGTCCCTCCAGGCCTTCCTCTCGCACGTGCAGGCAAGGTGCGACGTACCGACGATCTTCGAGCGCGCCGCCTCGGCCTTCTACTTGCCATCGACGGCCCTCGAGCTCGAGCCGCCGCCATCGTGGTGGCTAAGTCTAACGAGCGAGTGCTGGCTGGAGCTCCTCGCAGAAGAACCCGACGCGCAGCTTGGCGACCTCACGCTCAGCTGTACCAACGCCGTTCTCCCCGTGACCCATGGCATGCCCGCGATCGTCCGCGCCGGTGTCGAGCTTTCCATATCGGCAGGGGCACTTGCAGACCAGGCTATCGAGGTATTGCTCACGGGCGGGTCTCTCGGCAAGACGGGCACGTCTATCCATGTTGTACCGGCGACGACGACGGGCTACCACGATGCGCTTCCCTCGAGCGGCCAACGCTCTCCGACTACCTACAAGGTGGTCGCTAGCGGGCGAAAGGCCGCTACCACCCGGGTAGTGTCGCTTGCAAGCTGGCTCCCGGGAATCATCGTCACATCCCGCATGGCATCCAAGCTTTCGCTGCCAAAGAAGCCTCGCAAGGGAGTTGGACGCGCGGATTGGGAATCCGCGCTGTCGGTCCCTGGCTCGGGACGCTTCGAACTCCTCCTCCTCGGCGCCGAAGGCGTCACCGTCACGCAAGCAGAGGCAGTGCCGGACGATGCGACGGAGCAAGCCCTGGAGGCGACGCAAACACTACAGCTTCATGCAGCGAAAGACGGTGGCTACCAGGTAGAGATAGACGCCGACGGCAACTACCAGTTGGTTGTCTCCTTCGTGGTGCCAGGGCGAGGCACGGAAACCTGCAGGGTCTATGTCACGTGTGAGGAGGCGAAGGAGGAAGGTTGCCGGAGCGAGTTCGAGCGCCTAATCAAGCTCAATCGTCGGCACCTGGAAAGATTCGACAGCAAGGCAATCGTGCAGCTTGATCGACATGCTCGGTCGTCGAGCCTGCAGGCGTGGATGCTCGACGAGCAGAGCGTTGGCAGGTCCTTCATCCCCTTGGTGCTCTCCGACGACTATGCGACCAAGTGGACATTCCCGGACTGGGAAGCGCCCGCCGGTCCCGTCCTATCCGAGGCGCGCTTCCTGCACGATCCAAGGCCCGAGGCTTCACTGTTCGTGCCCCCGCCGGGATTCGTCGAGGCCCGCAAGGAAATTGCCAGCCGGGTGAGGGCCACCAGCGACCACGCGGGCCTCCTGGAATCCGCACCGCTTGGCAAGTGGCTCGCCAGGGACCCCGACTTTCGCGCAGTCGTCGAGACGTACCTCGATGCATACACGGCGTGGCTCGCTGCAGATCGCGACGTAGCGTGCTGGGTGGACGTGGTCGCGGTTTGCCCGAGGGAAGCCGACGGCCGAACACTCGCTCGCGTGCCTGACGCGATCATCCTTTCCCCGTTGCATCCCTTGCGCCTCGCGTGGCATTGCCTCGCACAAGGAGTGCTCTACGACGCGGCGGAAGGCGACATGCCGCACCCCTGCCCTGCGGCCAGCATTTTGGACCCGGACTGCATACCCGACCTGCTGGTCATGTCGCTCCAGGCGCCCGGGGGGCCCACCGGGATCGACCGCGTTCCATTCCTGTCCGTCGAGTGCAACTCCGACTATTGGTCGGTGCTGTGGAACGGTGCGCGACTCGGCCAGATAGCAGACAAGTCGCGGCAGCCGCCCTTTGACGATGCGTTCGGCTTGATCGTGGGAGGCATCTCCAGTGGCTTCAGTCCTGCCCAGGTCGCCCGCGCCCTCGAGGATGTCTCCGATCTCCTGGCCGCGAAGCCAATCGTCAGTCTCGTCCTATCGAGTGGCGGTGGCGCCACGGATGCATGCACTGAAGGCCTGGCGACCTGGTGCACCAGGCGATTCGGGACTAGCGAGGCCACTGTTCCGCGCCAAGGCGTGGGCTCGAGGATCCTCGAGGTCTTCGACACAAGGCCATCCAGCTCGCGTCCGGACCAAGCCACGATCGCCAACCTGTCCGAGGACACCGGCAACCGCGTCCGCTGGTTCGAGAAGCAGCCGCCGGGAGCCAAGCCGGACCTCGGGATCATCGCCCAACTCGACTCGGCGCAACCGGAATCCACCCCCGTCGGCATGCGCTCCCCGTTGGGGACGGGGGGCCTGATCCGCCACAGGATCAGGCGCCAACTACACGGGGCGTTCCTCAGCGAGTCGCGCCAAGCCCTGGCAGCACCTCCCTCGGGCGAGATGTTCGCTGACAAGGTCGCCCACTGCATCAGCGCCCTGGAGGGTGGCCAGGACGACGCGATGGGGCTCCAGTTCGCACCCAACGTGCATGCTGTCTCCAACATGCTCGAGGAGAAGAAGGCTGGCTTCGTCGCGGTTTCCTCCTCCGCGATCGACCCGGCGTGTTTCTTAGGAGGCCAGATCAAGGGGACATACTTGTGGGACTACGACCTGCCCTCCTACTCCCACCGAGCCGGAGACACCAGTGGCTACTACCTGCTATCGCAAGTGAGGGACGCCGATCGCGATGCCCTCGGGCGGGTGCTACGCCCCCTGCCAGGCTGCAGCGAACTCGACGAATGCCAAATCGAGCAGGTCCTGCTCGAGGTCGCAAGGCGAGGCATCCCGACGGTGCGCGGCCTCTCCGGCGACGATTCCAGCGCAACCGGCGACCTCGGGCTTTTCCTCGCGGTGCGGCTCCTCCAGGACCAGTTCCGCACATCGGGCAATCTGGACAGCCTCCTACCCGTGCTCTCCGGTTCGCCAGACGACGCCTCCATCGCGATCATCATCCCGGTGGATCCCTTCCGCGGCTATCTCGCGGACCTCGCCTTGTCGCTCAGCAAGGAGCGGAAGGATGCGTCGCTCTCTCGCCCAGACCTTCTGGTCGTCGGCTTCCGCATGAGCGAGGGCTCGACCCGCATCCACCTTACCCCGCTAGAGGTGAAATGCCGCCAGCAGAGCAGCACGCTCAGCACGAACGACGCAAAGGACGCGCTTGGCCAGGCAAGGGCGCTTTCCTCGTTGCTGAAGGCAATGGAACTGCGTGCCACTAAGTCCCTGGCGTGGAAGCTCGCATACCAACACCTGTTGCTGTCGATGATCGGCTTTGGACTGCGCGTCTACAGCCAGCACGAGCTCGTCAAGGAACAGGCCGCACGCTGGGCTGGCTACCACCAGCGCATCGCGGCCGCGATATTGGGCCCATCTCCCGAGATCACCATAGACGACCATGGTCGCCTCATCGTGGTGGATGGATCGCCACTCAGCGACGCGCACGACCACGACGGGGACGGTTTCCGCGAGAGCATCGCCATCTCGCCAGCGGACGCCGGGCGGATCGTAGGTGGCGATGCCCAGGCGTTCTACGAGGCAGTCCGTACCAAGGTCGGGGACTGGAACCTGCTGCCGCTTGCCCCCGCGGCCAGCGCTGCATCAGCTTGCGCAATCGAACCTGAGAATCCCCCTTCATTGCCGACCAGCGGCATGGAAGCCGCTAGCGCCGACCCGGCACTAGCACCTCTCGCACAGGAAGAGATTCCCGCCGAGCCCCTCATGCAAGAGGACCCCATCGCGTCGACGCCAGCTGCAGCAGCAGTACCACGCGAGAACGACGCAGGCATCGCCCTCTCCATCGGCAGGACCGTCGATGGATTCGAGCCTCGCCCGCTTGTCCTAAACGTATCGGACACCCGACTAAACCACCTGAACATCGGCGTGGTAGGCGACCTTGGTACCGGCAAGACACAGCTACTGAAGTCGCTCATATTCCAGATCGCCACCGCAAGGCGCGAGAACCGCAGCATCAAGCCAAGGTTCCTGGTATTCGACTACAAGCGCGACTACAGCAGTGCCGAGTTCGTCGCGGCCACTGGTGCACGCGTAGTCAAGCCTTCGCGTCTTCCACTCAACTTGTTCGATACCACTTCCATGGGCGAGTCCGTGGCACCATGGCTGGACAGGTTCCGCTTCTTCGCCGATGTCCTCGACAAGGTGTACTCGGGCATCGGCCCGGTACAGCGCGACAAGCTCAAGGGCGCAGTCCGTAGCGCGTACGAGGCTTGTTCCTCGCAAGGGCGGCAGCCAACCATTTACGACATCCATGCTGAATACCGCGAATTGCTTGCGGGTAAGTCCGACGCGCCGATGGCGATCATCGACGACCTCGTGGACATGGAGGTGTTCGAGAAGGATCCCGCCAAGACGAGGCCGTTCGACGAGTTCCTCGACGGCATAGTCGTGGTATCGCTTGACGCGATGGGCCAGGATGACCGCAGCAAGAACATGCTGGTGGCTATCATGCTGAACATGTTCTACGAGAACATGCTCAGGACACCCAAGCGCCCCTTCGTCGGGAGCGACCCACAATTGCGTGTGATCGACTCGTACCTTCTGGTCGACGAGGCCGACAACATCATGCGCTACGAGTTCGATGTCCTACGCAAGCTGCTCCTGCAGGGCCGCGAGTTTGGCACCGGCGTGATCTTGGCCTCGCAATACCTGAGGCACTTCAAGACTGGTACAACGGACTACCGCGATCCGTTGCTGACATGGTTCATCCACAAGGTGCCGAACGTAACCCCCGCAGAACTAGGCGCCCTTGGCTTCACATCCGACCTGGGAGACTTGTCCGAGAGGGTCAAGACCTTGGCCAACCACCACTGCCTCTACAAGACGGCTGGGGTTTCCGGCGAGGTAATACGAGGCCTGCCCTTCTACGAGTTGGACAAGGACAAGTCACGGGAAATCTAGGAGGCAACATGGTGGACTCCCTATCCCCTAGTGAGCGCTCTGAGAGGATGTCCCGGATTCGAGGCAAGGACACCAAGCCCGAGCTCGCTCTTCGCA
>Ga0068853_100001543_pt1 | contig 16739 bp, 19 predicted proteins | sample KBSCornC32_FD_65655 | JGI IMG/M metagenome (GOLD analysis project Ga0068853, IMG submission 65655) | Corn rhizosphere microbial communities from Kellogg Biological Station, Michigan, USA - KBS Corn C3-2 | ecosystem: Host-associated > Plants > Roots > Rhizosphere > Soil ...
CGGCAGCGCGGGCGCGCATGCGCACCATCATCCGCACCTTCGAGCTGTACGCCACGCCGGCCATGTCGCGCCTGTTTCGCCAGATCGACCCCACGACGCGCGACCCCGCCACAGTGGAGGCAGAGGTGGCGCAATGGCGGAACGGCCTCGCCCTGACCGACCGTTTCGTGGACGATGCCCGCTATGCCGTGAACGGCGCGCCGAGCAAGGCGGATTGCATCCTCCTGCCCAGCCTGCTGCTGTGCGATATTGTGGCCGAATTGTTCGCGCTCGGCGACGTCATTGGGGACTATCCTAACCTCGCCGGCTATCGCGCCAAGGCGCGCGACGAGGAGGATATGGGCGCGATCTGGACCGAAACAGCCGATGCGCTGGCCGCGCGGCAGGCTGCCCGGACTTGATCCACGCCGCCGACTGGATGGAACCGGCCAGCGGGCAACCGCGTCCCGGTGCGGCGCTCGGCATGCTGCTGAGCGCCCAGGCGGCGGATACGCCGGACAGGCCGGCGATGACCATTGGGGGGCGGACGGTCAGCTTCGCCGAATTCGACGCGGCCGCCAACCGCCGCGCGCGCGACCTGGCGTCGGCGGGGATCGTCCAGGGTGACCGGGTGATCCTGGCCATGCCCAACCGGCTTGAGTATCTGCAATGCGCTTTTGCCCTGTGGAAGCTGGGCGTGACGCCCTGTCCCGTGTCGCATCGCCTCGCGGCGGGGGAGTTCGGCACGATCCTGTCGCTGTCCGGCGCGGTGCGGGTGATCGGGTCCGGTGCGATGCCGGGCACCGCTGGCCTCCTGTATGATGTCGACCGCCCGCTGGACGAGGCGCTGTCCGCCGATCCGCTGCCCGTTGCCATCGCACAGCCCGGCAAGATCGCGACCAGCGGCGGCAGTACGGGCCGGCCCAAGCTGATCGTCGATCCCATCCCCTCGGTCTGGGGTCCGGACAAGGAGGGGTGCCGGCGTGGGCCGCGCCTGACCCTGCTCAATCCCGGCCCACTCTATCATAGCGCCCCGTTCAACACGACGACCATGGCGATGGCGCAGGGCACGCACATCATCTGCATGGATCAGTTCGAACCGCGCGAATGGCTGCGGCTGGTCGAGGCGCATCGGGTCGATTACGCCTATATGGTGCCGACGATGATGACGCGCATCGCCCGCTTGCCGGCGGCGGAGACGCGGACCGCCGACCTCTCCTCCATCCGGACCCTGCTCCACATGGCCGCGCCCTGCCCGTCCGACGTCAAGCGATGGTGGATCGACCGTATCGGCGCCGAACAGGTCTGGGAAGTCTATGGCGGTACGGAACGGATCGGCGTCACTACCATCGGCGGCGCGGAATGGCTGGCCCACCCCGGATCGGTCGGCGCCGCCGCTCCCGGCCAGGAAATCCTCATCACCGAGGCGGACGGCACCCCGTTGCCTCCCGGAGAGATCGGCGAAATCCGGTTCCGCAAGGCCAGCGGCGTCGGCACCAGCTATGCCTATATTGGTTCAGGCGATCGCATCCTCGGCGATTCGGACAGTTTCGGCGACATGGGCTGGCTCGACGCCGATGGCTATCTGCACATCGCCGATCGACGCACCGACATGATCCTGATCGGCGGCGTCAACGTCTATCCTGCCGCGATCGAGGCGGCGGTGGAGACATTGCCCGGCGTATTGTGCTGCGCGGTGATCGGCCTGCCCGATCCTGACCTCGGCAACACCGTCCACGCCATCGTCGAGATCGCACCCGATCATGCTATGCCCGACGAAGGGGATTTCGTGAAGGCGATGTCTCAGGCGGTCTCCGGCCTTGGGCGACCGCGCTCTGTCGAATTTACCCATGAACCGGTGCGGGATGAGGCTGGCAAGGTCCGCAGGTCTGCTCTGCGCGCCGCCCGTCTGGGTTGACGATCGCAGGGTGATTCGGTGGTCGCAGCTACGAACCAGCGCGAGGACGGGAGATGCCTGTCACTTCCCGTCCCCGCGCCCTGTTCCTATTCGCAGATGTCAGGCGGTGACGACGCCATTCCCGCGCGGCGTCAATATTTCAAAACGCACGCTCGTCCCGTCGATCGCGTCGGTCAGCTGCATCGTCGGCGTCGCCGCGAACAGCGACTGGATCAGCGCGGCCGGGTCGTCCGTCTCCACCGTGTAGAGCGCGACGAATTCGCCGGTCGGTTGCCCATCGAGGGACGACCGGCTGAATCGCTCTACGCTTACGAAGCCCGGCAGCGCCAGCACCTCGCCTACATGCACGTTGGCATACCAGCGTTCATAATCCTCTTCCCGACCGGCGACGGCGCGGGAGGAGATTTCAAGAATGTGCCGCATGCGACTTAATCAATCGTGCCGAGAACGGTGCCGACTTCATACGTCCCACCGGCGGCGGCGACGATCTTGAGGGTGCCGGTGCCCGGGCTCTCGATCTCATTGGCCGACTTGTCCGCTTCGAGCAGGAACAGGGGCTGCCCCTCCGTCACCTGCGCGCCGTCCGCCGCCAGCCACTCGGCCAGCGTTCCCTCATTCATCGAAAAGCCGATCTTGGGCAGCAATATTTCAACGGCCATAACAACTCCCTGTCTTCAATTCCTGCGATCGGATTATTTGCCGACCAACGTCTTGGCGGCGGCGACGATTCCGGCCGTCTGCGGCGCAAACGCGGTTTCGAGCGGCTTCGAGAACGGCACCGGGCAGAAGGCGCCGCCGAGACGCTTGACCGGCGCCTTGAGCTTGCCGAACAATTCCTCGTTCAGCACCGCCGCGATTTCCGCACCCGCGCCGAATGGCGTCACCGCCTCGTGGACGATCATGGCGCGGCCGGTCTTGGCGACCGACGCCACCACCGTCTCACGATCCCACGGCGCGATGGTGCGCAGGTCGATCAGTTCGACCGAAATGCCCTCCTCGGCCAGTTGCGCCACCGCAGGCGTGGCTTCCTGGATCATGCGCGCATAGGCGATGATGGTCAGGTCGCTGCCCTCGGCCAGCACATTCGCCTTGCCGATGGGAACGCGGTGCCCCTTTTCCGGAGCGGTGGACGGTGCCCAATAGGTCGGCAGATTCTCGATGAACAGTACCGGGTCGGGATCGTCGATGGCGCTGCGCATCAGGCCATAGGCGTCAGCCGGGCTGGATGGCGCAACGACCTTGATGCCGGCGGTATGGGCGAACCAGGCTTCCAGATAATCGCAATGCTGGCCGCCCGAACCAAAGCCGGTGCCCGTCATCGTGCGGATGACGATCGGCACGTTGGTCTGGCCGCCCGACATGAAGCGCAGCTTGGCCGCATGGTTCACGATCATGTCCATGGCGACGGTGGTGAAGTTCATCAGCATGATCTCGGCGATCGGCTTGAAGCCGACCAGCGAGGCGCCGATCGCCGCGCCGATGATCGCCTGTTCGGAGATCGGCGTGGAGCGGACGCGATGTTCGCCAAACCGCGTGGACAGCCCTTTGGTGACGCCGCAGACGCCCCCTTCCTCCGGATCGGCGAGGTCTTCGCCCAGCGCGATGACGGTTTCGTCCGCTTCCATGGCGTCCGCGATGGCGGCGTTGATGCCCTGGAGGATATTGGCCTTCGCGGCCTTCACATTGGTCTCGGCGTTCATCAGGCCATCTCCTCCGCGAACACGTCGCGCTTCAGTTCCTCCATGCCGGGGAATTCGCTGGCAAGCGCGAATTCCACCGCCTCGTCGATCTGCGACTCGATGTCCGCTTCCATGGCCGCGAGCTGGTCCTCGCTGGCGACGCCGGTCTCGATGAGTTTGGCACGGTAACGGGGCACGGGGTCGTTGGCGATCGCCTCCGCCTTGCGCGCCTTGTCCATGTAATTGTCCGCATCGCCGAAGACATGGCCGAAGAAGCGATAGGTCATCGCCTCGATCAGCGTCGGGCCTTCGCCGGCGCGGGCACGGGCCACCGCCTCGTTGGCGACTGCGTACATCTCGAACGGATCGTTGCCGTCCACCCGCACACCGGGAATGCCATAGGAGGCGGCGCGGTCAGCGACGCGCACGTTGCTGGTCTTGTCGTAACGGGTGTGTTCGCCCCACTCGTTATTCTGGCACACGAAGATAACCGGCAGTTTCCATACGGACGCCAGGTTCAGCGCTTCATGGAACGCGCCGATGTTCGCCGCGCCGTCGCCGAAGGAGGCGACTGTCACGCGCCCGTCGCCCTTGAGCTGCGAGGCCCAGGCGAGGCCGTTGGCGATGGGCATGGTGGAGCCGACGATGCCGGTGGTGACCATGATCCCCTTGGACGGGTAAGTAACGTGCATCGGTCCGCCCTTGCCCTTGCAGGTGCCGTCGACGCGGCCTGCGACTTCCGCCCACAGGTCCTTGAGCGGCAGGCCCTTGGCGAGCTGATCGTGGCTGCCGCGATAGATCGTGCAGATATAGTCGTCGTCGGTCAGGTTCACCGAGATCGCGCTGGGGATCACCTCCTGCCCGCGCGGCGAGTAGTAGGGCATGACGAGGCGGCCACTCATGATGACCTTGCGAGACCGCTCGTCATTCGCCTTGATGAGGGCCATGCGGCGATAGATTTCGACTTGGGTCGCCGCATCCGGCACTGCCCTGTTGCTCATGATTCAGGCTTCCTTCCCTGACGCGCCCGTCCGGCGCAATACGATGCATCATTTTTCATCTGCCATGTTTCCGAAGGCTTGGATGCCCCCAAACGGCAAGCCAGATAACTGATCGCGGTTGTGAACGCCTGCGATCCCGCCCTTGTGCCGGGACCGCTGCGGCGTGGCAACGGTGGATGCCTATCCACCGATCTCGAACAGGGCGGCCGCGCCCATGCCGCCGCCGATGCACATCGTCACGACGGCATTTTTCGCGCCTACCCTGCGCCCGGCGAGCAGGGCGTGGCCGGTCATGCGCGACCCCGTCATGCCAAAGGGATGGCCGATGGAGATCGCCCCGCCGTCCACGTTCAGCCGGTCCTGCGGAATGCCGAGACGATCGCGGCAATAGAGCGCCTGGCTGGCATAGGCCTCGTTCAGTTCCCACAGGTCGATGTCGGCAACGGTCAGGCCCAGCCGACCCAGCAGCTTGGGCACCGCGAACACCGGCCCGATGCCCATCTCGTCCGGCTCGCACCCGGCGACCTGCATGCCCTTGTACAGACCGAGGATGGGGATGCCGCGCCGCGCCGCCTCGTCCGCGTCCATGATGACGCAGGCGCTGGAGCCGTCCGACAGCTGGCTGCAATTGCCGGCCGTCACCGTGCCGCCTTCGAACAGCGGCTTGAGCTTCGCCAGCCCCTCGATCTGCGTGCCGGGGCGGTTGCATTCGTCCTGCGTCAGCGTGACCTCTTCCTGCCCGATGATCGCAAGCGCCTTGTCGACGACATTCCTGACCGTCGTGATCGGCACGATCTCGTCGTCGAACCAGCCATTGTCCTGCGCGCTAGCAGTGCGGGCCTGGCTGATGACGGAAAATTCGTCCTGCGCCTCGCGGCTGACGCCGTAGCGGCGGGCCACGATGTCGCCGGTCAGGTTCATCGCCATGTAGATTTCCGGCTTATGCTCCAGCAGCCACTCATCCTTGTTGCGGAAGGTGTTGCGATGCGGATCGACCAGGCTCACCGTCTCCACCCCACCCGCGACATAGATGCCGCCCTCCCCGCTGCGGATGCGCTGCGCGGCAAAGGCGATGGTCTGGAGCCCGGACGAGCATTTGCGGTCGAGCGTCACGCCGCACACGCTGATCGGAAGCCCCGCACGCAGCGCCGCCTGCCTGGCGATGTTGGAGCCGACCGCACCCTCGCAGCGGGCCGAACCGAGCAGCACGTCGTCGATCTCACCAGGGTCGATGCCCGCGCGCGCCACCGCCGCGGAAATACTGTGCGCCGCCAGGGTCGCGCCGTGAATATTGTTGAGCGCCCCGCGATGCGCCTTGCCGATGGGCGTGCGCGCGGTGGCGACGATGGCTGCTTCTCTCATTGGCCGCAGAATCTCCCGCTTGATGAAGCCAAAATAGGGAGTTGCCCCCGCGATTGCCAAGGGCGGGACGCCTCATCACTCCCTTGATCTTTTCCCTTTTGCTTGACCGTTCCCGTCGCTCCCAACAAATGCTGACCATCCTTTCATGCCCGGAGCCGATATGACCGTAACCGTCGAGAAACAGGGTCCAGTCGCGATCGTGACGCTGGATCGGCCGCAGACGAAGAATGCGATCACCCCCGAGATGCGCGGCCAACTCTATGGCGCGTTCGAGGATCTCGCGATGGACTTCGACGTGCGCGCGGTCGTTCTGACCGGCGCCGGCGGGGATTTCTGCTCCGGCATGGACGTGACCGGCATGGGCAAGGGCGGCGTGACCGGCTCCATGGACAGGATGTACACGCTGAACCGGATTGCAAAGGCGATCTATTCGCTCAAGAAGCCGACCATCGCGGCCGTGCCGGGCATCTGCGTCGGCGTAGGATTTTCCTATGCGCTGGCCTGCGACATCGTGCTCGCGGCGGAAAAGGCGAAGTTCGCCGCGATCTTCCGCAATATCGCGCTGGCCCCCGACGGTGGTCTGGTGTGGCATTTGCGCCAGCTGCTGGGCGTGCAGAAGGCCAAGGAGCTGGTCTATTCGGGTCGCATCATCCGCGCCGACGAAGCGGTGGAACTGGGCATCGCCTATGAGAAAGTGTCGGATGACACGCTGCTCGACCGCGCGCTGGAACTGGCGACCAGCTTCGCGTCCGGTCCGACCATCGCCATGGGCATGGCCAAGCGCCAGTTCGAGGTAAGCTGGAACACCGGCTTCGAGCAGTATCTGGAACTGGAAGCCGCCATTCAGCCCTTGATGAGCCGTACCGAGGATCATGAGGAGGGCCTCAAGGCCTTCCGTGAAAAGCGCAAGCCGGTGTTCCGGGGCGAGTGACCGCGATGACCCCGATCCTCCACCCGGAAGCCGAATGGCGTGCCCACCTCGCGGAGGGACGCTTCATGATCCAGCGCAGCCCCTCGACCGGCGGCCATGTCTTCTATCCGCGCATCATGGAACCGGGCACCGGCGCGGACGACCTGGAGTGGGTCGAGGCGTCCGGTCAGGGTGTCGTCCATGCCGTCACCGTGGTTCGCAAGAAAGACCCCGCCGACAGCTATAACATCGTGCTGGTCGACCTGGCGGAGGGACCGCGCCTGATGAGCCGGGTCGATGGCGTCGGCGTGGACGATGTTATAATCGGGATGCCGGTCAGGGCCAGCATCATCAGCCAGGGGGACGCGCCGTTGCTCGTTTTCGTGCCCGCATGACCATGAGCCACGGATTTCCGCGCGGCCGCGCCGCTATCGTTGGCGCCTCGACCTTCGGGATCGGGAAATGCCCCGGCGTGTCGGCGGTGGACATGGCCGCGAAAGCCTCCCTGCTCGCCCTCGCCGATGCGGGCCTGTCCCTCTCGGACGTGGACGCCATCTACACCACCGCGCCCTATGAGGCGCTGGGCGGCATGGAGCTTGCCGAATATCTTGGGCTGACGCCGAAGGTAACGGACTGCAATCGCACCGGTGGATCGGCGTTCGAGGTCTATGTGCAGCAGGCGGCGTTGGCGCTCGACGCCGGCCTCATCGACTGCGCGCTGATAGCTTATGGCTCCAATCCGGCGAGCAGCCAGGCGCCCAGCGTCGGCATGAGCCGGTCGAGCGGGTGGGAAGCGCCCTACAAGCCGATGACGCCAATCTCCTTCTATGCGCTGGCGGCCAGCCGCCACATGCATGACTATGGGACGACGCGCGAGCAGCTGGCCGAGGTTGCGGTCGCGGCCCGCCAATGGGCGCAGCTGAACCCGGAAGCGGCGGTGCGCGACCCGCTGACCGTCGCGGACGTGCTGGGATCGCGGATGGTTTCCGATCCGCTGACCGTGCGCGACTGCTGTCTGTTCAATGATGGCGCGGCGGCGGTCGTCATGGTCCGCGCCGACCGGGCGAGGGACTGCGCGAAGCGGCCCGTGCCCGTGCTGGGCGCGGCCCATGCGGTGACCCACCGCGAAATCAGCTCCATGCCCGACCTCACCGTGACGGGCGCGGCGATCTCCGGCCCGCAGGCCTATGCGCAGGCGGGCGTCGGTCCGGCGGACATGGACCTCGTCATGCTCTATGACGCTTTCACGATCACGCCGATCCTCTTCCTGGAGGATCTCGGCTTCTGTCCGAAGGGCGAGGGTGGCCGCTTCGTCTCCGGGGGACGCATCGCGCCGGGCGGCGACTTCGCGCTCAACACCAATGGCGGCGGCCTGTCCTGTGTCCATCCGGGCATGTATGGCCTGTTCCTGCTGGTGGAGGCCGTCCGCCAGTTGCGCGGCGAGGCGGGCGAGCGGCAGGTGAAGGACGTGGAACTGGCGCTCGCCCATGGCAATGGCGGCTTCCTGTCCAGCGAGGCGACGGTGATACTGGCGCGCGGCTGAGCCGTCGCGCGCCGCAGGCGAGGGAGAGGGTGATGAACCAGGCAGAGGAACTGCTGCGCGCGATGTTCCGGTTCGGCGACCAGACCGGCGATGTCTTCGGCACGGGCGAAAGCGGCGGCAGCCGGAACGACTATTTCCACCCCGACACCTGCTCCAGCCTGTTCGGGCCGAGCGGCACGAAGGAAATGCTGGTCGGCCGCGACGCCTACCTCGCCTTCGTCGCGCGCTGCGCGGCGGCGCTGTCCGACCGGCATGACGAAATTCTCGCGATCACCGGCATCGACGAACAATGCGCCTTCGTCCACGCCCGCGCCTATCGCAAGAGCAAGGCGACGGGCGAGGAAATCCGGTACGAATGGGCGATGCTGTACCGGGTCGAGGATGGCCGGATCACCTATAGCGCCGACATGCTGGATGCCGATGCGCAGGCCTTCTGGGGTCGGGTGCTGGGCTGACGGGTCTTCGGGTGAAGGAAGGGTGGCTCTCCGTCCCCCTCCCTTCATCATTTATCACGTTTGGGCGGTCGATGGGACCGGCATGTCTTTCGCATCCGCTGCGGAGGTGCGGCCCGGTACGACGGGATAGAGTATTTCCGACAGCCACACCGGGTTCTTGCCCGGTATGCCATAGCGCCAGGGGCGACCCTTCGGGATGTAGAGCGTCCCGAACATCCAGTCGAAGAAGGCGAATGTCACCGCATAATTGCGAAACGGACCGCCGTCCTTGCCATAGCCATGGTGGCTGTGATGGACGCCCGGCGAGACGACGATATGCTCCAGCGCCCGGAACAGCGGTCCTGCCACCCGATGGGCGCGCACCCGGTCGTCCCAGCGGAAATTGGCATGGGTCATGAGGTTCCAGGCGTAGATGACGGTTGCCGCCGCGGCCGCCGCCGCTTCCTGTCCGAGATAGACCGAAATGCCGGTGACCCATGATATCGGCACCACGAAGTACCAGAAGGGATTGATCCTGACGGTCAGCAGGACGCTCATATATCGCGCCGAATGATGCGTGCGGTGCAGGCGCCACAGCCACGGATTCTTCCAGCGCGCCGCCTCATGCGCCCAGCGATGCACCCAGTAGAAAGTAAACTCCGCCACCAGCAGGACCGCAAAAAAAGCAGGCCAGAAGGAAATGCCACCCAGCGCGCCTTGCCATTGCGGCAGCACGAGGCCCATCAGCCACGCCTGCAGCAGGGCCGACAGAGGGCGGGCGATCGCCACGCCGCTGATCGCCGATCCCCACAGCACCAGCTTCTCGTTGGCGCCGTGATGCCCCTTGTGCCGCCCCGCCAGTATCTCCGCGATCAGGACGATGATCGTCGCCCCCATCATATATTGTCCGAAGAACATGCATCCCTCCCATCTCTCTGTGGCGCGCAGAGTAATCCGGTCTGTTCGATCGAACCAATGCATAGTAATGGCTATTTCAATGAGAATTGAGCATTGATCGACCTTCGGCAGATGCGGCATGTCGTGACGCTGGCGCGCAGCGGCAGCTATGTCGCCGCCGCGCAGACGCTGGGCATCACGCAGCCCGCCCTCACCCGCAGCATACAGTCGGTCGAGGCGCGCTATGGCGTGCGTCTGTTCGACCGGGGCCGGGCCGGCGTAGTGCCCACCGACGCCGGGCACGATCTGATTGCCCGAGCTACATCGGTGCTTCACGATGCGGAGATGCTCGACAGGAGCATGCTGGAGCAGCGTGCGGGGATTTCCGGCGAAGTGCGGTTCGGCATGGGTCCGCTGGTGGCGTCGACGGCGCTGGTCCGGGCTGTTCCGGCGATCATGCACGACTATCCCGCCATCGACCTGCGCATTGCGGTCGCGGGAGGTGCGGCGTTGCTCGACCAGTTGACGGCCAATGCAATTCAGTTCGCCATCTGCTCCGGCCGGGGGCTTTCGACCGATCCCTTCGCCGTGCGACCGTTGGGCCTGCTGTCCCTGTGTGTCGTGGTGCGGGCCGCCCATCCCCTGGCCGGTCGTCGCGTGAGCGTGGAGGAAACCCGCACGTTTGCGCAGATCGGCGGAACGGTCGATGACCGGACCCGCAATGTCGCGGCGGACTATCGCCCTCGGGTCGCCTGCGACAATTATGAGATACTGCGCGCGCTGACCCTCGCGAGCGACACTCTGTGGATCACGTCGCCCGCCGTCGTCACGGGGGAGCTGGCGGACGGCACGATGGCGCGGGTGGATTGTCCCGACCTGATAACCGAAAGCTACGAAGTGGTGATGCTCACCCGCAAGCGCGGTGCGATGTCCCGCGCCGCCGGACTGATCGCCGAACGCATGGAGGCGGTGCTGGCCCCCGCCTTCACCGCCTCAGGCGACCCGGCCATCACTCCGGCTTGAGGTCGCGCGCGCGTAGCTGGATCCGGCTGTTGCCGAAGGGCGCATCGCGATTGGTCAGCGCGTCCTTCAGGCTCTTTTCCGCCATATCCTTGCGGAACTGCGCGCGGCGCGGGCCGGTGCTGAGGTGCGCGCGGGCGTCCGCCTCGGCGGCGTAGCGCTGCGACATGCGCGCGCCCGCCAGATCCATCTGCATGTTCACGACGCGCTTGTGCGTGGCCAGTATCTCGGCGTCGACGCAGGCGATGCGGCGCGCCATCTCCCGCGCTTCCGCGTCTATGCTGTCGGCGGGGTAGGCCTCCAACGCCAGGCCGATCTTGGCGGCATAGAGCCCGCTGATCGTATCGCCGGTGAACAACATGCGCTTTGCCCACTGTGGCCCGCAATGATAATACCACAGGTTGGTCGGCGGCGTGCCATTCGCGCGGGCAGCGGGAAAGCCGATCTTGGCGTCGTCGGCGGCGAGCACGATGTCGCAGGAAAAGGCGAGGTCGGTGCCCCCGGCGAGGCAGTTGCCCTGGATCTTCGCCACGATGGGCTTGTGCACGTCGAGCATGACGAGCGTCAGATCCTGCTGCCGCTCCAGATTCCAGATGTCATCGTCGAGCGTGCCCGCGCGCGAGCGATAGGCGGCAGGATCATATTCGCGGGATTCATCGCCCTTGCCGCCATAGCTGTCGGTGAGGTCGTAGCCCGCACAGAAATCCTTGCCCGCGCCGGACAGCAGGATCACATTGACGTCCTGCCGGTCGTCCGCCTCCAGAAACGCCTGGTTGAGTTCGCGCAGGGTCAGGCCGGACAGGGCGTTGCGCTTTTCCGGGCGGTTCAAGGTGATGTGCGCGACCTGATCCTGCACCTCGAAACTGATGCACTCGGTTGACTTCAACCATTTCATGCCCATGACACTCTCCCTGCCGTTTGGCCCTGCCGTTTGGATCGCCCGCCATAACGCGATCGGGGCGGTGCTGGCGAGAGCAAGCCCCGCGCAGGCGTCCTGCATCGGCCATGTGATCGTTCGGGCGGGACGGGGGAATGCGCCCGCTCCCATATTGCTCTGACCGCCCGGTGCGGGCAGTCCGGGCCGGCACATGGCAATGCGACAGGACAAGATGCACGATATTCCCCCCGGTTTCCGCCTGCTCGACAATTTCGACAAGGTCATGGAAGGCTTTGCCCCGGTCTATGTCCGGCATGAGGCGGACGACAGTATCACGCTGGGATTCCATGTCGGGCCGCAGCATTGCAACCCGCGCGGCCACTGCCACGGCGGCACCTGGGCGACGATGGCGGACGTATTGATGGGCATCAACATCAGTTTCCAGACGAAACTGGGCGGGCCGACCATCAATCTGGCGCTCGACTTCCTCGGCCCCGCTACGGCAGGCCAATGGGTGGAGGGGCACGCACGCGTCCTGCAACAGACGCCGAACCTCGGCTTTGCCGACTGCGTCTTCACCGCCGACGGCGCCATTGCCCTGCGCGCCAGTGCGACCTTCCGGCGCAAGCTGGATCCCTATCGAACGTTCGAGGAAATGTTGGCTCCGGAGGCGCCGGGAGCCTGACCTTTATCGCACAATATGCCCGCCTGAACGGGCGAGGACAGGAGAGAATGATGGGACGACTGACAGGCAAGGTGGCGGTCATCATGGGCGCCACGCGCAAGGGCAATATGGGCCAGGCGATCGCGACACGGTTCATCGCCGAAGGCGCGACGGTGGTGGTGTCAGGGCGCGGGCGCGATGGCCTTGAGGCATTTGCGGCGGAAACGGGAGCGACAGCCATTCCCGCCGACATCAGTCGCCGCGCCGAAATCCAGACGCTGGCCGACGAGACCATCGCCCGGCATGGCGCAATCGACATCGCGGTGAACGCGGCCGCCATCGGCTTTCTCGCCAAGTTCGAGGAGGAGACGGAGGAGCAGATCGACCAGATGCTCTCCATCATCTTCAAGGGCGGCCTGTTCTTCATGCAGGTGATGGTCGGCGCGATGAAGCGGGAGCGGCCGGGCGGCCGGGGCGGCTCCATCATCACCATCTCGTCGGCCGTCGCCGACATCATGTCGGACGATCATTGCAGCTATATGGGCGCGAAGGCCGGCCTCAACCACATGACCCGCTTCGTCGCCTATGACTATGGCAAGCATGGCATCCGCGCGAACATCCTCTCGCCGGGCCTCACCCTCACGCCGATGCTGGGCGACTATCTCGTGCCGGGGCTGGTAGAGGCCTATGCGAAGGAATATCCACTCGGCCGGATCACCACGGTCGACGACATCGCCAATGCGGCGCTGTTCATGGCGAGCGACGAATGCTTCATGACGGGCGAGACCTTCCATGTGACGGGCGGACTGACCCTGCGCCGCAATCCGACTTCGGAGGAGATCATGGCGGCGATGGGCGCGCAGGGCGCGGCGGCGTAAGGCCGTGACGCCGCCGCTCCGTCCCCTGTCGCTCGACCAGTTGACCGTCATCGGCGCACGCCCTGCGGAATTGGTCGATCTCGCGGCCAATGCGGGCTTTGCCGCGGTCAGCCCCTGGCTCGGCGCGGTGCGGTATGACGGCCTGCCCGCCGCCCATCTGCGCGCGGGTGATCCGGAGACGGTCGCCATGGCGCGGCGCCTGCGGGGGACGGGCGTCGTCATCAACCAGGCCGACGGATTCGCCCTGACGGACGCCACGCCGATGGCTGCCTATCGCGAGGGCGTACCGCTGATGGCAGAGATGGGCGCGCGCAATATCGTCGCGCTCCAATTCGACAACGACGAGGCGCGCGGCTTCGACCAGTTCTGCCAGCTTGCCGAATGGGCGACGGCGGCGGGCATGGGCATCGTGCTGGAGTTCACGCCCCTCTCCCGCCTCGCCGGTCTTGACGAGGCGCTGACGTTTCTTGGCAGGGCGGATCAGGCCAATGCCGGACTGCTGGTCGATCTCCTGCATCTCGCCCAGTCCGGGGGCACGCCCGCCGATCTCGCACGGGTGCCGCCCGGCCTGATTCGCGGCGCGCAACTGTGCGATGGCCCCGCCAGCGTCGATCATGCCACCTATGCACATAACGCCATCACCCATCGCCTGTGGCCCGGCGAAGGCGCCTTGCCGGTCGCTGCGTTTCTCAACGCCCTGCCGCCGGATATCATCATCGGCGTGGAGATTCCGCGCTATGAACCCACGCCGGACCTGCCGGCACGGACAGCAGAGGCGATGCGGCGGTCGGCCCGCGCGCTGGCGTACGCTGCGCGATCCGATCATGGACGCGATGATCTCGCGGCGCATTGACGGACCGGGCATGGGCGCGGGATGGTGAGCCGGAACACGATCGCACCGCGCTTATGGCGGACGTCTAAAACATGGGAGTGGACATGACAGGAAGGCTGAGCGGCAAGACCGCCATCATCACCGGCGGCGGTCAGGGTATCGGGCAAGGCATCGCGACGCTGTTCGCGCAGGAGGGGGCGAATGTCCTCATCACCGGCCGCACCGAGAGCAAGCTCACCGAAACCGTGGCCGCGATCCGGGCGGCGGGCGGCACGGCCGATCATGTCACCGGCACGGCGGGTGTGCGCGCTGATGCGGAAGCGGCTGCCGCGAAGGCGGTGGAGCTGTTCGGCGGCATCGACATCCTGGTCAACAACGCCCAGACGTCCAAGCCCGGCACGCTGTTCGAGGACAGCGACGACGCCCTGTTCGCCCTGACCATGGAGTCCGGCCTTTACGGCACCTTCCAGCATATGCAGGCGGTCCTGCCGCACATGAAGGAAAAGGGCGGGTCGATCATCAACTTCGGCTCTTACGAGGGCATTCACGGCGGCGTCGGTTTTTCCGCCTATGCCGCCACGAAGGAGGCCATTCGCGGCCTGTCGCGCACCGCCGCCCGCGAACTGGGGAAATATAAGGTCCGCGTGAACGTGGTCTGCCCCGCCGCGCTCAGCCCGATCGCCGTCCAGTGGATGAAGGATTTCCCGGAGGAGGCGGAGAAGGTCATGAACCTCGTCGCACTGGGCTATCTCGGCGATTGCGAGAAGGACATCGGTCCCGCCATCCTGTTCCTCGCCAGCGACGACAGCCGCTATGTCACCGGGCAGACCATCAATGTCGATGGCGGGCAGATGATGCTGTGACGACAGCGGATGCAGGACGGCCGGACTTCACCGGCCGCACCGCCATCGTCACCGGCGCGTCGAAGGGGCTGGGCCGCGCCTATGCCCGTTGGCTCGCCGCCCATGGCTGTGCGGTGGTGGTCAGCAATCGCCCGGCCGCGGACGGCGCCTCCTCCGCGCAAGCCGTGGTGGACGAGATCGTGGCGGCGGGCGGCCGCGCTGTGGCGCATGACGGGGCGGTCCAGTCGGAAAGCGACGCCGCCGCCATGGTCGCCCTGGCGTCGGACCATTTCGGCGCGCCGGACATCTTCATCAGCAACGCGGGCGTGCAGGCGTTCCGGCACTTCTCGTCCGTGACGTTGGAGCAGATGCGCGAGCTTCTCGACATCAACCTGTGGGGCGTCATCGTCGGACTGAAGGCGGTATGGCCGTCGATGGTCGAGCGCGGCTATGGGCGCATCGTCCTGACGGGATCGAGCGCCGGCATGTGGGGACAGATGCAGTCGGCGGACTATGCCGCGTCGAAGGGGGCCATGATCGGGCTGGCCCGATCCATCGCGATCGACGTGCCGGAGGGCGCGGACATCCGCATCAACATCATCTCGCCCGCCGCCTATACGCCGATGTCTTCGGGCAGCTTCGACCCCAAATGGGCCGACTATGCCTCCCCCGACCATGTCGCCCCCGTGGTCGGCTGGCTGTGCAGCGAGCAATGCCGGACATCCGGTGGCATCTATCATACGGGCGCCGGCCATGTCCGCCGCGCGCAGGTGCTGGAGGGGCCGGTCCACAAGACGACCGGGGGCGATCTCGACAGCGTGATGAACGGCCTGGAGCGGCAGCCAGAATGGACAAGTTCCTTCGCGTCCGGCGCCGAGATCTTTCCCGCCATGATGGAGGAGCAATGATGAGCGTGGATTTCACCGGACAAGTCGCCATCGTCACTGGCGCAGGCGGCGGCATGGGCCGCGCCTATGCCCTCGAACTTGCCCGGCGAGGCGCGAGCGTGGTCGTCAATGATTATGGCGGCGGCGTATTGGGACAGCAGGACGGCAGCACCGCCGCCGCGCAGCAGGTGGTGGCGGAAATCGTGGCGGCGGGCGGCAAGGCCGTGGCAAATGCCGATGCGGTGGGCAGCGCGGCCAGCGCGCGCGCCATCGTGGCCACCGCCCTCGACAGCTTCGGCCGCATCGACATCCTCGTCAACAATGCGGGCACCGCCCTGCCCGGTCCCTTCACCCAGCATGACGACGACGCCATCGAGCGCCACTATGCGACCAACCTGATCGGCGGCCACCATTTGATGCGCGCCGCATGGCCGCACATGGCCCGGCAGCAGTATGGCCGCATCCTCAACATCAGTTCCAACGGCGCGCTAGGCGTCGGCGGCAATGCAGCCTATGCGGCGGCCAAGGCTGGCATGCTGGGCCTGTCCCTCGATGCGGCCCTGGAGGGCAAGCCGCTCGGCATATTGGTCAATGCGATCATGCCCACATCCTATTCGCGCATGATCGAGCAGATACCGGACCCGGCCACCGTCGCCTGGTTCCGCGACAATCTGAAACCGGAACAGGTCGCCGCCGCCATGGCGTGGTTCCTCAGCCGCGACAGCGGCCAGACCGGCCGTATCCTGCTGGCCGGCGGCGGGCGTCTCTCCAGCCTGATCTTCGCGGAGACGGGGGAAGTGTTCGACCGTGGCCTGACTGCGGAGACAGTCGCCGCGCGCTGGCCGGAGGCGCTGGACGAGCGCGTGCTGACGCCCGTGCATAATCAGGCGGAGGCGGGCGCGCGCTATTTCGCGCATCTGCCCTGGACGGCAGGGGCCACGCCGGACTTCGGCCCGGATGTCGAGCGCGGCTGAAGGAAAACCTATTCCCGCTCCACCGCGCTCGCCAGGTCGCGG
>Ga0068853_100001546_pt1 | contig 16730 bp, 18 predicted proteins | sample KBSCornC32_FD_65655 | JGI IMG/M metagenome (GOLD analysis project Ga0068853, IMG submission 65655) | Corn rhizosphere microbial communities from Kellogg Biological Station, Michigan, USA - KBS Corn C3-2 | ecosystem: Host-associated > Plants > Roots > Rhizosphere > Soil ...
TGGCGGGTCACCACGCATCGTGGCCTCGTGTTCGACGCCGCCGTCGTCATCCTCGCCGCCGGCCTCGGTGCATTCATGCCGCGCAAGCTCGATCTCGACGAAGCACGCCGTCTCGAAGGCGTCGCGGTGCACTACAAGGTCGCCGACGCGCGCGCACTCGCCGGGCGCGAGATCGTCGTCGCCGGCGGCGGCGACTCGGCGCTCGACTGGGCGGCCGAACTCGCCGGGCTCGGTGCGTCGGTCGTGCTCGTCCATCGCAGCGCCAGGTTCCGTGCCGCGCCGGCGAGCGTCGCGCGCATGCACGCGCTCTGCGACCAGGCGCGCATGCAGTTCCTCGAAGGCGACATCGTCGGCCTCGACGCCGACGGCGACGCGTTGCGCGCGGTGCGCGTGCGCGCGCGCAGCGGCATCGTCCAGCGCGTCGGTGCGGAACAGCTGCTCGTATTCTGGGGCTTGCACCCGGCGTTGGGGCCGATCGCGGATTGGGGACTCGATCTCGAGAAGAACCAGATCGCCGTCGACACGGCGACCTTCGGCACCGGCGTGCCCGGCGTGTACGCGGTCGGCGACGTCAACACGTATCCCGGGAAGAAGAAGCTCATCCTCAGCGGCTTTCACGAGGCCGCGCTCGCCGCGTTCGCGGCGAAGGAATACCTCAGCCCCGGGCAGAAGGTCCCGCTCCAGTACACGACCACGAGTCCGGCGATGCATCGACGGCTCGGCGTCTCCCCGGATCTCTCCGATCTCGCCTGAAGCTTGCCCGAGCGCTCCGCGACGGCGGACGAGCCGCTTCGTGCCACGCATGTGCCGCATCGACATGGCGAACTTCCTCGCGCTCAAGCACTAAACCGCGAGCCGCGTGCTGTCGCATCGGGTCGAGGGCGGATTCATCGACGTGCGCCGCCGTGACGTGACGATCCGCGATACCCGCGCGCTCGGCCGCATCGCTTCCGACGCCGCGTGCGGCAGCGGCAAGCGTGGATCGTCGGCCTCGTCGCCGGTGCGCTCGTAGCGGGAGGCGGGAGCACCGGCAAGCCCGGGCGCAGCCGTCGCCTCGCGCGCGAGTTCGATGCCTTTCACGTCGCTGCCGAGCACGACGTCGGTGAACAGCAGCTCGATCGACGCGTCCGCGCGCAGCGCGGCGAACGCTCAGCGCGCGGGCGCGATGCAGTCGAACGACAGCCACGCGTGCGCGGGCAGGTACGGTGCGAGCCACGGCCCGATCGCCACGAGCATGCCGCAGGCGAGCAGGGCGAGGCCGGCGGCTCGACGCACGTGCGTGCGCGCCATCGCGCGCGCGACGCGCGGGAATCCCCACGCGGTCGCGAGCATCGCCGGCGCGGTGCCGAGGCCGAATGCGAGCATGGTCGCCGACGCGTCGAGCGCCGAACCGGCGAGCGCGGCGACGAGCAGCATCGAATAGGCGAGGCCGCACGGCATCCAACCCCAGATCGTGCCGAACGCGAACGCGCGCGGCGGGTCCATCACGGGCAGAAGGCGCACCCCGAGGCGCGAGAGACGTGGCCACAAGCGCAGGCCGAGCGCGAGCCCGGGTGCGCGCCGGCGCCACAGCAGCGACAGCGCGGTCGCGGTGATCGCCGCCGCGGTGGCGAGGCGCAACGCCACGCGCACGCGGTCGGCGTCGAGCCAGCGCAGCAGGCCATCCCCGATAGCACCGGCGACGAGGCCGGCGAGCGCGTACGAGGCGATTCGCCCCGCCTGGTAGGCGACGAGCAGGTCGCGTCGCGCGCGACCGTCCGCGCCGCGTGCACTGACCATGCCGAGCGCGCCGGCGATGCCGCCGCACATCGCGACGCAGTGCGCGCTCGCGACGAGGCCGGCGAACGCCGCGGCGCCGATCGTGATCGACGCACTCATCGGCGCGCGGGCTCGTCGGTGCGCGTGGCGTCGTCGTCGACGAGCGGCGCGAGCGCTGGCGTGTCGAGGTCGTCGTACTGCGCATCGTCGACGGCCCAGAAGAACGCGGCGACGGCGACGCCGAGCAGGACGAGGCTGACCGGGATCAGCGCGAGGATGATGTTCATGCGGGCTGCGCGCGTGCAAGGGGCGTCGGCGCGGCGGCGGGCGCTGCGGATCGCGCGTCGGCACGTGGGTGGCCGATCGCGAACGTGTTGGCGACGACGATCAACGAACTCGCCGACATGCCGATGGCGGCGAGCCACGGCGGCACGAAACCGAGCGCCGCGAGCGGTATCGCGAGCAGGTTGTAGGCGAGCGTCCAGCGCAGGTTGCGCCGGACCACGGCGAGCATGGACCGCGCGACGCCGCGCGCATCGACGATGCCGCCGAGGTCGCCGCCTGCGAGGACGATGCCGCTCGCGGCCTGGGCGAGCGCAGCGCCCTCGCCGAGCGTGATCGCGGCGTCGGCGCCGCCGAGCACCGGCGCGTCGTTGACGCCGTCGCCGACCGCGGCCACGGCGTCGCCGCGCGTGCGCAGCGAGGCGAGGTGGGCGAGCTTCGCCTCCGGCGTCGCGCGCGCGCGCCATTCGGCGACGCCGAGCGCCGCCGCGACGCGCCGTACGCGCTCGGCATGGTCGCCGCTGACGATCTCGCAGGCGACGCCCGCGGCCTGCAACGCGTCGATTGCTTCGCGCGCTCCGGCGCGCACGCGTTCGACGATCGGGAAGCGCGCGATCTCGCCGGCGTCGTCGGCGAGCACGAGCGCGTCGCCGTCGCCGTCGACGAGCGCGAAGTCGGGCCGGCCCAGGCGAAGCGTGTGGCCGTCGAACCGGCCGAGTACGCCGCCGCCGGTCTCGCGCACGTCGGCGATCGCGGGCAGGGCGAGGCCGCGCGCAGCGTCTCGCAGCGCGCGCGCGTACGGGTGCGTGCTCGCCTGCTCGAGTGCCGCTGCGAGGGCGAGCGCGCCCTCGTGCGACCCGCGCGCGACGCGCAGCCCCGCGACGTCGATCGTCGGTTCGGTCAGCGTGCCGGTCTTGTCGAACACGATGCGGTCGACGCCGGCGAGCGCTTCGAGCGCATCGGCGTCGACGACCATCACGCCGTGCCGCGCGAGCACGCCGACCGCACGCGTGAGCGCCGACGGCGCCGCGAGCGCGAACGCGCACGGGCAACTGATCACGAGCACGGCGACCGCGCTGGCGAACGCGCGCGCCGGATCGATCGCGGACCAGGCGAGCACGACCACGCCGGTCGCGGCGAGCACGCGCACGACGAAGCGCGCCGCCGCCGCGTCGGCGAGCCGGGCGATGCGCGGCCGCGCTGCGGCGGCGCGCTCGACCATGCGCGCGAGCGCCGACAGCACGGTCGCCGGCCCGACCCGCCGCACCTCGACTTCGACCGGTCCGTCCAGTGCGACGCTGCCCGCGACGACTTCTTCGCCGACCTCGCGCAGGCATGCGGCGGATTCGCCGGTCAGCAACGATTCGTCCACGCGGCAGCGCGTGCCGCGCAGCACGCCGTCGACGGGAAACGTCGCGCCGGCACCGACGCGCACGACCTGGCCCGGTTCGAGCTCGTGCACGCCGATCGTCTCGCAAGCGCCTTCGGTGCAGCGCTCCGCGGTCGCCGGCTGCAGCCGCACGAGCGCGTCGGCGACCTCGCCCGCGCGCTGGCGCGCGCGCAGCTCGACGTAGCGCCCGAGCAGCAACAGGAACACGAACATGCAGACCGAATCGAAATACACTTCGGCCCCGCCGAACACGGTGGCGACGACACTGCCGGTGTAGATCGCGCCGATCGCGAGCGCGACCGGCGTGTCCATCGACAGGCGGCGCGCGCGCCATTCGCGCAGCGCGCCCGCGAAGAACGGTCGCGCCGCGTACAGAACCACCGGCGTCGCGACGAGCATGCCCATCCAGCGCAGGAACGCGCGCACCGCCGGATCGATGCCGTCGAAGGCGCCGGCGTACAGCGCGACCGCGTACATCATCGCCTGCATCGCGCCGAAGCCGGCGACGACGAGGCGCTTCAGCGCCGCCCGCCGCTCGCTCGTGCGCAGCGCGTCGATGCGGTCACCCTCGAGCGGGTGCGGGCGGTAGCCGAGCCGCGCGAGCGTCGCCAGCAAGGCCGGGAGGCGCACGCGACTCGGGTCGAACACGATGCGCACGCGCTGTACCAGCGGCGACACGGTCGCCTCGTGCACGCCTTCGCGGCGCACGAGGGCACGCTCGATCAGCCAGGCGCACGCGGCGCAGCGCATGCCCTCGACGAGCACGGTCGTCTCGGCACGGTCCGCGACGAGTTCGCGCACGTGCCGGCGCGCGAGGCGCGGCCGGTCCCATTCGGCGTAGTCGTCGGCGGGCGCGGCGCGCTCGCCGGTGCCTTCGCGCAAGCGGTAGTAGTCGGCGAGGCCGAGGCCGTCGATCCATTCGACCGCGGCGCGGCAGCCGATGCAGCAGACCGGGTGCGAGCGCGCGCCGATCGTCGCGAACAGCGCATCGCCCTCGCCGAGCGGCTCGCCGCAGTGGAAGCAGGCGCCGGGCATCGCGTCAGCGCGGCGGCGTCGCCGCGGCGGACGGGCGTGCGGGCGGCTGGTGGCCCGGGCGTGGCGCATCGTCCGGCACCACGATGTGCGCATCCGGATGGCGCACCGCGGTGGCGACGAGCGAGAGCGAGCCGGCCACGGTCGCTCCGAGCAGCACGAGCATGAGCCAGACCTCGCCGACGCGATACCAGCGCATCGGTGCGGCGGACGTGGATTCGGCGGGCGTGTTCATGGGGTCTCCGGGGCGAAGAACTGCGCCTTCGCGCGCGCGAGCTCGCTTCCGTCCGCGGCGACGACGACGATTGCGACGGGGTTGCGGCCGCGCACCGCGCCGGGTTCGGCGCGCAGGGTCAGCGGCAGCGAGAACACTTCGCCCGGGTCGAGCAGCACGCTCGCGTTGCCGATCGCGTGCAGCGCCAGTGGCGTGTCGGGGCGCAACGACAGCGCGACTGCATGGTCGGACTTGTTGGCGAGCTTGACCGCGTAGCTGTTCTCGATGGCGCCGCCGGCGAGCGGGCGGAACAGTGCGTTGCGGTCGTGCAGCACTTCGGCGATCAACGGCGCGCGTGCGACGACGCCCCATGCGAACGCTGCGACGAGCGCGCACAGCAGGGCGGCGTAGGCGTAAACGCGCGGGCGCAGGATCTGCCGCGGCGTGCCGGCCAGTTCGTTCTCGGTGGTGTAGCGGATCAGCCCGCGCGCGAGGCCGACCCTGTCCATCACGTCGTCGCAGGCGTCGATGCACGCGGCGCAGGCGATGCAGTCGATCTGCAGGCCTTCGCGGATGTCGATGCCGGTCGGGCAGACCTGCACGCAGGCGCGGCAGTCGATGCAGTCGCCGAGCGTCTTCGGCGCAGACACAGCCACGCCGACGCTGCGCAGCTGCGCGCGCGAGCGGTGCCCGCGCGGCTCGCCGCGCGCGACGTCGTAGCTGATCACCAGCGTGTCGCGGTCGAACATCGCGCTCTGGAAGCGCGCGTAGGGGCACATGTACTTGCACACCTGTTCGCGCAGCAGGCCCGCGTTGCCCCAGGTCGCGAACGAGTAGAACACGATCCAGAAGGCTTCCCAGCCACCGAGGCGCCACTGCGCGACTTCCGCGCCGAGTTCGCGGATCGGCGTGAAGAAGCCGACGAAGGTGAAGCCCGTCCACAGCGCGAACACGACCCAGGCGGCGTGCTTGGCCGTCTTGCGCACGAGCTTGGCCCGGTTCCACGGGTCCTTGTCCAGGCGCATGCGCGCATTGCGATCGCCCTCGATGCGCCGCTCGATCCACAGGAACACTTCCGTCCACACGGTCTGCGGACAGGCGTAGCCGCACCATAGGCGACCGGCGAGCGCGGTGAAGAAGAACAGGCTCAGCGCGGCGATGACGAGCAGCAGCGTGAGCAGGTAGAAGTCCTGCGGCCAGAACGTGAGGCCGAACACGTGGAAGCGGCGCGCCGGCAGGTCGAACAAAACGAGCTGCTGGCGACCGATGCTGATCCACGGGAACGCGTAGAACATGCCGAGCAGCCAGAACACCGCGGCGATGCGCAGGCGCTGGAAACGTCCGTCGGTCTCGCGTGGATACACCTTCGGCTGCTTCGCGTAGAGCGCGCCGCCGCCGTCGACGACGCGCACGTCGATCTTGCGCGAGCCCGCATTCACCGCGTCGCTCCGTCGCGCGCGGGCGCGCGCAGCAGCAGCGCGGTGAACAGGCTCGCCGACGCGGTGCAGAGCCAGAACATGAAGAAGCCGATCGAGTAGCCGAGCTCGCGCGAGAACGCGACGCGCGGCCAGGTGATCGTCGCGAGATCGAGCGGATCGACGACGGCGAAGAACACCATCGTCGCCACTCCCGCGGCGAAGAACGACGGCCACAGGATCGCGCCGAGCCAACGCACGCTCGCGCCGCGCATCGTCATTGCGTCGCTCCAGCGGGTGCGCCGGCCGAAGCGGCCGCGTCGTGCGGGTTCTGCGCGAGCAGCCAAGCGACCGCGAGGCGCGCGCGATCCTCGCCGAGCACGGAGGCCCACGCCGGCATCGTGCCGCTGCGGCCGTCGACGATCGCCGTGCGCACGGCCGCGACGTCGCCGCCGCCGTGCAGCCAGACGTCGTCGGTGAGGTTGGGGGCGCCGAGCGCGTGGTTGCCCTTGCCGTCCTTGCCGTGGCACGCGGCGCAGATCGTTTCGAAGCGCGGCTTGCCGAGCTCGGCGAGGCGCGCGTCGTGCGGTCGGCCGGACAGGCCCATCACGTAGTTCGCGACGTCGTCGACGCCGCCGTCGGGCAGCGTCGCGGCGAGCGGCGGCATCACGCCGTGGCGGCCGTGCAGCACGCTCGCGAGCATCGTGTCGCCGTCGCTGCCGTAGAGGGCGTCGTCGTCGACGAGGTTCGGGTAGCCGACCGCGCCGCGTGCATCCGACCCATGGCAGGCGGCGCACGTGTTGGCGAACACGTTGCGACCGATCTTCACGGCCTTCGGGTCGCGCGCGAGGTCGGCGAGCGGCCGGCCGCGGAAGCCCGCGTAGAGCGCTTCGAGCTTCGCGTTGGTTTCGCGCAGTTCGTCGGCGGCGGCGCCGTTCGAGGTCCAGCCGAGCCGGCCGGCGAAGTTGCCCATGCCCGGATACAGCACGAGGTAGCCGATGGCGAAGATCACGGTCAGCACGAACAGCCCGAACCACCAGCGCGGCAGCGGGTTGTTGAGCTCCTCGAGGTCACCGTCCCAGACGTGCCCGGTGGTCGCGCGGGCGTCGCCGGCGTCGCCGCGGCGACGGCGCGCGGTCGCGAACAGCAGCACGACGAGGCCGACGATGTTGACCACGACGAGCAGGATGATGAACCAGCTCCAGGACGCGCTCATCGGGAATCCTCCGCAGGCAGGGTGTCGACCGCGGGCTCGAGGGCGAGTGCGGCGGCGTGGTCGAATGCTTCGCGGCGGCGCGCGCTCCAAGCCCACGCGACGAGCGCGGGGAACAGCACGAGCATCGTGGCGATGAGGATTCCCGAGGTCATTTCGCAGCCTCCGGTGCGGGCGGCTGCACGTTCGTGCCGAGTCCCTGCAGGTAAGCGACGAGCGCGTCCATTTCGGTCTGGCCGGTGACCGCCGTGCGCACGCTCGCGAAGTCGGCGTCGGTGTAGGGCGTACCGAGCAGCTTCAGCGCGTGCATCTTCTTCGCGACGAGGTCGGGATCGACGAGCGCCTGCGACAGCCACGGGTAGCCCGGCATGTTCGATTCGGGCACGACATTGCGCGGGTTCTTCAGGTGTACGCGGTGCCAATCGTCCGAGTAGCGGCCGCCGACGCGCGCGAGGTCCGGTCCGGTGCGCTTGGAACCCCACTGGAACGGCCGGTCGTACACCGATTCGCCGGCGGCCGAATACGGTCCATAGCGCAGCGTTTCGGAAGCCAGCGTGCGGATCATCTGCGAGTGGCAGCCGTAGCAGCCCTCGCGCACGTAGACGTCGCGACCGGCGAGGCGCAGCGGCGAGTACGGCTTGACCCCGGGCGCGGGTTCGACCGCCTGCGCCTGGAACATCAGCGGCACGATCTCCGCGAGGCCGCCGCTGAGGATCACGACCAGGATGAGGGCGGCCATCAGGCCGACGTTCTTTTCGATGAAGGCATGCAGCATGGGGGTGACCTCAGGCGTGGACCGGCAGCGGAACGGGGACGACCGGCAGTACGCGCCGCGGCACGCACGTCTTCCACGCGTTCCAGGCCATGATCACCATGCCGGCGAGGAACAGCGCGCCGCCGAGCACCCGCGTGACGTAGTAGGGATAGGTCTGGCGCAGCGACTCGACGAACGTGTACGTGAGCGTCCCGTCCGGGTTCGTCGCGCGCCACATCAGGCCCTGCATGACGCCGGCGATCCACATCGCGGCGATGTACAGCACGACGCCGATCGTGGCGATCCAGAAGTGCACGTCGATCGCCCGCGTCGAATGCATGCGCTCGGCGCCGAACAGTTTCGGCAGCATGCTGTAGACCGCGCCGATCGTGACGAAGGCGACCCAGCCGAGTGCGCCCGCGTGCACGTGGCCGATGGTCCAGTCGGTGTAGTGCGACAGCGAATTGACCGTCTTGATCGACATCATCGGCCCTTCGAAGGTCGACATGCCGTAGAACGACAGCGAGACGATCATGAACTTGAGGATCGGGTCGGTACGCAGTTTCTGCCACGCGCCCGACAGCGTCATCATGCCGTTGATCATGCCGCCCCAGCTCGGCGCGAGCAGGATCAGCGAGAACACCATGCCGAGCGACTGCGCCCAGTCCGGCAGCGCGGTGTAGTGCAGGTGGTGCGGGCCCGCCCACATGTAGACGGCGATGAGCGCCCAGAAATGCACCACCGACAGGCGGTACGAATAGATCGGCCGCTGCGCCTGCTTCGGGATGTAGTAGTACATGATCCCGAGGAAGCCCGCGGTCAGGAAGAAGCCGACGGCGTTGTGCCCGTACCACCACTGAACCATCGCGTCGACCGCGCCGGAATAGATCGGATACGAATCGGTCAGCGTCACAGGGATCGCCAGGCTGTTGACGATGTGCAGCACGGCGACGGTGAGGATGTACGCGCCGAAGAACCAGTTCGCGACGTAGATGTGCTTGACCTTGCGCTTCACGATCGTGCCGAAGAAGACGATCGCGTAGACGACCCAGACCACGGCGATGAGCACGTCGATCGGCCAGATCAGCTCGGCGTACTCCTTGCTCTGCGTGTAGCCGAGCGGCAGCGTGACCACGGCGAGCAGGATCACCGCCTGCCAGCCCCAGAACGTGAACGCGGCGAGGCGGTCGCCGAACAGGCGCGCCTGGCAGGTGCGCTGCACGACGTAGTAGGACGTCGCGAACAGGCCGCAGCCGCCGAACGCGAAGATCACCGCGTTCGTGTGCAGTGGCCGCAGGCGGCTGTAGGTCAGCCACGGGACGTCGAAATTGAGCGCCGGCCACGCCAGCTGCGCCGCGATCAGCAGGCCGACGGCCATGCCGACGACGCCCCAGACGATCGTCGCGACGGTGAACTGCCGCACGACCCGGTCGTTGTACGTTTCCACATTCTGCATCGGAGGCCCCTGGGTAGTTCCGCGCGCAGTGTCCCCGGACGTCGTCGCGGACAGTTGATCGAAGTCAAATCCGCGAGCAGCGACACCCTCGTGCGGCATTTCGTCACGGCTCGCCGCGCATGCGCGAGGCGAGCGCCCTGTCGCGAACCGCTCGGGCGATCAGAGCTTGAGCGAATGGATCACCTGGCTCGCGTCGAGCGGGTCCGCGCGACGCGTGAAGCCGAGGTACGCGGCCAGGTCGCGCATCTCGGGGTTGTCGGCGGCGTCGAGCGAAACCATTTCGTGGATGCCGCGCGCGCGCGCGACCGCGATGAGGTGGCGCATCAGCAACGTGCCGAGTCCCTTGTGCTGCCATTCGTCGGCAACGGTTACCGCGCATTCGCACGACTTGCGGTCGGCGCCGAGGCTGAAGCGACTGACGCCTATCAGGTGCTTCTCGCCTTCGCGCGCGATCAGCGCCGCGAACGCGACTTCGCGGCGGAAGTCGAGCTGGGTGAGCTGACGCACGAGCGCGTCGCTCGGCGAGCCGATCAGGCCGAGGAAGCGCAGCCTCTTCGAGCGCGCCGATAGATGCTCGATGAACTCGCGTTCGAGCGCGGCGTCGTCCGCGTGCAGTGGGCGGATCAGCACGCGCGTGCCGTCGAGCAACTCTTCGTGCCAGTGCTGCACTTCTTCGCCGGCATGCGTGGTCGCGGATGGAATCGTTCCGGTTTGCGGTTGCATTGGCCGATCTCCTCGGGGATGACGCATTCATCCTGATCCGGCTGCGCACGCGCGCGTTGATCTGGATCACCTTGGGCGCGGATCGCACGGGGTGCGGTCGTGGTTGATCGGGATCAATCGGCCGGCGGGCGCGCGGCGCTAGCGTGGCAACCGACGAAGGCGAGTGGAGACCATCGTGCAGCCTCAACACCCTGCTTGCGCAGCGACCGATCCGGCGGCGACCCTCGTCGCCACGGACCTGCTGTACAACGTCGCGGGCCTGGACGCAGCCATATTCGATTTCGCCGCCGAGCGCTGGCGCAAGAATCTCGATGCCTTCGCGCGCCTCGCCGCCTGCGGATCACCGCTAGCACTCGCGTTGCTGTCGATCGACCTCGCCACGGAGGCGACCGCCGACGGCTTCGCGTTCGCGCAGCGCCTGTGCGGCGTGCTCGACCCGGCCGTCGTCGACAGCTCGCTCGCCGTGTCCTGACCCCCGGAGAACGAACATGCGTGACATCATGGTCCATACCGGCCGCTACGACGCCTGGAGCACCGGCGTCGAATACGCCGCCGATCTCGCCGCGCGCCTCGACGGCGCGCTCACCGGCGTCTTCGTGCATCCGTCGCCGCTCTACATGATGCCGCCGTACGTGTCGGGCGACGTCGTCCAGGCCGTGTTCGAGACGGCGCGCGAGGTCGAGCGGTCCGCCTACGCCGCGCACGACGCCTTCGCGGCGTGGGCGTCGCGGATCGGTGTTCGACAGGCGTCCTGGCAGGTCGCCGAAGGCCGTACGCCGGAAACGCTCGCACACATCGGCAACTGGCACGACCTGCTCGTGCTGGAGCGCAATCCCGATGTCCCATGGGGCGCCCCGCCGGACCTCGGCGCGGTCGTGCTCGCCTCGCGACTGCCGTGCGTCGTGGTGCCCCCGGGTTGCCGCGAAGCCGCGCTCGGCCGCATCGCGATCGCCTGGAACGGCTCGGCGGAGGCGATACGCGCGCTGCACAGCGCACTGCCGCTCCTGCATCACGCCTCGAACATCGTGCTGCTCGACGGTCCGCGGCGCGCGCCGGAGATCGAAATAGGGTGGCTGCCACCGTTCGACGTGCAAGCGTGGCTCGCGCGGCACGACGTGCGCGTGACGGCGAAGCCGATCCTCGCTCCCGACGACCGCGCAGGCGAGGCGATCCTCGCCGCCGCGGGCGAGGTCGGCGCAGATCTGCTCGTGATGGGCGCGTACGGACGATCGCGCTTCAGCGAGTGGGCGTTCGGCGGCGCAACACGCACGGTCCTGCACGAAGCGACGCTGCCCGTGCTCATGCGCAATTGAGGAGCGAAGCCATGGACCACGCGAACGAAGTACTTCTGCTCGTCGCCGCGCTCGTCGCGGTGCCGTCGCTCGTTGCCGGCACGATGTACTGGACGCACCGCCGCGGCCTCGGTGTGGTCAAGGGATGGGGTGGGGCGTTGTTCATCCTGCTGGGCTGGATCGCCGCGCTGGCGCTGATCCTCTATCGCACCGCACACTGACGGGCGCGCGCCGCGGCGGCGCCCGTCGCGGGGCTCAGCGCAGGTCGAACACGACGCGACCGTCGACCTTGCCCGCCTTGAGGTTCGAGAGCACCACGTTGACGTCCTCGAGCCGCGCTGCGTGCACGCGCGTGCGTACCTTGCCTTCCGTGGCGAACGCGAGTGCCTCGGCGAGATCGCGGCGCGTGCCGACGATCGAGCCGCGCAGCGTGATGCGTTTGAGCACGACGTCGAACACCGGCGTCGGGAAATGTCCCGGCGGCAGGCCGACGAGGCTGATCGTGCCGCGCCGCCGCACGACGGCGAGCGCCTGCTCGAACGCCGGCAAGGAGACGGCCGTCACGAGCACGCCGTGCGCGCCGCCGCCGGTCGCCTGCAAGGTGCGCGCGACCGCATCCGACGCGGTCGCATCGAACGCGAGGTCGGCGCCGCATTCGCGTGCGAGCGCGAGCTTGTCCGCGGCGATATCGAATGCGACGACGTGCAGGCCCATCGCCTTCGCGTACTGGATCGCGACGTGGCCGAGGCCGCCTACGCCGTAGATGGCGATCCATTCGCCCGGCCGCGCCTCGGTTTCGCGGATGCCCTTGTAGGTGGTCACGCCCGCGCAGAGGATCGGTGCGATCGACAGCGCATCGACGCCTGCCGACAGTGGCGCGGCGTACGCGGCGTTCGCGATCACGTACTCGGCGAATGCGCCGTTCACGCTGTAACCCGTGTTGTGCTGCGCCTCGCACAGCGTCTCCCATCCGGCGTTGCAGTACTCGCAATGCCCGCAAGCATCGTGCAGCCACGGCACGCCGGCGAGGTCGCCTTCGCGCAGGCCCTTCACGCCGCTGCCGAGCGCGGCGACGACACCGACGCCTTCGTGCCCGGGAATGAACGGCAGCGTCGGCCGCACCGGCCAGTCGCCGTCGGCGGCGTGCAGGTCGGTGTGGCAGACACCGCTCGTCTGCACCTTGAGCAGCACCTCACCAGGGCCCGGGCGGGGCACCGGCAGGTCTTCGATCGCGAGCGGTAGACCGAACGCGCGTACGACGGCGGCTTTCATGCGGAGCTCCGGCAACGGAAAGGACGGTGCACCGTAGCGCGTACGGACGCGCGCGCCTTGACCAGAATCAACCGCTCCCGAGTTGATGCACATCAACGAGCCGATCGCGGGACGGCATACCTTCGATGGACGAAGAGCCATTGCGGAGCCATCGCCATGTTCCAGCGCATTCTCGTCCCGACCGACGGTTCCGACCTGTCGAAGAAAGCGGTGCGAGCCGCCATCCGCCTCGCCGCAGGCACCGGCGCGCACCTCGTCGCGTTCCACGCGATCCCGAAGTTCCGCATGTTCACGCTCGATGCGCAGATGCTCGAGGACACTGCGGGGGAATATCGCGTGGCGTCTGTAGCGCGTGCGCGCACGCTGCTCGCCGGCGTCGCCGCGGAGGCGCGCAAAGCGGGCGTCGCCTGCGACATCGCGCACGCGACGAGCGATCAACCATGGGCGGCGATCATCCGCGAGGCGAAGCGCAAGCGCTGCGATCTCGTCCTGATGGCTTCGCACGGGCGCAAGGGGCTGCAGGGCGTACTGCTCGGCAGCGAAACCCAGAAGGTGCTCACGCACAGCACGATTCCCGTGCTCGTCTACCGCTGAGTGGAGGCGCCGCCGTGTTCGAACACATCCTCATTCCGACCGACGGCTCGAGGCTGTCCGAGAAGGCCGTGCGCAAGGGCATCCGCTTCGCCTACGCGATGGGCGCGCGCGTGACCGCATTCCACGCGATCCCGAAGTTCCAAGCGAGCGACGTCATGATGGACCTGCTCGGCACGAACCGCGGCGACTACGCAAGAGCGGCGCAGGCGTACTCGAACGAGCGCCTGCGATTCGTGCAGAAGGCGGCGGCCGCGCTCGACGTGCCGTGCGAAACCCGCCATGCCACGACCGATGATCCCGCCGGAGCGATCATCGAAACCGCCCAGGCGAGCGGCTGCGACCTCATCCTGATGGCGTCGCACGGACGTCGCGGTCTCGGCGCGCTGCTGCTCGGCAGCGAGACGCAGAAGGTGCTCACCCACAGCTCGATCCCCGTGCTCGTATATCGCTGAATCGCGCATCGCCGCGCCATTCGACGGCTGCGCTCAGGCGTGTCCTGTCGCCGGGGCCGACGCGCGCGTTCGCGCGAGGAAGAGCGGCACGAGGGCTGCGAGGGGGAGGCCGGCCGCGAGCGCGAGCACGCCCACAGGGGGTGCCTCGAAGCGGAACAGGTGGCCGACTTGCGGCAGGCCCAGCGTTGCGGCGAGCACGCTCGCTGTACCGGCAGCGACGATCCAGAACGCGTGATTGCGCTTGTGCAGCAGGCCGCTGCCACGATTGAGCGCGATGAGGCCGACGTTGCCGACGACCAGCGCGACGAAGGTCGCGGCGGCGACGCCGGCATCCGGGCACCTTAGGGCGCGTGCCGTCGCGTACACGAACGCGGAAGCCGCAAACATGAGTGCACCATCGAGAACGCCCCCGGCGAGCAGGCGCAGCCCGAGCACGGTGCGGTGCGGATCGCGCGGCGGTCTACGCATGACGTCGCCTGCCGCCGGCTCGTGCTCGAACACCAGCGCGCAGGCCGGGTCGATCACGAGCTCGAGAAACACGATGTGGATCGGCCAGAGCACGAGCGGCCCGCCCGTCAGCAGCGGAAGCAGCGCCATGCCCATGATCGGCACGTGCACCGCGAGGATGTAGCGCATTGCGCGCACGATGTTGTCGTGGATCGTGCGCCCACGGCGGATGCCACGCACGATCGAAACGAAGTCGTCGTCGAGCAGCACGAGCGCCGCTGCCTCGCGCGCGACGTCGGTGCCGCGCCGGCCCATCGCGATGCCGACGTCCGCCGCCTTCAAGGCAGGCGCGTCGTTGACGCCGTCACCGGTCATCGCGACGATCTCGCCGCGAGTGCGCAAGGCCTCGACAAGGCGCAGCTTGTGCTCCGGCGTCACGCGCGCGAACACCCGCCGGTGCGCGCAGGTGGCCGCGAGCTGCGTGTCATCGAGTACGGACAGGGCTGCGCCGGCGAGCGGGCCGTCGCCTACGTCGATGCCGGCCTGCCGCGCGATCGCCGTCGCCGTCTCCGGGAAGTCGCCGGTCAGCATCACCACGTCGATGCCAGCCGCGGTCGCTTCGGCGACGGCCGCAGCGACGCCCTCGCGCAGCGGATCGGCGAATGCGACGAGGCCGGCTTCGACGAAGGCGAGAGCGTCCTGCCGCTCGGGCAGCGGCAGTGACACGGGCTGCTCGAGCGCCCCGACCGCGATCACGCGAAGGCCGTGCCGCGCGAGCACCGCGACGTCGGCGAGCATGCTTTCGCGACGCGCAGGCGCGAGCCGGCACAAGTCGGCGATCGCTTCCGGCGCCCCGCTGCATGCGCCGACGAGCCCAGCGGGCGTACGCCACACTTGGGTGCGCGCGAACAGGCCTGGCATGAGCGGGTACTCGCGGACGAGCGTGCGTTCGCCAGCGCCGGCACGGGGCGCCGCAGCCTCGACGATCGCGCGCTCCATCGGATCGGTCGGATCGATGCGGCACGCCATCAGGGCACGAACGAGCAGGTCGTCGAACTCCGCTCCGATCGGCACGCCGGCCACGACATCCCATGCCGCCCCGCCCTGGCGCAACGCCGCGATGCGCATGCGGTTCTCGGTGAGCGTGCCGGTCTTGTCGACGCACAGGACCGTGATTGCGCCGAGCGTCTCGATCGCCGGAATGCGTCGCGTGAGCACGCGCTCGCGGGCGAGGCGCCACGCGCCGAGCGCGAGGAACACGGTGAGCACGACCGGGAACTCCTCCGGCACGTTGGCGATCGCGAGCGTGACCCCCGCGAGCAGCGCATCGATCCATCCGCCGCGCAGCAGCGCGTACAGCAGCGTCACGCTCGCGCAGAGCCCGAGGCCGGCGGCTGCGAACACGATCACCGCTCGGTCGATCTCGCGCTGCAGGGTGCTGCGCGGTGGATTGGTGCGCTCGAGCGAAGCGCCGATGCGGCCGACCGCGGTGCGCGCGCCCGTCGCAACGACCTCGGCGAGCGCGTGCCCGTGCACGACGAGCGTGCCTCGGTACACGTGGTCGTCGCGCGTCGGCGCTGCTTCCGCTTCCGCTTCCGCGCTTGGCGCGCATGCTCCCTTCGGCGCGGGCGACGCTTCGCCGGTCAGCAATGATTCGTCGATGCCGAGCTGCGTGGCCTCGATCAAGCGCGCATCCGCGGGCACGCGGTCGCCCTCGCCGAGTACGACGACGTCACCGGTCACGAGCCGACGTGCATCGATGCGCACCCGATCACCGTCGCGCAGCACCGACGCCTGCGGCGTCGAGAGATCACGCAGCGCGTCGAGCGCCCTTTCCGACTTGCCCGCCTGGCGAAGCGTGATGCCGACGACGACCGCAACCGAGGCGGACAGCACGAGCGCTTCGCCGAGATCACCGAGCACGAGATACAGCGTGGTGGCGGCACCGAGCAGCAGGAACATCGGCTCCCTCAACACCGCGAGGGTACGCGCGAAGAAGCCGCGGCGACGCGCCGTCGGCAACTCGTTCGCGCCATCACGCGCCAGGCGGCGTTCCGCTTCGGCCGTGTCCAGGCCGCCCCGCATCGGTTGGAACGCGATCCGGCCGCGCAGGGCGGGCGCGTCGTTCATGCGTCGCTCCCAGCTTCAGTCTTCCGCGCCGTGCCGTGGCCGGTGGCGCCGTGTGCGTCGCGGCAGCATGCGCACCAGCGTGTCGTCGCGCAGCAGGTAGTGGTGCACCAGCGCGGCGCCGGCATGACCCCCGACGAGCGCGTAACCGGCGGTGGCGACGCCTTCGTGGACCTCCTCGGCGATCTCCGCGAGTGCAGGATCGGGCGGGACGAGCGCGGGCAGCTGGAATGCGCCGAGCGTGATGGCGGTACCTTCGGCGCTGGCCAGCAGCCAGCCGAGCAGCGGCATCGCGATCAGGAACGCGTA
>Ga0068853_100001547_pt1 | contig 16727 bp, 15 predicted proteins | sample KBSCornC32_FD_65655 | JGI IMG/M metagenome (GOLD analysis project Ga0068853, IMG submission 65655) | Corn rhizosphere microbial communities from Kellogg Biological Station, Michigan, USA - KBS Corn C3-2 | ecosystem: Host-associated > Plants > Roots > Rhizosphere > Soil ...
TCGGTCGTCGGCTATGACGACCGGGAGATCGCCCGCTACATCCACCCGCCGCTGACCACCGTCCTGCTGCCCCACTACGAGATGGGCGTCGAGGCGGCCACCCACCTCCTGGACCTGATCGCTCGGCCGAGCCTGCCGCCGACCCAGGTCAAGGTCGAGGGCCGCCTGATCGAACGCGCCTCGGTGAGAGACCTCGCCGGCCGCGCCTAGCGACCCGCTCGACAGTCACCCTTCTTTGTAGCGTACGACTGGCTGCCGCCCGCGTTCTGCCGCGCGTTGCCGGACACGGCTCGATACAATTTTAAGGTTGCGCCTCTTGCTCAATATTGAGAGAAATGAGCAACACGCCGCCGGGGGGGTTGGCCGTCTTGAAGCGATTCGAATATCTGTCGCCCGCCGCGCGGGCGGTGCTGCGTCACATCAAGTCCGTCGAAGTGCGGACCGACGACGTCTTCCCAATCTCCAGCATTGTGGTCGCCATGCGCCGGCAGGGCTGGACCATCGGCGCAACGCTCGATGCCCTCGAGGAGAGCCGGGCCGGCGGCTGGCTGCTGATCCGCCGCCATCCCGGCGGCGAGCCGGACTGGGTGTCGCTCACCATGACCGGCTCGGTCGCGCTCGAGCTTTTGCCCGCGACCGAGGATGGCCGGCGGCCAGGCCGGCGGGTCCGCGACACGCCCGCGCTTTAGGGCCGATCGTCACGAGAAAGTGAGCCGTGGCCACTCATAGTGAAATGAGTCGAATGGGGGAATCAGGGCACATTCCGTTCGATCTTCACAAAACCGCAAGGCCGTTGGTATAGTTGTGCCGTGCGGCGCGTAAGTCAGCAGAGTGTTTATCGTGCGGAAGTTCGAGTACCTCTCGCCCGTTGCACGGACGATGCTTAAGCACATCATGGCCGCTCGGATGCGGCCAGACGAAGATTTCGGCGTTCCCGCGATCATCATTGCCATGCGCAAGCAGGGCATCAGCATCGGCCAGACCCTGGCTGCGATCGATGAGGCGGCAGCGGCCGATTGGCTGGTGAAACACCATTCCCCCGCCGGTCAGCCCGACCGCATCGCGCTGAGCAATGTCGCCATGGTCGCCATGGCGTTGCAGGCGACGGGCTAGCGCCCGCGGAGCCTTCGTCCAAGTCCAGACGCCGCCGGCAATGCCGGTGGAGCGAGGCCTATCTCCGGCCTGCCGGGCCGATCCGTTTCCAGTAGATTTTCGTGCCGGTCAGTCCGCCATGCGGCTTGAGCGCATAGCCGGGGATTTCCCCGGTGAGCACGAAGCCGCATTTCTCGTAGAGTCCCGAGGCGCCGCCATCGCTCGCGGTATCGAGGACGAGGAGGGTGCGCCCGCGAGCCATCGCCGCAGCTTCGGCTTGGACGAGCAGGGCCCGCGCGATGCCGCGGCCGCGATGGCTAAGCCGGGTCATCATCTTGGCGATCTCGGCGCGGTGCGGCTGGTTGGGCGGACAGTCGAGAAGCAGAGTCACCGTGCCGGCGAGGATGTCCCCGTCCCAGGCGCCGAAGACAATGCGCTCGTTCCGCGCGGCGGCGGCGAGCGAATTGTCCCAAAAGGCAAGCGCCACCTCCTGGGATAGCGGATGCATGAAGCCGACCGAGCCGGCCCCGGCGACCGTCTCGATCAGCAGGCCCGCGAGCTGCTCGCGGGTTCCCGGGCTGGAATCGAGGGCGCGGATCGCAATGGCGGACATTGCGGACGCCGCGCCCCCGAACTCTTACGGCACCTGGCCGATATTCTCGTCCGCCTCGCCCGGCGCGAGGAGGTAGCGCCAGAGGACGGCGCCAAGCGCTCCGCCGATGAGCGGCGCCACGATGAAGAGCCAGAGCTGGCTCAGCGGGCCAGCCCCGGCAAATACCGCCATCGCCAGCGAGCGGGCCGGGTTGACCGAGGTGTTGTCGATCGGGATCGAGATCAGGTGGATGAGCGTAAGGCAAAGGCCAATAGCGAGCGGCGCAAAGCCGGCTGCCGCCGCCTTGCTGGTCGAGCCGAGGATGACCATGAGGAACGCTGCCGTCAGCACTACCTCGGCCACGAACGCCGCGACCAGTGAATAGCCGCCCGGCGACAAGGCATCATAGCCATTCGTGGCGAAGGCGCCGGGGCCCGCGCCGATCGCAAAGCCTGTTTTGCCACTGGCGATGAGATAGAGCAGCACCGCCGCAACGAGCCCGCCCACGATCTGGGCGATCCAGTAGCCGATGAGGTGCGCCCACTGGAACCGGCCGGCGACCGCAAGGCCGAGCGACACCGCCGGGTTGAAATGCCCGCCCGAGATCGGCCCGACCGCATAGGCCATGGTGAGGACGGTGAGGCCGAAGGCGAAGGCGACGCCGATGAAGCCGATGCCGACGGTCGGAAAGCCCGCCGCATAGAGCGCGGCCCCGCAGCCGCCGAAGACGAGCCAGAACGTGCCGAAAAATTCGGCCGCAAGTTTTCTGAACATGACGCAAAAACCCCCGAGTAAGAGATATCCCACGCTCGAAGGTCTAGCGCTGCTTCGGGGTTGGCGAGAATCGCCCGCGGGCAGTTTCCCACCGGGCAAATGGGGCAGGAGGGCTGACTCGCCCTCCGGCGTCGTCGAGCTCAGTATTTGCCGCGCTTCAGCCCGACCTGGTCGAGAAGGCCCATGCGACGGGCGTCGTAATAGTAGCCCGAGGCGTAAAAGCCGACGGCGCGGTCCGGGTTGCCGCGTGCGACCTTGTAGGCGCCGGCGAGATATTTGACGCCGTAGCGGAGGTTCACGTCGGTATCGAGGAGGCCGGCGGGTGAACCATCATAACCCATCGAGCGGGCAGTATCGTAGCGGATCTGCATGAGGCCCCAATACGGGCCGTTGCGGGCGCGCGGATTGTAGGCGCTCTCGCGCACGATGATGCGGCGGATCAGCGATTCCGGCACTTCGTAGAGCGCCGCGTACCGGCCGATGGAGCCGTTGAGGCTGCCGGCCTGCGGCGCTTCGGGGGCGGCGTACGCCAACGGCGGCACATAGTCGTCGCCTCCCGAGGGCGCGGCCGCCGAGCCATAGCTCGAGGCAACGGTTGGCGGCGAAATGCCGGTGAAGGCGCAACCGGAAACCAGCGACACCAGGCTGGTGGCGCAAAGAAGGCCGCGTAGCGCGCGCCAATTATTCCAAGCTCTCAACATCGTGAATTCCATAGCAGAGCCGCCCGCGCCCGAAAACCCGGCTTTTTCACGATGGCGGCATGCTCGAATCTAGCCCGTCGGCGGCCCGGATTCGTTTCCATGATGGTGGAAAAGTTTAACGAGATCAAAACGAAATGCCTGCGACACTGGCCGGCGATGCGTCGGCTGTTGCCCGTTTCGGGGGTGGCGGCAAAGGCTGCCGGCCGCAACGCCCGGTCCCACGACGGAGCCCAAGCACGTGACCGATCCCACCACCCAGTTGTCGCAGGCGATGTTCGACCTGGCGCCGGTTTCTCTCTGGCTCGAGGATTATACCGGCCTCAAGGCGCTGTTTGCCCGCTGGCGGGCCGAAGGCGTCAGCGACCTCAAGGCCCTGTTCAGGGCCGAGCCGGCGCGCGTTCATGAATGCGCCGCCCAGATCCGCATCCTTGCCGTCAATGCCAAGACCCATGAGCTGTTCGAATCCCGCGATCTCGACCATCTGGTCGAAAACCTCGCCGCGGTTTTCCGCGACGACATGATGGAGACGCATGGCGAGGAGATGATCCAGCTCTGGGAAGGGCGGCACGAGTTTGCCAACGTCTCGGTCAACTACAGCCTCGCCGGCCGCCGCATCGACATCCAGATGACCGGCCGCGTGCTTCCGGGCTACGAGGACGACTGGGGCCGCGTGCTCATCGCCATCGAGGATGTGACCGAGCGCGAGGCCGCCCGCCGCCAGGAAGCCGAGATGGCGCGCTACGCCCAGGGCCTCTTCGAGCACTCCCCGGTCTCGCTCTGGGTCGAGGATTTTTCGCGCATCCGGCGCCTCTTCGACGAGATCCGCGAGCGCGGCATCACCGACCTTCGCGTCTTCACCGACGTCCATCCGGAATTCGTCACGCAGTGCCTGAGCGAAATCCGCGTGCTCGACGTCAACCGCGAAACGCTCGAGCTCTTCGGCGCGCCCACCAAGGCGGCGCTGCTGCACCGGCTCGCCGATGTGTTTCGCGACGACATGACGCCGCATTTCCGCGAGCAGCTCATCGACCTCTGGAACGGCAAGCTGTTCATGACGCGCGAGGTGGTGAACTACAGCCTCACCGGGGAGGCCGTGCATGTGTTGCTGCAGCTCTCGGTGCTGCCGGGGCACGAAGCAGACTGGTCGCTCGTTCAGGTGGCGCTCACCGACATCACGGCGCGGAAGAAAGCCGAGGCCTATCTCGAGTTCCTCGGCAAGCACGACGAGCTCACCAAGCTCCACAACCGCTCCTTCTATGTCGAAGAGCTCAACCGGCTCGAGCGCAAGGACGTGCGGCCGGTCTCGGTGATCATGATCGACGTCAACGGTCTCAAGACCGCCAATGACATGTGGGGCCACGCCGCTGGCGATGCGTTGCTGCGGCGGGCCGGCGAGGTGCTGGCGCAGGCGGTCGAACGGCCCGGCTGCGCGGCGCGGGTCGGCGGCGATGAATTCGCCCTGCTGCTGCCCGGCACCGACGAACCGGGCGCCGAGGCCATGCTGGCGCGCATCGAAAAGCTCGTGGGGCTCAACAACACCTTCTACCCCGGCGCGCCACTGAGCCTCGCAACCGGCGCCGCGACGCGCCTTTCGGGCGAAAGCCTCGAAGAGACGATCAAGCGCGCCGACCTCATCATGTATCGCGCCAAGAGCGACTACCACAGCCAATCCGCCCAGGACCTCCGCGCCGCCCAGGAGGAATTCAACCGCTGGCGCGAGGCGATGTAGCCGCCACTACTGCTTCCCCAAAAGCTTGCGCTGCCGGGTATCCACCACCTTCGACAACAGCGCCGCGAGCTCCTTGCCCTGACGCTCGATGGTGAAGACCTTCTCCTTGTACGGCAGCGGCTCCTTCGGCTTGCCGATGCGAGCTTCGATCGCTGCCGCCAGCGCCGACTCGGTGGGCGGATAGGGCAGCACGGCGCCGTTTTCGCCGTCGACGATATCCTCCGCCAGGGCGCCCGCGTCGGCGGCAATCACCCAAACGTCGCGCAGCAGCGCCTCGCGCGCCGTGAGGCCGAAGGATTCCCGCACGATCGAGGGCACCAGAAGCACATCGATCTCGGAGAAAAAGCTATCGATCGTGCTCGGCTTATAGGGAGGCACGATCGTCATATCGAGGTGGGTTGCTTCACGCGCGAGGCGATCGCGCCATGGCTGCCCGACGCGTTGTCCTGCATCGACGATAAGAAGATGCGCGGGTGAAGTACCTTTCCGGGGAAAGACGTTGCGGATCATGTCCCAGCCCTTGTGCAAGCCCGGTCCGCCCACAAAACCGAACACCGTCTCCTCGGGGCTCCTACGCGGCGGCGCCAGTGACGGTGCCGGTACGCCATGCGGAAGGATCACCAGCTTGTCAGCCGGTATGCCGTTGTCGGCGGCGTAGCCGGCCACGAACCGGCTCGGGACGATCACGAGGTCCGCCTTTGCGAGTTGCCCCTTAAGATAGGTCAGCCGACGCTCGAGCTGGGGGCGGCTTGCGCCGCAACGGACACAGACACCGGGATCGATGACTCGCTGTTCGCAGACGTCGCCCGCGGCTGTGATCATGAACTGGCGCTCGCATACCCACCAGAAGTCATGCACCGACACAACGAAAGGGACGTTCCGTTCGACGAGGACGTCGAAGAACCCGGCGCCGATATCCTGCACACAATGAACGTGCACGATGTCGGGTTCGACATAGTCGAGTATTTCTCGAAACTGCGCAGTGAAGCGAGGGTTGTCGTAGTGGGTCGGGAAGTCGGCGATAAAGGGGAGGCCGACATTGAATGCCTCAAGCCCGGACCGAGTCCGGTGCCGGACAACGCTGGCCGCGGGCAGGTATCCGATGCGGGCAGAGACGACTACCACTTCGAAACCGTGCCGGCGCGACATCTGGTCCGCCATCTGCTCCGCCACGATGGTGGCGCCCCCGAAGCTCAGCGGATCAAAGAAGATGTTGACGACGAGGAGTTTCACGCGAGGCCCCTCAGTGCCTCGATCAGGGATGAAGGCAGTGCGGCGCCGACGCTGCTCAGGGAGAACCGTGCGTCGACATCAGCGCCGGCGTTCTGGCCCACGCGCGCCAGTTGCTGGCGGCTGCCGACCGCCAGGCGCAACTTAGCGAACCAGTCGCCACGTCCGGCCAGCCAGCCCGTCACGCCGTCCTCGATGAGGCCGGGATAGTCGCCGACCGGCGAGGCCAGCACCGGCCGCCGCATCAGCGCTGCGTCGAGAAAGCGCACCGCACTTTTGTGGTCGTTGAAGGGATCGGTGGAGAGCGGCACGAGTACCAGGTCACAGGCGGCAACGTTGCGCAGATAATCGGCATAGCCGGCGAAAGGCAGACGCCGGATCCGGTCGGCAAAGGGGGCGAGCTTGGCTCTTGCGCCGGTATGCCCGCCAATCAACAGGTCGATGTCTTGCCGTTCCCGCATCAGCTTTGTCAGCGCCGGAAGCATGATGTCGAAATCAGCTTCGTGCGAAAGCGATCCGGAGAAATAGCCGAGCGTCAGGCGCCCGTGCGACGTTGCAGCGGGCGCCGGCTCGGGGACGCCCGCAGGGCGCTCGGCGGCGTTGCGCCATACGAAAGTGGGCAGTCGGCGGTTCTGGCGCAACGCCGTTTCGCCCATCAGCGCGGCGAGGTTGGGCGTGCTACCAATCAGTCCGTCGGTTGCCGCGAGCGCCAGGGCGAAGCCGGGCGCCTGTGCCACCTGACTAAAGCGGATCTCCGCCGAGAGCCGCTGCAGCCCTTCATTTCCGGCGATGAGTCCCGCATCGAAGATCGGGTCATCGATGTCATAGAAGACGCGCAGTCCAAGGCGCCTCGCCTCTTGAATGTGAATCGTGAACAGACCGTCGAACGACAGGCGATAGAAAATCACCGCGGACGCGAACTGCAGCGCGTTCAGCGACGCGTAGAGGTCCTGGGGGGACACATGCACCGCCGGGATATTCAGCGTCTCGAGGATCGCGATCTTGTCGGCCACGCGAAATTTGAAGCACTGCGGCAGCGTGGTGTCCGTGACGATGACAACCCGCGGCGGCCGGATGTCGCTGCTGGTGTAGCTGATCGGGCCGAGGTGATGTTCGGCGATGAACATGGTGCGCTCATCGAGGAGGGCCTGCGGCCCCGGCGGTCTCCGGCCAGCAGCAAGGCGCTCGCGAGCCACGACGTCCCTGGCGCGTGCCAGAAAATGTCGTATGCCTCCGCTCCTGAGAGCCTGAAGCGAAAGCTGCAGCGTTCGTCGAATGCCGGTGCGCCGTGCGACGCGCAGGGCATCCCAGACGGGTGGCGTCAGCGCCGTGTCAAACTGAGGGTAGAGTGCAGAAATCGGCGCCGACAACGCTAGCGCTGGCCGCGACCGCGATCGACGCCGGGCGGGAGCTTCTATGGTGCTTGGTGTGTGCTGGGCAGCTTCCCGCCGCTGTGCTTCCTCTTCTGCGAGCCGCACTTCGGTATCAGCGAGCTGACGTTCGACGGCGACGATGCGGCGCAGCGCGCGCGCCTCGCGCTGGGAAAGCTCGTCGCGAATGGCGTCGCCAGCAAAGCTGGCGGCCTCGAATTCGCGGTTGAGGCTTGCGAGTTCCTCGTCAACGGCCTCGCCGCGGGCGAGCCGGCCCATGATGTTCCACGTGCGGTTGGCGAGATCGCTGACGTTGCGTTGCTTCGTCGTTCCGGCGCCCGAATGATCGAGCTCGCCTGAAAGATGATGGGCAGCTCCCGATAGCCCGTCTTCGCCGGCCGGCCATCGGAGGTTCAGCGCCTCGCCGGCGCGACTGAGGACACGCGCCGGATCGCCAAGCAGGTCCTCATAGGTAAAAATCGCACGCGGCAGGCCGCGGCTTAGTCGCTCGGCGTCGAGCACATGCCGGAGCCAGAGCAGCTCGGCAAACCCACGCGCCATGCCGTCCCGGCGTTCCAGCGATCCGGCGACCGCGGCGGGATCGCGCACTGGCAGCACGACCTTGGCGGCGACGCCCAGCGATTGCAGCACGTCGAGATAGAGGCCGGCGAGACGACACAGCCGGGGATCCTTGAGGACGAAGATCGGCGCCTCGCGATACTCTTCGAGGATCAGCGCGCGCAGCTCATCCTTGTAGCTCGCCAGCCGTTCTGGCTCGAGCCGGCTGAGATCGACCTGCCGCCAGTCGTCCCAGCGGGTCGACGCGTCGAACAACAGGCGGTCGTTGAGGTCGACGATCCGGATGGGCTCGAAATGGCCCATGGGGTTGTTGACGTCGGCGCCGAGCAGGTTGATGGGCATCGCGAGGCCGAGCTGGGCGAGGCAACCCGCGACCGCGCTCGACCCCGACCGGTGCATCCCGAGCACAAGCACGCAGGTGCGCTGCTCGTGGGCGCCGGCGTCGGCAATGTCGGGCGATACGGCGGAGTCCAGCTCTGGCGTCCTCTATTCCAGCTTGCCGTTGCTGAGCGATTCGGCCGGGGGGGCGGGCCGCTCTACGGTGGTGGTGATGTCGACGGGTTGACCCGACTCGGCGGCGCGGGTCAACCCCTCGGCGATGGCGCGGATGTCGAGCAGCGGAAATCCCTGCATCGCCGACGAGATGTCGCCCGCCCCGGTGATGCCGATGCCGACTCGGCGCGTGTCGGTCATGAACTGCCCCCTATTCCCGGGGCGCATCATTGCAACGTCAGGGAGAAAAACACCAGCAAACAACGTACGCAAAATCCAGAGGCAATTGTGACGCCGGCGGCAGGCCGTTTCCCTCCCGCCGGATATTGCGCTAGAAGCCCGCCAATGCTCGATCCGCTGCCGACCACTTTCGACTATCATCCGCCGCTCGAGCCTTATCTGAGCGTCGTCCATGTCGATGACGACATCCTCGTTCTCGACAAGCCGAGCGGGTTACTGAGCGTGGCGGGGAAGGATCCGGCGCTCGCCGATTGTCTCGCCGCCCGTGCCGCCGCGCGCTACCCGGGCGCGCGGATCGTGCATCGTCTCGACAAGGACACCTCGGGCGTCATGGTGCTCGGCCTCTCGCGGCGGGCCATCTCGGGGCTCGGCATCCAGTTCGAGAAGCGGCAGACGAAAAAGGCCTATGTGGCGCGCGTCTGGGGCGAGCTCGAGGGCGACAGCGGCCGCGTCGACCTGCCGCTCGCCGTCGACTGGGAGAACAAGCCGCGCCAGCGCGTCGACCTCGATGCCGGCCGTCCGGCGCAGACCGACTGGACGGTGATCGCCCGCGAGCCGGGTATCACCCGGGTGCGCCTCGTGCCGCGGACCGGGCGCACGCATCAACTGCGCGTCCACATGCTGGCGCTCGGCCACCCGATCCTCGGCGATGCGTTCTATGCCACCGGTCCGGCGCTTGCCGCCGCCGACCGACTGCAGCTTCATGCCGAGAGCCTGAGCTTCGCCCATCCCGCCGACGGGCGGATGTGCGAGTTCGTCGTGCCGGCGCCGTTTTAGGCGCGGGGTTCAGGCCTCCTTCGGGAGCGCATCAAAACTTTCGGTCAGCTGGCGCTCGAGCTCGACCAGATCATCGGGCAGCGGCATGCCGGTGGCGCGCATTTCGTTGAGCTTGTTGAGGAGCTGGAGGTGCAGTTCGTGCACGTCCTCGGGCTCCTCGATTGTGCCCTCGAGCAGCGCCCGGATTTCGGTCTTGATCGCTTCGAATGCCATGGTCGTCGAAAACTCCGTGCTGTACGGCAAGACTGGCACCGCGACGCCGGCGGCGCAACGCCGAAGCTTCGCCGGAGGTTGCGGCACGACGCTCGCCGACACTGCCCAAGGCGTTCACCACAATTTTTCCTCACAATCACCTTGAAGCCGGCCAGATGACGACATGGCGGCCCGCCAACGATTGGCTCTCATGCGAAGAGACGAAGCGGGGTAGTGCGAATGAGCAAGGGATCGGCTTTTGCGCGGGTGATCGGCCTCACCAAATCGTTCACGCCATTGGCGTTCGATCGTAGTGCGGCGGCAATTGACGACGGGGATGAAGCACCGGCACCTGCTGGGGCGGCGGAGGCGGCCACCAATGAGTCCGCGGTGATCGTACCGGCAGTCTCAGCAGTAGCGGAAATTGCTCCCGTTCCGAAAACCGACACGAGCGCTGTAGCTGCAGCGGCGGCGACCGCCTCGGCGCCGGCCGAAGTGGTGGTCGCCTTCCCGGCCATGTCCCAGGTCACGGTCGTTACCGGCGACGTGCCCGCGGCACCAGCCGCCGACGCAGCCGACGAGCCCAAGCCGCTCCCCGAGGGCGGCGTCGATGCGATATCTTCCGAGACGATCAGTGCCATCGAGGCGGACATCGCTTCGCTGTTGGCCTCGCTCGATCACGAGGAAGGGCTGCCGGGGACTGCCGATGATGGTCCCGTGTGGCTTGCCGACAGTGAAGCTGACGACGACGAGGAGTTCGGGCAGGCCTCCTCCATGGGCGACCTCCTGCTGGAGCTCGATCGCATGTGGCAGGCCGACCCGGAAATCCCGAGCCAGCGGCTTCACTGAGCGGTTGCGCGCCGTGCTCCTCAGGCGCGCGGCGCAAGCCGCAGGATAACCGCCGATTCCCGATCGGCCGCGGACGAGGGCTCGGCGAAGAATCGCTGTTTGAGCTCGTCCGCCGGCATCGGTTTGCCGAAGAGATAGCCCTGCCCGAGCTCGCAGCCGAGCCGGGTCAGGAGCGCCGCCTGCGACTCCGTTTCGACGCCCTCGGCCACCGTCGCTTTGCCGAGCGAGCGGGCGAGCTGCAGGATGGCTGTGACGACGGCGCGGCCCTCGTCGTTGCCGGGCAGTGTGTCGACGAAGCTGCGGTCGATCTTGAGCTTGTCGGCCGGCAACTGCGAAAGATAGGCAAGCGCCGAATAGCCGGTGCCAAAATCATCGAGCGCGATGTGCACCCCGAGTGAGCGGAGCCGCTCGAGCGCCGATCGGGCCGGGTGTCCGGCATGGATCGAAACGCCTTCGGTGATTTCGATATCGAGACGTTCCGGCGCGAGGCCGGAATCGGCAAGTGCCAGCCGGACGTCGCCAACGACGTCGCCGAGCTCGAACTGGACCGGGGAAGCATTTACGGCAAGCCCGATGTCGGCCGGCCAGCTTGCGACCTCTCGGCTCGCCGTCAGCAGCACGTGGCGGCCAAGCTCGACGATGAGGCCCGTCTCCTCGGCGACCGGGATGAAGCGTGCCGGCGAAATACTGCCCAGCGTGGGGTGGAACCAGCGGAGCAGCGCCTCGACCCCGACGATCTGCCGGTCGGCAAGGCTGACCAGCGGCTGGTAGTAGACCTCGAACTGGTTCTCGGCCAGCGCCTCGCGCAACCCCGCCTCGAGCTCCTGCTTTTCGACGAGGCGAGTGGTCATCGCCGGGGTGAAAATCTCGACGGCGTTGCCGACGGTGTCCTTGGCGGCGGAAAGCGCCATGTCGGCGTGGCTGAGGAGGACGTCGCCGTGAAGGCCGGAGAAAGCCGAGGTGGTGAGGCCGGCGTGCGCCGACAGCACGGCGCGCGCGCCGCCGATGACGTAGGGTTCGGCGAGGAGGGCGATAATGTCGTGGCCGAAGCGCCGCGCCTCGGCGCCTTCGAGAAGGCCGCGCCGGGCAACGGCAAAACTGTCGCCGCCCACCCGGCCGATCGCCATGAGGTCGAGGCTCTCGAGCCGGCGCACGACCTCGCGCATCAATTCGTCGCCGAAGGAATGGCCGAAGAGTTCGTTGACCGGCCGGAAGCGTCCGAGATCGACCATCAGCAGCGTCAGGCCGTCGTCGCGGCCGGCGTGCGTCGAGAGCGCCGCCTCGATGGCGTCGACGAAGGCCCGCCGGGACAGCGCGCCGGTCAGGCCATCATGCTGCGCCAGGAAGGCCAGCCGCTCCTGGCTGCGGCGTCGCTCGGAGATGTCGCGGAAGGTCAGGCAGGCGACGCGCCGCTCGCCCTGCTGGCCGAGGCTGATCGCCGATGGCCGGACGACGTATTCGAGCGTGCGGCGATCGCCGCCGAGCTCGATAGTGATTTCGGCCGGCGCGGGCGCCGGGGGCGCCGCCTGCCCGGGATCGAGCTCGGCGAGCACCACGCTCTGCAACTCGGCCGGTAGTGCATTGACGAGATGACGCCCGGTGAGCGGCTCGCCACCACCCAACAGCCTGTCCGCCATGCCGCTCGCGGCGATGACCTCGCGATCGCCGTCGATGACGACGACGCCGTCGAAATTGTCGGCAATGACGCGGTCGAGGATGCGCCGCACCTCGTCGCGCTCGCGCGCCGCCGCCGCTTCGCGCCGGCGCTTGTTCTCGAGCTCCTGCAGGATCGCGCCAGCCAGATAGCCGAGCGCCGCCACGTCGATCATGCCGGTGCGGAGCAGGAAGCCGCTTTGCGCCTGCGCCGCATAGGCGAGCCCTTCTACCGCGATCAGCACGGCGGCGGCGGCCGCGGCATCGAGCCAGAGATTGCCGCGCCGGCGCAGCAGGTAGAAGGCGGCGGCAAGCAGCACCACGATGGCGCTGCCGACCCCGAGGCTGCCGCGGGCGCTCAGCATCCGGTCCTGCCGCAGCGTTTCGGCGGCGAGGATCTGGAGCAGGCCGCCCGAGACCGTGCTGAAGCGGGGCACTGTGAAGATGTCGCGCAGCTCCTGGGCGCCGGCCGCAATCACCACCTGCCGGCCGGCGATGCGGGCAGGATCGACCGCGCCCGAGAGCACGTCGGCGACGGAGACGCGGTCGATGTGCGCGGCGTCGATGCCGTAGTCGATATAGAAGCGCTCGTCGGCAGCCAGCATCTTGCCCGAGAGGCGTTCGGCGAGCGAGGGGTAATAGGTGCCGCCTACGGTCATGCCGGCCGAATAGCGGCGCACGATTCCGTCGGGCTCGGCGAGCACGTTGACGACGACGGGCTCAGCCTCCTTGAGGAAGCGGGGCAGGGGCAGCGTGACTTCGAGCCGGTTCGCGACCGAGGAGAACTGCCGGAAGGCGGCCAGATAGGCGTAGCCGCCGGCGCGGTGCAGTGCGTCGGCAAAGGCCGCGTCGTCTGCTTCGGTGCTGGCGGAGCTGAAGTCGATGTCGAAGGTGGTTTCGGCGGCCCCGAGCGCCATCAGCTTGTCGAGAAGCTGCGCATAGACATGCCGGGGCCAGGGCCAGACGCCGACCTGCCGGAGGCTCGCCGGATCGATTTCGACCAGCACGATGCCGCCGCTCGGCGCGTGACTGGTGCGGCCGAAGCGCCAGTCGACGAGGCCGTTGTCGAGCGGCCTGAAAAGACCAAGCGATGCCGCGCCAATGACGAGGAGTGCAACCAGCAGCGTGAGCCCGGCCCTCAGTGGCCAGGCCGCCGGCTGCGCCGCCCCTTGCGTCTCCGCCGCGCCCGCCATGTACCGCCGCCCGCCCGCGCCTAGAGGCCGAGGTGGTTGAGCGTCGAACCCACCGTGCTGCCGACGCTGCTTACGGTATTGCTGACGGTCGAGGTGGTGTTGGAAACCGTGCTGCCGACGGTGCTCGTGAGGCTGCCAACCGTGCTACCCACAGTGCCCCCGACAGTACCGCCCACTGTGCCACCCAGCGTGGTCACCGTATTGCCGAGCGTATTGCCGACGCCACCGATCGTGTCGCCAACCGTGTTGCCGACATCTGTCACGGTATTGCCGAGGTTGAGGATGTCGGAGTCGGTCACGGCTTCCGCGTCTTCGACGACGCCGTTGATCACCGGGTGCGTCAGCGCGGCATTAGGTTTGCCGGAGACGACGAGCGCGCCGTCGCTGCCGGCGCTGACCTGCTGTCCTGCCGCAACGTTCACGGTGCGGTGGTCGGCGACGCCGGTGACGGCGACGAGCCCGCGGCTCACCGCGACCGTGCTGCCCTTGGGGCCGGTGGTGACGGTGAACTGCGTGCCCTTGACCACGGCGACGAGGTAGGGCGTCGAGACGGCGAAGTGCTGCACCTGCTGCACTTCGGCCGAGATCGTCACCTCGCCCATCTGCTGCACGACGGTGGTGTAGGGAAGCTTGCCGCGCCGATCGATGATCTCGGCTTGCGTGTTGGCGCCGAAGGCGACCGTTTCATTGCCACGCTGGAATTCGGCATTGCCGCTGGCGAGGGTGCGGATGACCCGGGTGTCGGCCACGGCGTCGCCACGCGCGAGCTTCGTCCACGGGCCGGCGCCGGTCGAGTCGCCTGCCAGGACCGTGCCGCGCAGCTTCGTGGCGGTCCAGTCATCGGCCAGGGCAGGGCCGGCCAGCATCGAGACCAATGCCGCAGCGGCAATCGCGAGCCACGTCTTCATCGCATCCCCTCCCGGCCATTCGGCCAAAGGATTGTTGCCTCTTCTGAGGCGCGATGCCGGAATAACACGCGGCGGGCGCTCCAACTCCTTAACGGAGCAGGGGAATTTGGCGGCGCCCTAACCGGGCCGTTAACAGCCTTACCCGCAATTTTACGGATCGTCGGGGTCGATCAAAGGCCCGGTACCTAGGGGAAAACCGCTTCCGAGGTGGCATATCCGGGCCGCCGGGGCTGGGGCGATCGGCAGACCAGCAGCACCAGCCGGCCACGACGATGCACCTAATCCACTGAAATACCGTCAGAAACGGCTCAGTCGGACCGCTTGGCGCCGTAGTAGCAGAGGAACATCTCGACCGCCTTGTGCACCATGTCGTCGATCATGGCGTTGCCCTGTTCCTCGGTCAGGCTGCCGAAGAGGCGGCGCTTGAAGACACCGGCCATCGACAAATCCATGAACTGGCGCGCCGCGAGCTCGGTATCGTCGATGACGAGCTCTCCCGCCGCGACCTTCTGCTCGAGATAGCTGCCCAGCACCGAAACGCCCGAGAACGGGTCCGGTCCGAAGAACCGCCCCGCCAGTTTCGGCATGCGCTCGGCGACACCCAGCACCATGCGCTGCGCCCGCACCACGTGGTCGGATGTGAGCCGCAGCGTCACGTGCTTGCCGAAGGCGGTCAGCGCCTCTTCGATCGAGTCCGAATGCTCGAGCAATTGCTGCGCGGAAATCAGCATGTTGCCGCGCTCGCGGTCGATCAGCTCGGCGAAGAGCTCTTCCTTGTCGGCGAAATAGACATAGATCGTGCCCTTCGAGACGCCCGCCTCCGCGGTGATCTCGTTCATGCTGGCGGCCTCGAAGCCAACGCTCAGGAAGCAACGCTTAGCGCCATCGAGGATCTTCTGACGCTTGGCCGGGTCCTGGCCGGCGGCGCGGCGGCCGCCCTGGCGAGGTGATTCCGGGGCCTCATGGGCGTTGAGCGCCCGCATACGCTCGTCTTTGGATTGGTCGACGGCAGCGTCCTCGCTGCCATGCATTTCTCGAGTGGCTGGCATGTTCGGCATCCTATCACAACTGGCGCGCCCGCGGTTGGCATCTCGATGACATCCCACATTTAAGAGGCGGACCGCCGAAACCCTTGGTTTTGCTGGGGCCCGTCACGCTTCTGCGGGTCTGCGACCGCTGCCACTTTTTGACAGCGCCTGCTCGTACCGTGGTTTAACGCGACAAAATAAACTGAACCGTTCGGTTCGATTTCACTTGATATGGCCCAGCGACAGGTCTATGTCAATCGAACCGAACGGTTCAGTTCAGAGAAAATTTGGGTCGTGGGAGACCTATGATGTCCGATAACGCCGCAGCCAATGTCCGCGCCTTCCCCCGTAAGAGCGATGTCCAGCACGAGCCGGTCAATGATGCCCCGGTTGCCGAGGCGCCCGTCAGCGAAGCGCCGGCCACCGCCGAAGCGCCCGCGCCCGTAAAGGCGCCCCCGGCTGCGCCTGCTGCGGCCCCCAAGGCGAAGAAAGGCGGCGGTCGCCGCCGCGTCATCGTTTCGGTCGTTGCGCTCCTCGCGCTCGCCGGTGGCGGCTGGTGGGGCTACAACTATTTCAGCGTCGGCCGCTTCATGGTCTCGACCGACGACGCCTATGTGGGTGGCGACATCGCGACGATTTCGCCCAAGGTCGGCGGCTACGTCGCCGAGGTCAACGTCGTCGCCAACCAGAAAGTGAAGGCCGGCGATCCGCTCGTCACCCTCGACAGCGGCGACTACACCATTGCCCGCGACCAGGCGCAGGCGGCGATCGATACCCAGCACCTGACGCTCAACCGCATCGATGCGCAGATTCTCGGCAGCAAGGCAGCGGTGACGCAGGCCGAAGCCCAGAAGACCGCGGCCGTCGCGGCACAGCACAATGCGGACCTCGCCCAGCAGCGTGCAAAATCGCTGACGGCCAGCGCCGTCGGTACGCAGGCGACGCTCGATGCCGCCCAGGCCGCTCTCGACCAGGCCAACGCCAACGTCACGGCGGCGGACGCCGCGATCGCCTCGGCCAACGCTAATGTCTCGGTGCTCGAAGGCCAGCGCGCCGAAGCCGCGAGCCAGCTCAAGACGCAGCAGCTCGCGCTCGACAAGGCCAACCGCGACCTCGGCTTCACCGTGCTGCGCGCGCCCTATGACGGCATCGTTGGCAACCTCGCGGTGCAGAAGGGCGACCTCGTTTCAGCGGGCGTCCGGCTCGCCGCGCTGGTGCCGACCGACCAGCTCTACATCGACGCCAATTTCAAGGAGACGCAGCTCAAGCAGCTCGTCCCCGGCGAGAAGGTGACGATCCACGTCGATGCCGATGACGGCGATCCCATC
>Ga0068853_100001548_pt1 | contig 16724 bp, 12 predicted proteins | sample KBSCornC32_FD_65655 | JGI IMG/M metagenome (GOLD analysis project Ga0068853, IMG submission 65655) | Corn rhizosphere microbial communities from Kellogg Biological Station, Michigan, USA - KBS Corn C3-2 | ecosystem: Host-associated > Plants > Roots > Rhizosphere > Soil ...
CACCATCCAGGTGGCCGCCGAGACGGCCAGCGCGGCGCCTCCGAAGGCCAGGCCCCGCCCCCACCGGCCCGCCAGCGCGTGGGAGACCCAGGGCGCGGCCGCGAATCCCGCCAGCATCACCGTCGAGCCGATGTTCTGCAAGCGCCTGTCGTCGTCGCGGGCGACCAGCATGCTGCCCACCACGAACGGCACCACCAGCGTCAACACGCCGGCCAGCGGCGCGACCACCGCGCACGAATCGGGGACGGGCGCCGCCGGGGGCGCAGGGGCGGTCCCGAGCTGGACGACCTCACCCGGCGCCCGCTCGTCAGCGCGCGCGTCGGTCGAGCCCGCACCGACGACGAGCGCCAGCCCGCAAGCGCACGTCGCCCCGACGGCTCGCAATCGGTCGAGGAGAATCCCGGATCGGCCCAAGGAGACGCGCGACGTTAACACGACCGCGGGTCAGCCGGGTCAGGCGGGCGGCGGCGCCTGCTCGTAGGCGCGCCGGTAGGCCGCGAACCGCCCCTCCCGGATCGCCGCGCGGGCCCCCCTCACCAGGTCCAGGTAGTGACGCAGGTTGTGAATCGACGCCAGCCGGTAATAGAGCAGCTCCTTGGCGTGGAACAGATGGGCCAGGTACGCCCGCCCATAGCTCGCACAGCATTCGCACGGGCACCCGGGCTCGACCGGCCCGTCGTCGGTGCGAAAGCGGGCGTTGCCGATGTTCAGCTTGCCGCCGGTCACGAAAAGCTGGCCGTTGCGCGCGTTGCGGGTCGGCATCACGCAGTCGAACATGTCGATGCCCGACGCGATGCCAGCCAGGAGGTCGGCGGGCGTCCCCACCCCCATCAGGTAGCGGGGCGCGCTGGGCGGCATCTCCGGCGCGATCGCCCCGACCACCTCGTGCATGACGGACGGCGCCTCGCCGACGCTGAGGCCCCCGAGCGCGAAGCCGTCGAACGGCAGGGCCGCGATCTCGGCCAGGTGCGCGCGCCGGCGGGCGTGGTCGAGGCCCCCCTGGACGATGCCGAAGCGCAGCTGCCGTCCGTCTCCTCGCCCCGCCCCACCGCCCAGGTGCGCCGCCGGGGCGGCCAGACAGCGCCGCGCCCAGCGCGTCGTGCGCTCCATGGCGGTCACGATCTCGCTCTGGGGCGCGTCGGCGGGTGGGCATTCGTCGAACGCCATCGCGATGTCGCTGCCCAGCAGGGCCTGGATCTCCATGGCCCGCTCGGGCGTCAGCCGCTCGACCGCGCCGTCCAGGTGCGAGCGGAACGTCACCCCGTCCTCGTCGACCGATCGACGCTCGCGCAAGCTGAACACCTGGAAGCCGCCCGAGTCCGTCAGGATCGCGCGCGGCCACGCCATGAAGCGGTGGAGCCCGCCCCGCGCCGCCACCGCCTCCGCCCCCGGGCGCAGGGCCAGGTGATAGGTGTTCCCGAGGATGATCTCGGCCCCCAGCGCCGTGACGTCGGCGCTGGAGAGCGCCTTGACCGTGGCCTGCGTGCCCACGGGCATGAAGACGGGCGTCTGGACGAGGCCGCTGGCCGTCGCGAGCACGCCGGCGCGCGCGGCGCCGTCGCTGGCCTCGAGCTGGAAACAGCTCACGCGGTCCCCCGGATGAACATGGCGTCGCCGTAGCTGTAGAACCGAAGGCGCGCGCGGATGGCGTCCTCGTAAGCGGCGAGGATGCGCTCTCGCCCCGCGAACGCCGCGACCAGCATGAGCAGCGTGGAGCGCGGGAGGTGAAAGTTCGTGATCAGATCCGTCACCACGCGAAAGTCGTCTCCCGGACGCAGGAAGAGCGCGGTGGCGCCCGCCCCCGCCCGGATCCGGCCGTCCCCCTCGCGCGCCGCGGCCTCCAGCGTCCGCACCACCGTCGTCCCGACGGCCACGACGGGCCGCCCGGTGCGCCGCGCCTCCTCGACGGCGTCGGCGGTCGCCGGCGGAATGAAGTAGCGCTCGACGTCCATGCGATGAGCCGCCGGATCCTCTCCGCGCACCGGCCGGAAGGTGCCGGCGCCGACGTGCAGGGTCAGCGGCGCAAAATCGTGGCCGGCCGCGCGGAGCCGCTCCATCAGCGGGCGCGTGAAGTGCAAGCCCGCCGTGGGCGCCGCCACCGCGCCCGGCGTCGCGGCGTACACCGTCTGGTAGCGCTCGCGGTCGTCACTCGACGCGGCGGGCGCTTCGGGGCCGGACCTCGGGCCCACGGCGGCCTCGCGCGCCGCGACGATGTACGGGGGTAACGGAATCTCGCCGGCCTCCTCGATCAGGTCGGCGACGCGCCGGCCGACGGGCGCCACCAGCCGCACGCGCACGGCCCCCCGCTCACCGCGGGAGACAATCTGCACTTTCAGGTCGCGACCGATCGGGATTTCCCCCAGGCCCCCCGCGGACCGGCCGAGGCCTCGCGCCAGCGCGTCCCAGAGCTGCGCCTCTCCCCGCGCGACGCCGGCCTCGCCCTCCGTCGCGCTCGCCACGGCGCCCGTCGGCTCGGCTCCGTCCGCGGCGGGCGAGAGCAACATCACCTCGATCTGCCCGCCGGTCGGCTTGCGCCCGATGAGGCGCGCCCGCATGACGCGGGTCTCGTTCACGACCAGCAAGCTCCGAGGCGGCAGGAATTCCCCCAGATCACGAAATCGCCCGATGGTCGGCGGCGCCTCCAGGCCGGGCTCGGCCGTCGGATGGCCGCGTGAAATCACCATCAGCGCGGACCCGTCCCGCTCGGCCGCTGGATAGGCCGCGATCAGCTCGGACGGAAGATGAAAATCGAAGTCGGATGTCTGCATGGAAATTGGGCGGAGCGGACAACAGAGAAGCGAGACCACTGCGACAAGAGGACAGGAGGCGACGGGACGGCGACGGGACGGTGACGAGAGCAGGAAAAGGCGGCGGCGGGACAGGAAAGACGCGACCAGCGGGATGTGAATGGTCGCTTTGACTGTTCTTGCGAGCGAAACGCCTTTGCGTATACCTCGGTCAATCAACTACAATTCCGGCGGATAACCTACATGACAATCCTAAAGACACTCTGCAGAAACGAAGCTGAATTCTCTGAACGCTATCTGGCCGACCTCCCCAACGGCGGCCTGTTCATTCCGACGCGCCGCCTCCTCGCCATCGGCGAGGCGGTCGTGCTCTCCGTTCGCATCGGCCCTCGCGCCGATCCGGTTCTTCTCCGCGGCGTGGTGGCGTGGCGCCGTCCCGGCAAGCACAGCACGAAGACGAAGGCCGGGCTCGGCGTCGAGCTGCTGGCCTCCGAGGCGCAGGGCAAGGAATACCTGCTGGCCCTGGCCCGTGGCGACAGCTCGGTCGCGTCCGCGCGCCGCCACCAGCGCTTGCCCGTCGATCTTCCGATGCGGTGGCAGGTCCCCGGCTCGATCGAGGAGCGCGCCGGCGTCCTGCGCGACATCGGGCGCGGCGGCGCGTTCGTTCGCACGGATTCGCCCATCCAGGGGACCGACGTCGTGCTGAAGGTGGTGCCGCCTGGCGCCGAGATCGCCATGCCCGTCGCGGCCCGCATCGCCTGGGTGGCCCCCGGGAACGACGCCGGCTTCGGCGTGACCTGGCGCGCGCGGGACGCGGGCGGCAGCCGCCGCATCAAGGAGCTCGTTCGCCGCATGGAGAGCCTCACCGAGGAGATTCCCGAGCCGGTCATGCACGCGGCCCACTGAGCGCGCGCCGGCGCCGACAGACAACGGGCCGCGGCGCATCCTTGCAGCAAGGGCGCCGCGCGCCGCGCCCTCGGTGTCCTCAACCAACATCGAGGGCGTACAGAGTTCCCCCGTTCGAGAGGATGAAGAGCCGGCCCGTCGAGGGCTCCAGGGTCGCGCTGGCGCAGATGCCGTCGCCCGGGTTGAAGATCTCGAGCAGATCGCCGTCACGCGCGTCGACCACGTACAGACCGCCTCGACTGCCCGAGAACACCAGGTAGCGCCCGCCCCCGAGCTCGATGGGGGCCGTGAGATCCCCCGCGTCGGCCAGCCCCTGCCGCCACAGGATCTGGCCGGAGAGCGAGACAGCGTGGAGGCCCTCGCGCGGGGCGGCGAAGTAGAGCCGGCCGCCGATCAGGCTGAGCTGCCCCGCCCCCTCGGTGGGCAGCCTCCAGCGAACGCCGCCGTCCTTCTGGTCGAGGCCATAGACGCCGCCCGAGTACGACGCGGCGAAGATCGTGCCGCCCTCGACGATTGGAGTCGAGTCGACGTCGACGAACTGATCCGACGCCGCGGCCAGGGATCGGGCCCACACGACCTCGCCGGTCGCCGCCTGCAGCGCCACCAGGTAACCGTCGGCGAAGCCGGCCAGCACCTGGGAGCCCTGAAGGGACGGCGCCGCGTAGCCGTGAATCGTGAAACCGTCCGGCGTCTCGCGCTCGTACTGCCAGCGCCACTTGCCGGTCGCGGCGTCCAGCGCGATCACGCGATCGCTCGCCGAGGCGAAGTACACGGTGTCGCCGCCGACGGTCGCCGCCTGCTCGACGGCGCCCTTGGCGGTGTACGAGAAGCGGACCTTGCCGCTGTTCGCGTCGAGCGCGTAAAAGGTGCCATCGTCGGCCCCGACGAAGACCTGCCCGCGAGCGGCGTCGAAGCGCGCGGCGCTGTCGATGCCCCCCGACACCTTCGTGGCCCAGTCGATGTGACCGTCGGCGAGCCGCACGCCCACGACGTTCGCGGCGCGCGACCCGATCACCAGGCGATCGCCGGCCAGGGCGCCCGAGGCGCACTCGGCGGGCTTGGCCTGGAACAGGCCGCGCGGATGAATCTCGGTTCGCCAGCGCACGTGAACGACGCCGGCGCGCGGCGCCCGCTCGTCGAGGCTCGCGGGGTCGCGACGGGTCGTGGACGCGCAGGCCCCTCCGGCGGCCAGCGCCGCCGCGACCACGAGGACGTTGGCGCGGGAGAACATCGCAGCGATGAGGCCCCGGATCCGGCCGGCGCGTTGCCCGAGAGTCGCGGCGCCCTCACGAAGATCGGCTGCGCCGGCGGCGCCCCGGGCGAGGGGCGGCGACGCCGCGCCCGCGCTCACTTGGCCTCGAGCACGGCGAGTCGATCGGTGATCTCGTCGTGCAGGGGCGAGTCGGAGGACTTCTCGAGCACCTGCTTGTAGAGCTTCACGGCGCCGGCCCGGTCGCCCTTGCGCTCCGCGATGCGTGCCTTCTGGTAGGTGGCGCGGTCCCTGTAGAACCCGTGGAACGCGCTGGCGTCCTGCTCGAGCTCGCCGAACTCGGCCGCCGCCTTGTCCAGATCGCCCCTCCCTTCGAAGGCGTAGCCCTTGCCTTCGTGGGCCAGAAAGCGCATCCGCGCGTCCAGCTTCGCGCCGAGGGCGCCGTCGTAGGCGGCGATGGCGTCGTCGAAGCGACCCGCTTCCAGCAACTGGCTGCCCTTCAGCACGAGCGCCTCGGCCTTGAGCGCGCCCGAATATCCCTTGGCGAGGAAGGCGTCGAGCTCTTTCAGGACAGCCTCCTGGCGCTCGGGGGCGGTCTTGAACCGCGGGACGTCGTCCTTCTCCTTGTCGGGGGCCGGAGGCGTGGCTTTGGCGCCGTCAGCGGCCGGCGGAGGCGCCTCGAGATCGGCGATGGCCATCTTCTGGATCCTGACCAGCGCGTCCGAGGCCTGGACCTTGTGGTCCTCGTCGACGTTCTGGAAGATGACGGCACCCGTGAGCACGACGATGAGCGCGACCACACCGGCGATCACGGGCTTCTGCCGTGGCCCGATCACCTGCGCCAGCCGCGTCCAGCTGCGCGTCCAGAAGTCCACGAACTGGTCGGGATGCTTCAGCTCCTTGACGATCTTCTTCTGCTTGGCCACGGCGACGGAACGAAATAGCAGAGCCACCCCAGGGGGTCAAACCCGCCCGCGACGGCGCCGACCGCCTGATGGGACGCGCCCGTTGCTCGGGATTTGCTCCATTCGCCACATTTCGATCCGACGGGACATCCGGAGAACCGGCGAGCTGTGCTAGGACGGCGGGCTCGATGATCCGGTTGGTCGTCAACGCCGAGGGGTTCGGGATGAGCGCCGAGGCGGACGCGCGGGCCATCGAGGGGCACCGCCGCGGGATCGTCACCAGCGTGGCCCTGGTCGGCAACTCCGGCGGTCTGGCGGGCACGGTGGCCACGCTGCGGGAGACCCCGAGCCTGGGCGTGGGGCTGTCGCTGGCGCTGACGGCCGGACCGCCGGTCGCGGACGTCGCGCGCGTGCCATCCCTCCTCGGCCCCGACCAGCGCCTGCGGGCGAGCGGCGCGGAGTTCGCGCTCGCGTGGGCCAAGGGCGCCGTCGCCGCTCTCGACGTCGAGCGCGAGCTCGAGGCGCAGATCGCCCGCGCCCGCGACGCGGGGGTCGCCCTCGATCACCTGTCGACCTCACGGAACCTCGGGTTTCTGCCCGGCGTGGGAGCCATCATCGAGAGGCTCGCGCGGCGGTTCGGGATCGCCGGCGTCCGCTCGTCGGTGGAGCCCCCCAACCTGGCCTGGGTCGCGTCGCCCCGCCGCGGCCTTCAGACCGCCGTCCTGAGCGGGATGGCCTGGCTGACCCGGCGGCAGATGGGGCCGCTGCGCCACGGCCCCTCGACCTGGGGCTACGTCGAGTCCAATCGGCTCGACGAGGTGCGGATCCTCGAGATCATCGGACGACTCGGCCCCGGGGCGCACGAGCTGCTCTGTCACCCGGCCGGTCCCGGCGGCGCCGGCGAGCTGGCCGCCCTCGCGTCGGAGAAGATCCGGACGGCCATCGGTGAGCGCGGTATCGTGCTCAGCCGATGGAGAGATCTTTTTTGAGCCCGCTCGCCCGGGCCGCGGTGATGGCGCTCGCGCTCTGCGGCTGCGCCGCCGCCCCGGTCGCGTCCAGCAAATATCCACGGCGGGGCCCCGGCTGCGAGATCGCCCTCTACCGCACGGCCGTTCCCGGCGCGGCGGCGTGGGACGATCTCGGCATCGCCGAGGTCGCCTGCCACGTGAGCAGCTCGCTGTCCCAGTGCATGCAGCTCCTCAAGGCGGAGGGGTGCCGCATGGGCGGCGACATGATCTACAACATCCCGCGCGAGCCGCTCCGTCCCCAGGATCAGGTGATGGTCTTCCGCGGACAGGTCGCCCACACGGTGACCGGCATGCCTCACAAGGAGTCAGAGGATGCCGATCTGCCCCCGCCGGCCTCGAAGGAGGAGGCCGCCGCGCCGGTGGTGCCGCTGACCGGACGGGCGGCGCCCACCTCGACGTCGCCCTCGACCGAGACGCCCGGCGCCCCGGCGCCTTCCCCCTCCGGCGGGGCCGCGGCGGACGGGGGCTCGAAGGCACCGTGACGACGCAGCCGTCACATCCGCTCCGGGGGCTCGTGGCCCTCGACCTGGACGGCACGCTCCTGCGCAACGACAAGTCCGTCGCCGACGCCGACGCGCGGGCCATCGCCGACGCCACGGCCCGCGGGCTGGCCGTCACGCTGGCGACCGGCCGGCTCGTCACCGGGACGCTGCCCACCGCGCGGCGGCTCTCGCTCTCGACGCCGCTCATCTGCGCCGACGGCGGCCTGATCATCGATCCCACGACGGGCCAGGCCCTCGAGCGCCGCGCGATCTCCGTCGAGCACGCCGACGTCGCCCTCGGCGCGCTGCTGGCCCACGGTCTGATCCCCTACGTGTTCTCCGCCGACGCGATCCACTGCGAGCCGGCGGGCGCCGTCCATCGCTCGATCGTCGACAACTGGTCGAGCGAGATCGTGATCCACCCCGAGCTGGCCCGCGCGGCGTCGTGGCGGCGCCCGGAAGGGATCGCGCTGACCGCGGGGCTGGGCGGGCAGGCCGAGGTCGAGCGTGCGTCGGAGCACCTGCGGGTGACCCACGCCGACCGGTTCGACACCGTTCACTTCAGCATAGGAGGCGGCCCGGTATGGGCCGTACGCTCGCTCCCGCGCGGGTGCGACAAGGGGGACATGCTGCTGCGGCTGGCGGCGCGCCTCGGGGTCGACCGCGCGCGCGTGGCGGCGGTGGGAGACTGGTTCAACGACCTGGGCATGTTCGCCGCGGCGGGCCGCTCGTTCGCCATGGGCCAGGCTCCCGATCGCGTCCGGCAGGCCGCCACCGATCAGCTGGCCGCGACCTCCGCGTCGGGTGGCGGCGTGGCCGAGGCGCTCGGCCGCCTGCTCGAAGCCTGGTAGCCGCCGCCGGCTCTCCAGCGGAAGCGGTGCAGAGTCCCTGGTCGTTCAAGCCCGATCGGGGACGCCGGCGCCGGCGAACGTGGCCATCTGATTCTGCAGGGCGACGGCGGCGCGCACGAGAGGGACCGCCAGCGTGGCGCCCGTGCCCTCTCCGAGCCGCATCCCCAGATCGAGGAGGGGGACCGGACCGCCGACCAGGGCAGCCAGACGGCGCGCGCCGCGCTCGGCGGAGAGATGCGACAACAACAGGTGCGCGCGCACGCCGGGCCGCAGGCGGCACGCCACCAGCGCGGCCGCCCCGGCGATGAAGCCGTCGACGATCACCGGCACGCGGCGCGCTGCCCCTCCCAGCATCAAGCCGACCAGCGCGGCGATCTCGAGGCCGCCCAGGGTCCGCAACGCGCCGTAGGCGCTCGTCGCGGCGTCGGCATCGAGGGCGAAGTAGGCGTCTCCGTGCAAGACGAGCGCGTCACGGATGACCTGGATCTTGCGCATCAACCCTTCGTCGTCGACGCCGGCGCCGCGGCCGACGACGTTCGCGGGGTCCTCGCCGCCCAGCGCGCAGAGCAGCGCGGTGGCCGCCGTGGTGTTCGCGATGCCCATGTCGCCGCCCACCAGAAGGTCCGCGCCGCGCGCCGCGCCGGCCGCGGCCATGGCCAGACCGACCTCGACGGCGGCATCGACCTCGGCCGGCGACATCGCGGGCTCGCGCCGCAGGTTGCGCGTGCCGGGCGCCACGCGCGCGTCGACGAAGGCCGGCCCGCGAACGCCGGGCGAGACGTCGTCGGGCGGCGCCGCCGCGAGCGCCCCCTTCACGCCGACGTCCACCACCGTGACCTCGACGCCCGCCTGGCGCGCCAGCACGTTGACGGCGGCGCCCCCGCGGCGAAAGTTGCCCACCATCGCCGCGGTCACCTCGGCCGGATAGGCGCTCACGCCCTCGGTGGCGACGCCATGGTCGGCCGCGAAGACGAAGAGCTCGGCCCGCGCCGGCACGGGTGCCGGGAATTGACCGCGAACACCCGCGTAGAACGCCGCCAGGTCCTCCAGGCGCCCCAGGCTGCCCGGCGGCTTGGTCAGCGTCAGCTGGTGGCGCCGGACGCGGCCGGCGGCGTCCTCGTCGAAGGCAGGGATCTCCGGCAGGACCAGCATCGGGTTCTCGGGGGGCGCGGCCAGGAAGATTCGAACTTCCGACCCCAGGCTTCGTAGGCCTGTGCTCTATCCAGCTGAGCTATGGCCGCTTGTTGCGGCGACACGTATGCCGTGCCCGGCCTGCCACGTCAAGAGTGATCGAAACGAGGCCGCCCGAGGCGCGCCTCGGCTTCGCCGGCGCCTTACCTCACTAGGTGCCTGGATGGGCTGCCGGTACCATGGAGCGATGCTCGGAGCCAGGAGGGCAGCGCCGAGGGGCGCGTCACGGGTGGGCGATGATCATCAGAGCGCGCGCCCGCTCGAGCACGCAGCTCATCGCCAGCTCCAGCGTCGGCGGATCGAGGGCCGCGAAGCTCTCGTCCAGGATCAGCAGGTCGCTCCCCTGCAGCAACGCGCGCGCGATGAACAGACGGCTTCGCTCGCCGTGTGAGAGCTGCCAGCCCGTCTCGCCGACCATTTGCAAGATCCCCGCGGGCATCCGGTCCAGCAGCGGCCCCAGGCCCAGCTCCCGACAGACCGCCTCCGCGTCCTCCAGATCGCGATGCTCGGGGGGCCAGCGTCGTCCCAGCAAGAGGTTGAAGGCCAGCGTCGTCGAGAACACGTGGTTCTCGTGGAGCTGCGGCGCGCTGACCACGCGCCGCCGCCAGCCGTTCGCGCCCAGCGTCGCGCGATCGAGCCCGCGCGCGCGGAGGGTCCCTGAAGAGGGGATCCGCAGACCGGCCAGCAGTGACGCCAGCGTGGACTTGCCGCCCCCCGACGCGCCTGCGACGAGCAGGCGGTCCCCCGCGCCGATGACCAGCGTAGCCCCGCGCAGCACGGGCGGCGCACGGTCCCCGTAGCCGTACGTCAGCTCGCGCGCCTCCAGCAGGGCGGGCGCGCCCGCGTGGTCGACGGGCGCGCCGGCGTGGTCGACGGGCGCGTCCCCCTCCGCGCCGGCGTGCGATCCCCCCTCGCCCGCCAGCGGCGTGCCGACGGCGGGCGAGCGCGTGGCCGCGGCGAACAGGGGACGGACCTCGCGCCACGCGATCACGGCCCCGGCGATCTGGGTCATCCCCTCCGCCAGCCGGGCCAGGGCCCGCTGAGCCAGGAGCACGCCCCCGAGGCCGGTCGCCAGGCGGCCAGCCGTGGCCGGAGCGCCCGTCAGCGGCGCAAAGACGTACGCCACCAGCAGACCAGCGACGCCCACCAGCAGCCACCCCCAGGGCAGCACCGCCCCGAGCGCGAGCTGCGCGCGGTCGAGGCGGCGCGACTCGCGGAGGTACTCGTCGAGGGCGCCATCTTCTTCGTCGTGGTGGTGCGCCGGATCCTCCTGCGCCAACCGCGTGCGATGTCCCGCGAGCCGCTCCACCAGATCGTAGGTCAAATCGAGCCGCCGCTCGGTCCAGGCCTGCCGCCGCTGCAGATAGCGTCGGGCGAGCGCGGCCCCCACGACCGTCCAGCCGACCAAAGAGGCGGCGTGCCCGATCCCGCCGGCCCCGAGCGCGAGCACCACGAACGAAACCACCAGCTCGATGGTGGCCAGCGCCGCCGTGAAGCCGCCCGCCAGGCCCATCTTCTCCACCGCGCTCGATTCATAGACGAGCCCCAGAAAACGCCCGACGCCGCGGTGGCGGACCTGCTCGGGATCCAGGCCGAGCGCGCCGATCAGCAGGCGTCGCTTGACGAGGGCCCCGACGTCGGCCGCCAGCCGGCCCGCCAGCCAGGTCGCGAGCAGCTGGAACGGAATCACCAGCGCCTGCAGCGCCAGGAAGGCCAGCAGCCAGCGCCCGTCGAGATCGCTCGCCAGCACGGCGCGCCCGAGCAGCGCCCAGCCCGCCAGCGCGGCGGCGTACCTCAGCGCATGCAACCCGAGCAGCAGGGCCACGCGCGGACCGATCCGAACGCCGCGGGCGGCGCGCGCCAGCGGCGCCGATGGCGCCTCGGCGATCCCGAAGCCGCGCGCCACCGTCTGGTGCGCCAGCCGATCGGCGACCAGGGACGCCCGCAGGCGCGACCGGCGGCGCCCGGCCGCGGGCACGCCGGCGCCGTCGAGCAGAGCGTCGACCTCGCGGGTCTCGTTGGCCTCCCGTGCCGCGCACAGCAGGGCGCGCGCGGCGGCGAGCGGAACGGCCTTCAGCCCCTCGGGCCCGAGCACCTGCAAGCGACCGCGCCGCGCTCCCAGCCAGGCGAGCAGTCGAGGCTCACCCTCGATCGGTCCGTTCACGATCGCCAGCGCCGGCCCCGATCGCCCGAGGAGACGCTCGACCTCGCCGTGGCGAAGGTCGAATGGCTCGGCCTCGACACCCAGGAACGCGGCGCAGTCCTCCACGAAGCCGATGAACGGCGCCGGCGAACCCTGCGGCGTGAGCCGGGGAGCCGCGGGCAGCTCCCCGTCGCCCTCGGGGCGCTGGGCGAGCCCGGCCGCGCGCGCGAGGGCCCGCAGCGCGTCGCCGGCCCGCGCGGCCGGCCAGCACGGGATGCGCGCCGTGGGTGGCGCGGACGGCGGCGGCGCGTTCACGAGGCGGCGCTCCCGTCGTCGTGGAGCGGACGGATCTGCCCGTCCACCAGCTCCACCCGGCGAAATCGCGACGATCTCCAGACGCGGTCGCGAAGGTCGGCCTCGGCGTCGAGCATCGCGCGGTAGCGCGAGGGCTGGGCGCCGAGCCGCCCCGGCGGCCCGTCCTCGACCACGCGCCCGCCTTCGATGACGAGGACCCGCGGGAAATCCAGGGTGTCGGTCACGTCGTGCGTGATGCAGACGAGGGTCGCCCGGGGCCACAGCGCGCGCGCGCGCGCCGTCAGCGCCCGGCGGCGCGCCCGCTCGAGTCCGCGGAACGCTTCGTCCAGGATCACGAGCCGCGCCTCCGCCCGCAGGACGGCACGCCCGAAGCGCACGCGCTGGCCCTCGCCCCCCGACAGCAGCCCCCCGCCCTCGCCCAGCGGCGCGTCCGCGCCCGCCGGCAGCCGCGCGACGACGGCGCGCAGCTCCGCCGTGTCGAGCGCCGCCGCCAGGTCGTCGTCGAGATCCCCCGAGCCCCTCGCCCCCGGCGCGCCATATCGAAGGTTGTCGCGCAGCGACCGGTTCCAGAGCTGCACCGCCGGATCGATCCAGGCGGCCTCGCGCCGCAGGCGCGCCAGGCGCGGTCCGTCGAGCACCCGGCCGTCCACCAGTATTTCTCCGGCCCGCGGTCGATGCCAGCCGAGGAAGAGACCGGCCAGCGTCGACTTGCCGGCTCCCGACGCGCCGACCACCGCCACGTGGGCGCCCGCCGGCAGCTCGAGATCGACGCCGTCGAGGACCGTGTGCCCCCCCGCGACGACCACCACCCCTCGCAACGACAGGCTCACTCCGGCGAACGGCCCCGTCGCTCCCGCGGCGGCAGCCCCGGTCGGGGGCCGTGACGTCTTCGCGTTCGGGTCCGCTTCCGCGTCCCCGATCTCCCCGGCCTCCCTCTCCTCCCGCGCCCCGAGCGGCTCCACCAGGCGCAGCGTGAGGTTGCGCAGCATCGGATACTGGCGCGCCGCCAGCGCCAGCTCGTACCCGAGCGCCGGGAGCGACAGCGCCCAGTGGACGAGGAGCAGCACGCTGGCCGGGTCGGTGCCTCCGTCGAGCGTGGTGACCAGCAGCGCCGCCGCGACCCCGACGCCCACCAGCGCCTGCAGCGCCTCGATGACCACGGTCGTCCGCACGAAGGACCGCACCGCCAGCCGCCACTCCGCCAGCCGGGCGCCGTGCTCCCGCCTGACCGCCCGTTCGGCGGTGTGCGTTCGAATGGTCAGCAGGCCCAGCATCGCGTCCAGATAGAACCGCGCCAGCGACCCTTCGTGCGCGCGCACGCGCAGGTCCTGCTCGGCGAGCGGCTTCTGCAGCGCGAGCGGCAGCGCGATCTCCAGGGCGGCCGCCGCGATCGCCGCCCACGCGGCCCGCGGCGCGAGCCACACCAGGCCCGCCGTCGTCGCCAGGATCTCGAGCCCGGTGCCGACGATCTGTTGCCCGAGGAGCGGAAGCGTCCGGAGCTGCTGCATCGAATGGCCGCGCTCCGCCATGTCCGAGGTGGGCCGGCTCGCCAGGTAGCGATCACCGAGGCGCGGCAGCTTCGACAGGAAGGCCACGCGCAGCCGCGCCTCCAGCCGCCGGCCCATGCCCAGCACGCCCGCCAGCACCGGCACCCGGACCAGCAGCAGCGCGCCGAGCAACCACATGATCGCCCCGCCGATCACGACGCGCTCGCTTTGGAGGCCGACCGCCTCGCCAAGATCGACGAGCCGTCGCAGCAACACCGCCTCGACCACGGTGCCCACCGCCGCCAGGGCGAGGCCGGCGATGACGAACGTGGGCTGAAGCGCCCCGTCGACCCGGAGGAGACGCAGCAGGTCGCGGCCGGGTCGAGCAGGCGGCTCCGCCAGCGCCGCCGCCAGGTCGGGGGAGAGCGCCCGCGCCGGCGATGCGGCCGATGGCGGCGGTCCCTCTCCCACGCCCGCTTCCGGGGGACCCGACGGCGGCGGCGCCGCGGTCGCGCCGCGCTCGCCTTCTCGCAGCCGCTCGGCCTGCTCGGCGGGTAGACGGCCCAGGACCCGCACCAGCACCGCGCCTCGCAGCCGGACCTGCTCCGTGCCGTCCTCCGCGGGCGGCGCGGGTGCCACCGACCAGTCCGCCTCGGCGATGGCCGTGGCTCCGCGCGCGACGAGCGCCCTCACGACCGCCTCCGCCTGACGCCCGGCCGACAGGCCGCCGGCCCGACGCAGCCGCTCCGTGGCGCGAACGGCCGCCTCGAGGGCCGCCAGCGACCGCCACCCTGGATCCTCGAGCGCGGCGCCGATCAGCGCGCCGATCGCTCCACCTTCACGATCTCCACCGTCGCTTCCCTCGCCACCACCCTTGCCACCATCCTTGCCTCCGTGGACTCCCAGCCGGCGCAGGCGCGCCTCCAGCACCTGGCGCCCCTGCCCCGTCGCCGCCCAGTCCCGCCATCCGGCCGCCGGAACCGGCATCTCGTGCCGGTAGACGTCGCGCACGAGCGACTCGGTTCGCATCCAGCGCCGTCCCGCTCCTGGATCCATCACTTGAACGAACGGACCGTGCCGCCGCCAAACCACTACGAAATGGGTGGGGCCGCTCGGCAGACGGACGACGACGATGGCCGGCAGGGCGCCGGCCGCCCGATCCAGCAGGTAGTCGGCCGGAACCATCACCTGCTCGGCATCGAGCCCCAGGTCGCGCGCCACCTCCTCGAGCGTATCGATCGAGGTGCCGTCCACGTCCGTCTGGCAGGCCTCGCGCAGGCGACCATAGCTGACCGGAACCCCGAACCCCTGCAGCAGGCAGGTCAGCGCCGCCGGACCGCAGTCCATGGCCGAGGTCTGCACCACCTCGGGGCAGATGATCCTCATGGCGAGGGCGAAGACGAGCGCTGCGGCCGAGCGCCGCTCCGTCCTCCGAGCCTTCCGTCCGCGGGCCGGCCCCGCCCCCCGACCAGCTCGAAGCCGCCCGATGCCGCCCAAAGGATCCAGGCGCCGAGCGCCGTGGCGCCCAGCGCGGCCAGGAGCACGACGCGAAACGAACGCTCCGCCGCCAGCGAGCGCGCGGTCCGCGGGAAAGACGCAGCCCTCACCAGAGCGGACGTGGCGCCTTCCCGTGCTGGCCCCTCGTGGGGGTGAAGGCGCATCAGGATTCGCCGCCGGCGGCGACTCGCCGCATCCCCGGCCCCGCGGCGGCGACCGACGACAGCGCTGGCCGGGCCCCTCGCCCCGTCCCCTCGCCCACGGGCCTGACGCTCAGAAAGCGACCCAGCAGCTTCCGGTCCCAGGCCGGCGGGTCGCGGAGCTGCTCCGAAAAGAAGTCGAGCGTGGCCCGGACCTTCGTGGACAGCTGGCGGGCCGACGGGTACACCGCGAAGATGGCCGTCGCCTCGAACTCGTGCTCGGGCAGGACCCGCACGAGCTGCCCCGACAACAACGCGGGTCCCACCGCCAGCGTGGCCCCCATGGTGATGCCGAGCCCCGCCATGGCCGCCCGGGTGGTGACGTCGATGTTGTTCGACGCCAGGCGCCCGGAGACGGTGACGGTGACTGGTCCGGAGGGACCCATGAGGTGCCAGTCACGTGGCCGGTTGAAGCCCGTGAACAGGATGCACTCGTGCGCCGTCAGGTCCGACGGTGTGCGCGGCGTGCCGCGCCTCTTCAGGTACTTGGCCGCCGCGACCAGCACACGACGATTCGTGCAGAGGCGCCGCGCGATGAGGCGCGAGTCGGCCAGCGTGCCGATGCGCAGCGCCAGATCCAGTCCCTCGTCGACGAGGTCGACCACCCGGTCGGCCAGCGACAGGTCGACCGTCAGCTCGGGATGCCGCGCGAAGAGCTCGGGAAGGAGCGGCGCCACATGGAGCTGACCGAAGACGACGGGCGCGGTGAGGCGCAGCTTGCCCCGCGGCGTCAGCGTCACCTCCTGCACCTCCGCTTCGGCCTCCGCCAGGTCGACGAGCACCTGGGCGGTGCGCGCGTGGAAGGTCTTGCCGGCCTCCGTGAGCGACAGCTTTCGGGTCGTCCGCTGCACCAGCCGAGCGCCCAGGCGTGCCTCCAGCCGCGTCACGATGCGGCTGACGCCGGAGGGGCTCAGGCCCAGCTCGTCGGCCGCCCTCGCGTAGCTGGCGTGCCTCACCACGGCATGGAACACCTCCAGCTCTTGCGTGTCCGTCGCCATGCGCCCGCCGCCCAGTCTAAATCAAGACGAGATCGCACGAAGAAGTCCCGCAACGAGATCCAACGAAGAGAGCCGGATCTCGACGGGTGGGACCTGCCCGCCACCAACCGACGGTTGTCGGGGTCGTCACACAGGGGGCGGCCCCCCTGCTACCAATCAGCGGAGAGGGAGGGATTCGAACCCTCGATACAGCTTTTGGGCCGTATAACGGTTTAGCAAACCGCCGCCTTCGGCCTCTCGGCCACCTCTCCAGGTACTTCTCTGCGGCCCCATCCGTAACACGACCTGCCCCGGAACGCCAATGGCTTGGCTGTGCTAGAAAGCGCCGGAGCGCGCGAGCGGCGGCGGGGGTCCCCGATGACCTCGTCGCAAGAACATGAAAAGGGCAGAGCCGGAGAGGTGGCCGAGCGGTTTAAGGCAGTGGTCTTGAAAACCACCGCGCGAAAGCGCCGAGGGTTCGAATCCCTCCCTCTCCTCCGAACGAGCGAGACCGCGACCCCGAGGAAGGTCACCGTCGCTCTGGCGTCGGTGCTCTTCGCCATCGTCTCGCCGTCTGTAAACGCGGCGGATCCCGAGCTGCTCGGCGGCGGAGGCCCGGCCCGCATCGGCGACCCACACCCCACCCTCGAGGTCGAGACCCTCGATGGCGGCATCGTCAACGCCGCGCGCCTGAGCGGCCGCCCGGTGATCGTCGACTTCTTCGCGACCTGGTGCGGCCCCTGCCATCAGGCCCTCCCCGACCTCCTGGCCGCCCGCGCCGCCGC
>Ga0068853_100001552_pt1 | contig 16719 bp, 14 predicted proteins | sample KBSCornC32_FD_65655 | JGI IMG/M metagenome (GOLD analysis project Ga0068853, IMG submission 65655) | Corn rhizosphere microbial communities from Kellogg Biological Station, Michigan, USA - KBS Corn C3-2 | ecosystem: Host-associated > Plants > Roots > Rhizosphere > Soil ...
GCGGCGATCGTCGCCGACTGCTCCGTCGATGCGACGTTCGCCGTGAGCGCGTCGGACATCGTGTTCCGCGACGGCTTCGACGCGGCACCCGTGCGGGCGCCGCAGGCGGGACTCACTGCGCGGGCTGTTCCTTCAGCGCGATCGCGTTGATGCCGTTGTCGGCGAGCGAACGCTTCGCCGCTTCGAGTTCGCTCGCGCTCGGGTACGGGCCGAGGCGCACGCGGTGCCAGGTCTTGCCATTGATCGTGACCGGCTGCACCTGCGCGACGAAGCCGGCGAGCGCGAGCTTCGCCTTCGCCTCGTCGGCCGCCTTCGGTTCCGGATACGAGCCCGTCTGCAGGATGTAGCGGCCGGAGGCCGCGGTGGCCGGCGTCGTGCCGGTCGTCGCCGGCGCCGTCGTCGCGTTCGCGCGCGCCTGCTGCTCGGCCTTCGCCTTCGCCGACAATTCGGCGTCGGGGATCACGACTTCCGCTTCCGGCAGCACCTGGTAGAAGTCGTAGTTCTTCTTCGGCTTCGCCTCGGCGACCGGCGGTTCGCTTTCCTTCGGCGCGGTCGCCTGAGGATTCGGTTGCGGCAGGTCCTTGCGGCGCAGCAGCGGCGCCCAGTCCTTGACCAGCACGAGCGCCATCAGGCCGATGCCGAGCAGCATGCCGACCAGCACCCACAGCCACGCCGGCTTCTGCTCACCGTTGCCGCCACGCGTCGCCTGGCGTCCCTTCTTCGCTGCCATCACATGCTCTCCGGGGCGGACACGCCCAGCAGGTCGAGGCCGTTCGCCAGCACCTGGCGCACGGCGTTCGCGAGCGCGAGCCGCGCATCGCGCAGGCCGGCATCGTCGACGATGAACTGGCTGGTGTTGTACCAGCCGTGGAACGCGGCCGCGAGCTCGCGCAGGTAGGTCGCGACGAGGTGCGGCTCGAGGTTCGCGCCCGCGTTCTCGACCGTTTCGGCGTAGCGCGAGAGCTCGGCCAGCACGAGCTGCTCGGCCTCGCCGTCGAGGCGCGCGAGGTGAGCGAGGCCGTTCGCGCGGTCCCAGGCGAGGCCGCGCTCGGCGAGCTGGCGCATCACGCTGGCGACGCGCGCGTGCGCGTACTGCACGTAGTAGACCGGGTTGTCGTTGGTCTGCGCGCGCGCGAGATCGATGTCGAACACGAGCTGAGAATCGGACTTGCGCGCGATCAGGAACCAGCGCGTCGCGTCGCGGCCGACCTCGTCGATGAGGTCGCGCAGGGTCACGTAGCTGCCCGCGCGCTTGGACAGCTTCACTTCCTCGCCGCCGCGCATGACCGTGACCATCTGGTGCAGCACGTATTCGGGCCAGCCCTGCGGGATGCCGCAGTCGAGCGCCTGCAGGCCGGCCTTCACGCGCATGAGCGAGCCGTGGTGGTCGGAGCCGAGTTCGGTGATCGCGCGCTCGTAGCCGCGCAACCACTTGCTGCGGTGGTAGGCGACGTCCGGCACGAAGTAGGTGTAGCTGCCGTCGGACTTGCGCATGACGCGGTCCTTGTCGTCGCCGAAGTCGGTCGTGCGCAGCCACAGCGCGCCGCCTTCCTCGTAGGTGTGGCCGTGCGCGACGAGCTCGCGCACGGTCTCGTCGACCTTGCCGTCGCCGTACAGCGAGCTTTCGAGGAAGTAGACGTCGAAGCCGACGCCGAACGCGGCGAGGTCGCCGTTCTGCTCGCGGCGCAGGTAGGCGACGGCGAACTGGCGGATCGCGTCGAGGTCGGCCGGATCCTTCGCGCCGGCCACCGTGTGGCCTTCGACGTCGACGCTGTCGCCACGCAGGTACGCGGCGGCGACATCCTTGATGTAGTCGCCGCGATAGCCGTCCTCGGGCCAGCCCTCGTCGTCGGGCCCCTTGCCCAGCGCGCGCGCCTGCACCGAGATCGCGAGATTGTTGATCTGCGCGCCGGCGTCGTTGTAGTAGAACTCGCGCATGACCTTCCAGCCGTTCGCGTCGAGCACGCGCGCGATGCAGTCGCCGATCGCCGCGGCGCGGCCGTGGCCGACGTGCAGCGGGCCGGTCGGGTTGGCGGAGACGAACTCGACGCCCGCGGTGCGACCGTCGCCGGCATGGCCGCGGCCATAGGCGGCGCCCTGCACGAGGGCCGTGCGCACTTCGCCCTGGTACGCGGCCGGGCTCAGGAAGAAGTTGATGAAGCCCGGGCCGGCGATCTCGACCTTGGCGATCGCGTCCTGCGCCGGCAGGGCGGCGACCAGCGCGGCCGCGAGGTCGCGCGGCTTCCGGCTCGCGGCCTTGGCCAGCAGCAGCGCCGCGTTGGTGGCGAAATCGCCGTGGTCGCGGTTCTTGGTGCGTTCGACGACGAACGCGGCGGTGGTGTCCGCAGGGAGTTCGCCGCCGGCCTGCAGGGCGGCGATCGCGGCGAGGACGAGGTCGCGGAGCTGTTCTTTCACGGGGTCGGCCAGCGTGGAAAAGCCGCGTATTGTAGCGGCCCGGCCACCGTTCGGCGCGCCGGTCGCGCGTTGTCATCGTAGCGTCGCCCGTGGCGGCTAAGCTCGTCGCCTCGACCGGATGGAGCAGGCGGCGTGCGGGATGCGCACGGCGCCGAGGGTGCAGGGACGCACCGAACCTCCGCGCCGCTCAGACCGTGAGGTCGGCGAGGGTCGCGCGGTAGGCTTCGATGACCTGGTTGCCGGTCTGCGGCGCGCCCTGCACCGCGATGCGTGCGCGCACGCCCATGCACAGCGCCTTGAGCTTGGGTGCATTCGCCTCCTTGCCCGGCCCGAACGCTGCCACGCCGGCATCGGACTGGAAACGGTGCAGCTCGAAGAAGAAGCGATCCTGGCCGTCGGTGAGGAAGCCGAGCACCGGCAGCGCGCTTTCGCCCGCGGCGAGCGATCGCCCGCTGAGCATTTCGCGTTCGCGGCACAGGTTTTCCGCGGTGCTCGCGAAGCGCGTGAAAGGTTCGGCGACGTTCGCCGTGTCGAGGTCGGCGGCGACGAGCGCAAGGCGTTGCGCCGCGACGAGCAGCGGGTCCTGGCGCCAGCCGGGACTGCGCCGGTCGAGCACCTGGTCGAGGCGCGAAGCGAGCGCGCCGCCGCTCTGCACGAGATCGGCGGCGTTGTAGTGGTAGCCGCCCGGCACGGGCCGCGCGTCGAACGTGCTGCCCGCGATCATGAGCTCGAGCGCCGCATGCAGGTCCGCATCGTGTTCGCGCGAGAAGCCGCAGGCGTCGAGGATGCGTTGCGCCTCGTCGATGCTCGCGCGCTCGTTCGCACCGATGCCGTCGACCAGTTGCGGCGCCTCGCGCTGGCGCAGGTCGTGGCAGGCGCCGAACAGCATCAACGCGCACCAGTCGCGCAACGCCAGCGCGCGCAGCCCGAGCGTGTCGCGCAGCCGGTCGATGCGGCTGCCGCAGATTTCCAGCACGTGCCCTTCGTTGTGGTAGGCGTGGAAATCGCTGCCGAGGTTGCCGTGGCGGACCGCGAGCCGCGCGTGGCCGAGGCGCACCGCATCCTCGGTGTGCGCGAGCAGCGCCGCGTCGCCCGGTCCGAGCAGGGCGGTCCATTCCGCGCGCCGTCGCGCGAGCAGGGCTTCGATCGGCGCGGCAGCCGCGCCGGCGAGCGTGCGCGCCGCCGCGACGTCGGGAATCCGGCGCTCCGTTTCATCGGCTGGATAGCGACTCGGGAACGGCAGGATCACGGCGGTCGAATGGGATGCGGTGACGTTGGGCGCGAGTATAAAGGGGGAAATCGCCGTGGCGCGGCCTACAGCCAGCCGCGCTGCGCGAGCGAGGTCGGCGCGCCGTGGCCGACCACGAAATGGTCGAGCAGGCGCACGTCGACGAGGTCGAGCGCCTCGCGCAGCCGCAGCGTGATCGCGCGGTCGGCCGCGCTCGGTTCGGCGACCCCGGATGGGTGGTTGTGCGCGAAGATCACCGCGGCCGCATTGTGCACAAGGCAGCGCCGCACGACCTCGCGCGGATGCACGCTCGCGCCGTCGATCGAGCCGCGGAACAGCTCCTCGAACACGATCACGCGATGGCGGTTGTCGAGGAACAGACACGCGAATACCTCGTACGGATAGCCGGCCAGGCGCGCCTTGAGGTAGCGCGCGCTCGCCGCGGGGTCGGTCAGGGTCTCGCCGCGGCGAAGCTCCGCGTCGAGGTAGCGCCGGCCGGTCTCCAGTGCGGCGGCGAGGCGGCACCAGGCGACCGCGCCGAGGCCGGCCTGCGCGTGTGGCGCGTCGAGCAGCGGCTTGAGCCCGCCGGCCTCGGCGAGCAGGTGACGGGCGAGGTCGACCGCCGTCTGTCCGCGCCGCCCCGAGCCGAGGAATACCGCCAGCAGCTCCGCGTCGGACAGCACGCCGGCGCCGTGGGCGAGCAGCTTCTCGCGCGGACGTTCGCCGTCCGGCCAGTCGCGGATGCTCATGCGGGCGCCCCCGCCGCGAACGGCATGCACGCGGGCGCAGCGGTGGCGGCGACAGGATCGGCGGATCCAGGGCGGGGAATTTGATCCATCCCGCCAATCTAGGGCGGGCTGCGAGCCGTTCGCAGCGGCGCGCGCCCCGAATTTCAGTAAGCTAGCGTTCCCCTGTCCTGTCGGTGGTTTCCTACATGACTTCCCGGTTCGACCTCGACGGACGTTCGCTCGCGCCGGCGCGGCGTGCTCCGCGCCCGGGCGCCGGCCGGTGACACGGCGCGACGTCCACGTGCCGGAGCGTTTCGCGCCGTCGCGCGAAGCGCTCGCCGGCGTGCACGTGCTGCTCGGCGTGTCCGGCGGCATCGCCGCCTACAAGGGCGCCGAACTCGTGCGGCGACTGCGTGACGCCGGCGCCGAGGTCCGCGTCGTGCTGACCGAGAACGCGGCGCGCTTCGTCACGCCGCTCACGTTCCAGGCGCTGTCCGGCCACCCGGTGCGCACGAGCCTGTGGGACGAGTCGGCCGAAGCCGCGATGGGTCATATCGAGCTCGCGCGCTGGGCCGACGAGGTGGTCGTCGCACCGGCGTCGGCCGACCTGCTCGCGCGCCTCGCGCACGGCTTCGCCGACGACCTGCTGGCGACGCTCTGCCTCGCTACGGCGGCGCCGATATCGGTGGCGCCGGCGATGAACCAGCAGATGTGGGCGAACGCCGCGACGCAGGCGAACCTCGCCGTGCTGCGCGAGCGTGGCGTGCGCGTGCTCGGCCCCGGCTCGGGCAGCCAGGCCTGCGGTGAATTCGGTGCCGGGCGCCTGCTCGAAGCCGACGAGATCGTCGCGCGTCTGGTCGAGCGGCGCCGGCCGCGCGAGCTCGAGGGCGTGCGCTTCCTCGTCAGCGCGGGCCCTACCTACGAAGACATCGACCCGGTGCGCTTCATCGGCAACCGCAGCTCCGGCCGCATGGGCTTCGCGGTCGCCGCGGCGGCAGCCGAGGCAGGCGCCACCGTCACGCTCGTCGCCGGACCGGTGCACCTGCCGACGCCGCGCGACGTCGACCGCGTCGACGTGCGCAGCGCGCGCCAGATGCACGACGCCGTGCTCGCGCGGGCCGGCGCGAGCGACGTGTTCGTCGCCGCCGCGGCAGTCGGCGACTTCCGGCCGCGCGACATCGCGCCGCACAAGCTCAAGAAGGCGACCCGAGACAGCGGGCTCGAACTCAGCCTCGTGCAGAATCCCGACATCCTCGCCGAGGTCGCCGCGCTCGACCCACGCCCGTTCGTGGTCGGTTTCGCCGCGGAGACCGAACGCGTCGAGGAATACGCGCGCGCCAAACTCGAGCGCAAGCGCCTCGATCTCATTGCCGCCAACGAAGTCGGCGCGGAGCTCGGTTTCGAGCGTGACGACAACGCCTTGCTGCTGCTCTGGCCCGGTGGCCGCGAAGCGCTCGAGCGTGGCGACAAGGCCGACCTGGCGCGCGCGCTCGTCGCGCGCATCGCGCGCCTGCGCGCGACGAGCGGCGGGGTGCGCGCATGAGTCCGGCCGACGGCGTCGCCGCGCGCCCGATCGAGCTCAAAGTGCTCGACGCGCGACTGGGACGCGAGTTCCCGTTGCCGTCGCCGGCAACGGCCGCGTCGGCCGGCGTCGACCTGCGCGCGATGGTCGACGCGCCACTCGTGCTGGAGCCCGGCGCGAGCGTGCTGATCCCGAGCGGCATCGCGGTCCACATCGGCGATCCCGCCCTGTGCGCGCTCGTGTTGCCGCGCTCGGGCCTCGGCCACAAGCACGGCATCGTGCTCGGCAACCTCGTCGGCCTCATCGACGCGGACTACCAGGGGCCGCTGATGATTTCGTGCTGGAACCGTTCCGACGCGGCCTTTACCATCGCACCCGGGGAACGCATCGCCCAGCTCGTGATCGTGCCGATCGTGCGCGCGGTGTTCCGCGTCGTCGACGAGTTCGCGCCGAGCGAGCGCGGCGAAGGTGGATTCGGCAGTTCAGGCAGGCACTGACGGCGCACGCGCCGCGGTTGAGGCGGGTCGGATCACGAGGAAGGGCATGGCCGCAACAGGCAATACATCCCCGAAGGAATTGGGCGCGCGGGTGCTGCGGCGCCTGGCGCCGGCGTTGCGCACGCTCGGGCCGTTCGCGCTCGGCACGTTCCTGCTCGTGTTCGGCTCGTTCATGTCATGGCAGACCTGGCTGCTCTGGCTCTCCCATCGCGGTACCGAGAACGCGGACGGTGCGCGCGCCGAAGCGATCGCAGCCATCGCGGGCGAGGTGCGCGAACGACAGCAGAACGTGCAGCAGGCGCTGGCCGACCCGAGCGTGCAACAGGCGCTGCAGCTCGGCAGCGAGGGGCGTGTTCCGGCGGCGGCGGCGCTACGGCAATTGCTGCCGAAGGCGACGGACGCCGAGTTCTTCAGCGCCGACCTCGACGAAGTGCTTTCAGGCGACCTCAAGGCGATCGGTTACGCCAAGGCCGCGGCCCTGATGCAGGCGAAGATCAATCCGAAGCAACCGCTCGCCGAGATGCGCACGGAGGCCGAGGGCCAGCAGTTGATGATCGCGATGCCGGCGCGGGTGGGCGAGCGCGTCGTCGCCTTCGCGGTGGTCGAACTCCCGTTCAAGCCGTTGCTCGCGGCATTCGCACGCACGTCGATCAGTGGCGCGCGACTCGAATTGCGCCAGGGCGATGGCCGTGGCGATCTCATGATCGCGAGCGTGGGCGAGCACAGCGGTTCGTCGATCGGTGACGTCGGCGAGCCGATCCCCGGTACGCGCCTGCGCATCGGCAAGGCCGATCCCGGCTACTTCATCATGTTCACCGAAAACCTGGCCGTCTCGCTGCTGTTGAGCCTGGCCTGCCTCGCGGGCGGCTTCTTCGCGTTGTGGGCGCGCAGTGTCGGACGCGAGCGCGCGGTCGCCGTGTTGCAACGCAAGCCGAAGGAGGTCCAACCGGAAATGACCCTCGCACAGGCACTCAAGGTGCAGCCGGAAGCCGTCGCCACGCCCGCGGCCAGAACCGCGCCGGCAGCACCCGTACGCGAGAAGAAGGAAGAAGTCGTCACGGTCGATCCGAGCATCTTCCGCGCCTACGACATCCGCGGCGTCGTCGGCGACACGCTGACGACGGGGGTGGCGCGGATGATCGGTCGCGCGATCGGCAGCGAGGCCCGTGACCGCGGCCTGACCGAGATCGTCGTCGGTCGCGACGGACGCCTGTCGGGTCCGGACCTCGTGTACGCGCTGATCACCGGTTTGCGTTCGACCGGTATCGACGTGATCGACATCGGCACCGCGCCGACGCCGGTCACCTACTTCGCCTGCTACCACCTGCGCACGGGTTCGGGCATTTCGGTCACCGGCAGCCACAACCCGCCCGACTACAACGGCTTCAAGATCGTGCTGGGCGGCGAGACGTTGTCGGAGGACGCGATCCAGAACCTGTATCGGCGCATCGAGGCCGAGCGCTTCGTCGACGGCATGGGTGGCCTGCAGACGCTCGACGTCAGCGACGACTACATCCGCCGCATCACCGATGACATCCAGATCGAGCGCAAGCTCAAGGTGGTCGTCGACTGCGGCAACGGCATCCCCGGGGCGATCGCACCGGCGGTGCTCGAAGGCATCGGTTGCGAAGTGATTCCGCTCTACTGCGACGTCGATGGAACGTTCCCGAACCATCACCCTGATCCGTCGGACCTGCACAACCTGCAGGATCTGATCGTGTCGGTGAAGAACGTCGGTGCGGATATCGGCCTCGCCTTCGACGGCGACGGCGACCGCCTCGGCGTGGTCACCGCGAGTGGCGAGGTGATCTTCCCCGACCGCCTGCTCATGCTGTATGCGAGCGACATCCTGCTGCGCAATCCGGGCGCGACGATCATCTACGACGTCAAGTGCACCGGCCACCTGCAGCCGCTGATCCTGCAGCAGGGCGGCAGCCCGCTGATGTGGCGCACCGGGCATTCGCTGATCAAGGCGAAGATGCGCGAGACCAATGCGGCGCTCGCCGGCGAGATGAGCGGCCACTTCTTCTTCGCCGAACGCTGGTACGGCTTCGACGACGGCATCTATGCGGCAGCGCGCCTGATGGAAATCCTCGCCGCGGATGTCGACGGGCGCACGCCGGAGCAGGTCTTCGCCACGCTGCCGAAAGGAGTGTCGACGCCGGAACTCAAGATCCCGATGCGCGAGGGCGAGCACTACCGGTTCATCGAGGCGTTTCGTGCGCGCGCCAAGTTCGACGGCGCGCGTCTCACCACGATCGATGGCTTGCGCGCGGATTGGCCGGACGGCTGGGGCCTCGTTCGTGCGTCGAACACGACGCCCGTGCTCGTCCTGCGTTTCGACGCGGACAACGCGCCCGCGCTGCGACGCATCCAGGAGGTGTTCCGCAGCCAGCTGCTCGCACTCGACTCGTCGTTGCCGCTGCCGTTCTGATCCTCGCCGCCGCGGCGGCGAGGGGCGGGCGCGTCAGCGGAACCATTCCTCTATGCCGTCGGGCTCGTCCGGTGCGTCGCCGTCGGTGTCGCGCAGTTCGATCGCCTCGACATCGGCGTCCGCGTCCGGGACGGCAGCGACCACGGGCACCATCCACTGCTCGCCGCAGACGTTGCATTCGCGCCGATCGGCGGCATGGCCGTCTTCGAATCGGACGCGCTCGATCATCGAGCTTTCGCTGGATTCGCAAGAGGGGCAACGATTCATCGGGCAATCCTCGACGAGGTACTCGCGTGCCTACTTCCTCGTTTCGGCGATGCGTGCCTTCAGTTCGCGGTAGTGCGCGACTTCATCGTCGAAATGGCTGCTCGCCTCGGTGCGATCGGCTTCCTGCTTGGCCACGGCGGCCTTCTGCACGTCCACCTTCTTGCGCATCACCGCCAGCTGCTTGGCTTGCTCGGGAGGAAATTCCTTGCCGGTGCGTTCGGCTTCGGCCGCGCGATCGAGCAGCTCGGCGAGCGACTGCTCCTGGTTGCGCAGGCTGACCTCCGACGACTTGATCTGCTGGTTGAGCATGTCCATTTGCTGCTGCTGGGCACGCTTGAGATCGTCTTCCTGCGGGTAATTGCTCAGCAACTGCTCGTCGTCGCGTGCGCGCTGCTCGGCGACCCTGCGGTCGGCCGCTGCTTTGTTCGCCGCGACCTTCGCGGCGGCCAGCTCGTCGGCCGTCTTCTCCCGCTCGACGTGCTTCACGACGATGCCCTGCGAATTGACGATGTCGTAACCGAGCTTCGTCGCCTCCACGGGCACGGAGTCGCTGTAGTGCAGGTTTCCCTGTGCGTCCCGCCACTTGTAACGGTTGTGGTCGGTCGGCGTGCCGGCCGCGAAGGTCGCGCTGGACGCGGTCGCCCCGATGCAGGAAGCGACGACGAGGACGAGCAGGCGGGACGAGGGAATATGCATGGGGAGCCTCCGGGCGCGAGTATAGCCAGCCGGGTGCGCCGGCGCGGTGTTCAGCTCGCCACCCCGTAGCGCTCCCGATATGCGGTCAGGCGTGGCCGATGATCGGCGAGATCGGGGCGGTCGGCCGCGTAGGCGAGCAGATCGCCGAGGCGGGCGATCGCGACGGTCGGGATGCCGTGCTCGGCGGCGAGCTCCTGCGTCGCCGAGCGCTCGCCCTGGCCCCGCTCCTCGCGATCGAGAGCGATCAGCACGCCGGCCGGTTCCGCACCGGCAGCGCGGATGAGAGCGAGCGATTCACGGATCGCGGTGCCGGCGGTGATCACGTCGTCGACGATGAGGACGCGCCCGCGCAGCGGCGCGCCGACGAGCAAGCCGCCCTCGCCGTGATCCTTCGCTTCCTTGCGGTTGTAGGCGAACGGCACGTCGCGTCCGTGATGCTCGGCGAGCGCCGCGGCACTCAGCGCGGCGAGCACGATGCCCTTGTAGGCGGGGCCGAACAGCATGTCGAACGCGATCCCCGACGCGGCGGCGGTCGCCGCGTAGGCGCGACCGAGCGTGGCGAGCGCGGCGCCGGAATCGAACAGGCCGGCATTGAAGAAATACGGGCTGACCCGTCCCGACTTGAGGGTGAACTCGCCGAAGCGCAGCGCATTGCGCGCGAGGGCGAGGTCGAGGAATTCGCGTTGGCTCGATTTCATGGGCGTTGGGGGTTGAAGGCTGAAGGCCGAGAGCCCTGAGTTTACGGCGTCGCGGGCGGCGTCCGCGAAGGCAATCGCGGTGTTGCCAGCCATGGCACGCACACGGCACGCTAGACCCCCAGCCCTTAGCCCTCATTCCTCCATGCGCATCATCTCCTTCAATGCGAACGGCATCCGCTCGGCCGCGAACAAGGGCTTCTTCGACTGGTTGCGCGCGCAGCAGGCCGACGTCGTGTGCCTGCAGGAGACCAAGGCGCAGGAGGACCAACTCGCCGATCCGATGTTCCGCCCCGACGGACATCATTGCTTCTACCGCGATGCGACGACGAAGAAAGGCTACAGCGGCGTCGCGATCTATTCGAAGCGCGAGCCGGACGAGGTGCGCACGTCGCTCGGCTGGGCGACGTTCGACGACGAAGGACGCTACATCGAGGCGCGCTACGGCAACCTCAGCGTGGTTTCGTTCTACATCCCGTCGGGTTCGTCGGGCGAGGAGCGCCAGGCGGTCAAGTTCGAGGTCATGAAATGGCTCAAGCCGCTGCTCGACCAGTGGCTCGCGAGCGGGCGCGATTACGTGCTGTGCGGAGACTGGAACATCGTCCGCGCGAAGAACGACATCCGCAACTGGAGTTCCAACCAGAAGAATTCCGGCTGCCTGCCGGGCGAACGCGCGTGGCTCAACGGCATGATCGCCGACGCCTGCGGCGACGGCACGCCGGCACCTGCGCACGGCTGGCTCGACAGCTTCCGCGCGCTCAAGCCGGACGCGGTCGAATACACCTGGTGGAGCAATCGCGGCGCAGCGCGCGCGAACGACGTCGGCTGGCGCATCGACTACCAGTTCGTGACGCCGTCGCTGCGCGATCGCCTGCGCGCGTGCGCGATCACGCGTGATCCGCGCTTCTCCGACCACGCGCCGTACAGCGTGGACTACGCGTGATGAAGCAGGCGCTGCGGGGCTGGTGGCAGTCGCTCACCGTCTACACCGATCCACGCATCCGCCCGATGCTGTTCCTCGGCTTCGCCGCCGGCCTGCCGTTTCCGCTCGTGTTGACGACGCTGTCCGCGCGCCTGCGCCAGGCCGGCATCGACCGCACGACCATCGGCATGTTCAGCCTGGTCGGGCTCGCGTATTCGCTCAAGTTCTTCTGGTCGCCGATCGTCGATCGCTTCCATTTGCCTATCGTCGGCCGGCTCGGCCAACGGCGCAGCTGGATGCTGCTCGCGCAATCGGGTGTCGTCGCCGGGCTCGTCGCGATGGCGATGCTCGATCCGGCCAGCGCGGCCCACGGCATCGCGCTGCTCGCGACCGCGACCGCCTTCTGCGCGGCGACCCAGGACATCGCCGTCGATGCCTATCGCATCGAATCGGTCGACGCCTCGCGACAGGGCGCGGCGGCGGCCGCATACCAGATCGGCTACCAGCTCGCGCTCATCTACGCGGGCGCCGGAGCACTGATCGCCGCGAGCGGACTCGGCTGGACGGCGGCGTATCTGCTGATGGCAGGCTGCATGGTGATGGGACCCGTCACGGTCCTGCTGATCCGCGAACCGGAGCGGCACGGCGCGCGCGGCAATGACGTCGACCCCGTGCTCGTGCGCGCGACGATCGAACGCATGCGCCCCTCCGTGCTCGCGGCCGCGATCGGATCGACCGCGTTCGTCGGCGTGGCGCTGTGGCTCGCGCTCGTCGCGGCGAAGGAATCGACGCTCGTCGTCAAGGTCAGCTTCGGCGCGATCCTGCTGCTCGAGATCGCGCTGCTCTCGATGCTGCGCATCGAGGTGTTGCGACCGGCGCTGGAAAAGCTGACGGCATCGGTGGTGCTGCCGCTCGTCGACTTCTTCCGGCGCTACGGCGCGCGCGTGGCCGTGCCGATCCTCGCGCTCGTCGTCATGTACCGGCTCAATTACATGACGATGGGCGTGGCGGCGAACACGTTCTACCTCGATCTCGGCTACACGCTCGACCAGATCGCGCTCGTGTCGAAACTCTACGGCGTCGCTTTGACCTTGACCGGCGCCGTATTCGCCGGCTGGCTCGTGAAGCGGCTCGGCCTGTTGCCTACGATGCTGGTCGGCCTGGTGCTACTCAGTGCGGCGAACCTGTTCTACGCCTACATCGCGGGTTTCGGCACCGGTTCCTCGCCCGATATCGCATGGCTCGCTGCGGCCGTCAGCCTCGACAACGTCGCCAATGGCATCGCCGGCACGGCCTTCATCGCCTACATGTCGTCGCTCACGAGCAAGCAGTACACGGCGACCCAGTACGCGCTGTTCGGCACGCTGTGGAGCCTGCCTGCCAAGAGCCTCGCGAGCCAGTGGGGGCGCATCGTCGACGCGTGGGGATATCCGCCATTCTTCGTCTATACCGCGCTCATGGGGGTGCCGGCCCTGCTGTTGATCCTGTGGCTGATGCGCAGGGCGCCGGCTCGACCGGAGTGAACCGCGCGCCTCGCCGCGATCAGCGCCGTGGCCCGGCGTGGATGGCGCCGAGGACGCGCGGACCACGCGCGCCGGTGACCGAGGGCAGGTTGCCGGGCACGCCGTCGAGGCGCGCGCGGGCGAGCCAGGCGAAGCCGGCGGCTTCGACGAAGTCGGGATCGATGCCGAGCGCGGCGGTCGTGCCGACGAGCATGTCCGGCAGTTCGCGCCGCAGCGCGTCCATCAACGCGGCGTTGTGCACCCCGCCGCCGCAGGCGTAGACCTCGCGTGGCGCCGTCGCATGTGCGCGCAGCGCCTGCGCGATGCTGCGTGCGCTGAGCCCGAGCAGGCTCGCCTGCACGTCCGCCGGCGCGACACCCGCCGGAAGGCGCGCGAGCAGCCAGTCGAGGTTGAACACCTCGCGCCCCGTGCTCTTCGGCGGCGCCGCGGCGAAATAAGGGTCGGCGAGCCAGTCGTCGACGAGCGCCTCATTGCTGCGGCCGCTGCGCGCCCAGGCACCGCCATCGTCCCGCGCGGTGCCGAGATGGCGCGCGGCCCAGGCGTCGAGCAGGCAGTTCGCGGGGCCCGTGTCGAAGCCGAGCACGGGTTCACCTGGTGCGAGCAGCGTGAGGTTGGCGATGCCACCGAGATTGAGGATCGCGCGTGCATGCGCCGGGTCGGCGAACACCGCCGCGTGCAATGCAGGCAGCAGCGGCGCGCCCTGGCCGCCCGCGGCGACGTCGGCGCGACGGAAGTCGGCGACGGTCGTGATGCCGGTACGCTCGGCGATCACGGTCGGGTCGCCGATCTGCAACGTGAACGGGTGCGGCCCGCTCGGGCGGTGGCAGACGGTCTGCCCGTGCGAGCCGATCGCGGCGACGTCGCGCGCGTCGACGCCGCCGCGTCGAAGGAGCGCCGCGGCGGCAGCGGCGAAGGCGCCGCCGATCTCGACGTCGAGCTGCCCGAAATCGTCGAGCGCGACGTCGACCGTGCTGCGCGCGAACGCGAGCACACGCTCGCGCAGCGGCGCCGGGTAGGGGGTGGTGTGCGCGGCGACGAGCTCGGGGCGCGGCTCGAAGCGCACGAGCGCGGCGTCGATGCCGTCGGCGCTCGTGCCTGAAATGAGTCCGAGGTAGAGCGGTGCGCGCGACGCAGGCGTCACGTCAATCGTTGGCGCGCGCGAGCTGCATCGCGTCGACCATCTTCAACCGCGCGAGCTGCGGCGACGCCTGCTGGCGGAACTGCGCGAGCTGGCTCGCCGGCAGCGGTTCCGGCGGCGGCAAGGTCACGGTGAGCGGGTCGCGATGGCCGCCGTCGATGCGGAATTCGTAGTGCAGATGCGGGCCGGTGGCGAGGCCGGTCATGCCGACGTAGCCGATCACCTGGCCCTGCTTGACGTGTTCGCCGAGGCGCTCGCTCGCGAAGCGCGACATGTGGCCGTAGGCGGTGCTGATGTGCGCGTTGTGCTGCACGATCACGAAGTTGCCGTAGCCGGACATCCAGCCGCGATAGGTGATCTTGCCGTCGCCGGCGGCGCGGATCGGCGTGCCGGTCGGCGCGGCGTAGTCGACGCCCTTGTGCGCGCGCATGTAGCCGAGCACCGGGTGCATGCGACCGGTCGAGAACGTGGAGGAGATGCGTGTGAATTCCACCGGCGTGCGCAAGAACGACTTGCGCAGCGGGCGGCCGTCCTCGGTGTAGTAGGTCGTCTCGCCGTCGGCGTTGGTGTAGCGGATCGCCGTGTAGCGCTTGCCTTGGTTGACGAACGTCGCGGCGATGATGTCGCCATCGCGCAGGCGCTCGCCGTCGCGGTAGACGTCGTCGTAGATGACGCTGAAGCTGTCGCCCTCGCGCAGGTCCTGCGCGAAGTCGATGTCGTAGCCGAACGCATTGGCGAGCTTGAGCACCATGCCGTCGCTGAGGCCGGCACGCTCGCCGGCGTAGAACAGCGAGCGCGTGACGGTGCCGTGGGCGACGTGCGTGCGTCGCTCGACGGCACGCTCGACCGCGGCCTCGCTGACGCCGCCGGCGCCGAAGTGCAGCACCACGCGCGTCGCATCGCCGCGTTCGAAGCGCATCGCGCTGAGCGAGCCATCGGGCGCGTGCGCGAACGCGAATTCCTGGCCGGGGCGGATGCGGCGCAGCGCGGCAGCGTCGTCCTGCGAGTCGAGCACGCGCTGCAGGTCGGTCGGCGCGAGGCCCTGCTCGCGGAAGATGTCCGACAGCGACTGGCCGGCGCGCACGGTCACGACCTGCCAGTCCGGCTCGCCGTTCGCGGCGTACGCGCCGATCGCCGGGTCCGCTTCGTCGCCGGGCAGCTGCGGCAGGTCGAGGGCCAGCGTCGTGTAAGGTACGGGGGACGGCTCGTGCCGCGTCGCGTTCGCGAAGGTCGGGATCACGATGCCGACGAGCGCGGTCAGCAACACGCAGACGCCGCCGAGGATCCAGTGTTCGGCGCGCCAGCTGATCGGCGAGGCCGAGACGTTCTGCAGGAACGTCCAGTTCGAGACACGCGAATAGAAATGGAAGTGCCGGCGTTGCGCATGGCGCCGGATGAGCAGACGACGAGCCTTGTGGCGAGCGTTCTTGTTGTCGTTATGGATGTCGTTCACAGGTCGCAGCCCAATCAATCGCGGGGTACCATAATTGCCTTGCCGCGCCGGCGTCAATGCCAATGGCGACAAGGACTTGCGAAAGATCGTTGACTAACGAATTATTAACCGCGACGCCCCATTCGGCGTCGATTCCAGCCACCAGCGACAGGCGCTGCGGCCGACCCCTGCGGGCGCCGCGCGCACGGGGACATCCATGACGGACATCCAGGCCGCGCTCGACCTCATCGGTCGTGGCGCCGACGAAATCATCAAGCGCGAGGACCTCGAGGCGCGGCTCAAGCTCGGCCGCCCGCTGCGCATCAAGGCCGGTTTCGACCCGACCGCGCCGGACCTGCACCTGGGGCACACGGTGCTGCTCACCAAGATGCGCCAGTTCCAGGACCTCGGGCACCGGGTGATTTTCCTGATCGGCGACTTCACCGGGATGATCGGCGACCCGACCGGCAAGAACGTCACGCGCAAGCCGCTCTCGCGCGAGGACATCGAGGCCAATGCGAAGACCTACGCCGAGCAGGTGTTCAAGATCCTCGATCGCGAGCGCACCGAGGTGCGCTTCAATTCCGAGTGGTTCGGCCGCATGGCTGCGGCGGACATGATCAAGCTCGCCGCGCAGCACACCGTCGCGCGCATGCTCGAGCGCGATGATTTCTCCAAGCGCTACGCCGCGCAGCAGTCGATCGCGATCCACGAATTCCTCTATCCGCTCGTGCAGGGCTACGACTCGGTCGCGCTCGAGGCGGACGTCGAGCTCGGTGGTACCGACCAGAAATTCAACCTGCTCATGGGGCGCGGCCTGCAGGAGCACTACGGCCAGGCGCCGCAGATCGTGCTGACCATGCCCCTGCTGGAGGGGCTCGACGGCGTGGCCAAGATGTCCAAGTCGCTCGGCAACTACATCGGCATCGCCGAGCCGGCGATCGATATCGTCAACAAGACGATGAAGATCGGCGACGAGCTCATGTGGCGCTGGTACGAATTGCTGAGCCTGGAACGCAGCAGTGCCGACATCGCGCGCATGAAGGCCGACGTCGCGGGCGGGCAGCTGCATCCGCGCGACGCCAAGCTCGCCCTCGCGCGCGAGCTGGCGACGCGCTTCCACGACGCCGCGGCGGCGGAACACGCGATCACGCAATGGACGGCGCTCGTGCGCGAACAGCGTGTCGACGTCGATCTGCCGCTGCATGACATCGCCGTTCCG
>Ga0068853_100001557_pt1 | contig 16690 bp, 17 predicted proteins | sample KBSCornC32_FD_65655 | JGI IMG/M metagenome (GOLD analysis project Ga0068853, IMG submission 65655) | Corn rhizosphere microbial communities from Kellogg Biological Station, Michigan, USA - KBS Corn C3-2 | ecosystem: Host-associated > Plants > Roots > Rhizosphere > Soil ...
CCGACGACCTGCGCCGGTTCAAGGCGCTCACGCTCGGCAAGCCCGTGCTGATGGGGCGAAAGACCGCGCTCGCGATCGGCCGCGCGCTGCCGGGGCGCGACAACCTCGTGCTCACGCGCGCCGACGTCGCGCCGTACGCAGGCCAGCGCGTCGTGCATTCGCTCGACAACGCGATCGACCACGCGCGCGATGCGGGCGAGCTCGCGGTGATCGGCGGCGGGGAGGTCTACGCGCTCGCGTTGCCGCGCGCGACGCACCTGCATCTCACCTGGGTCGATACGATCGCCGAGGGCGCCGATGCGCATTTCCCCGCATTCAATGCGCGCGAGTGGCGCGAGGTCGCGCGCGAGCACCATGCGGCCGACGCGCGGCATGCGCACGCGATGGATTTCGTCGACTACGAACGCGTCCGCTAGCACGCGTCGATTCGACGCGACGGGGCGCGGCTCTCGCCGCGATCGCGTAGGGTGGAGCGCAGCGGCAAGAAACGGCCAACGCGGGACGTTGCTGCGAGGCTGCGTCCGCCCCTACGGTATGCGGCGCTAGAAGTTGAATTCCTGGACGGAAACGATGCACGCCGCCTTGCCTTCGACCTTGGCGGGATCGAAGCGGAATCCCAGCGTGGCTTCTTTCGCGGCCCGCGTGAGCTCGGGGCCGTCGGTGTGAATGACCGTGGGCGACTCCGTGCTGCCGCGGGACGTGATGACGTAAGCGAGCGACACGAAGCCGTGCGCGATACTTCCGTCATGGCGAGATGGTGGTAGCGGCACGGCGCCCGAGACCGGCCTTGGGCTCTCGTAGCGGTGCTGGTCTGGATCGATGTCTTCCATGCGGTAGCGGTCGCCGAGTGCCGCGCGGACCTTGGCGTCGTACGGCCCTGGTGGGCCGCCTCGCTGGTAGACGACTTTGCAATCCGACGCGATCTTTTCCGGCCATGCCAGATCGACGAGATCACCCGTTTCGAGCGGCGAACCGTGGCGACCCGCGGCCGCTTTCCAGTCCGATGGCCAGGGCGTCTCCTTCGGCGTCGGAGGCGCACCCCACAGGGTCACGTCGATTGCGAAGACCACGACACCGACCCGCGCGGAAAACGGCTTCACGTGTTCGAGTGCGGAACGAAGTTCAGCGTCGGCTGGCGCCGGCAATGGCGGATCGAAGTCGAGCCAGGCCTTCGACGTTCCACCCGGTCGCACGGCGAGCACGAGGAAACCGGCGGTCGGGGTCGGTTTCGGGTGTGCGAGCGCTGCCGTCGCGCTCGCTTCGAGCCTCTTGACGTAGGCGGCCAGTGCCTCGGCGTCGGTCCGTTCCTTCAGGACGAAATCGGGCTGCAGGAGAACGAGGCGTTGCATCGCGTAAGGCTCGGCGGCCGAACCGATCACGTGGCAGGCAGCGAACGCGAATGCGGCGAGCCATCCGGCAAGGCGCGACATCAGTCAATTTCCTCGAGTATCCGCTTGCGTGCGTCCGCAGCCATCCTGCCGATATCGCTGTCGTCGGCCTGTATCGACTTGATCTGGCCGGCGAGTTCGATCTGCTTTCGCAACAGGCGCGCATTGCCGTCTCCGTCCGCTGCGCCGGCCGCGAGGGAGATCGTCGACGCCTGCAGGCGGCCGACCAGCAACTTCTGCAGCGATTCCGTCCGGCCCTCTTCGAGCAGGCGCAGGTAGAGCGTCGTGTCGCCGAGGCTGTGGAGGCTGCCATCGCGCCATGCGGCGCCGATCATGTGGGCCGTCATGTCCGTGCAGAACCAGGCGACGCCGACGCCGCCGGCCACCGAACCGAGAAAGAGACCTGCCAATGCGACCAGTGCGTACTTGATTCTCATGCGCGAGTCTCTCCAAGCCCGTGAACGAGGGGAGGCGGACGGCGTCAGTCCATTTCCTTGCCGGGCGCCGGCTTGCGGTCCGACTTGATCGTGACGTACTCGGGCTCCTCGACGTCGAGGCGCATCGCGGTGAGCCAGCCGCCCCAGACGCAGCCGGTGTCGATCGCGTGCACGCCGAGGCCGGCGAAGCGGCCGAGCGTCGACCAGTGGCCGCAGACGATGCGTACGTCGCGTTTCACCTGGCCCGGCACTTCGTACCACGGGTACAGGCCCGGGCGTTGCGTGCCGGGCGCGCCCTTGTCGCCGAAGCCGATGCGGCCGCGCACGTCGCAGTAGCGCATGCGCGTGAACACGTTGATGCCGGCGCGCCAGCGGTCGATGCCGCGCAGCTTCGGCGTCCACAGGTCCGGCTTGTTGCCGAACAGTTGCTTCAACAGGCGACGGTAGCCTTCGCTGCGCAGCTTGTCCTCGATCTCCTGCGCCATCTCTTCCGCCTGCGCGATCGTCCAGCGCGGGAACAGGCCCGCGTGCACGAGCGCGAAGTCGAGCGCGCGATCGACGTGCAGCAGCTTCTGTTGGCGCAGCCAGCCGAGCAGTTCGTCGCGGTCGGGCGCGAACAGGATCTCGCGCAGCTCCGGATTGACGCGCTGCTGGTCCTCGCGCTTGCGCTCGGCGATCGCGAGCAGCGACAGGTCGTGGTTGCCGAGCGCGACGATCGCGCGATCGCCGAACGCCTTGACCGCGCGCAGCACCGCGAGCGACTGCCCGCCGCGGTTGACGAGGTCGCCGCAGAACCACAACGTGTCGCGCGCCGGATCGAAGCGCAACTTGTCGATCAGGCGAGTCAGTTCGTCGTGGCAACCCTGGATGTCGCCGATGGCCCAGACGGCCATGTCAGCACGCCGGCTCGACGGGGCGCAGTACGGGCGCGGGCGGGTTCTTGGCGAGTTCGGCGTCCATGGTCAGTGCAGCGTCCTGGGGATGGAGAGCACGAATGCGGGGATCATCGCATCGAAATGCGTGCCGTCGTCGGCCACCATCTGGTAGCTGCCGCGCATCGTGCCGAGGGAGGTCTCGAGCACGGCGCCCGAGGTGTATTCGTAGTCGTCGCCGGGGCGCACCCACGGCTGTTCGCCGACGACACCGTCGCCGCGCACCTCGTGCACCTTGCCGTTGCCGTCGGTGATGATCCAGTGCCGCGACAGCAGGCGCGCGCCGACCGTGCCCTCGTTGACGATGGTGATCGTGTAGGCGAACGCGTAGCGGTTGTCCGCCGGCGCCGACTGGTCGTCGAGGAAGCGCGTATTGACGGAAATCGTGATGTCGTAAGGCTTCTTGCCGGTCATGGTTGCCGATTGTCCGGGAGGCCGGCCACTCGGGCAAGTTCGACGAAGGCCGTCGGAGGCAGCTGTTCGGCGCGTGCGCGCGGGTCGACCCCGGCGAGATCGATCCGTTCCGGCGAGAGCAGGCCGTGCAGCGCGTTGGACAGCGTCTTGCGGCGCTGGCCGAACGCGGCCTTCACCACGCGTTCGATCATCGCGGGGTCCGCGTCGGGGCGCTCGGCCAGCGCACGCGGGCGTAGCCGCACGACCGCCGAATCGACTTTCGGCGGTGGGCGGAACGCGGCCGGCGGCACCTCGATCAGCGGTTCGACCCGGCAGGCGAGTTGCAGCATCACGGACAGGCGCCCGTACACCTTGCTGCCCGGCGTGGCGGCCATGCGGTCGACGACTTCCTTCTGCAGCATGAAGTGCATGTCGCGGATCGCGTCGATCTGCTCGATGCAGTGGAACAGGATCGGCGAGGAGATGTTGTAGGGCAGGTTGCCGACCACGCGCAGCGGCGCGTCGCCGGCGAGCCGGCGCAGGTCGACCGAGAGTACGTCGGCATTGACGATCTCGAGTTCGCCGACGCCGTTCGCGGCCGCGCGCAGGCGCGGGATGAGGTCGCGGTCGAGTTCGATCACCGTGAGGCGACCGAGCGCGCGCAACAGCGGCAGTGTCAGCGCGCCGTCGCCGGGCCCGATCTCGACGACGCGGTCGCCGGCTTTCGGCGCGATCGCCTGCACGATGCGCGCGAGCACGCCGGCGTCGTGCAGGAAATGCTGGCCGAAGCGCTTCTTGTGGAGGTGCGGGGCGTTGGTCTCGTGCATGTGCGTATCGTAGCCGAGCGCACTCGCTCCCAGCAGGGCGAGCGCGTCAGCCGACCAGCCAGCGCGTGAGCCAGTAGCCGCCGATCGCGAGCCAGACGAACAGCAGCAGCGCGAGCAGCAGCGGTTTCGGGCCGAGCGCGCGCAGGCGCGCGAAGCGCGTCTCCAGGCCGAGCGCAGCCATCGCCGTCGCGAGCAGCAGCGTGTCGAGATCGAGCAGGCGCGCGCGCAGCCACGGCGGCAGCGCGACGAGCGAGTTGAACGCGCACGCACCGACGAATGCGAGCGCGAACCACGGCACGCTGATCGCGCCGCGCTCGCCGCCTCGGCGCGCCTGCCAGCCGCCGAGCAGGAACAGGAAGGGCACGAGCAGCAGCACGCGCGTGAGCTTGACGATCACCGCGGTGTCGGTCGCCTGTGGTCCGATCGCGTTGCCGACCGCGACCACCTGCGCGACCTCGTGCACGGTCGCGCCCGCGTAGACGCCGAATTCGAGCGGCGCGAGCCCGAGGTGCGGGTAGAGTTGCGGGTAGAGGAAGATGTTGAGCGTGCCGAACAGCACGACGCTCGCGATCGCGACCGCGACCTTGCCCGGCTCGGCGCGCAGCACGCGCTCGGTCGCTAGCACCGCGGCGGCGCCGCAGATCGCGCTGCCGCAGGCGGTCAGCAGCGCGGTGTCGCGATCGAGGCCGAGCCAGCGCCGGCCGATCCACAGTCCGAGCGCGAGCGTGCTGCCGACGATCGCGAGATCGAGCGCGAGTGCGCCGGGGCCGATCGCCGCGATCTGCTGGAAGCTGATGCGCAACCCGTACAGCACGACGCCGGTGCGCAGCAAGGTGCGCTGCGCGAACGCGATGCCCGGCGCGAACGTCGCCGGCAGGCGCGCCCCGACCGCGTTGCCGAGCAGCATGCCGAGCACGATCGCCAGCGTGAGCGCGGACAGCTGCATGCGTGCGAGCGCGGGCAGCGCCGCGAGGGTGACGGCGGCGAGGCCGAGCAGCAGGGCGAGGGCGAGGCCGGGCAACGGGCGGGGAAGGCGCATGCCGGCATTCTCGGCCGGCGCTTTAGATAATTAAAATCGATAATATGGATACGTACTATAATACGCCCTGATGATAGCGATCAGTCCACGCCAGCTCGAGGTGTTCGCCGCGATCGTCGACGCCGGCAGCGTGCGCGCCGGGGCGGACCAGCTCGGCCTGAGCCAGCCCGCGGCGAGCATGGCGCTGGCCGAACTCGAGCGCCTGCTCGGCACGCCGCTGTTCGATCGCGGCCGCCAGCGCCTGCGCCTGAACGAGCGCGGTCGCGCGCTGCTGCCGCGCGCGCGGGAAATCGTCGAACGCCTGCGCGAACTCGGCACGCTCGCCGGCGACGCGCCGGCCGGCACGCTCGCGGTCGGGGCGAGCAACACGGTCGGCAACTACCTCGTCGGCGACCTGCTCGGCGAATTCATCGCGGCGCAGCCGCAGGTGAAGGTGCGCCTGCGCGTCGCCAACAGCGCCCAGGTGCTCGCCGGCGTGCTCGACTTCACGCTCGACGTCGGCTGCATCGAAGGACCGCTCGAGCACGCCGAGGTCGAACGCATGGACTGGCGTCGCGACGAACTCAAGGTGTGCGTGCGCGCCGACGATCCGCTCGCACGCCGGCGCCGCCTGCGCGCGGACGACCTGCGCGGCCGGCGCTGGATCCTGCGCGAGACGGGCTCGGCGACGCGTTCGCTGTTCGAGGACGCCGGCCGCGACGTGCTCGGTCCGCTCGACGTGGCGCTCGAGCTCGGCCAGAGCGAAGCGATCAAGCAGGCGGTGATCGCCGGACTCGGCATCGCCTGCCTGCCCGCGGTCGCCATCGGCGATGCGATCGCGAACGGCCGCCTCGTCGCGCTGCACACGCCGTTCCTCGCGCTCGAACGTCGCCTCGCGCTGCTCGTCCACCGCACGCGCTGGCGTGGCGCTACGTTGCGTGCGTTCCTGGGTTCGCTCGGGAAGCGCCGCGAGAGCAAAGATTGAACGCGAAGGACACGAAGGAAGGGAAAGCAACTGGAGATTTGAACACGGAGTACTCCGCGTTTCACGCTTCCCCGATTCTGCCTTTTCTTCGGTTTTCAGTCTTTCCGCTCTTCCTTCGCGAGCGACAGCGCCAGGTGCGTCGCGGCGAACAAGCTGCCCGGATCGGCGCGGTCGGCGCCGGCGAGGTCGAGCGCGGTGCCGTGGTCGACCGACGTGCGCAGGTAGGGCAGGCCGAGCGTGACGTTGACGGCGTGGCCGAAGCCGGCGTGCTTGAGCACGGGCAGGCCCTGGTCGTGGTACATCGCGAGCACCGCATCGTAGCGTTGCAGCTGGGTCGGCACGAAGGCGGTGTCGGCGGGAATCGGGCCTTGCACGTCGAAGCCGGCCGCGCGCAGCTGGCCGATCGCCGGTGCGATCACCTCGATCTCCTCGCGGCCGAGGTGGCCGCCTTCGCCCGCGTGCGGGTTGAGGCCGAGCACGGCGACGCGTGGCGCGGCGATGCGGAAGCGCGCGATGAGGTCGTCGCAGAGGATGCGCAGGGTCTGCACGAGGCCGGTGCGCGTGATCGCCGCGGGTACCGCCGCGAGCGGCAGGTGCGTCGTCGCGAGCGCTACGCGCAGGTCGCCGCCGTTGCGCGCGTCGCCGGGCGCGGTGAGCATCATGACGACGTCGCGACGCGCGCGCGCGGCGAAGAATTCGGTGTGGCCCGTGAACGGGATGCCGGCGTCGTTGACGACACCCTTGTGCACGGGGGCGGTCACGATCGCGGCGAACTCGCCGCTCGCGGCGCCGTCGGCGGCGCGCGCGAGTGTCGCGAGCACGTACGGTGCGTTGCGCGGATCGAGGCGGCCCGGCGTCGCCGGTGCCGACAGCGCGGTCGCGATCACGCGCAGCTCGCCGCGCGTGCGCGCGGCGATCGCCGCGCCGTCGTACGCGCGCAGGGACAGCTCGATGCCGGCTGCGCGCGCGCTGCGCGCGAGCAGGTCGGGGTCGGCGATCGCGACGAGGTCGGCCGCGAGGTCGCTCGCGGCGAGTTTCGCGACGAGTTCGGGACCGATGCCGGCGGGTTCGCCGGCGGTCAGCGCGAGGCGCGGCAGGCTCATGCCGCGCGCGGTCAGCCGCCCGTCGTGCCCGTCGCGGCGTCGCCGCCGGGCAGGCGGATTTCGATGAACGCCTCGCTGCGCAGCTGGCGCAGGAAGCTCGCGTACTCGTCCTCGGCCTTGCGTCCGAACAGCATGTTCTTCGCTTCGTCGCGCTGCATCTCGCCGGCCTTGTCGGTCTGGCGCACGTCGACGAGCTTGAGGATGTGCCAGCCCGCGTTGGTCTGGAACGGCTGCGAGATGTCGCCCGGCTTCATGTCCTTGACCGCGTTGGCGATGCTCGTGCCGTAGGCGTCGCCGACGAACCAGCCGAGGTCGCCGCCGAGGCCGGCGGTCTGCTCGTCGTTCGAGCTCGCCTTGGCGACCTTGGCGAAGTCCTCGCCGCCGACGACGCGGCTGCGGATCTCGTTGATCTTCTTCTCGGCCTGCTCGTTGGTGACGAGTTCGCTCGTCTTCACGAGGATGTGGCTCGCCTCGTACTCGGTGACCATGTGCGTGGCGGTGTCGCGCTTGCCGATGAGCTTGATGATGTGGAAGCCGTTGGCGCCGCGGATCGGCGTCGACACGTCGCCTTCCTGCATCTTGTCGGCCGCGTCGACCATCGCCGGCGGCAGCTCGTTCGCGCTGCGCCAACCGAGGTCGCCGCCCTGCAGCGCGTTCTCCGCGTTCGAGTAGCGGATCGCCGCCGCCGCGAAGTCCATGCCGCCGTCGATCTGCTTCTTGACGTCGTCGGCCTTCGCGCGCGCCTCGTCGACCTGTTCGGGCGTCGCGCCGTCGGGCACGTTGATCATGATGTAGCCGACGTGCATCTGGCCCGGATGCAGGTTGCCGTTCTTGATCAGGCTGTCGACCTCGGCGTCGCTGACCTGCACGCGGCTCTGCGCGACGCGCTGGCGCAGCTGCTGCACGATGAGCTGCTCGCGCACGTTGTCGCGGAAGCCGTCGTAGCTCATGCCCTGGCGCTCGATCGCACCGCGCAGCTGGCTCACGTCCATGTGGTTCTGCTGCGCGATCGTGCCGAGCGCCTGGTCGATCTGCGCGTCGGCCACCTTCACGCCGGTCGAATCGGCGCGCGCGACCTGCAGCTTCTGCATGATGAGGCGGTCGAGCAGCTGGCGTTCGAGCACGTCGTGCGGCGGCAGCTGCTGCGGGTTCTTCGCGAACTGCTGGGTCACCGCGGCGACCTGGCGGTCGAGTTCGCTCTGCAGCACGACGTCCTCGTCGACGACCGCGACGATGCGGTCGATCGGTTGGCTCGGGACCGCCTGCGCGAATGCGGGCGTGGCGACCGGGGTCAGCAGGGCGAAGGCGAGGGCGAGGCCGGTCAGGGTTCGGTTCATGGGAGTTCCGGATAGGGCGCTGGCGGCGCCGCGAAAGCGAGGGATGTCGGATCGACCCCGGCGCTGCCGATTGGTTCCGGGAGCGCCGTGGGCGGTGCCGGCTTGCGCCGGCAAGTCATTGATAACCTAGGATACCACGGCGCAGGAAGGAGTCCGTCTGCTGGCCGATCGAGCCGACGCCCTTGAACTCGAGCTCGAAGTAGATCGCGTTGTCGGCCTCGCCGTTCGCGCTGCGGATCCAGTGCCGCGCGATCACGCGCCAGGCGACGCAGCAGGTGTCGTGCTCGATGCCGATGAAGCGTTCCAGCGTGCGGCCGTCGCGGCCGTGCGGATCGGTCGCGCTCGCGAGCGGATCGTTCAGCGCGTAGTTCTCGCGCGCGATCAGGCGCCAGCTCGGGCTCAGCGGGATCGCGGTCGAGACGTCGACCTGCTCGAGGAAGTCGCGCCGGTAGCGGTACGAGAAGTTGACGACGCCGCCGTCGCCGAAGCGGTTCTGCAGCGAGAACGTCGACAGGTCGGTCTGGTGCGTGTTCGGGTTCCATTGCTGGTCGAGCACGATGCGCCAGCGATCGTTGAGGTGCAGGTCGATCTCGCCGGCGTAGGTCGAGCCGCCGAAATCGGTCGGATGCGCGCCCGGCAGCTGAACGCGCTGGTCGTCGAAATAGCGGATCTCGCCGATGCTCGCCGACAGGCGCTCGACGCCGGTCGCGTCCTCGAGGAAGCGCGTCGTCAGCGCGAGCGAGAGGTTGTTCGCGTCCATCTGGCGGTCGGCGCCGACGAAGCGGTTGCTGCGGAACAGCTGGCTGAAGCTGAACGGGACTTCCTGCGTGTCGAAGATCGGCAGGTCGTCCTGGTCGCGGTACGGCACGCGCAGGTAGTACGCGCGCGGTTCGAACGTCTGCGTGTACGCCTCGTCGGCGATGGTCAGCGAGCGCTCAAACACGAGCCCGCTGTCGACACTGAAGATCGGCACGCCGCGGCTCGGATGGCGGTCCTGCAGCAGCGGGTTGCCGCTCTGGTCGAGGTGGTCGAGGCTGTAGCTCGTGTAGCGGTAGCCGAGTTCGGGGCGCACGAACCACGCGGCGCTCTCGATCGGCAGGTCCAGGTGCGGATACAGGTCGACGCGGCGGCCGTCGAGCGCGTGGTCCTTCGAGAACGCGACCGCTTCGGCGTCGATGCCGCCTTCGAGCAGGCCGGCGAGCGGGTGCTGGCCGCTGAACGTCATGCGTGGCAGGCGCCGGTACGGCTCGTACTGCGACGGCAGGGTCGGGTCGGTGATCTGGTATTCGTCGCCGCCGATCGACGCGTTCCACCATGAGCCGTGGCCGTTCACGTAGGCGCTCGACGGCAGGAAGCCGACCGCCGAGCTGTACAGGCCGCGGCCGAAATCCTCGAAGTAGCGGTCGTCGGAGACGCGGTTGAGGTTGACGTTCGCGCCCCAGTTCGTGCCGAAGCTCGTCGTGTCCTTCCACTGGTACCACCAGCGGCTGTCCGGCACCTTGTCGCCCACTTCGAGCGACTCCTCGCCGGCGCGGTTGTCGTGCGCGAGGTATTCCGCGTTGAACGTGCCGCTGCTGCTGTCGGTGAGGTAGCGGAACTCGCCGCCGAGCATGAGCCCGCGCTCGGTCATGATGCGCGGCGACAGCGTCGCGTCGTAGTTCGGCGCGATGTTGAAGTAGTACGGCAACGTGAGGTCGAAGCCGCGCCGCTCGCCGTAGCCGATCGTCGGATAGAGGAAGCCGCTGACGCGGCGGTCGTCGAGCGGGAAGCGCAGGTACGGCAGCCAGAACACCGGCACATTGTGCACGCGGAAGGTGACGTCGTGCGCGCGGCCGATGCCCTCGGCGCGGTCGAGGTCGAGTTCGCGCGCGGCGAACGCCCATTGCTGGTCGTGCAGGTTGCAGGTGGAGTAGGTCGCGCGCGTGAGGCGCGCGTGGTCGACGTCGTCGACGATCGCCACCTCGGCGATGCCGTTGCCACGCGACTGCAGCAGCTGATAGCGCACGCCGTCGAGCGTGCACTGGTCGAGGTCGGTGTTGCCCTTCGCGTTCTCGGCCGAGAGCAGCAGGCCGCGATCCTGGTAGGTGACCGGGCCGGTCGCGGTGAAATCGGTCGTCTCGGCGTCGTAGGTGATCTTTTCGGCGTGCAGGAACAGGTCGAGCTGGCGGATCTCCGCCTTGCCCTCGAGCACGTAGTGGTTCTGGTCGCTGCTGCTGACCTTGAGCGCGCTCGCGTCGCGCGGCGCGGCGCGGCGGTCGCCCGTCGTCGGCAGGCCGGCGACGTAGAAGTCGAGCAGGTCGTTCTTGCCGCACATGCCCCAGTCGACCGGCTTCTTCGGGCACTTGAGCGTCCCGGCCGGGCACGACGGCGCATCGTCCGCGTGCGCGGGCGAGAACGCGAGAGCGAGCAGGATCGCGAGCGCGAGATGGCGCCGGCCGGCGGCGACGGGGAGGCTGGGCAGCACGGGAATCCGTTCGTGGCGGAGCAGAACCGCTAGCTTGCCCAAACTGCCGTCCCGCGGCAAACCGGGTGCTGCCGGGCGTGGAGCGGCCTCATTCCATGAGCGCTGCGACGTGCGCGGCGCTGCAGGCGCGCAGCGCATCGAGGTCGTAGCCGCCTTCGAGGCTCGAGACGACCCGGCCACCCGCATGGCGCCCCGCCAGTTCGATCAGGCGGCGCGTGATCCAGGCGTAGTCGTCGGTTTCGAGCTCGAGGCTCGCGAGCGGATCCTGCCGGTGCGCGTCGAAGCCGGCCGAGACGATCACGAGCTGCGGCGCGAACGCGTCGACCGCGGGCAGCACGGTGCGGATGCAGGCGTCGCGGAACTCGATGCTGCCCGCGCCCGGGCGCAGCGGCGCGTTGACGATATTGCCGACGCCGCGTTCGTCCCGTGCGCCGGTGCCCGGGTAGAGCGGCCACTGGTGCGTCGAGGCGTACAGCACGCGCGCGTCGCCGCAGAAGATGTCCTGCGTGCCGTTGCCGTGGTGCACGTCGAAATCGACGATCGCGACGCGCTCGAGCCGGTGCGCGGCGATCGCGTGCGCGGCGGCGACCGCGACGTTGTTGAACAGGCAGAAACCCATCGCGCCCGCGGGCGTCGCGTGGTGCCCGGGCGGGCGCACCGCGCAGAACGCGCGCCGCACGTCGCCGGCGACGACCGCGTCGACCGCCGCGCAGGCGGCACCGGCGGCGCGCAGCGCCGCTTCGGCCGACGCGGGCGACATCCGCGTGTCGGGATCGAGCTGCAGCCAGCCGCTGCGCGGCGCGTTCGCGAGTAGGTCGTCGATGTGCTGTTCGCGATGCACGCGTGCGAGCTGCGCGCGCGTCGCGCGCGGCGCCTCGATGCGCGCGAGCGTGGCGAAGCGTTCGTCCTCGAGTGCATCGAGCACGCTGGCGAGGCGCGACGGTGATTCGGGATGGCCGGGGCCGGGATCGTGGGCGAGGCAGCTCGGGTGCGTGTAGAGGGCGACGTTCATGCGGACGCCTCGGACAGCCAGGCGAGCGCGGCGCACGCGGCCCCCTCGTCGAGTCGCCGGCCGGCCGCGAGCGTCGCCGCGTCGACCCAGTCCGGGAACGGGACCTCCTCGACGCGATGCCGACCGTCGTCGCCGTGCACTTCGCGCAGGCGCGCGAGCCGCTCGCGCGGGAACCGTCCGGCGAGCCGCACGAGCGAAGGCCACAACCGCGCGTGGACGAAGCTGACCTTGCCGTCGACGAGGCGGCAGACGAGCACGTCGCGTGCGTCGCGCACCGCGCGCGTCGCCGCGAAGATGCGCTTGCCTTGTGCATGCGCCCACCAGTTGCCGGCGAGCGTTTCGCCTGCGACCGCGTCGGCGAGCGACGGGACCGCACCGCGCCGCGCCCCCTCGAGCACGATGCCGTGGCGTTCGACGAATGCGAGCGCCTGCGCTGGCGTGATCGCCTCGGGTCCGACGCCGCGGCTGCCCGGTGCGCTCATCGGCGCAGGCTGGCGAAGCCGGCCACGCACAGCGATGCAGTGATCGCGAGCGCGAGCCACGACGCCGCAGGCGGAATCGCGAACGGACCGAGCTGCGCCGCCCAGCCTTCGAACAGGCGCACCGCATGCACGAGGGCGACGAGGCCGAACACGCTCGCGCTGGCGACGACGTAGCTGCGCGTGTGCATGGCGGCCTCCGTGGGCAGCGCCTATCCGCGCTTGCGCCGTTCGTGCTGCCACAGCACTTCGCCGTGGCCGGATGCACGCGCGAGCACGCGCGCGATCACGAACAGCAGGTCGGACAGCCGGTTGAGGTAGCGCACTGCTTCGCCGCGCACGGCGTCGTGGCGCGCGAGCGTGACGACTTCGCGCTCGGCGCGGCGGCAGATCGTGCGGGCGAGGTGGCAATGCGCGGCGGCGAGCCCGCCGCCGGGCAGGATGAAGTCCTTCAGCGGCGGCAGGTCCTCGTTGAACGCGTCGAGCACCTGCTCGAGGCGCTCGATGTCGGCCGCCTGGACCATCGCCATGCCCGGGATGCACAGCTCGCCGCCGAGGTCGAACAGGTCGTGCTGTGCCTGGGTCAGCACCTCGCGCACGCGCTCGGGGATCTCGCCGGCGAGCACGATGCCGACCGCGCTGTTGAGCTCGTCGACGGTGCCGTACGCGGTGACGCGCGCGGAATCCTTGGCCGTGCGCGAGCCGTCGCCGAGCCCGGTGGTGCCGTCGTCGCCGGTGCGCGTGTAGATCTTCGAAAGGCGGTTGCCCACGGTACGGATCGTTCCGTCGCGCGCAGCTCAGCGATGCGACTGCGGCGAACGCTGGGAGGCGCCGCCGAGTGCGTTCACCGCGAACGTGGTCGCGACGTGCAGCGCCGCGCCGATGCCGACGTAGATCAGCGTCGTCTGCATGAACGGCAGGTACCAGTCGCCGAGGTTGGTGATCCAGCCGCCGAAGCTGCGCGCAGGCACGTTCGGGCTGATCCAGTAGAAGCTGCCGTTCGAGATCAGGTAGCACAGGCTCGCGGCGAGCATGACGCTGACGACGAGCAGCGCGCCCTCGCGCAGGTGCAGACCGCGGTAGCGCGCGCGCAGCCAGGCGCCGCCGAACCACAGCGCGGCGTAGCTCGGCACGAGGAACCAGTACGCGGGCGAGACGCAGTAGTGGCTCCAGAAATCGATGCCCTGCGCACTGATGACCGCGTAGTCGATCGCGACGGCGAGCGCCATCAGCAGCGGGAACGCCCAGCGGAATGAACCGCCCGCGAGCGTGACCGCTTCCTCGGGCTTGCCCTTCGACAGGTAGAAGCCGGCGAGGAAGAACACTGCCCACGAGGCATCCGGCAGTGCGTCGAAATGATGGCTGCGCGTGGCGACCATGACGAGGCCGAGCAGCAGGAACAGGCCGAGGCGCAGGTCTTTGGTGAGGGAGGACGAACTGGCGGTCATGGGTTTCTCGGGCCCTGGGAAGCAGGCCGTGGAGTTTAGCCGAACGCGTGCGGCCGCGTCGGGGCGCGTTCCGGCCCGGCGCATGCACCGGTATGATCGCGGGGTGAACAGCGACCTCGATGTCCTCATCGTCGGCGGCGGCCTCGTCGGCGCCAGCCTCGCCATCGCGCTCGACGGCGCCGGCCTCGCCGTCGCGCTCGCCGAAGCCGCGCCGCCGCGCGTCGAACTGCAGCCCAGCTACGACGAACGCAACCTCGCGCTCGCGCAGGCGAGCGTGAACGCACTGCGCGCGCTCGGCGTGTTCGAGTCCGGCACCGCGCTCACGCCGATCCGGCGCATCCACGTGAGTCGCCGTGGCGACTTCGGCGCGGTGCGCCTCGACGCGGCCGAACTCGGGATGCGCGACTTCGGCGCGGTGCTGCCGGCACGCGAACTCGGCAACGCGCTGCTGCGCCGGCTCGAAGGTTGCGGCGCGCTGCAGCGCATCGCGCCGGCGCAGGCGATCGCGCTCGCGACGCGGCACGACGCAGTCGACGTGACCTTGCGCGACGGCGACGCGACGCGCCACGTGCGCGCGCGCCTAGTCGTCGGCGCCGACGGCAGCGAGTCGTTCGTGCGCCGTGCGCTCGGCATCGGCGTGCAGCGCCACGACTACGCGCAGGCGGCGTTCGTGACGACGCTGACGACCGAGAAGGCGCTCGACGGGCTCGCCTACGAGCGTTTCACCGATTCGGGTCCGGTCGCGCTGCTGCCGCTCGGCGAACATCGCGCCGGCCTCGTGCTGAGCGTGCCGGCCGACGACGCGGCGCGCGTCGCCGCACTCGACGACGATGCGTTCCTCGCGTTCGTGCATGAACGCTTCGGCTGGCGCGCGGGGCGTTTCTCGCGCCCGGGCCGGCGCAAGCCGTACCCGCTCGCGCGGGCGCTCGCCGAGCGCACGACCGCCGCGCGCAGCGTGCTGGTCGGCAACGCGGCGCAGACCGTCCACCCGCTCGGCGCGCAGGGCTTCAATCTCGGCCTGCGCGACGCACTCACGCTCGCCGAACTGCTGCGCGACGCGGCGTCGCGCAGCGACGATCCGGGCGATGCCGCACTGCTCGATCGCCACGTCGAGCGTCGCGCGGCCGATCGCGAAGCGACGACCGCGTTCAGCGACGACCTCGTGCGCCTGATGGGCCACGACCTGCTGCCGCTGCGCGTGCTGCGCTCGTTCGGCTTCCACGCGCTCGAGCGCAGCTCCGCGCTCAAGCGCCGCTTCGCGCTGCGCGGCATGGGGTTCCGCGGCGATGCGTCGATGCTCGGGTTGCGGCCATGAGCCGGCGCGGCGAGTTCGACGTCATCGTCGTCGGCGCCGGCGCGGTCGGCGGCGCGCTCGCGCTCGCCCTCGCACGCGACGGTTTCGAGGTCGCGCTGGTCGAGGCGCGCGAGCCGAAGCCGTGGCGCACCGACGAGGAGGTCGACCTGCGCGTTGTCGCGCTCGCGCCCGATGCGCGCGTGCTGCTCGACGATCTCGGCGTGTGGCCGTCGATCGCGGCGGCGCGCATCGGCCCGTACCGGCACATGCGCGTGTGGGACGCGCTCGCGCCGGGCGAACTGCATTTCGATGCGGCCGAACAGGGCGAGACCGCGCTCGGCTGGATCGTCGAGAACAAGCTCGTCCAATCCATGTTGTGGCGGGCGCTGCACGAAGACCGCCTTCGTGGGAGCGGCGGAAGCCGCGATGCTCTCGTCGCGAACCCCGCAAGAAGCATCGCGGCTTCCGCCGCTCCCACAGGGGTGCGGATGCACTGTCCCGGCGAAGTCGCCGACATCGAGGACGGCGACAGCGGCGTGACCGCGACACTCGCGGACGGCACGCGCCTGCGCGCGCGCGTGCTCGTCGCGGCCGAAGGCGCCGAGTCGTCCGTGCGCACGCGCCTCGGCATTCCGTTCGAAGGGCGCGACTACGCGCAACGCGCGGTCGTCGCGCACGTCGCGACCGAACGTCCGCATGCAGGCACCGCGTGGCAGCGCTTCCAGCCGGGCGGTCCGCTCGCGTTCCTGCCGCTCGCCGACGGTCGCTGTTCGATCGTCTGGTCGCTGCCCGACGCGGAAGCCGCGCGCGTGCTCGCGCTCGACGACGGCGCGTTCAGTGCCGAACTCGGCTGCGCGTTCGACTTCCGCCTCGGCGCGATCACCAGGGCCACGCCGCGCGCCGCGTTCCCGCTGCGCCTGCGCCTCGCCGCGCGTTATCTCGCAGGACGCTGCGTGCTCGCCGGCGACGCCGCGCACGTCGTGCATCCGCTCGCCGGCCAGGGCATGAACCTCGGCCTGCGCGACGTCGCCTGCCTGCGCCGCGTGCTGCGCGCAGCGCGCGAACGCGGCAGCGACCTCGGCGCCGAACACGTGCTGCGCCGCTACGAGCGCGAGCGGCGCAGCGACAACACGCTGGCCGCGCGCGGACTCGACGCGATCGAGCGCGTGTACGGCTCCGCGAGCGAGCCGGTCGCCGCCCTGCGCGGCGCGGCGCTCGCCCTGGCGGGCCGATTCGCTCCGCTACGAGGGATGCTCGCGAGCATCGCAGCGGGCCGGCCGTAGTCGCGGCGCACCTTCGCGCCTCAGAGCATCGCGAACGTGATGACCGCGCAGGCGACCGTCATGAGCAGCAGGCCGATGAGGAAGATCGCGTCGGCCGCCTGCTCGATGCGGTGCATGCGACGCGCACTGCGCGCGCGCAGCGCCCAGTAGGCGAGCACGCACGAGACCATGAACAGGGTCGCGTCGCCGGCGAGCAGGTCGTCGGCGATCGTGCCGACCTTGGTCGTCGTCACGACGATGCGGATGAGGCCGATCACCGTGAGGCAGACGCCGACGAGCGCGGCCGATGC
>Ga0068853_100001558_pt1 | contig 16684 bp, 11 predicted proteins | sample KBSCornC32_FD_65655 | JGI IMG/M metagenome (GOLD analysis project Ga0068853, IMG submission 65655) | Corn rhizosphere microbial communities from Kellogg Biological Station, Michigan, USA - KBS Corn C3-2 | ecosystem: Host-associated > Plants > Roots > Rhizosphere > Soil ...
CGAGCACGTGCTTGCCGGCGTCGAGGGCCTCGGCCACCAGCGCGTGATGCGCGCGCGGGGGGACCACGATGGCGACCACGTCGTACGCCGATGCCAGCGCTTCTCGATACGAGCCGAAGCTGTCGCTGGCGCCGACCCCCTGGCCGAACGTACGGGCCCTGGAAGGCTCGCGGCTGGCCACGGCGATGCGGAGGCCGGGACGGACGCGCCGCAAAGTCCGGATGTGCGAGCGGGTCATCGCGCCGCACCCCAGGAAGCAAACCGACGGGACGCGCGTCAGCGGGCGCTCCCGCCAGCCGGTGACGAGGCGACGCCCCGGGCCCCCCGCGCCGTCATCGGCCTCGCCGGAAGGGGCAGGCCGCGTGATTCGAGAGGTGTCGCCGCTTGCGTCCTCGAGAGCGCCTCATCACAATCGCTGCCGCGATCGCAGGTGGCTGGGACGGACGCGTATGATGGGGGCGAGTGGTCAGGTCCGCTCGAGGGACCTCGGTCGAGTCCCTCGGCCGGGCGCAAAGACATGCGGCGGATCAAAGTATTCTATTTCATTCCGAATCTCCAGCAGGGCGGCCCGGAGGGGCAGATCCTCGAGCTGATCAGCCGCTTGCCGCCTCGATTCGAGCCGGTCCTCTGCGTGTACCACGCGGACGAGATCTTCTTCGATCGCCGCCTTCCGCCCGGCCAGCCCGCCCACGTGCTCGGCGTGCGGAGCATGAACCGCGCGGCGCTGCGGCGGCTGACCCAGATCATCGCGGACGAGAAGCCGGACCTGGTGCATTCGTACCGTGACAAGGCGAACTTCTGGGCCCGGCTGGCGGCCACGCGCGCCGGGGTGCCGGTCACGCTGACGGCGTGCCGTAACCGCATGATGGAGCTGCGCTATCTGCTGACGGAACGCTGGATGTCGCGACGGAGCCGCTTGATCCTCACCAACTCGGTGGGGGTGAAGCGCGAGCTCGTGCGCTACGCGGGAGTCCCCGCTGACAAGGTGCGCGTCATCTACAACATCCTGGACGTCGAATTCTTCCGCCCGCCCTCGCCGGACGAGCGGGCGGCGGCGCGCGCGCGGTGGGGCCTCGGGCCCGAGCAGCGGGCGCTGGTCTTGCCCGGGCGGGTCGGCCTTCAGAAGCATCAGGTCGGCCTGCTGTCGGCGCTGCGCCGGCTGGCGCGCCGCGGGAGGTTGCCGCCGGACGTGGTCGTGCTGCTGGCGGGACGGGAGCGCGACAGAGGGTTCGCGGCGATCGCCCATCGCCTGGTCGACCGGGCGCCCTGGCGCGCGCAGGTGCGGTTCCTCGGCGCGGTCAAGGACGTCCGCTCGGTCTACTGGGCGTCCGACCTCCTGGTGATGCCGTCCCTGTACGAGGGGCTGGCCAACGCCGCGATGGAGGCGTGCGCGGCAGGCTTGCCCGCCCTCCTGTCGCACGCGGCCAACCTGGACGGCATCGTCGAGCCCGGTGTGTCGGGGTGGGAGGTGCCGACGGGGTGGCCGCGCCCCCTCGCGCGCGCGCTGGAAGAGGCGTTCGCCTTGCCACCCGAGCGCTGGCGGGAGATGGGGCGGCACGCTCGATCGCGCGTCGTCGCCCGCTTCGCGCCCCGAGAGAACCACGTGATCGATCAGATGGTCGCCGTTTACGACGAGGTCCTCGCCGCTCCGGGGGCGGGCCCGAGCGCGGTCGAGGCGGCGACGTGACGCTGGATCTGCGGCGCGCCGTCCACGACGTCGTCATCGTCGGCTCGGGTTTCGGCGGCGCCACCATGGCGTACGCCCTGTCCCGCGCGGGCTTGAAGGTCGTGCTGGTGGAGCGCGGCGGGTGGGTCCACCGTGACGAGACGGACTGGAACGGACGCGCCATCATGCTGGAGGGGCGGTACCGGAGCGAGTCTCCCTGGCAGGTGCGGCAGGGTGACGGCGACGGCGCGGAAGAGACGTTTCCCAACGAGGTCGTGGGCGGAAACTCGATCTTCTTCGGGGGGGCGGCGCTGCGCCTGCGCGAGACGGACTTCGGCCGGTGGCCGATCCGGTACGCCGACCTCGAGCCTCACTACACGGCCGCCGAGCGCCTCCTCGAGGTGCACGGGCGCGCTGGCGAAGATCCCACCGAGCCGCCTCGCTCGAGCGGCTTCCCACACGAGCCGCCCGCGCTCTCCGCGCCGGCCCAGCGGATCTTCGAGGCGGCCCGCGCGTCGGGATACCACCCGTTCCACATCCCGTCCGCTCTCAACTACAGCGGCGGGCGGCTCCCCGCGTGTGTGCGCTGCTTCACGTGCGACGGGTTCCCTTGTCGCATCGGCGCGAAGAACGACGTCACGCAGACCGCCCTGCGGCACGCCGACGCCGACAACCTGACGATCCTGGCGCGGACCGTGGCGGCCCGACTGGTTCAGCAGGACGGTCGGGTCACCGCGCTGGAGGCGATCGCGGCCGACGGCGGCGCCAAGGTCGAGCTGCGCGCGCGCGCCTTCGTCGTGTCGGCCGGCGCGATCGGGACGCCGGCGCTGCTGTTGCGGTCGGGGTTCGACCGGTTCGATCGCTCGGAGTCGCTTGGCCGCTATCTGATGCGGCACTGCAACGGGATGGTCGGTTACGTGTTCCCGTTTCGCACCAACCCGGAGCGCGTGAACCACAAGCAGGTCTGCGTGAGCGATCTCTACGAGTCGCGGCGATCCGAGGACGGGACGGCGGTCGGGGTCATCCAGGACATGTGCATGCCGCCGCCCGACGTGGTGCGCGCGCTCGGGCCCGCGGGGTTCCGCTGGGCGGCGTCGCTGTCCGCCGACTTCATCCAGACGCTGATCTGCATCGCCGAGGACGAGCCTCAGGCCGTCAATCGCGTGTCACTGACGGCCGCCACCGACCGCTGGGGGCTGCCCGTGGCGGCGGTCGATCACCGCTACACCCCCGCGGATCTGCACCGGCGCGCGCTGCTCATCCGCGCCGCGAGGCGCATCCTCCGGCGCGCCGGTGGAATCGGCGGCAAGGTTCGGATGATTCATAGCTTCTCGCACGCGGTCGGCTCGGTGCGGATGGGCGCCGACCCGGCCAGCGGCGCGCTCGACGGCGATTGCCGGATGTGGGCGTTTCCGAACCTGTTCGTCGTCGACGGCAGCTTCATGCCGACCTCGGGCGGCGTGAACCCCAGCCTCACGATCACGGCGAACGCGCTGCGCGTGGCCGAGCGCCTGAAGGCGACGCTGGCCTCGCTGTGAACGACCCTCTCACCTCGGAACGGTGACGACCAGCGCCTGGATGGCGCTGTCGATGGGGCCGCGACCGAACTGCCGGGCCACGGCGTCCTCGGCGGCGTCGGTCGCCGCCTCCAGCCGGCCGGCGTCCCGCGCCTCGATCTCGTTTCTCATGGGCGTCCCCTGGCAGTAGGCGATGGCCGCGATCCGCGCGGAGGCAGCCCGACCGCGCGCGGAGACCGTGTCGATCCGCGGCGCGGCCGTGAAGCCACCGGCCGCCAGATCGCGGGCGATGGCGGCCGGATCGAAGTAGCCGTGCGGGATCCGATCCATGAAGCGCGGCGGATCCTCGGGGAACACGGCGCCGAGCGCGTCGGTGACGGCGGCCGCCAGCTCGTTGGCGGCCAGCCGATCCCAGACGTTGAAGATGAACACGCCCCCCGGGCGCAGGACGCGATGGACCTGGGCGAAGGCCTGGCCTTTGTCCGGGAAGAACATCGACCCGAACTGGCAGACGACCGCGTCGAACTGGCCGGCCTCGAAAGGCAGACGCAGGGCATCGGCCTGCTGCCAGGTGACGGGCCGGGACGTGCCCACGGCCGCCGCCTGATCCAGCATGGCCTGGTTCAGGTCGGTCGCCACGATCGAGACGTCCGCGGGCAGCCGCGTGGCCATCGCACGCGTCACCACGCCGGTCCCGGCCGCGAGCTCGAGGATCCGCGCGGGTCGATGCTCCATGAGGCGGTCGACCAGATCGCGCGCATAGGGCTCGAAGATGAGCGGGACGAGGTACGTCTCGTAAAGCCGCGGGATCGATCCGGAGAAGGCCTTGTCCCCCGCGTGCCCTGGCTGGGCGGTCGGTGGCGTGCTCGTCGTCGATTTCGTCATGGCGCGGCCGAGCATACGCCGCTCCCGCTCGCCCCGACATGTCGAAACTCCCCCTCTCTCCCTCCCCTCGACGTGCACCGCTTGCGGGCTCAGATCGCCGTACACCGCTCGAGCGTGATCTCGCTCGTTTCCCCGGCGATGGTCACCTCGGCCGCACCGCAACCGCGCAGGGTCATCGACGCCGACTTGCCGTCGTGCTTGCCACCGCTCACGGTGCCCGACAGCGAGCCCGACACGGCGCACGTGCAGCGTGATGACCAGGCGAGGTCTTCGGGGCGCAGGGTGACGGCGTAGCCCGCCAGGTGGTGCGTCACCTGCAGGGCCCCGGAGACGATCACCAGATCGGCCCGCGAGCTGCCGCTGATGACGATCGGCTCGGTCGTGGTCGTGGTGACGTCGGCCAGCGTTCGCCCGGCGGCGCCTTTCAGCACGCGCTCCATGCCCCCCACGGTGTACTCGAATCCAGTCGCCGTCTTCGTCAGCGTCTGACCACCCCCCGGCGATGTGACGGTCAAGGCGCCGCCGTAGAGCCCCGTCAACGTGAAGTTGGCCGTTCGCGTGACCGATTGGCCGGCCGTCGCCAGCACGCAGAGCGGGCTCGACGAGAACGCCAGCGCGACCGAGCCGTCCAGCGTGGCGACGCCCAGCGAGCAATCCGCGAACGTGCGGGTGCGGGCCCCGGCGTCGCAGGACGAGAAGTGCGACGCGGCGCACGTGCCCGCGTACGCGGGCGGCAACGCCAGATCGAGCGCGCGCCGCCACAGCGGACCGCGCAGCGCGGCCGGCGTCCGCTGGACGGGGAGGCCGGGCAGCAACGCGGCCGTCGTCGTGCCGTCCTGGCTCGACTCGTCCAGGCTGGACATCATCTCGCCGACGGCGGCGCCGATCTGCTCGATCTCGTCGTCGCCGGACCGGCGGCAGCCGGACGCGGCCGCCAACCCGGACAGGAGCGCCAGCGCCGTCATACCCGTGTACCTGGTCATAGCTGTCCCTCCTGGTCCCTCTCGGGCGGACTTGGGCCCCATCGTCGGATCCCGGAGCGGACCTGAGCCCTCGGGTCCGTTCGCCACTTGGACACGGCAAAGGCCAGAAACAGAAAATCCCGTCACGATCGGCGGGATTTCCGGCTCTTTCGTGCGGCCGTCAGGATCGCTCGCTATTCGAGCTGCAGGCCGCAGTCGGTGCAGGCTCCCCCGACCAGCGGAGCGGCGGTTCCGCACGCGGGGCAGGGGGGATCCTCGCCAGAGGGCGGCGCGACGGCCGGATGGCCGGGTTGCACGGTGCCTTCCCGCAGGGCGAGCGCGCGCCAGCGCTCGTGGATCAGGTGCATGACGCGAGAGAGGTCCTCCTCGCGGGCGAGCAGCTGCAGCTTGGGCGGACAGCCGCAGCCGCCCTTGCCGCAACAGTCGCCGCGGTCGAGCAACACCGGTATTTCGGCGGCGAGACACGCGTCGCGGAGCTCCTTGGCCTCCAGCAACGGCGCCTGCAGGCACGGGATCACCTCGCTGTCGACCAGGGCTCCTTCGGCTTCCTCGATCTGCACGCGGCCATGATAATCGAACGAGCGCCTCGGGCCCTCCCTCATCGGCCATCAACGATCCGCGTCGGGGTTGGCAGGCGGCCGCCGGTCCGGGCGGGGGAAGCCGAGCGTACGCCAGGGCCAACCTTGCACAAGCGCGCGCCGCGCAATATGTTGAGCCGCTTTCGTCCCCTGCCCCCCGTTGGGGAGGACCGCCTGCCGCCATGATCAGCTACGTCGCCAAGAAAATTTTCGGTACCAAGAACGCGCGCGTCATCAAGGGGATGCGCCCGATAGTGGCTCGCATCGGCGAGCTCGAGGCGGGCCTCCGGGAGAAGAGCGACGACGAGCTGCGGGCCGTGACGCCCGCCCTCAAGCAGAGGCTCGCCAACGGCGAGAGCCTGGACGACATCCTCCCCGAAGCCTTCGCGGCCTGCCGCGAGGCGGGGCGCCGCGTCCTCGGGATGCGCCACTTCGACGTCCAGATGATGGGCGGCATGATCCTGCACCGCGGGGGCATCGCCGAGATGAAGACCGGCGAGGGCAAGACCCTCGTCGCCACGGCACCGGTCTACTTGAACGCGCTGGCCGGAAAGGGCGTCCACGTCGTCACGGTGAACGACTACCTGGCCCGCCGCGACTCGGAGTGGATGGGCCGGATCTACAAGTTCCTCGGGCTGTCGGTGGGCATCGTCGTCCACGGCCTCACCGACTGGGAGCGCCAGGCCAACTACCGCTGCGACGTCACGTACGGGACGAACTCCGAGTTCGGGTTCGACTACCTGCGCGACAACATGAAGGATTCGATCGAGCGCTACGTCCAGCGCGATCCGTACTTCGCCATCGTCGACGAGGTGGACTCGATCCTCATCGACGAGGCCCGCACGCCCCTCATCATCAGCGGGCCGGCCGAGCAGTCCGCCGACCTGTACCAGAAGGTTAACGCCATCATCCCGGGCCTGCGCAAGGACATCGACTACACCGTCGACGAGAAGGCCCACTCGGCGATGCTGACCGACACCGGCATCGAGCGCGTCGAGCAGCGCCTGGGCGTCGGCAACCTCTACAACCCGGCCAACATCGAGTGGCTGCACCACGTGACCCAGGCCCTGCGCGCGCACTCGCTCTACAAGCGCGACGTGAACTACCTGATCGAAGAGGGCAAGATCATCATCGTCGACGAGTTCACGGGCCGGAAGATGCCGGGCCGGCGCTGGTCGGACGGCCTGCACCAGGCCATCGAGGCCAAGGAGGGCGTCGAGGTTCAGGAAGAGAACCAGACGCTCGCCACCATCAGCTACCAGAACTACTTCCGCCTCTACAAGAAGCTGGCCGGCATGACCGGGACCGCCGACACCGAGGCCGAGGAGTTCCACAAGATCTACAAGCTGGACGTCAACGTGGTGCCGACCAACCGGCCCATGCAGCGCATCGATCACCACGACCTGGTCTACAAGAACGAGAAGGGCAAGTTCCGGGCGGTGTGCGCCGACATCGAGGAGTGCTACCAGAAGGGTCAGCCGGTGCTGGTCGGCACCGTCAGCGTCGAGAAGTCGGAGGTCGTCGCCTCGATCCTGCGCAAGAAGAACATCCCCCACAGCGTCCTGAACGCCAAGCAGCACGAGAAGGAGGCGTTCATCGTCGCGCAGGCCGGCCGCAAGGGCTCGGTCACCATCTCGACCAACATGGCGGGCCGCGGGACCGACATCATCCTGGGCGGCAACGCCGAGTTCATGGCGCGCGCCGAGGTCGACCCCGAGAACGCCGGCAAGCCCGGGCACGAGCTGGCGCCCGAGAAGCAGGCCGCCTACGAAGAGGCCTACGCGCGCTTCAAGGCCCAGTGCGACGCCGAGAAGAAGGAGGTGCTGGAGGCGGGAGGTCTGCACATCCTCGGCACCGAGCGCCACGAGTCGCGCCGCATCGACAACCAGCTTCGCGGCCGCTCGGGCCGCCAGGGCGACCCCGGCAGCTCGCGCTTCTTCCTGTCGCTGGAAGACGATCTGATGCGCATCTTCGGCGCCGAGCGCATCACCGGCTTGATGGAGACGCTCGGGATGGAGGAGGACGTCCCCATCGAGCACTCGCTCATCAACCGCGCCATCGAGAACGCGCAGAAGAAGGTCGAGGGACACAACTTCGACATCCGCAAGAACCTGCTCGAGTACGACGACGTCATGAACCAGCAGCGCAAGACCATCTATGCGCTGCGCCGCCAGGTGCTGGAGGGGCGCTACGCCCCCGAGCCCGGCGAGGCCGAGAAGAAGGCCGCCGAGAAGGCGGGCAAGACCTTGCCGGCCGCCGTCGTGGCGACCGAGTCGGGGTCGCACACCGTGGAGTCCCTGTCGCGCATGGTGCGATCGACGCTGGGAAAGATGGCGGACGCTCTGGGGCAGGCCCCGGCACCCCAATCCGACCCGGCCGACGGCCCCCCGGCGATGGTGTCGGTGCCGGTCGATCCGCTGAAGCTCCGCTCGCTGATCTATCGCCAGTTCGGCGCTTTCCCGGACGCGGACGGGGTCGCCGAGGACCGTTCCGGCACGCTCGATCGCCTGGCCCGCGAGGTCGCCTCGTCGCTCATCCAGCAGCGCGAGCGTCTGCTCGACCTGTGCGAGGAGATGGTCTCCACCCTGATGGACGAGCACTGCCCGCCGACCGAGCACGCCGAAGACTGGAACCTCGACGCGCTGAAGGCGGCGGTCAAGGAGCGGTTCGGCTTCGAGCCGATGGTCACGCACAAGGGCTCGGTCCTCGAGCGCGAGGCCTTGACCGAGTCGCTGTGGTCTCAGGTCGAGAAGGTCGTCGAGGCGCGCGAGGCGGAGTTCTCGCTCCCCGTGCTGCTCTACTTCAGCCGCCATTTCTTCCTGGAGGAGATCGACGCTCGCTGGATCGATCACCTGAAGGCCATGGAGGCGCTGCGCGAGGGCATCGGCCTGCGCGGCTACGGCCAGAAGGATCCGAAGCAGGAGTACAAGAAAGAGGGGTTCGTCATCTTTGGCGAGATGATGGGCATCATCAGCCGCAACGTCAGCGAGAAGCTGTTTCACATGCAGCTCTCGCGGACGGAGCAAGGCAACGAGGTGTCCGTGCCTCAGCCGCAGACCCGCCGCCCGCGGCAAACGGTCGAGTCGGGCGGCGGCGACGGCGCGGCCGCCTCGACGAGCGGCGGGAACGGGTCCGCCGGCGCGGGCGAGGGCGGGACGGCGGCAGAGCGTCCCTTGCGCCGCAACGAGCCCAAGGTGGGACGCAACGATCCGTGCCCGTGCGGGAGCGGCAAGAAGTACAAGAAGTGCCACGGCGCCGTGGTCGCGGCCTGAGGGCGACCTTGCGGGGAGGGGCCGAGCGCTCCGGGGGCCGCGGCCGGTCTGTCGGAGCGAGGCAGGGCGGGTTAGAGTCGTGGGGTCGCCTCTCGCCGGAGCCCCTCACGCATGCGCCACTGGTTGGTCGGATCTGTGCTCGCTTCGCTCCTCGTCAGCTGCGGTGGTGACTCGCTCCCCACGCTGTGCTCCGTCACGGCCGCTCACCTGCCGGGCAACGAGCTGACCCTCCGCTCGGACGCGCGCCTCGATCGGGTGGGGGACGGCTTCATGCTGTTCGCGTCGGATAAGGACCGGGTCCTGGTCGAGGCGGTCAGCGCCCACGGCGAGGCGGGGGCCCTGGTGACCATACCCGTCCCCGCCCACAGCGACGGGCCCTGGGTGGCGGCCGCCGGCACCGCCGCGGCTCCCGGATCCGCGCTGATCGTCGCCTACGCGGCCAATCCGGTCGGGGGCGTCGCGGATCTCATGACGTTCACCGCAGGCCTCGACGGGGCGGCGACCGGGGAGCCCGTCGCCGTCGGCAAGATCCCCGACAAGGGCCTCAGCCCGGTCGTCGTGGCCATCGGGTCCGGGCGGGCCGGCCAGCACGCCGGACTTGCGTGGGGCGTCTCCGGCACGACCATGATCCTGGCCAAGATCCTCGGGCCGGATGGCCGGCCGCTCGGAGGAGGTCCCGACCTCGCCATGGGGCCCGTGGACGACTTCGATTGCCTCCGGTTCGGCCCCGGCAAGGGCGACCTGACCATCAGCTACACGGCCTCCGGGGGGACGCCCCTCACCTGGGCGCTGCATGTGGCCGAGATCGACGCCGGCGGCGCGAGCGGGCCCTCGGTGAACATGACGCTCGGCAAGGCGCAGCCCGGCTGTGTGGCCCATGCGCCGAGCACCGGAGGCTATGGGTTCGCCTGGAAGGAGATCGGGACGCCGGCGGCGCCCGGGCAGGGGGACTTCTTCGCGCTGTACGACGAGACGGTGCGCAATTACGTGCCCCACCTGGTGCTCAGCAATCCCCGCGCGGTCGGGGGGGTGGCGCCGCCCATCGTGGCGGTGGGCACCGCGGGGAACCGCTTCACGCTCCTCTTCGCCCACACCTCCGGCGCGGAGGCCTGGGACGTCGACTTCGAGGGGCGACAGGTGGCGAGCCCGGTGACGTACCCGTCCGCGAACGGGAACATCGGGGAGGTCTCCACCCAGCCCGTGGGGTCGACCCTGGTGGCCACCTACGCGGACTACGCCTCCCCCGACCCCGCGAACCAGACGGCCGGCGACCGGCTCTTCGTCGAGCTGACCTGCCGGCCATGATCCCATCCCCACCCCTCCCAGCTCGGACCCGCCAGGGCAGCCAGGAATAGGCCGACCCCCACTGGTGTTTACCCTGGCGATCATGGCGTTCTTCAAGGGCCGGCCATCCCGGAGCGACTTCGAGAAAGAGGCATTGCCTCACCTGCCGTCGCTCTATTCCGCCGCGGTGCGGCTGACCCGTAACGAGCGAGACGCGGAGGACCTGGTCCAGGACACGGTCCTGCGCGCCTATCGCTTCTTCGATTCGTTCGAGGCGGGGACGAACTGCAAGGCCTGGCTGTTCCGCATCCTCACCAACGTGTTCTGCAACCGCTACCGCGAGAAGGAGCGGGAGCACGAGATCTTGACCGAGGCCAAGTCGTCGGACGCCAACGTCGAGCAGTTCTTCGCGGGGGTGGAGGGGGGGCGCGACGTGGAGACGGCCCTCCTCGGGCGCCTGGTCTCCGACGACGTGGAGCGGGCCCTCGCCGAGATACCGCAGGACTTTCGGATGGCCGTCATCCTCGCCGACCTCGAGGATTTTTCTTACAAGGAGATCGCCGACATCATGGAGTGCCCGGCCGGCACCGTGATGAGCCGGCTCTATCGCGGTCGCAAGCTCCTTCAAAGGATCCTGTTCGACTACGCCGTCGAGCAGGGCATCGTCGACCCGGGCAAGGTCCCCGAGCTGGCCGCCGAAGCCGCGGCCCAGAAAGAGTCGGCGGCCCCCGCGAGAGCAGCCGCAGCGGAGGCTGAAACCATAGACTTCGAGTCGTTCCGGCGTCGTCGTGGCGGTGGGGGAGGGGCGGGTCATGGCCAGGCCTGATCGGGTGCGGGAGCTGGCCTGCGACGACGTGGAGGCGTTCACGCAGTCGTACGTCGACGGCGAGCTCGCCGGGAAGGACCGCGAGACCTACGAGCGCCATCTGGGCGTGTGCGAAGAGTGCCGGCGGGCGGCTCGGTTTGCGGGGCGAATGAAGGCGGCCGTTCGGGGGCACCTGCCGCGGCGTCCGGTGCCGGGGGCGCTGGAGCAGCGCCTGCGGGTGGCGCTGGCCGCTCAGCCCGCGGCGCCGCCGCGCTGGCCCCGGCTCACGTGGACGCGGGTGGTGCCCGCTCTGGCGATGGTGGGTGCGGTCGTCATGGTGGCAGGTACCGCGCGGCGGCACCACTCCATCGTCATGGAGCAGGCGCGGCGGACGTATCAGGCCGAGCTGCCGCTCGACGTCACCGACTGCAACCTGGTGGCCTCGTTCTTCCGGGGGCGGGTCGATTTCCCGGTCCACCCGCCGAAGCTGGCGGACCACATCCGGTGTCAGGGTGGCAGGGTCGTGAACGTCGAGGATCGTCCGGCCGCCTACCTGGTCTATCAGGATCCCAACGGTCATCGCGTCTCGCTGCTGGTCTTCGATCCCGAGTGGTCGCGGATCGAAGCGCCGACCCGCCAGGTGGTGCAGGGGCGCGAGGTGTTTTTCCGCGTGGGCCCCGGGATCTCGACGGCCGGATACCAGGATCGCGGCCTCGGCTACGTGATGACGGCCGACCTCGACATGGATTCGGTGCGAGGTTTGGTCTCTCAGACCCTGCACTGATTCGCGGCCCGGGTGCTAGGATATCCGCCCTCAGGGGAGGACCGATGGCCGACCGAATAGTCCTTTGCATCGATCCGGACGGAGCGACGGTGGCCGAGATCCGCCGTGTTCTCGGGCCACATGGCCTCCGGGTCGAGAGTGTCCCCCAGGGAGAGCAGGCCATCGAGTGGGCCCGGGTCAACCACCCTTCCTTGATCATCCTGGCGGTCGAGCCGCGCAAGATCGGGTACGCCATCTGCAACAAGCTGAAGCGGAGCCCCACGCTCCGCGAGGTTCCGCTGATCCTGATCTCCGGCGAGGAGACGATGGCGACCTTCGAGCAGCACAAGAAGCTGAAGGCGCGCGCCGAGCAGTACCTGCTGAAGCCGCTCGACCGGGCCGACCTGCTCACCTCGGTCCAGCAGCTGGTGAACCTGGAGGACCACGGGGCCGCGGGCGGTGACGACGAGGACGTGGAGGAGATCGAGCTCGCCGACGACGAGCTGGACGAGGTCTCGGACGAGGACGAGGCGCTGATCCACGGCGAGAGCTTCGGCCACACCGATCCTCACACCCTAACCAACGGGGCAGCGCCCCTGCCGGAGCAGGCGGACGACGCTCCGGTGGACGTGGCGCCCGAGCAGAGCTCCGGGGGCGTCCCCGCCGCAAGCGAATCCCTGGATCGGCTGGGTGAGCTCTCGCGGCCGACCGGGATCGACGCGAACGTGCCGTCTCCCTTCGCGGACGCTCCCTCGGCGAACGGCCGCGTTCACTTCGACGCCGAACAGTTCGATCAGGAGACCCAGGACGCCTTCGCGGCCCTGGAAGCCGGCTCGACCGAGGGGACACCCTCTCCCGACATGGCCGCCGGGGGCGCTTCGAGGCTGGCGGGGGCTTCGGGCGGCAGCGCGGCAGAGGACGCGGCGGCGGGCCAGTCGAGCAAGTCGGGATCCACCGGTGACATGGTCGATCTTCAATCGATGCTCAGCGACGCCGACCTGCCGGCCGCCATGCCCTGGGAAGGCGCGCAGAGGGCGAGCTCCGTGGACACCACCAACCAGGGGATGGGCGCGCCCCTGTCGCTGGCGGGAGTGGGAGGGACGTCGTTCGGTGGCATGAGCGCCCGGGTGAGGGCGTCCTCGTCATCGGATGCATCGTCGGGGGCGGTGACCCCGTCCCCGACCCTGGCCAGCGCCGAGATCACCCACGACGATTCGCTGCTGGTCGGGCTCGGCAGCGAGGTGCCGCCCATGCCGGAGGACGTGGTCTATCACGAGCGGCAAAGCGCGGAGGCGGCGGCCCAGGCCGCCGCGCAGGATCAGCGAATCGCCGACCTGCGCCAGCAGATCGGCGACCTGCAGGCGCAGGTGGACGCGTCGGTCAACGAGAAGCGCGCCGCCGACGGTCGGTCCGCCGAGCTGCAGGGCCGGATCGCCTCGCTCGAGGCCGAACGGCAGACCTTGCGCCGGGAGCTCGACGAGCAGCGCGAGAGCCTGACCCAGGTGGTGAACCAGGGCCAGTTTTCGAAGGAGCGGGACCTCCTCAACTTGCGCGAGATCATCAACCGCAAGGAAAAGGACATCCTCGACCTGCGGGACGGTCTGGACGCCAAGGAGCGTCTGATCCTCGATCACAAGGACAAGATCCGGGAGCTTGACCGGGCTCGTCGCGACCTGGACGAGCGGATGCTGGGCTTCGAGAAGAACCTGGTCGCCGCCAACGAGAAGGTGCAGGAGCTGTCGCTCGACAAGGAGAAGTCCAGCGAGCGGGAGAAGGGCCTGAAGGCGCGCCTCGACGACGCGCACGAGGAGCTGCGCAAGGGCCAGGACGAGATCGAGGCCACCCGCCGGCGCGCGACGCAAGAGATCGAGCGGGTCCGGGCCGAGGGCGAGAAGATCCGCCAGGAGCTGGAAGGCAAGCTGGCCGACCAGGAGGAAGCGCACCGGGCAGCGCTCGAGAAGGCGAGCGACGAGTGGGCGGCGGCCGACGCCGCCCAGAAGGCGGTCCAGCAGGCGGAGCTGGCGCGCGTCGAGGTCGCCCATCGCCTGGAGGTGGACGGGCTCCAGAAGCGGCTCACCGAGGAGGTGACGGTAGCCGCCGAGCGGTTGCAGACGGAGCTGTTCAAGCTGCGCCGCGATCACGAAAAGATCATCGCCGGCCTCAAGGAAGAGCAGGCGCTGCAGCTGGCGTCGGAGCGGCAGGCCTACGAGTCCCAGACCGAGGCCAAGCACCGTGCTCACCGCGACGAGATCATGTCGTTGCGCCGCCGGCACGAGGAGGAGCTGGCCGCCGCCGAGGATCGGCGGCAACGCGACATCCTGGAGCAGGAGCAGCGGCGCGTGTCCGAGCTGGAGCAGGCCGAGAGCCGGCGGCGGCTCGAGCTGCAGGCGCGCGACGAGGATCACCACGCGCGCGTGACGGAGGCGGAGCGCCGCCACCTGATCGAGAAGACAGAGATGTCCGAGCGGCATCGCACCGAGCACGATCAGGCGCTGGGGCGGGCGGCGCGGGCCGAAGGCGAGCTGGCGGCGCGATCCCAGGAGGTCGAGCAGGCGTACCGGAGGCTGGCGGGGTTCGAGGCCGACCTCGACGCGGCCCGGGCCGAGATTGGTGATCGCGAGGTGAAGCTGGCGCAGGCGCGCGATCGGCTGAGCGAGCTCGAGACCAAGGTCAGCGACTACGAAGAGCAGATCGTCCGCGCGTTCCAGCGCCTGCGGTCCGACGAGAAGACCACCGAGAAGCTCCGCCGCGCCCTGGGCGTCGCGCTCGCGCTGCTCGACGAGCGGACGATGGCACCTCCGCCCGCAACCTCGGCGGCCAGCCTCAAGCCGCCCGTGTCCCCGGACGAAGCGGAGAAGAGCTGAGGACGCTCGCTCCGCTCGCTCGCGGGAGGGTCAGGCCCCTCCCGCGGGCCCACCCCGGAGTAGGCCGTCGCCGCCGGCGCGGCGAAGCCGCGCCTCCCGGATACTTGGACGCGCTCGCTACGCTCGCTCTGATGTTGTGGTCGCCATAGGCGAAAGACTTGCGGCGCTGTGAAGACGTAGATCGAATGAGAACACTGGACCGGATATCGGGCGGCTTTGGCCGCGGCCGACGGTACGAACGGGCGGGCGCTTGAACACCGTCTCGGGAAATACGACGGGGCTCAAGCCCAGCCAGATGCACGCGCTCGAGCGCGTGTACCGGCGCCGCGTGCCTGCCCACGAGGTGGTCTCTCTCGAGCTCGGCACCTTTCTCTGCGAGATCTCGCGCGAGATCGACCGGCAGGTCGGGATCCTGGTCTCGCGACGGGGCGACATCGAGCACGTGTTCGTGGGCGACGCCTCGCGCCTGACGCTGCCCGAGATCGGACGCCTCCGCGCAGGCCGTGGCCGCTTCCGCGGCTTGCGGCTCGTCCACACCCACCTTCGGAACGAGGCGTTGACCCGCGACGACCTGGTGGACCTGGCGCTGCTGCGGCTCGATCTGGTCGCCGCGATCGGAATGCAGCCGGACGGCCGGCCCGCCGATCTGCACCTGGCGCACCTGCTGCCCGTACCGCCGGACGCGCCGCCGACGGCTCGCCCCTGGCGGGTTCAGCCGCCGGAGCCGTTCCATCGCAGCCGCACCGACGTGGGCGCTCTGGTCGAGGCGCTCGAGGAGGAGTTCGAGCGGGCAGCGCCTCGCGGGGTGGCCACCGACGGCTCCGACCGCGCGCTGCTGGTGGTCGTCGACATCCGGGGCCGCTCGGGGAAGTCGGCCGCCAGTCAGGAGGCGCGCGTCGCCGAGCTGAAGGAGCTGTGCCGTACGGCCGGCGTTCGGGTGACCGGCGTCGTGGAGCAGCGGCGGGCGGAGGCGGATCCGAAGACGCTGATTGGCCGAGGCAAGCTGGAGGACGTGCTGATCAAGGCCATGCAGGTCGACGCCGAGGTGCTGATCTTCGATCCGGACCTGTCGCCGGGCCAGGCCCACGCCATCGCCGACTTCACCGATCTGCGGGTCATCGATCGCACCATGCTGATCCTCGACATCTTCGCGCGGCGCGCCCGCAGCCGGGACGGCAAGCTGCAGGTCGAGCTGGCGCAGCTCCGTTACCGGCTGCCGCGCTTGCACGAGAAGAACACCATGATGAGCCGCTTGACCGGCGGCATCGGCGGGCGCGGCCCCGGCGAGACGAAGCTCGAGGAGAACCGGCGCCGCGCGCGCGAGCGCATCACGCGGCTCGAGCGCGAGATCGAGCACTACAGCGCGCAGCGCGCCGGGCGGCGCTCCCAGCGCGACGCGCGCGGTCTGCCGGTCGTCGCCATCGTCGGGTACACGAACGCGGGGAAGTCGACCTTGCTGAACACGCTGACCCACAGCGAGGTGCTGGCGGAGGACAAGCTGTTCGCCACGCTCGACCCGACGACGCGACGGCTGCGCTTCCCCCGCGAGCGCGAGATCATCATCGCGGACACCGTCGGCTTCATCCGGGATCTGCCGCCGGATCTGGCGCAGGCGTTCCGGGCCACGCTCGAGGAGCTGAACGAAGCCGATCTGTTCCTGCACCTGGTGGACGCCTCCGATCCGGGCTGGGAGGCGCAGCGAACGGCGGTCGAGCGCATTTTGGCCGAGCGCGGCCTGGCCGAGACGCCCCGTATTCTGGTCATGAACAAGATCGACCGGCTCGATCCGACGGAGCGCGCGCGGCTCGCCTCTCTGCGGAGCGCACCAGGCGAGGTGCCGGTGGTGGCCATCGCCGCGGTCGATCGAGACTCTACGAAGACGCTGCTCGATCTGGTCGAGCGCACGCTGTGGCGGGAGGGACGCTACGTGCCTCCCGCCGAGGCCCATCCCTCGTAGCGCCGAAATCAGTACACGGGGGGCGCCCAGTAGCCGGCCTGCCAGTACCAGCTCGCGCCGTTCCACTCCCAGTGAGCGGGGACCCAGCTGAATCCGGGGCCCGGATAGGC
>Ga0068853_100001559_pt1 | contig 16683 bp, 12 predicted proteins | sample KBSCornC32_FD_65655 | JGI IMG/M metagenome (GOLD analysis project Ga0068853, IMG submission 65655) | Corn rhizosphere microbial communities from Kellogg Biological Station, Michigan, USA - KBS Corn C3-2 | ecosystem: Host-associated > Plants > Roots > Rhizosphere > Soil ...
GAAGAGAGTGGGAGATTAACTACAAGCGTGTCGCTGTTGCCAAGTCGGTCCGAGATATGAGCTTTTCCTTCTTTTAGTAATGAGCGAAGCGCCGCATTGTCGGCGTCCTTCGCCTGCAATATGACATCAAGGCGCTTCGAACTGTCCCTTGCCATCATTTCGCGAAGATCGGCCGAAACGTTGTCGCCGCGAAATGTGTTCTTTTCGCTGGGCGGCACGCCCTGTCCTTGGGTCTCACTGGTAACGATGGTTCCAGTTGTTTCGATCGGTTGAAACAATGGGGAAAGCTCAGGAGACGGTTCGATCATTTGGCTGTAAGCGGTTTTTGAAGCGCCGCCGATGATCGAGAGCTTTCCGGATTGCAATGCCGCGAGAAGGTTGGTGTTTGTCCTGTCGGAGCCAATAAAATTGGTCAGCTCGTTAACGAACAGTATAACGCCGCGATTCGATGAAACCGCTTCGTTGATGATCTTGTTAACGTTATTTGTTACCTCAGCCTGCGAATTGGCGTTTGAGAAAAGTACGTCCGTTTCGAGCTTAATGACCTTTTTGTCCCTAAGCGAATCGGGTACCGCACCGTTCGCGATGCGTATGGCAAGCTGCTCAACAATAACATCCTGACTCTCGCTTTTTTCATCTACGATCACGGGCTGACGCGAACCGCCTTTCTCCAACACTTCGATTAGACGCATTACGTCTTTTTCAAAGCTCAGACTCTCACGCAGTCTTCCTTCACGGCCAAGCTGCGTAAGATCGGTGGTTAACGCCGAAACAGTGATCCCTGATTTAACCGGTACATTCTCTGCAACGGTTGAACGGCCTGCTGCGGCGTTCGTGATCAGGAATGATAAAAATAAAGTGAGAGAAATTGTCCTGCTGAGAAAAAATCTCGGTTTATATGACAACTTCATTAATGTGCTCCTAATAGGGTGAGTGCTTGTGGGTCGTGCACTAAATTGACGGATCAACGCCGTCGCGTCTTATTATCAACGCGCGTGCCAAAAGCTAAATGAAGCAATATAAGGGTTTAATGAAACAGGAGAGTTGTCACAACCGACTAAAATCGGTCAACGTGAATGACCGAATCGGTCAGAATGACTGAAGATGTGATCAGTGGTCGGTGGACAGTGGTCAGAAAAGAAGAGGCGGTTAAGCCGCCTCTAAAGTCTCGATAGTGATCAGATACCAAGAACGTCGATAAGTTCCTGAACAGCACCGGCCGATTTTTGCAAGGCGGCACGCTCGTCGTTGGTGAGGTTGATCTCAATGATCTGTTCGACGCCGTTTTTGCCGAGCTTTACGGGAACGCCGACGAATAGGTTGTTAACACCGTACTCGCCTTCGAGGAACACGGCGCAGGGCAGGATCTTCTTTTTGTCCTTTAGAATCGCCTCGGCCATTTCGACGGCGCCGAGGCTGGGTGCGTAAAACGCCGACCCTGTTTTCAACAGCCCAACGATCTCGGCTCCGCCGCCAGCGGTGCGCTTAATTATCGCGTCGATCTGGTCTTTTGGTAGAAGTTCGGTGATCGGGATGCCGGCACAGGTCGAATAACGCGGCAGCGGAACCATCGTGTCGCCGTGACCGCCAAGAACGAAAGCCGTAACGTTCTCGACCGAGACGTTCAGAGCCTCGGCAAGAAAGCAACGCATACGAGCCGAATCCAAGACACCGGCCATACCTATAACTCGGTTTTTCGGGAAACCCGAGCGGCGAAACGCGACCTGTGTCATCGCATCGAGCGGATTTGAAACGACAATGATAAATGCATTTGGGGAATATTTTGCTACCTGGTCGGTTACGTTGCCGACGATCTCGGAATTGGTCTTGAGCAGATCGTCGCGGCTCATTCCCGGTTTGCGGGGAAGTCCGGCGGTAATGATAACGACATCGGAATTTGCAGTTTCCTCATACGAATTTGAACCGACGCATTTTACGTCAAAACCGTCGATCGGGGCGGCCTGTGCTAGGTCAAGAGCCTTGCCCTGCGGCGTGCCTTCGACAATATCTACGAGAACAACATCGGCGAGCTCCTTGCTCGCGATCCAGTGCGCGGCCGTCGCACCCACATTACCTGCGCCGACGACCGTAATTTTATTTCTTCCAGCCATAGTATTCCTCACTGTTGATATAAGAGTTCAAAAGAACAATTTGATAAAAGGTTTATTTTATGACAGTTGCGGTGAGGTTACAAAACGGGCAAAGAAAAAGCCTGATGTGCTCTCCCCTTCACACCAGACTTTTTCTACAATGGTCGCGGATTTTCTCTCGCCAACGACCAAACTTATAAAACTTTCGCGATACTGAGATCCTGATAATTGCGGCGTTTGTTAGTGCGAAGATCTCGGCCGAACGTATTAGGAAGTTCTGGTGGCTTCGATCTCCGCGGATTTTCAAACGACATCCGTCGCTGTCTTTGCAATGGGCGTGCCATTAGGCGGCTCGGTTCCTAAAAAACTCACGGTTCTTTAATTTTCAATACTTTACCTGTCGGCATCTGCGGTAGCTAAGACCACGCGTTTACAAAATCGTTTACGCCCTATACGAAATCGGGCATAACCATTTACTGAAGGATCGGATGGCCGCCGCCGCGGCTGTGGTCTTTTGTTTCCTCGAACCGCTGCCGGTCGTTATAAAACAGGACAATATGTTCGCCCTCGTAACGGACGATGTTCGAAATGCTGTCAAAGTTTCCTTTAGGTTCGGCAACTATAAATGAAGAGGACGGAAAATCGATCACCATACCAGCCGCGTAAATATAACCGCCCCGGTCGTAGACGCTGCCGCGATATTGTGCGGCCCCGACAGCAATTCCCGGCGTGTCGCCGCCGGCATCGTCCCGTGCAATATAAACGGTGTAATCGGAATAATTGAGATGACGGCGATAACCGTTACGGCGTGCGACTGCGAAAAGGTCGGTCAACCCGCGATCGATCGCGTTAAGAGCGCTTGGTGACGGACGCGAAACCGAATAAACGCGCGCTCCGTTTCGGGTGCGAGCCGAATACGAAAACTGATCGCCCGAAACGCGCTCCGCTTTTGCAAGAACAGATCGATTTTGTGCGTTAATCACGGCCATTGAACCAAGCAGCAATACGGCCAGCCACACCATTTTTACAATATTTTGTTTCATGTTGTTAAGGTTTCCTAAACCGCAATTCCGTACCGCAAGAAGCGTGCCAAACGCAAAAACCCCGGGCCTGCCGAGGTTATAAATACTTTTATTTAAATGGTGCTGAGGGCGGGAATCGAACCCGCACGCCCCTAAGGACACAGGATTTTAAGTCCTGGGCGTCTACCAATTCCGCCACCCCAGCCCGATTTAAGAGAGTAACACGTATAAAATTCAACTTCAAAACCGCAGCTGGTCAAGAGAGATGGGACATCTATGCTATGATTATCTCGAAATCTGTAGCGCAAATAATGGATCAGATCGCCTGGATAATTTGGGTTATAGTCGGCATCGCGTTGATCGTTGCCGAGATCTTTACGATGGGTTTTGTGCTGTTCTGGTTCGGGATCGGAGCTCTGGCGGCGGCGTTTGCCGGTTTTCTTGGACTTGGGGTCGGCTGGCAGTTTTTGGTCTTTGCCGTGATCTCGATCGCATTGACAGCGATGTCACGGACGATATTTTTGAAATATCTGCCGCTTGGCGATGACGAGAGCAACGTCAAAACCGGCATGGATGCGTTGCCGGGCAAGGTCGGGACGGTAACGTCGGCCAGCAAAGGTGCACTGATGGAAGCCGCGGTAAAGGTTTATGGTTCGACCTGGACGGCTTATCCTATCGACGGCGAGAGCGAGCTTGTCGAAGGCGAAAAGGTCGAAGTGGTACAAATAAAAGGCTCATCAATATACGTGCGGAGAATACGGGACGAGCTTCCTGAATGGCGAAGTCAATAGAGGACGATCGCAAAAACGGGCCTTAACGCAAAGTTGCAGAGGCGCCAAGCCGTAACAAGACTGCTTAGGACCGCGCTTACCTTATCTGTCTTCCCTTTGCGTCTCTGTCTCTTTGCGTTAAAAATTCTTATAAAATTTCCGCGGTGTCCTGATCGTTATCCTGCTCTGCGGTGTCGTGAATACCGCCCAAGTCGATCAGTTCAAGCTTCACATCGTCGCCTTCGGGTTCGGGCAGGTTGTCGCCATTGAACTTTGCCAAAATTACAGTGATGTTGTCCTCGCCGCCGTTTTCGTTCGCTTCTTTAACAAGCTCGGCACAGGCAAGTTCGAGATGATCGATATTTTCGATAACGATCCGCTGCATACTCGCAGCGTTTACTTTATTGGAAAGCCCGTCACTGCAAAGGAGAAAGACGTCGTTCTGATGTGGTGCAATACGCGCGGCAACCGGGTATATCTCGTTTTGTGCTCCAAGGGCCTGCAAGATCACATTTTTAAGAGTATGGGTTTCAGCTTCTTCAGGTGAGATCTGTTGCGCGTCGATCAGTTGCTGAACGAGCGACTGGTCCTTTGTTACCTGATAAATTTTGCCGTTCCGCACCAGATAAGCCCGACTGTCGCCGATCTGGATAACGTCGGCGGCTGTTGGAGTTATGCCCATTCCCGTAAAAGTCGCTCCCATTCCCTGATATTGTGCGTCGGAGCGGCCCTGCTGGTGGATCATGTAGTTTGCATACAGCGTGGCGTTGTACAGTTTGCTAACGAGATAGTGGTCATAGCCTTCGGGTGTCAAGGTAACTTCCAGATCGTCGCCAAGCAGCTTTTCACTGACCGATTCGACTGCCATTTTGCTCGCCACTTCACCCGCGAGTGCTCCGCCCATGCCGTCCGAAACCGCGATCACGACGCCATTGTCGTCGATGTCGAATTTCTGTGATTCAATTACAAATTCGCCCGCTTCCTGAGAGCTGGTCCATGCCTTAGAGCGCGTGATATTGAGCAGAAGATAATTATCTTCGTTTCCGCGTCTGACGCGGCCTATGTGTGAAGTAGCATGAATTTCAACCATTAACATATTAATTCGGTTCTGAGCTTCAAAGTTTTTGGTTCAAAGTTTGAGCGGGCAAAAACTCAAAACACGGAACTCCGAACTCTGAACTAATTCAGAGCCTGATCCAGATCAGCAATTATATCCTCAATATCCTCGATCCCAACTGAAATTCTCACCAGGCCGTCGGTAATCCCCAGCTTTTCGCGGCTTTCCTGCGGGACAGAAGCATGGGTCATCGTCGCCGGATGCGAGATCAGGCTCTCGACGCCTCCCAGGCTCTCTCCCAAAGTACACAGTTTGACGCTTTCAAGCACCTTTTTTGCATTCTCAAGCGATCCTGTTTCGAAGGAGACCATACCGCCGAAACCGCTCTGTTGCCGCGCCGCAAGCTCGTGCTGCGGATGCGACGCGAGTCCCGGATAATAAACCTTTTGCACCTTTGGATGCTCGGTCAAAAAATTTGCCACCATTCGCCCGTTCCTATCGTGTGCGTCCATTCGCACCGCAAGAGTTTTTGTCCCGCGCAAAACCAGGAACGAATCGAACGGCGACAGAATCGCCCCAACGCTATTTTGAACGAACTGTATCCATTCTGCATCCTTTTCGTCGTTCAAAGCGACGAAACCGCCGACGCTGTCCGAATGACCGTTTAAGTATTTCGTCGTCGAATGTACGACAATATCGACGCCCAGGTCAATAGGCTTTTGAAAATAGGGCGACATAAATGTATTGTCGCACACCACTTTAGCGCCATTTGCGTGCGCAAGTTCTGAAACGGCACTAAGATCGGTGACCGTCATAACGGGGTTTGTCGGCGTTTCGACAAAGACCATTTTCGTATTTGGCTCAAATGCTTTTTCGAGGGACGTAATGTCCGAAGTATCCGCAAGGTCGAATTCAACGCCGTAATTTGTCAGTATGCGATTAAACAAGCGATACGTTCCGCCGTACGTGTTGTCGCCCAGAATAACGTGATCGCCAGCCTTTACCAGTTTGAGCGTTGCGTCGATAGCTGACATGCCCGAAGCAAACGCGTAGCCGAATTTTGCGTTTTCGAGAGCAGCGATATTACGCTCTAGTGCAAGCCGCGTCGGATTTTGGGTTCGTGCGTATTCGAAGCCTTTATTTTTACCCAAGCCTTCCTGCGCATAGGTTGACGTCTGATATATCGGCACGCTAACTGCGCCGGTTGCGATATCAGGTTCGTTGCCCGCGTGGATGGCAGTTGTAGCAAAGCCCATATAGACGAAAAAACGAAAACTATGAAATTACCCTAAATTTTACCTTACTTTTTCGGAGTTAAGCTAACGAAAGGCGTAGTTTAACGAGAGTTAATGGTAACACCGCGAATTTGAAAAAAGCAAACAAACAGCCGAACAGAAATGTGTTTGCCGGAAATGTTTTTTGAGAAAAGAAAAAACGATGCATTTAGGCAATAATGGCTTCGGTAAAATGAGCGCCACATCGCTTTGTTTGTTTTATGAGAATCCAAGTCCAAATACCTTTAACATGCCAATCATTCTCAAAATCGTTTAAAATAGTACTTGCCTTAACCTGCGGTGTGTGATATTAAGTTAACGTTAACTTATTTCTCCACTCGTTTATTTGACCGAACATGACAAAACGGAAGAAGGCAACGCTTAGCGATATTGCCGCGACGATCGGTGTCGCGCCGATGACCGTATCGAGAGTTGTAAACGGAACCGGCTATGTCAGCGAAGAAACCCGCGAAAAGGTCATGACGGCTGTAAAGGAGATGAGTTACCGGCCCAACGGCCTGGCGCGAAACCTGAAACGTCAGCGGACCGATACGGTCGGTCTTGTGCTTGGCGATATTTCTAATCCATACTCGACCGAGCTCGCAAACGCTGTTCGAAAAGTGCTTTCGGCCCGTGGTTACAACCTTTTTATCTGCATCAGCGAGCACAGCGCAAAGGAAGATATTACCGCCTTTGAATCTCTGGTCGATCATAACGTCGATGGCATAATCGTCGCTTCGCGGTCGAACGCCGAGGGCGACGAGCACCTTCGCGACATAATCGAAGGCGATATGCCGGTGGTCGTCGTAGGCCGCGACTTTCATCATGATATGGTCGATTTCGTGTCCGCCGATAATCTGACTGGTGGCTTTGAAGCAACGCGGCATCTGATAGATCTCCGACATCGGAGGATCGGTTTTATTGGAGCCACGCTTAATAATAAAGGTAGCTTGAAGCGATTGCAGGGGTATCTGAACGCTCTCGAAGCTCATGGTATCGAAATCGATGAAAGGCTAATTACCGGCAGGCGTGAAGCTGTATCTGAGGTCCCTGGCTATTCGACCGAGAGGATGGGTTATGAAGGTATGAAGCGGCTATTGTCAGTTCCAAATCCTCCGACCGCTGTTTTTGCGCGAAACGATTTTACGGCCGTCGGCGCAATGACGGCCATTAAGGAAGCCGCGCTGTCTATTCCCAAAGATATTGCAATTGTTGGGTTTGACGACATTCCACTCGCGGTCCACACTGTGCCGCCGCTGACTACTGTTCGCCAGCCAATGCGTTTGCAGGGACAGCTTGCTGCTGAATTGCTCCTAAACCGAATCGCGGACAAAGAGCCGCGTAAGCGGGCCGAACGGATATTGAATTGTGAGCTTATCATTAGGGAATCGACAGTTTCGACTAATTGAAAACAATTGGCCCAATGACGGTAAATTATTATGTCCTCGTCTGTTATCGTTATCACATTTTTGCAACATATCCGCCGCATTTTGTTGGCGTTAGTCGTTGTGATGGCGGCGGCCTTTTCATTTTCGACCGGAAAGGCCCAATCCCTTTCGGACAAACGGGACATCATTCCGTTCGAGGAATTGCTGAACCGTCCGGTCAAGCTGCGACCCGAAATCGTTACTTCGCGCGACAGCGCCGGTGTCCGGTGTATTGAACTTCTCGGACAAAGGACAGGTTAAAGGGTTTATCGATCCGACAAAGTCTGTCGAGATTAAATTGGTAAACCCAATTAAGCCAAGCAAAATTTTGATGAATGGCCAGCCTGTAAAATTCGACATGGATAAAGACACCCATGAAGCTGTCTTTAGTTTACCGGCAGGCAAAAACGCCGTGTTCACCGAATAGCGGCAATCTATTCAATCCTGGTACAGGTTTATGGACATATTCGAATCAAAAGGCGACAACACCTCGGAACAGGTTGCAGGTTTCAATTTTGCCGGTCTGCGCTGGATCATCATAGGGCTGGTTTTTTTTATCACTGTGATCAATTACATAGACCGCATGACCGTCTCGGTGCTTGCGCCCGTTATAACCAAAGACCTGGGGTTGAGCAATACCGAATTCGGCGCGATCACGACATGGTTTTTGGTCGCCTACACGATCAGCCAGGCGGCGTCCGGTAAAATATACGACCGGGTCGGCAATAAATCCGGCTTCACTTTTTCTGTTCTTCTTTGGTCGGTCGCAGCCTGTCTCCACGCCTTCGCCTCCGGTTTTGCAAGCCTGAGCGCTTTTCGATTTCTGCTCGGTTTTGGCGAGGCCGGAAATTTTCCGGGGGCCGCAAAAGTATCGGCCGAATGGTTTCCGCAACGCGAGCGTGCTCTGGCGCAGGGCATTTTTAACAGTGGTGTTGCGCTGGGCTCAATTATCGCTCCGCCTTTGATCGTCTGGCTGCAGTTGAATTACGGCTGGAAAACGACCTTTATTTTTACCGGTATCCTCGGATTTATCTGGGTCGCGGCATGGCTGCTCCTGTACCGTTCGCGTCACCAGCATCCGTGGCTGACGTCATCCGAAAAAGCTTTAATTGAAGAAGGCGAGACGGCGGGACCAACTGAAGAAAAATCGCCGACGTATATGAGCCTGCTCAAATTTAAGGAAACCTGGGCAATTGTCCTGGCTCGTTTCCTGGTCGATCCGGTGTGGTGGCTTTACATCACATGGCTTCCGAAATATTTATATGACGCGCGAGGGTTCGATTTGAAGGAGATCGGCGCTTTTGCATGGTTTCCTTTTGTTGCCGCGGGTTTGGGAAGTCTGTTCGGCGGCTGGCTTGCCAAATTTTTTATTGGGCGCGGACGGTCGGTCAATTGGGCGCGGAAAACCATCATCGGAATTTCGTCTTTGCTGATGCCTGCAGGGATCGTTGCGGCCTTTGTGTCCGATGCAATGTTTGCCCTCGCGATGATCAGCGTTGTGCTGTTCGGTTTCCAGGTCTGGATCAATAATGTCCAGACGATGCCTTCGGATTTTTTCCCCAAATCGGCAGTCGGTTCGGTAGCAGGACTTGGCGGAATGGGAGCCGGCATAGGCTCGATGATCTTTACCTTTGCGACAGGCGTGATCGTCGACAATTTTTCATACACGCCGGTTTTGGTAATAGCAGGAGTGCTGGCGCCGATCGGGACGCTTGTATTGTTTGCGTTGTCGGGAAAAATCGAAAGAGTGAGAATTAACCCTGCGCAGTAAAAAAATTAACGAGCTCATTTCGACGCTGTCGATCGGCCTAAACGCGTCTCTAAATTAGAGTGTTACAGATTAAACGAACGAGAGGAAAAATATGATCCAGGTAAACACAGCTTGTCGGCTTGTCTTTTGTATGGTTTTGCTTTCTTCGGCCTGTTGGGTAGCTGTCGGACAAACCGCCTTCGGAACATCCGAAGATGTAAAGGCTATGGGCTATCCCGACGGACGCAAAATTGTTCGTGACACAAACGGGCATCTTTACGCCGCATTTCGCAAAAAATACAACAGCTATTATCAGATATTTGTTTCGAAATCGACGGACGGCGGCGCAACCTGGACCGTTTCTGCAAATCCTATAACGACCGTGCCCGGAAGCTTTCATCAACGAGTTCCGTCGATAGCAATCGATTCGCACAACACATTGCATGTCGTTTGGTACGGCCAGGACGCGACATATTCGAGAACAAACGAGCACCAGATAAAATACAGCCGCTCAACCGACGGCGGAAACACGTGGTCGGGCTGGAGCAACATTGCTCCGGTCTCAGGCTATAGCGGTTCCGACCTGTGGCAGGAACACCCTGTGCTTTACATCGACGCAAACGACAAACTCTATGTCGTTTGGGAGGGTCAGGATTCATCGCATACGACCGGAGAAGCAAAATTTACAAAGTCTTTAGACGGCGGGAACACATGGTCAAGCTGGATAAACGTCGCTGCTCTCTCGACCAATCAGTCACGGCCGACTCTGGTTGTTGACACAAACGGAAAGATCTTCGTGATCGCGTACGGTTACTGGGCCGCTACGGGCAAACAAAACATTCTGTATGCGACCTCTACTAATGGCGGCGCCACTTTTTCAAGCTGGAGCGCGGTCAGCGCGTCTTCGACCTACGATCAGCGCCATCCAAGCGCGGCGATCGACAGCGGGAACAAGATTCATCTTGTATGGCGGCAGGAGGATTCGGGAACGGGCGGCAAGACATTGATCAAATACTCAAAATATACGAGCCCAAGTTGGGCCACGGCTTCTACGATCTCCGCCACGTCCGGTTATTATCAGTTTTTCCCGAGTATTGCCAATTCGAACGGCAGCCAGTATGTCGTCTGGACCGAAACGACTGACTCATCAGGTTATCCGTCGGAGAACCCGTCAACCGGAAGAATAACGTTTGCGAAACGGTTAAAGGGAAGTTCAACATGGACCAAATCAAATGTAACCAGTGTTGCCAATAATTTCTTTGCAACCATTCGTTGGTCGTATAGCGGGATCAACGGCGGCACGATCGACGTCGTTTACGAATCGGGAGCATCAAGCCCATACAACCTGCAATATCAATCGCAAGGCGTCTGGGGACAGTAAATAAAAGCTTTTAAATAACAGAATTATAAGGAGTGTGTATGTATAACCCATTTGATTTTACAGGAAATGTCGTTCTTGTTACGGGGGGCTCGAGCGGGATAGGCCGTGCGACGGCTGAGCTTTTCGGACGATGCGGTGCATCGGTCGCCGTGAGTTATCTCAATAATAAAACTGGCGCGGATGATGCGGTTGCAGCGATATCCTCAAACGGCAACAGCTTTGCGGCGGATGCCGTGGGTTCGACGGCGACCGCCGTTGCAACCGCCAAAGCAATAGCAATTCAGGCTGATGTAGTCAAAAACGAGGACATCCGCCGGATGGTCAAAGAAGTCGAAGACCGCCTCGGGCCGATCGACATTCTTGTCAACAACGCTGGTTCGCTCGTTGAAAGATTACGAACACTCGAACTGACCGAGGAGCGTTGGAACGAGGTCATGGACCTTAATTCAACGAGCGCTTTCTTTTGTGCACAGGCGGCAATCCCGAAAATGCTCGAGAAAGGCGGCGGGGCGATCATAAACGTAACGTCCATAGCCGCACGAAATGGCGGAGCGCCCGGCTCGATCCACTACTCATCAGCAAAGGCCGCGATGCTGACGATGACGAAAGGCCTCGCGAAGGAATTTGCCGCACGGGGGATCCGCGTCAACGCCGTTTCTCCGGGCGTGATCGACACGCCTTATCACGAGACGTTTACCGCCCCGGAGATCTGGAACAATTTTTCGAACGTGATTCCGATGGGACGCGTAGGCAACTCGTCCGAAGTTGCGAGTGTGATAGCATTTTTGGCGTCGGACGCCGCAAGTTATCTTTGCGGCGAAACGATAGAGATCAATGGCGGACTGCTAATGGATTAGAAAAGGAGAATAAAAGAAATGAAACCGTTACACGAGATTCTGATGTCATCACTGAGCTTACGCGGAAAATGTGGGCTCGTACTGTTTGTTCTTCTCACATTTTTGCTGGGTATTCCGCTCGCAACTTCTGCGCAAGTCACCAGCGCGACTATAGTTGGCACTATCACGGATTCCAACGGAGCTCAACTTCCTTCAGCCAACGTTACTGCACGCAATGTCGAAACCGGGCTTACGCGAACTGTAACTTCCGGCGAAGACGGCGGCTACCGACTTGAATTCCTGCCTGTGGGCAGTTACGTGGTCGAGGTTTCTGCGACCAGCGGTTTCAAAAAGGCCATTCGGGAGGGGATCGTTCTGCGCGTTAACGACACGGTTCGTGTGGATGTGCCGCTTGAGGTTGGTTCCGTTAGCGAAGCGGTCACAGTTACCACCGAACCCCCGGAGATAAATACCAGTACAGTAGAACTCGGCCGGACGGTCCAGTCCGAAGAGATAACGAACCTTCCCCTGGTTGAGCGCAATGTTTATACGCTGTTGGACTTGACTCCCGGTGTACAATCCAACAACAACGGCGTCGCAACCGCGTCAGCGAGTACCAGCAACCTAAGCCTGGGCTTTCCGGAACAGCGCACGCTTATCAACGGCGGTACGGATGGCGGGACCGGATCGGTCAATTATTTCCTTGACGGCGGCATTAACATGACCAACCTCCGCAACACCGGTAATATTTTGCCAAATCCGGATGCCATTCAGGAGTTCAGGGTTCAGACCAACAGCTACAATGCCGAGTACGGCCGTTTTGCGAACGGCATTATTAATGTTCTTACCAAGTCCGGCACAAATCAGTTTCACGGATCTCTTTACGAATTTGTCAGGAACACCGATTTCAACGCAAATGAATGGGGTTCCGTGCTTCCAACAGCACCTTATCACCGCAATCAGTTCGGCGGCACGGTCGGCGGGCCGATCATACATGACAGGACCTTTTTCTTCTTTTCTTACGCTGGGCTTCGTCAGATAACAAACACCTTTCTCAGTGGCGCGAGGGTGCCAACCGCACTCGAAAGAATCGGAGATTTTTCACAATCTCCAGGATCTACATCGAGCCCGAGAGACCCGGTAACGAATAAAGTTTTTAGTTGTAATGGTGTAAATCGCGTGATTTGTCCAAATCGTATCGATCCCGTTGCCGCCAAGATCATGCATGATTACATTCCGCTTCCCAATTCGCTCACAAACAATGGGCTGCCCGGATGGCAAGGCAATATTCCCAATCCCTACAACACGAACGAATATCTAGTTAAGATCGATCATCAGCTTAATGCGGACCACCGCATTACGGGCACCTATTTTAATACCGCGGGCAGCACCACGGTATTTCCGGGCAGCGGAAACCTGCCCTGGGCGACTCAGAACTTCACTTGGCGACAGCATGATTTAAATCTGAGCGACGTTTGGGTCATCAGTCCTGACAAGATCAATCAGGTATGGTTGACCTACACTCGTATGTTCGGAGGACGTCTTAACGTGCCGTCCACATCGCTTGCTGACCTTGGTTCGACATTCACGCCACAGGGAACGCCGTCGCTGCCGCAAATAACGGTCAGCGGTTACTTCACTCTTTCAAATGCGATCGGCGGCCCAACCGCAGGCACCGACTTTTACTCGGCCCGTGACGTATTTAGCTGGATCAAAGGACGACACTCGATCAAGATCGGCGGCGAAGTTTCACTGAATAAAGACATCCAGGAAACGCTGCTCAATAATTACGGGGTATTCTCCTTCAGCGGTTCCGGTGCGACCAATAATGCGCTTGCTAACTTCCTTGTCGGTATTCCCACCGGCCTGACACAGGATGCTCCAGTTAAGGGTTATACCAATTCGTGGTATTCGGCGATCTTTGTGCAGGATGATTTCAGATTAAATTCACGCTTAACATTCAACCTGGGATTGCGATGGGACGTGCAAACAGCCCCAACTGATCCTGAGAATCGCGTAGTCAACTACGTTCCGGGCCAACAGTCCCAAGCCAGGCCGGATGCTCCGGTCGGTGCGCTCTTTTACGGAGACCCTGGTGTCGAGCGTGGCGCTATTCCGACGAGTTATAACCACATCTCTCCGCGGTTTGGCATCGCTTGGGACCCATTCGGAGACGGAAAGACATCGGTACGCGCTGCTGCGGGACTATTTTATGGCAGTATCTCGGGCAACGAGTGGAACACGATGACAAACTTTCAGCCGTTCTCGACAAGGTTGAATTTTAGCGGGATAAATCTGGGTACATCCTCAAACCATTGGGTCGGCGCGACGCTCAGTGATCCGTACAACAATTTTCCCGGCGGAGATCCATTTCCATATACCGGCGCATTCGCAACGGGAGGCGGTCTATTCGCCGTAGCTCAGGATTTTAGCTGGCCTCGCACCTTTCAGACAAACGTGTCGATCCAGCGAGAGTTGATAAACAATCTGACCTTTGGAATCGCGTATGTCGGCACAAGAAGCTATAACCTTCCGTTCGGGCGCGATGTTAACTATCCGGTGCTTACCCCCACCGCCACCACTGGAAATGTAAATGCACGGCGGCCAAATACCGGATTTGGAGCGGTTACCCTTCTGGATTCCGATCAGAAAGCCTCCTATGACGGAATGCAGTTAACGGCGGCGGGCCGCTTTGGCAAGCGTTTCACGTTCAAGGCATTTTATGTGTTTAGCAAGACCCTTAGCAGCGTCGAGCTTTTTAACAACACGACCCAGGGACTTGCGCAGAACTACACCAGACTCGATCTCGAGGAGGGTCGCGGCGATACTGATCAGCGCCATGTTTTCAGTATGAGCATGAATTTCCGGCCTGATTTCTACAACGGCGATAACCGTTTTGCAAAGGCGATCCTTAACGGTTGGAGTCTTTCCCCGATAATCAAGCTGCGCAGCGGTAGGCCATTCACTGTTACGAACGGCAACGTCGATGCAAACCTTGACGGCGTTACGACAGACCGCGCTCAATTGATAGGCGACCCGCACATCGATCATCCGACAGCCGCTCAGTGGTTCAATACAGCGGCGTTTGTCCAGAACCCGATCGTGACAGGAGTTGCGACCGACGGCAGTGCGGCACGCAACCTTTTGACCGGCCCCGGCTATAAGGCCGTCGATCTGGCCCTTTCGCGCGATTTCCGATTTGGCGAACGTTTCAAGTTACAGCTCCGTGCCGAAGGGACGAACATTTTTAACTTCGTTAATTATGACCAGCCCAACGCTTCGGCTCCGGCGGCAGGAACCACATCGAGCACCTTTGGTGTTATCGATAGTGCCGGATCGATGCGCAAGCTCCAGTTCGGTGCTCGTCTGACTTTTTGATACCTCGCGGATTTAATGGGCCGCTTGCAGTTGCGGCCCGTTAGAAAAATAACGAACTCCGGTTGGAGCGAGGTGTTTATAGAAAGCGATTTAATATTGAATCTAAAAAAGGCCGCCCCTACGGAGCTTACTTCATTTGTTTACTTTATCGGCTACAAACAGGGCGGCTACTCTCGAGCCTTCTTAAATGTAGTTATATGCCCTACAAAATAACATGATGAAACGTCTATCGATCGCCGCATTATTGGTCGCTCTTTGTTGCTTAGCTGTCATTGCCCAGGACGACAGCAAAGCCAAAACGGACGCAGCAGCTCCCCCGCCAGACATCGCGAACGGCAAATACGGTCCGTATGATGCGAACACCTTCGATCTATGGAAACCGACATCGAACAAGCCCACGCCGCTGGTAGTTTATATTCACGGCGGCGGATTTAACAGGGGCGACAAATCGATGCTTTCCGTAAAACAGCTTGAGCAAATGCTCAAAGCCGGTCTTGCCGTAATGACGATAAATTATCGGCTGACCGGCGAGGCTGTTTTCCCACAGTATTATATGGATTGCGCCCGCGCGATTCAGTACGCACGGTATCATGCAAAGGATTTCAATATCGATCCCAAACGCGTTGCAGCCTCGGGAAGCTCGGCTGGCGGGATGACATCGTTGTGGATCGGGTTTCACGACGATCTTGCCGACCCGAAAAACGCCGACCCTGTACTGCGCGAATCGACGAGGCTTCGCGCCATGGCGGTGTTTTCCGCACAGACGACGATGATGCCGGACGTTGTCACCAAATACATCGGGCCGCTGGTTACGCAATACAAATCCTATTATGACGGCAAAATATTCGGCGTCACGCCGGATATTATGAGATCGCCGAAGGGCCTAGAGCTTTATAAGGCCGCGTCGCCGATGACTTATCTGACAAAAGACGACCCGCCCGTCTGGGCGTTTTACAGCGTGCCGAATAAAGAACCGACAACGCCGAGCGAAGCAATTCATCATCCCGGTTTCGGCGCCGCGCTAAAAGATGAAATGGACAAACTCGGTATCGAATGCAAACTTCGCCACAAGGACGACGGAAAAAATGTAAACGGCGATATGGTCGATTTCTTGCAGCGATACCTTAAATAACGGGGGTTGTTAACAGCATTTATTGATGCGTACCATTAATAAAACTATTTCTTATTTATGCAATTCGCGGTAAAATAAGTAAGCCCTACAAACTTCGGTTTGTCGGCAACGAATCGAATGAGGATGTCTGAAAAGCAAGATTTGATCTGTACGTTTCGATTTTTGTCTGTGTCTCTCGTTTCTGTGAATTCTGTGGTTTAAAACCTTTTACCACAGAATAAGACACAGAAAAACGACTTTTTAGACAACCTCCATGATCTTTTAAATTTCGGACCACCGACCGCTGGTCTCCGATTTTTTGTGGGACAGTGGGACAAGTGGGACAAGAGCTAAATCCTTTGTTTTCAACAAAAAGTTTGTCCCAACTTGTCCCAGGCTGGGACAAAATGGGACAGTTTTCGTAAAAAACCAGGACTTTCGGCTGAAATAGATAAGCATATTTCTTTCTTTTTATGTTCAAAAGCACTATTTCGATCCTGATCATTTTTTGCTGTTTGTTTAGTCTCACTTTCGGACAGGACAAGCAGGAACTGGAGGCCGAGAGAAAGGCCTCGCAAAAACTCAAG